>Ga0310123_10002127_pt1 | contig 15973 bp, 14 predicted proteins | sample CB6_AW_1057_MG_FD_203505 | JGI IMG/M metagenome (GOLD analysis project Ga0310123, IMG submission 203505) | Marine microbial communities from Western Arctic Ocean, Canada - CB6_AW_1057 | ecosystem: Environmental > Aquatic > Marine > Oceanic | place: Canada: Western Arctic Ocean | collected... | reverse complement strand
GAGCTGGCGGACGCAATGGGGAAGAAACTGTGGGGGAGACGATGACGGTCGGTCGGGTTGTCTACTGGGTCACCGCCGCGCAATTGTCTGCCATTTGTCTACCTACGGGTTTTCGCGGTGACATGACCAGACCGTGGGATGATCGAAAACATCCTGTCTTTATTGGCCAAAAGAAGTGGTGCCGAGGGGCAGAATCGAACTGCCGACACCATGATTTTCAGTCATGTGCTAATACCGATCAGAACGGATCAGACCGCGCTTTTACAGACAGATCCTGATCATACCTGATCAGTTCAGGACGCTACCTTCGGAATCTGTCGCACATTCTCGCACACGGCGGTGATGGCGTCCCGAAGGGGAATCGCACTTATGTGGACGCCAAAACTCCAAGGAAACGCGTAGGTTTCAGCCTGAACTGGACCCGGCCTGTAGACAGCGAGCCGTAACCCCCGTCCCCATTGAACCGCTAATTTTGGGCCGGGATCCAAGAATCGGTCACTACCCCCGCACTGCATCCTCAGTCTGCGAGCGGGAGAGTGCGTCCTCTACGCGGTGCATTCGAGCCGTCCCCGTTGAATCGCCCACCAGACAGCGGTAGGATGGCAAACGATGAAGGGGCGTAACGCGGGCACGCCGTGGCCGAACAAAACGAACCAATTCACGCAGTACGGGCTTGAGATCTTTCCGCTTGCCGAAAGTGCGTCCGGCGAAAATTGATGCGAAGGTCGCCTCAGATAGCCGCCGCTCTTGGCATCATTTTTCAAAGTTAGAGTGTCACTTTATGTTTCGTTTTGGCCACGCAGCCGATCTGCATTTGGATAGCCCTTTTACGGGCATTCGAAACACGCATCAGGACGTAGGAGAAATCCTTCGCCAAGCGACGTTTGCAGCCTACGACAATCTCATCAAACTCTGCATTGACCGGGAGGTTGACGCGCTACTGATTGCCGGGGACGTGTTCGATGGTGCGACCCATAGCCTCCCCGGGCAGACCAAGTTCGAGAAGGGTCTCGAACGACTTCACGAACATGGCATCCGAACGTTCATTTGCCATGGCAATCACGACCCACTTGACAGCTGGGATGCCGGGTTGCGAATACCTGAGAACGTGCATCGTTTCGGCATCGAGCCATCGTGTGTACCTGTCTATCCAGACTCTCCAACCAGCCCGGTTGTTTGCGGAGTGAGCTATCCGACCAGAGAAGTTCGGGAGACATTGCTCGGTGACTTTCCTTCGCGTGATTCGAAGCAATTCACGATTGGGTTGTTGCACGCCAACGTCGGCGCCGACTCGGCCCATGCCTCATACGCACCGTGCACCATCGAGGAGTTAGCGGCCGTGGGGTACGATTATTGGGCCCTGGGTCATGTCCATACGCGTGCCGTCAAGCACCAAGAAAATCCTTGCGTGGTGTATTCGGGTAATACCCAAGGACGACACCCGAACGAGACGGGGGCACGGGGGGTGTATGTCGTCGACGTCGACGACGACCATCACATCGAGAGGAAATTCGTGCCGGTCGATTCCGTCCGGTGGGAACAGCTGCATCTCGACATTCAGGACATCACCTCTCCGCTGGACCTCGACGAGCGTTTGACTCAAATGGTTGACGGCTTGAGACTCGAGGCCGAGGGACGTTCTTTGGTCTATCGCATCCATCTTCATGGACGTGGACACCTGCATACACTGCTCGCGGAAACAGACAGCATCGACGAACTAAGAACTCAGCTGAACGATACTTGGCACGGGCAACGACCGTTTGCATGGTGTGGTGAGATTCACGATGAGACTCGTTCGGAAATCGACCGGGACCAATTACGGAAAGGTACGGACTTTATCGGAGATTTCCTGAAATTTACGGAAGAGATGTCCCAGGACCAGAACCTTCGGAACAGCTTGAAGGAAGAGCTTGCACCGTTGTTCGAGAATAGCGGTGCCAAGCGATATTTGGACCAGAGCCTTCGAACTGAAGCGGACGCGAAGGCGCTGATGGAGGCCGCTGAGGACGCGGCCCTTGACCTGTTGGTTACGGAAGACCGCGACGCTGGATAACTGTGGACCCATGCGGATCAAGAGCCTGCATATCGATGGATTCGGGATTTACTGCGACCAGTCGCTTCCTGTGTCCGAACACTCCATTACGGTGTTTCACGGCCCCAATGAGGTTGGTAAAAGTACCGTTCTGGAGTTCATCCGAATGGTGTTGTTCGGATTTCCACGCCGCCACGCCGAGCAACATTATCCGCCGCTCGCAGGGGGGCTTCACGGGGGACGGGTGGAAATTCTCTCTGATGATGGCCAATGTTTTACGTTCGAACGACACCGCGGGCCGCATGGCGGCCGACTCAACGTCAGAAGTGACGGTCAGGACGTTCGCGATGACACCCTCATCGACCGTCTGCGTGGCGACCTGACGGCGGGCGCTTTTCAAGCCATCCTCGCCTTCAATCTCGAGAGCTTGAAGGGATTAGGGGCCGCTGATGACAGTGACATTACCAGTCCTTTTTACAGTGCCGGCACTGGCGCAACGCAACTGCCGACCGCCCTCAAGAATTTAGAGGACCGTCACAAACGAATCTATACGAAGAGCGGACGGAAACAGAAGGTCGCGACGGTACTCGCGAAACTGACGACCCTCGACACGCAGTTACGCAAGGCCGAGGGCCAGTCCGCGGAATACCGGTCGACACGTCGTCGTCTGGACGACCTTGCTGCTGCGATCGCTACGACGGATCAGACCCAAGACGGAGCACGGCGTGAGCGTGAGGAGCGTTGTCGATACCAAGAGGCATGGCCAACGTGGGTGCGATTACAAGACATCCAGACACAACTGTCACGGTATTCGATTCAAGTCGGATTTCCAGATGACCCTCTGCTCCGACTCGACAATCTTGAGACTCAGATTGCCGATAGTGAGGACAACCTCGGACAGATCAGACTGAAATTGAGTGACGCGACCGACAGCGCAAATCGTCCCATCGACAATGAAGCGCTCCTCGAAGAGAACGCACGCTGCAAATCCCTCACTGAACGTCGCAGTTCGTACCAGAATGCGTGTCGGGATTTACCGAAACAAGAGGGCCTTCTCAAGAAAGAGCGGGCGGCCGTCGCGGAACTCTTGCAAGCCTTGGGTTCGGACTGGAGCGAGGAACGTGTCGGGTCGGTCGATTTGTCCTTGACGGCGCGTGACGCCATTGAAGGCTGGAAAGAGCGACTCAACGCCTTACAAGAGACGCAACGTGGTATCGACCAGGAGCTGTCCCGGTTGGACCAGGTGTGTCAGACCGCCGAGCACGCGTTGGCGCATGCGCAGGACAAGCTTGACCAGGACCTTGCAGACGGTCTTGATGACAAGATTGCCTTGTTGCACGACGCACGCCAACGCTGGCACAAATATCAGGAAGCGAAACAGAGACTTGAGGCGCTCGAGGATGTTGCGAACGACGATACAGCGTTGCCCGACCACCGATTCCCGATGGTCGGAGTGGGGGCTGTGGTCGCCTTACTCGTGTTTTCTTTCGTGCTCGACCTCCCATGGTACGTCCCAGGCAGTTCGCTGGTCCTCGTACTACTGCTGCTCTTGCGGTGGCAATTCGGTAAGTCACCAAAGGACACGAGCCCGATCGCTGACCGGGTCGCCACCGCTGGCAGGGTCGTCGACGAGGCCCGCAGGTCATATGGCAAGGTTCTAGCGGCCCTTGATGTCAGTCCGAAGGACGTGGACCGTGTGGACTCGGCAGTATTGGATCAGATTGGGGAGCGTCTTAATGAAGAACTAAAGTTGCGGCAAGCACTCAGAACGGCCACGACGGAGCTCGACATTCAGCAGAAAGATCGGGCCACCTGTCGTGACCAGAGGGACCAACAACAGCGCGATCTAGATACCGCAACTGATGAATGGTCGACGTGGCTGACGCAGCGAGGGTTCCCTGGAACGTTTCGGGTCGACACGATACCCAAGTTCGTTTCGAAGATCGAACATGTGCGAAACGCCCTGAAGGACCTAAAGGGACGACGAGACCGCATCTACGGAATTCAAAAAGACGTCGATGAATATGCTGCCGACGTCAAGGCCGTGGCCGACAAGAAGACCATTTCGCTAGACGTATCACAGTCCGACGTGGGGGTGACGGCGGACCAGATCATCGCCCTGATGGCCGAGGTTCAAACCGCGGTTCACGATCGCAGGGCGATGACAGCACGCGCCAAGGACTGGACGATTGAGTCCAAGACGGCGGAAGGGAAGGTGAGTCGGTTACAGAAGCGACGCGATGAGCTCCTGCGTACCGGCGGTACGACGAACCCAGAGGATTTCCGTGTAAAGGCCAAGGAGTTTATCGACTATCAGCAGGCCACGGCGACGCGCGACACCCTGAGAGCGACATTACGTGCCGCGTGGATGGGGCGGCATGCCGATGATGTGCTGGAGAGAATGTTTCTGGACACCACGATAGATGAAGTAAATGACGAGATCACGAGGCTGGATTCACAGTTGCAAGAACTTCGAAACCTTCGACCGGCTCAGCTGGAGGAGCAGGCAGAGCTCGCTGCAAAGATCCATCGGTTGTCGAGCGACGAAGACTCCTCTCAATGGCGCGCCCAGCGAGAAGAATTGCGAGAAGAATTACGCGCACTTGCCAGGCAATGGTCCACACTCGTCGTTGCCCAGTCGTTGCTCGAGCAAGCCCGGACCAAGTACGAAGAAGAACGACAGCCTGATGTTGTGCGTCACGCGACGACATGGTTTGAACGGATGTCGAATGGCCGTTACGAGAACATTCACGTTGGTGTCGGTGGAAAACGAGAGATCTCCGTTGTCGATCGAGCAGGGCGAAAAAAGGCTCCCGATCAACTAAGCCGCGGTGCTCGTGACCAGCTCTACCTTGCGCTCCGTTTTGGACTCATTCAAAACATCGGCGACCGAGGCGAGAGGTTACCCGTTGTCGTTGACGAAGTTCTCGTGAACTGCGACCCGGCCAGGGCCAAAGTCGTCGTCGATGCTTTCGTCGAACTCGCACGAACGACCCAGGTGCTCGTGTTGACGTGCCATCCATGGGTCGTGGACCTGTTTAAGGCTGCGTCTCAAGATCTCGACGTAGTGGAGATGGCGTCGGCATAGCCCTCGTCCCCGTTAAACTGCTAATTTTGTACCGGGGTAAAAAAGTCGGTCAGTACCCCCCGTATTGCATCCTTAGTCTGCGAGCGGGAGGGTGCGTCCTCGTCCTCTACGGGGTGCATTCGTGCCGTCCCGGTTGAGCCGCCCGCCGGACCGCGCAGGGCACCCCCTGCCAGCCATGGGCGCTCGAACGCGCCATTGGGCGCTTCGTCGACGCCTACAACCACCGCCGCCTACACGAAGCCCTCGAAAACATCCTGTCTTTATTGGCCAAAAGAAGTGGTGCCGAGGGGCAGAATCGAACTGCCGACACCATGATTTTCAGTCATGTGCTCTACCGACTGAGCTACCTCGGCATTAATGAGTGCAACTAACTATACTGCAACGAGTTAGGGGCACCGTCGGCTGGCGACGGAATCTCTAAAGATACGGTAGATCCCCCCTTTCTTGCAACGAATTTACAACTTTTTTAAGTTTTCTCAGCCCCTCGCTGCCGTAATGCCTGAACATTTTGTGTTGTTGGTAGGGAAGCGGAACTCGCTTCCTTCCCACTTGGCGTGTTGCTCTTGAAAGGACAACAGCTCGCCTTGCTCGCTATTGTCATTTGCATCCGAGTACGGTTGAAAGTGAATTCCGTGTGTCGCCCGGATCGCGTACTGGGGATAGAATGGGCCCAGAGATCGTTGCCCGGCCCATGGCGTCAGTAAAGGAGAAAGACATGCGAAGGATCGTTTCGCCCCTGATCCCCATCTTCATCATTATCATTGTCACTAGCTTCGGTTTCAGCGGCGTCGCGAGCGCTCAGGATGACCCGGCGGCGCCCTGCGGCGCGGCCGGACAACTGTCATCGGAGTTTTCAGGGAACGTCGCGGCTGATTCGCGCTGTTTCGAGCTGCGGATGTACACGGCTGAGCCGGCGCGTAACGGTAAGGGTGGCATCGACAACTTGCATCAACGCTTTCGCGAGGGTGAGGTTGCGCTCTTCGAAAAACACGGTGCAGAAGTCATCGCAGTCTGGCAGCGGCTCGACAATCCGAACACGCTGGTGTGGATGTTGGCCTATCGCGATCGTGCGCATCGGGACGAGGTTTTTTCCGCCTTCCGCGCCGACCCAGAATGGACTGCGCTCAGGGCGAAGTACGACGTCCCCCTCAACGCCGAGGCCTTCATGATGAGTGCGTCCGACTACTCGGCGCTCAAATAGCACCGGCAAGACCGTGACCCGAATGATACGTTGACATTCAACCATATTCGTCAGTTTGACGCTCGTGTGCTCGGTTGCTCTCGCTGCGGGTTGCGCCGAAGAACCTCGGGAGCTTCGACCTCCCTTTGCGGGCTACGACATCGGCGCCGACCCCTTTGCCGTGCCGGCCGTCACGATCGAGACCACACGTGCCGACCCGCCGTATCTTGCTGGAGATCGGCTGAGGCTGGTACCTCTGGTGCCATCACTGGGCACGCTTCCTCGCAGACCATGACGATGTCAGGCAGGCTCTCGAGGAACGATTCGTTCTGTTGAAGGTCAACCGAAGTCCAGAGAACGAAAATCTCGAGTTCCTGTCGACGCCCCTAGAGATTCCAGGCTACCCGCACTTTTTGTCCTCGACGCAGCAGGCGAGCTACTGCTTTCGCAAGGAACGGCTGTCCTAGAGCAAGGCGAGAATGGCTACGATCGCGAAAGGTCCTCGCGTTTCTACAGCAGTAAGACGAAGAGGAGCATGATCCGTGACGGCTGAGGATTCCGCGAGCGAGGAGTGACAGATGATGACACGCTCGACGTTCAGGTGCTTCGTCCTACCGAAACGGCTCCGGCCGGATGTGTCATCGCTGGTCGTTGACCTTCGGCTGGTAGTAGTGGCGATAGTCTCGGACCATCCCGTGCCGTGCTAGCCAACCGCCAAATCGTCCCAGCCATTGGAGCAAGAAGTCGTTGGTGGCTCCTAGCTGGGTTAGCTCGATCAAGTTGCCGTCGCAATCCTTCACGAAGAAGAACCACTGGCCGCCGTTGGGTGACTGCTCGGGGACACTGACAATCTCAACCCCTTTGGCAACCAGATAGTCGTGCCACTTCTTGGCATTCCGAATATTGAAGCACACGTGGGTAAGACCGGCTCGGTTCCAGGGGATGTCGACTGGCGGCTGATCGGGTCGGAATTCGAAAATCTCAAGCACCGCACCGCCCGGTACACGTAGCCACCCGATCTTGCAGGTCGGCTGATCGCCGGCGACCTGAAAGAACGACCGAAGCCGCTCCGGGGGCACGTCGGACACACCGACTAGGGGACAACCAAAGACGTCCGAGTAGAACCGGACAGCCCGGTTGAAGTCGGATACGGTGATACCGGTGTGGCTGAATGAGCGTACTCGCACGAGGACCTCTCACTACTCTGTCACGGTGGTGGGGGTCACAGCCAGCTCGGTCTTCTTGATGTGGTCAGCTACTCGGAGCGCCTGCGCGGCGATGGTCAGCCCCGGATTGACGGCAGACGACGACGGAAAGAAGGAGGCATCGACCACGAAGAGATTCTGGATGTCGTGAGACCGGCAATAAGGATCGAGCACCGATCGGGTGGGGTCTGTCCCGAAACAGGTGGTCCCGCACTGGTGTGTAGTGTTGTGATTCGTGTGCGCGTATACCAGCCAGAAGCCGAGTCGCCGCAGCATCCGCCTTACCTCACGCACAAGTCGGCGGTGGGCACGCACGTTGTTTGGCTGATATTGCAGCTGGATGCGGCCATCGCTCCCAACGACCACACGGTTGTCGAGGCGAGGGAGGTCTTCGGTCATCGCCAACCAATCGACCCCCCGCGCCACCCACGCGTTATAGGCCCACATTGGCATCGGCACCCACGGATATGCAGTCTTCGCCATCACCCCATGCGTCCGCCCTTGCGACTGAATCTGTCCGAGTGGAAATTCGTCGTCCGGACCACGAAAGTAGAAATCGTTAATCGCCACCGTTTTCTGAAAGACGTCTGTGTTCTTTCGGAACGGGTGAAACCCCTCCATCATGGTTGCCAGGTGCGCCATGTAACGGCGTCCGACCAGGCCTGACGAGTTGGCCAGCCCGTTTGGGTGTCGGTCGGTGGCTGAGCGTAACAGGAGCGCCGCCGAGTTGACCGCGCCGCAGGACACGGCCACCAGCGGTGCCTCTACGCGGTGCGTTCCGCCGTCACGCGAGACTTCGACCGCCTCGATTCGGAGGCCAGCCGAATCAGTGAGCAGCCGCTTAACCCGGGCGTTGGTCCACAGGGTGACGTTCGGATAGCCGGCAATCGGTCGCACGCAGCAGACGTCGGCGTCGCTCTTGGCGTGACGCTGGCAGGGAAACGAGTTACACGTGTCGCAGAGCACGCAACCATCGGCTTCGCCGGGATTGCGAACGCCGAGCGGTAGTGGCGAGGGATGCAGGCCTTGATGCCGGAGCGTCTCTACATACCGAGCCATCCCGTTGGCATGCGGGATCGGTGGGTGCGGGTAAGGTCCACGGGGGGGCTCAGTGGGGTCGCATCCCGCCTCGCCATGCACGTGATAGAGACACTCGGCCTGATCGTAGAACGGCGCCAGCACGTCGTAGTCGATCGGCCAGGCGGGCGACACTCCATCAACGTGCGCGATGGCACCGAAGTCCTCGCGGCGTAGCCGAAAGAGCACGCTGCCCCAGAATTTCGTGTTCCCGCCCACGCAGTAATGGGTATACGGCCTGAACGGCTTGCCGTCGGGACCGAGCCAGGTCTCGTCGGCTCGATATCGGAGGTGCTTCCATACAGCCTCTGGGTCCCAGTTTTCTGGCTCCTGTGGCACGAAGTCTCCGCGTTCGAGTAACAGGATCTCGGCGCCGGTGCCGGCCAGCGCGTGAGTCAGCGTGCTGCCGCCGGCTCCGCTACCGATGACGATGATGTCGTAGCGCCCGTCCGGCATGTGGCCTCACACCGGCACTGACGCCGGGGCATCGGCGGTTGCGTAAATCTGGTCCATGAGTCGTTGGTCGGCCATTGCCGTCTCGAGACTCATCTCGGGGGTCAGACCCTCCCGAATCGCCCCGACGAAGTCGCGATACATGGCCTGATATCCCCGCATGTCACGGAAGCCTGGGAGCAGCAGTCGTGTCCCCTTCGGTCCCCGCACGAGCACGCCGGCACCGTTCGACTCGAACGAAATAATGCCGTCACGGCCGAGCAGCTTCGACATCAGAATCCCTCGCAGAAGCGACGGCACCTCACGCGAGTAATACAAGGCCCCCGCCGCGCCCGTATCGTATCTGAATGCCACCATCATGCTCTTGGCTCGCGTGTCGGGTCCCTGAGGTTTGACCGGCGGCCGAAAGCCGTGGGCTTCGGTGATGACTGGTCCCAGGCTATTGGCGAGGTGTAGCCAATGGATACCTTCCTCAAAAAACGCATCACCACCGGCCAGCGTCTCGTCGTTCCGCCAGTCATCGGCCGTTTTGAACCGCCGGTTCAGCGTCGTGAAGTGCGCCATCAGCAGGTCGCCGATCGCGCCCTCTTTCAACAGCTGTCGTAAACAGACCACCAACGGTTTGTAATGATAGTTCTCGCCGACGAGCACCACCCGACCGGCCTGGTTTCGAGCCAACTGCACCGCCTGGAAATCGCCGATACCGGAGAAGGCCGGCTTTTCGACCAGCACATGTTTGCCGGCGGCAAGCGCTTGGAGTGTGAGCTCGAGATGAAACCGAGGCGGCACCGCAATCACAACCGCGTCGACGGTCGGGTCTTCGATCGCGGGGGTGTATCCAGTGTAGTGAGAGCGTCCGAGATACCGCCGATGATAGCGTTCAGCCGTCTCACCATCGCGACTGGCATAACTGCAGACAACGGCATCGCCGAGCCGTCTCAGATGTCGACTGTGAATCTCGGTGATGAAGCCGCAACCGAGAAACGCGATGTGTACCGGCACAGACACCGGTTCATGATATCCTGCGGCGGCGCCCGTCAGAATACAGTCCACTGGGGAGCTGTGACGTCAGTGGTTTCCTCGTGGTGCCTGAAATGGTGTTCAGCTGGCCAAGTACCTTCCTCTCAGCTGGTCGTTGAGGAATGCGCGCAAGTCGCCATCGACCATGATTCGAAGGCTCGGGTCGGACGGCACATCTTCGAGGTCCGCGTCATCGAAGGTCACGACCGCGAACACAACCTAGGATCAGAACACATAGGTTGTCGGATCTGCCCTCCAATTCGGCGGCGAACCATTGTATCGTCGGATGAACTGCTAAACCTGGACGGTTGTCCCCGGACCCGTCATAACAGTGTGGTCAACAAGAGCGTCTGAACAACGAGAAGCCCGGGAGGCGCATTCGGCGTTCAGGATGTACCGCCCCGTGTGCTCAGCGTCCGACGGCGAGTGCTGTTCGCTGGCGCCCCTCAAAGAAGCCCATGAAGGTGCTGGAGCGGGCCGTATGACTGCCTTCCGGTCATCAAGACCGCCCTCACCGATATACGCCCATCACGCGAGTACCCGCCTGCTTGTTGAGGCAATGGTGCCGGAGGGGGGAGTCGAACCCCCACGAGGGGTGAACCTCACTGGATTTTGAGTCCAGCGCGTCTGCCAGTTTCGCCACTCCGGCTTGTCTTCGACAGGCAGGAACCACCAGATCTTCAGGCGAGGCCAGTGCGTGATTTTGAAGGTTTCCTAAAGCTTTATCCACGCTCGACGCCGTCGATCCAGGAGTCGGCACCCTAGGGCCTGACGGTTCCGTCGTGCTTCCAGAGATAGAGAGTGCGCGTGTTGCCTCGTGTGTCCGTAAAGCGCTCGGTCTGGTCAGCTTCCCAGTTGCCCATACTGAACGCATGCGAGACGATTCGCGCTCCAGGTTGGAGCTGACGGGTCAGAATTGGCCGGAGTTTCACATTTGACGAGGACAGCAGATAGAGTGTGACCACCGTGGCGTCTGACACATCGCCCTGAAGTGCATCCTGCTGGAGGAACTCGACCAGGTGGGACACGCCAGCCCGTTCCGCGTTCGCTTTCGACTCCGCGACCCGCTGTGGATCGATGTCGATACCGACACCCCGGGCGCCGTATCGCTCTGCCGCCGTGATGACGATTCGTCCATCGCCGCAGCCCAGGTCGTAGACGATATCGTTTTCTGACACTTCTGCCAGCTCAAGCATCCGATCGACAACGTCCTGCGGCGTCGGGACGAACGGTGCCAGGCTTGACGGTTCCTGAGCCGCCAGGCTGAAGGGAGCCGGGCCTTGCCCGCCGATCACGAGCGACGTCGCGACAGCCAGGAGTACCGGGAGTCCTCCACGCGGTCGGTTCGTTGGTTCGTGAGACGTCATTATTTCCTCCTTCAGAAGAGTCGAGCGGAAGACCGCTACTGTACATCAGGACACACTGGCAGTCTTCCATAGCGGCCTGGGACGAGTTCACTGCCTGCAAGCATCTCTATTCTTGGTTCGATTCGATCCTGATTGATCATTTACCTCAAATTATTATCAAAACTTAACTTAGCTGTATTTTCTATAGAGCGTAACGGTCCTCATGGATCCACTAGGGTGCCGCTTGCAGGCCACCGGATCAGCCGTTATGATCGATCAAGATTTGTCTGAAGTGACTGAATGAGCTACACTTACGATTCTTTGCTCACGTTCCGACTCCCAGTTTGTCGGTGTAAAAGCTCAGGGGGACCTTTTGGAATTTGAGGTCGGCGACAAGGTCATTTATCCAAATCACGGCTTGGGCATCGTCGAGCGGATCGAAGAAAAGACGATTCTCGGTACCACGTGTGGTTTTTACTCCCTCCGCATGACGTCGAGCGACACGACCGTTCTGGTGCCGCTGGACAATGTCGAGGGCGTTGGTCTTCGTCCAGCCATCTCCGACAGCGAAGTCAAGAAACTGTTTCTGAAGCTTGGAAGCGGCAAGATCGACAATCATCAGAACTGGAAGGGTCGGTTCAAAGACAACTCCGATAAGATGCGCACCGGCTTGATCGGAGAAGTCATTGACGTCTTGAAGAGTCTCAATTTCTTGAGCAAGTCGAAGAGCCTCTCGTTTCGCGAAAAACGGATGCTCGACCGCTCCAGGTTTCTCGTGGTCTCCGAGATTTCAGAGGTGACCGGCGATACCGCCGAATCCATCGAAGACAAGGTTGGTAAAGCACTCGACCGCTGCCTGCTGAACCGGGACCGTAGAGTGGCGAAGGCCAAGGCAGTAAAGGTGCTCAAGAAGGTGGCGAAGGTCAAGAAGCCAGCTGCACGCGGTACGGCCCGCGCTTCCTGATTCGCCTGTAGACCGACTCGACTGCAGAGGATAACCGAGGCCCGATCCGGCAACCCCGGGTCGGGCTTTTCTCGTGCCAGGCACCTTCGCTTCCAAGCCGTGACCGACCATCTCCAGACAGCGTTGGCTGGTATCCGCTCGATGACGGCGTATGTCAGCGTAGCGCTTTACGTTCTGCTGGTGGCGCCACCCGGCATCGTCCTGGCCGTCGTCTTCAAGTGGCCCGAGGTGCTGTACTGGCTCGCAAGGGGAGGTGTACGGCTAGGACTCGCCACGGTGGGGATCACCTATCGTGTGACCGGGCTCGAGCACATCCAGCAAGGTCGAGCCGCCGTCTATTGTGTCAACCATGCCAGCAACATCGAGCCGCCGATCCTATTCATGGTCCTTCAGGTGCTGCACCCAAAGCTTGTCGTGTTGTACAAGGCGGAGTTGCGCAAGTCGCTGCCCGTCCTGAAACTGGCCTGGGACGTCGTGGGCTTTGTGCCCATCGAGCGTGGGAACCGCGAGCGGAGCATGCAAGCGATCGAGACCGCCGCCGCCGCACTGCACTCGGGGAAGTCATTCCTGATCTTCCCCGAGGGCACTCGCAGCCGGACGGGCAAGCTGCTCCCGTTCAAGAAAGGCGGCTTCATTATGGCCATCAAGGGAGCGGCAGCCATCGTCCCAGTGGCGATCCAGGGGACCTCTGCCGCCATGCGAAAAGGCAGCCCGATCATCAGGCCGGTCGTGGTCAGTGTACGTCTGGGTCCTCCGGTCGAGGCCGAGGGCCGCACACTCGAGGACCGCCACACTCTCGTCGAGGCCACTCGAGCGGCGGTACGAGACTTGCTCGAGGCGGGACCGATCGATTCGAACCAGGGACGCTAGCCACCCACAAAGAATAAGAGCGACCAGGGTGGAAGGATGGCCCCGTCGATTGCCACCACGCCCTCGAGGAGCTCAACTTTGACCGTCTGGAGCGCGACCAGCGGCTCAACGAAGCGGATCTCAAGAACGCGATTGAGGGCACGATACGCCGCTTCGAAGCCGACTGGTGGGAGATTGCCTGGAGCGGCATTGCTGGTGAGGGCAGGGTAACTAACGCGTACCCTTCCCTCGAACGAGTCCTCGTCCATGTCACGCGAGAACTGGATCCGAACGACCCCGTCGGTCGGGACGTCTGCATCACCGCCGAGTGGCGTGCTGAAGATGACCTCGGGTGCCAGACCCTGGCGGAGTCGAACCTGCGTCGGCGGGACTTGATCCTCTACTGGATCAGCCAACCGGATCGATCCGGCGTCGAGAACGACCATTCCCTCGTGGACACGGACCCGTCCTATGACTTCCAGCCAGCGACCGGTGTCGATACGAGCCCGCACGTCGAGCTTGAAGCCATCCCCCTTTGGTTCCTGCCCGACGACCCAGACCGACGCGTCGGCAGACGTCAGGACAAAGTCATACCGGCTCTCGCCTGGCGCATCTGGAAGATCGCCGTATAGGTTGCGACCTCGGAATCGCCCGATCACGGTGACACCATCGTCCAGATGGGCCTTCGGGTTGAGTGCGAGCGTCCGCAGTGTCACCCGGTCTGAGTCGGCGACGGGGCGCGACGATTCAGCGACAAGAAGTTTGAGCTCGCCGACAGCGGGCCAGGGCTTGTTGAGAAGGGCGGTGGCGAGTCTGTCGAAAGGCTGCGAAACGGACCGCGGATCTTCAGGCTCGAGGCGGCCCACGTCGTAGAACGTCCCGATGACTTCAAGACGTTCGCGGATCCCTGGCGGTGGCGGCGAAACGTCGATTACCACCATTCGGCGTTCGTCGTCCACGAGAAACGCCAGGACACCCTCGCCCACGGTGTCCGAGTGCACAATGACTTCTTCGCCGTGAAAGAACTGAGAATGGTCCTCAAGCAGTTCGAGTGTGACCACCCGACGCCCCGCGCGCTGAGCGCTCACAGGTGCAGCCAGGTTCACCACGACGACGATGATGATGCCGAGAACAGCCAACCCACGCACTTCTTGGATCTTAGCACGCTGTTCACGGCTAGAATGTGGCATGCGGGAGCAGATCTCAGAGCTGACGACGAACCGTCTGTCGTTGTATCTGCGCTTCCTTAATGAGCTGCAAGACCGAATGGTCACGACGGTATCCTCGAAAATTCTGGCCGAGCAATTCGGTCTCAATGCGGCGCTGATCCGGAAAGACCTGGCTCACTTCGGCGATCTCGGCGTCCGGGGCGTGGGCTACGTCGTCGATGACCTTCGTCGAGAGCTCCGATCGATTCTTGGACTAGACCGTCAGCTGAGGGTGGCCATCATGGGAGCGGGGAACCTCGGGCTGGCGTTGGCTGACTATCCTGGGTTCCGGCAGGAGGGATTCCAGATCGTCGCGCTGTTCGATAATCTCCGTGAGAAGTTTGGGCGTGTCTCGCGCAGCGGTGTCACGATCTACGACATCCTCGACCTCAAAGAGACGGCCCGCCGCGAAGGGATCACGATCGCGGTGATTGCGGTTCCGGCCGCGTCGGCGCAGGATGTCGTCAAGACGGTCATCGACGCCGGTATCAGGGCCGTGTTAAATTTCTCATCGGGCACACTCCGCGTGCCCGCTTACGTTAAAGTCAAGAGCATTGATCTGACCGTGTCGCTCGAAAGTCTTTCCTTTTACCTGGCGCGGGAAGTTCGGAATGAGGGCACGGATTCATGACCGAACTCCTATGACCGATCGTAAGACAAAGTCAGAGCTGTCACATGTCGACCCGGAGGGTCGCGTTCGGATGGTCGATGTCGGAGGTAAGGCGGTGACGGAACGCGAAGCCGTCGCGCGCGGCACGATTCGGGTCTCTGGCGAGGCGCTCGAGCTGGTCCGGACCGGCGCGGTCTCCAAGGGCGACCCATTGCAGACGGCCCGGATCGCCGGAATTATGGCTGCGAAGCGGACAGCCGACCTGATTCCACTGTGCCATCCGCTTGCGCTGACCCATGTCGAAGTAGATCTTCGACCTCGCGACGATGGCTACGAGATCGAAGCGCGGGTCAAGACCACCGGGCAGACCGGTGTCGAGATGGAGGCCCTCACCGCGGTGGCGGTGGCGGCGTTGACCGTCTACGACATGCTGAAGGCCATCGACCGAACCATGGTGATCGGAGAAGTCCGGCTCGTCAAAAAGAGCGGGGGCCGGTCAGATACCTTTACCCTCACCGACCTATGACCACGGCTGAGATCCGCACGCTCGCCGACTTGCCGTTTCATGTCTCGGGTCGCTATCCGAAGCCGGCCCTGGTTGGACGCTGCACGCCTGACCGTATCGACGTGTCATCGAGCCGGGACTTCTTCGAACAGATTCGCGACTTCAGTCTGGGGCTGAAAGGGATTGGCGTCAGTCCGGGCGACCGAGTGGCAGTGATCTGCGAGACGCGTCCTGAGTGGATGGTAGCCGACCTGGGTGCGCTCACGGCGGGCGCCGTGACGGTTCCGATCTACCCTACACTGCCAGCGGAGCGAATCCGCTACATCCTCGCCGACTCTGGTGCGGGCACCGTGGTGGTGTCAGATGAGGAACAAGCGGCCAAGGTTCGGACGATACGCTCTCAGCTGGATGCCCTCGAGACCATCGTTGTGATCGA
>Ga0310123_10002126_pt1 | contig 15975 bp, 18 predicted proteins | sample CB6_AW_1057_MG_FD_203505 | JGI IMG/M metagenome (GOLD analysis project Ga0310123, IMG submission 203505) | Marine microbial communities from Western Arctic Ocean, Canada - CB6_AW_1057 | ecosystem: Environmental > Aquatic > Marine > Oceanic | place: Canada: Western Arctic Ocean | collected... | reverse complement strand
AAGAGGCCGGCGGGGTCACCGCCGGCCCTCCGCCCGATCCGTTGTGGGGCGACCCTACTCATTCATCTGCGTTCGAGGATCCGCGTCTCGCCCCTCGCGGTGAACCCGAGGATCTCGTAACCGCCCAGGTCCCGTCTTCCCGGTGCCATCCCCGGCGAGCCGGGCGGCATCCCCGGCACGGCGACCCCCGCCAGGTCGGGGCGCTCTGCCAGCAGGCGATCGATCGCGTCGGCCGGGACGTGTCCCTCCACGAGGTAGCCGTCGACCTCGGCCGTATGGCAGCCGTAGGCCTCCCCTGGGATCCCGTGCGCCCGCTTGATCGCCATCACGTCCGGTATGTCCTCTACCCGCACGGGGTAGCCAGCCGCCTCCAGGTGCTCGACCCAGGCGGCGCAGCAGCCTCAGGTGGGCGACTTCCAGACGTGGATGAGAGGTTTCTCGCCGCTCGGAGCGGGGGTGGACGCCGCCTGCGGCGCCGGCAGCTCGTCCACCAGCATTGCGACCTCGGGCTCCTCGCTCGCCGGAGTGCACGCGGCCCCGAGGACGAGGAGTGGGATCAAGGCTCGGGCCTTCCTGGGCATCGGGGGGTTCGTCTCCGCGTGAGGATCGGGCAGTCGGTCGGAGGCTATACACCGGAGCGGGCGCCGGTATCCGCAGCCCCCAGGCCCCAGACCGATGGTCGTCCGGGGACGCTCGGCCGCCTCACTCCTCTGGGTTGGAGGTTCTGGCACTTTCGGAATCCCCGCGCCGCAGCGCCGAGATGGCCAGCACCAGGTAGGACACGGCCGCGCCGAGCCATCCGACCGAGCAGGTAACGTGCGGGGTCAGCGCGAGCTTCCGCAGGCGGGGCGTCAAGCTCAACTCTCGCCTGGTGGTGGTTGCCGCCACCGCGGCCTCCACCGGGACGAGCCTTTGCGGCCGCCGAGGCGGTGATGGAGCTGCTGCCGGAGGTGCTGGTGGAGTCGTGGTGAGCCGCAGATCCCCTCACGGCCCCAAGACCTCGGGGGGACGCCGAGACAGCAGTCCGATGCCGAGCCCCGCGGCCATGCCGATGAGCCCTCCGATCAGGGCCCACCCCGCGCCGCTCCCGCGGCACTCGATCGTCACGTCGTCCGCGCGCGCCGTCGGTATGCTCGGCATGCCCGCCATGTGATCCATGTCTGGCGTCGTCCCCGAGGGATCCGCACCCGTGGCCGCGGGCCATGCGGTCACGGTGAGCTCGAGCGAGGCCGACACGTCGCCGTCCTCCGCAACGACCTCGAGCCGGTAGATCCCCTCGCCCGCCTCGACCGGGATCGTCGCCGTGAGGAACGTCACATGATGTGCGGCCGCGCCTCGCCCAGCCAGCCGTACAGCCAAAGGCCGACCAACGCGGCCCCGAGCGCCATCCCCGCCCAGCGGGCCGAGTGACGGACCCCCGGGCGATCGTCGGCGGCGCGGTCGAGCAGGGGCAGCGCGAGCAAGTATGCCGACAGGACGGCGGGGCCGACGACCATCCCCCACACGCCGAGCAGGTTCTCGAGTCCGTACACCCAGAGCACGGGCCAGAAAGGCTTGGTCACCTCGAAGCCTGGAACGTACGAATACCCGAGGTCTTCCGGGACGAGCACCGCGAGCGCTCCGACCAGGGCGTAGACGAGCAGCGCCGCCCCCGCCAACCGGACCGCGTGCACCCGGAACGTGCTCGCGCCGCCGCCGTTCGCGTGGATGCCGAGGTGGCGGATCAGCCAGAAGTGGATCCCGATGAGCCCCAGCGCGAGCAGCGGCAGCAGGCTCGTGTGCAGCGTGTACATGCGCGCGAGCAGCGTCGTGCTCGGGGTGAACCCTTGCGTGAAGAATCCGCCGCCCACCCCGGTCAGCAGCTCGCCGCCGGCCGTGAAATGGGTGAGCGCCTCGAATCCCTCCTGGTCCGCGCGCAGCACCGTCCCGGTGACGGTCAGTAGGAACACGAGACCGGCGAGCCCGACTCCCGCCCACCAAGTCAGCTCCCGCGGCCTCCGGTAGGAGCGCCTCCAGAAGACGTAGGCGAGATGCGCAGTCAGCGTGACCGCGAGCCCGCCGGCAGCCCAGTAGTGGACGCTCCGCACCCAGTCTCCCAGCGGCGCACGCGTGATGACGAAGAGCACGCTGGTGCGCGCCCCGATCGTGGTGGGCTGATAGAACTGTCCCGCGGCTACAGCGTTCCGAACACCGGGGCCACGGTGTCGCTCTATGTCTCGAACCTGTTCAACGAGGCCTACCGCAACTTCGTCGGCGTGCCGAACAGCGGCCGCCTGGCGCTGCTGCAGCTCAAGTACGAATTCTAGGATCTGCCGCGACGCCGTCGCGGGCCCTGCGTTTTTTCGGTGAACGTCCGTATGGAGTGCGGGTATCCGAACTGCGAAGCGTCGCAGCCGTGACCGAGGAGAGGGACGTGACGACGTCGGAGAAGAAAGAGGTATCGGTGACTGTCCGCTGCCCGTTCTGCTTCACCCTGAACAAGGTGGACCTCGGCCGGGCAGCAGACCGTCCGAAGTGCGGGGAGTGCCAGAAGCCGATCCTGCTCGACCGGCCGGTGAAGGTGGTGGAGGAGGACTTCGATCAGACCGTGCTTCAGGCGGCCGTGCCGGTGCTGGTCGACTTCTACGCCGACTGGTGCGCCCCCTGCAAGATCGTGGCGCCCCTGGTCGACGAATTGGCGCGGGAGCATACCGGGCGCGTGCTCTTCGCCAAGGTCGACACGGATCGCGCGCAGGAGGTCTCGCTGCGCTATCAGATCCGCAGCATCCCCACCCTCATCCTGTTCAATGACGGCCAAGAGGCCGGGCGCAGCGTGGGCTACGAACCCGAGCGGCTGCGGGCGCTCGTGGCGGGGGTGGCCTGACCGTGCCCCGGGCGGGACGGACCGGCGAGATCTCGAAGCACGCGCGCCAGGAGGCCATTCTCGAGGCGATCCGTTCGCGGCGCGTGACCAGCCAGGAGAAGCTCCGCGAGCTGCTCGAGGACGCGGGCTTCCCGGTCACGCAGGCCACCGTCTCGCGCGACATCCGCGAGCTCCGGCTGGTCAAGGTACCGGGCGCGGAGGGGAGCGCCGCCTACACCCTCCCCGACGAGTGGGAGAGCACCCCGCCGCTCCAGAGCCTGCTCCCCACGCTGTACGCCTCCGCCGAGGGGGCGGGCAACCTGCTGGTCGTGCGCACGATGACGGGGGGCGCTCAAGCGGTGGCCCTGGCGATCGACTGGGAGGAGTGGCCGGAGGTGCTCGGCACGATCGCCGGGGACGACACGATCCTGATCATCTGCCGCGAGCCCGTACAGGTTCCCGATGTGCAGCGCCGCATCGAGGAGATCGCCGAGGGTTGATCACGTCTCCGCGGAGACGCATAATTATGCCATGAGTGCGCATAGAATATCTGTCGGGGTCTTCGGCGGAAACGGATACACAGGGCTCGAGCTGCTGCGCATCCTGCGTGGCCACGACGGCGTGGCGGTGCGCTTCGCCACCTCGGACAGGGAGGCGGGCCGGCCCACCCCCGTTCCCGGACTCTCCTTCGTTCCGGTCGCAGAGGCGCCCGTCGGGGACGTGGAGCTGGTCTTTCTCTGCCTGCCGCACGGGGAGGCCGCGAGCTGGGTGGAGCGGCACGGCGGAGGGGAGGCGCGCATCGTCGACCTGACCGCCGACCACCGTCCCGGATCCGGGCGCGAGGCCAGAGCGGTCTACGGGTTTCCTGAGCTCAACCCGCAGGAGGTCGCGGGCGCCCGGCTGATCGCCAACCCGGGGTGCTATCCCACCGGAGTGATCCTGGCGCTCGCTCCGCTCGACCGCGCGGGAATGGTCGACCGCGAGCGTCCGGTCGCGGTGAGCGCGGCGTCCGGCGTGACGGGCGCCGGGCGTGCTCCCAAGCGCGAGCTGCTCTTCGGCGAGGTGTTCGGCGACTTCCGGCCCTACGGGCTGGGCAACGAGCACCTGCACCTCAAGGAGATGCGCGCCACGCTCCCCGAGCTGCAGCTCATCTTCGTACCGCACCTCCTTCCGGTCGCGCGCGGGATCGTCGAGACGATCGCGCTCCCGGTGCGCCCCGGCGTAGACGCCGCGCAGATCAAGGCGCTTTGGCGAGAGACGTACGGCGAGTGTGGAGCCATCCGCGTGAGCGACCTGGCGCCGGCGCTCGCGGACGTTGCCGACACGGACCTGCTCGAGCTCTCCGCGTTCGACAACGCGGGGCTGCGCGCGCCCACCGTGACTGTCGTCGCCGCGCTCGACAATCTGGGGAAGGGTGCGGCGGGGCAGGCGGTGCAGAACATGAACCTGATGCTCGGCTTCGACGCGCTGCGGGGTGTGCGGTGCTGACCGTCGTCAAGGTGGGCGGCGCCGTCGTGGGCGCGCCCACCGAGCTGGCGGCGCTGGCCTCCGCGGTCGCGGCCCTCCCGGGAGCGCGCGTCATCGTGCACGGCGGTGGACCTGAGATCACCACCTGGCAGCAGCGTCTCGGCCTCCCCGTCGAGTGGAAGGACGGGCTTCGCGTGACCACGCCGGAAGCCATGAAGGTCACGGCGATGGTGCTATCCGGATGGGTGAACAAGCGGGTGGTGGCAGCTCTCATCGACGCGGGCGAGGCCGCGGTGGGCCTCTCCGGGGAGGACGGAGGACTGCTCCGGGCGCTCCGGCGCGAGGGAGGCGCCCTGGGGGAGGTGGGGGAGATCGCCGGTGTGGATCCGCGCCCCGTGCGCGCACTGCTCGAGGGCGGGATGCTTCCGGTCGTCTCGCCCGTGTCCCGGGGACCTGGCGGCCTTCCCCTGAACGTGAACGCCGACGAAGCCGCCATCGCACTCACCGTTGCCCTCGAGGCCGACCGCCTGCTCCTCGTCTCGGACGTGCCGGGCGTGCTCGTGGACGGCGCGCCGATCTCTCGCATCACCGCCGCCGGCGCGGCCGACCTGCTCGAGCGGGAGGTCGTGCAGGGAGGGATGGCGGTCAAGGTGCGGCAGGCGCTCGACGCCGCGCGTGCGGGCGTGGAAGTCCGGATCGGGGACGGCAGCCTGATTCGCGACGCGCAGGCGGGCACGCGGGTGGTGCCGGACCGCGCTGCCGAGGCCGTTCGGTGACGGAGAGCCGGACCTCAATCCACCCTGCGACCGCGCTGCTCGGCGTCTACAAGAAGCCCGACATCCTCTTCGTCGCGGGCGAGGGCAGCTGGCTGATCACCGAGGACGGGCGGCGCTATCTCGACTTCACCGCCGGGATCGGGGTCAATGCGCTCGGCCACGGCGCCCCAGAGGTGGTGGCCGCGATCCGGGAAGCGCTCGAGACCGGCCTGATCCACACCTCGAACCTCTTCCGCACCGAGCCCGCCGAGCGTCTGGCCGAGGAGCTCGTGGCCACGACCTTCCCCGCGCGCGTCTTCTTCTGCAACTCCGGCGCGGAGGCGGGGGAGGGAGCGTTCAAGCTGGCGCGGCGGTGGGCGCGCGGCGTCGGCGGTCCCGCCAAGCACCGGATCGTCGCCTTCCACGGGTCCTTCCACGGCCGCCTCTTCGGGACCCTTGCCGCGACCGACCGGGCCGCCTACCGCGAGCCATTCGAGCCGCTCATGCCGGGGGTCGACTTCGCGGAGGTGGGTGATCTCGACGGACTCTCCGCGCTGGTGCGGGAGGATACGACCGCGGCCGTGATCCTCGAGCCAATCCAGGGTGAGGGCGGGATCCGGGCGGTGCCCTTCGAGTTTCTCCGCGAGGTCAGAGCGCTCTGCGACGAGCGGCGGGTGGCGTTCATCCTGGACGAAATCCAGTGTGGAATGGGCCGCACTGGCCGGCTGTTCGCGCACGAGTACGCGGGGATCCAGCCGGACCTGCTGATGGTCGCGAAGCCGCTCGCCGGTGGCCTGCCGATGGGAGCGATCCTGGCCGCGCCGCACGTGGCGGACGCGATCCAACCCGGCGAGCATGGCACCACGTTCGGCGGTGGTCCGCTGGTGGCGCACGTCGCGCGCACGGTGCTGCGCACGATCGGCGCGCCCGCGTTCCTCGAGGGGGTGCGCCAGCGCGCGGTCCGGCTCGACGCCGGACTGCGCGCGCTGGCGGCCCGCTCGCCCGTGGTGAGGGAGCTCCGCGGGCTCGGACTCATCCGCGGCGTGCGCTTGGAGGGGGACGTGGCGGCGGTCGTGACTCGGGCGCGCGAGCTGGGTCTACTGGTGGTGGCGGCCGGTCCCGATGTGGTGCGGCTGCTCCCCCCTCTGAACGCCCCCGATGAGCTGCTCGATCGCGGGGTCGAGTTGCTGGGGGAGGCGCTCGACTGAGGGCCACTCCCGGGCCGCGGGAGGCTCGGGGATGAGACCCCTGCGGCCGGCCGCCGCCGGGCGAACGTCATGCTTGCAGGGTATGCAGATTTTGTGCATACTTATGCCACAGCCGCCGGCTGCGGGCGTTCCCTGGTCTGGACGCGTAAGTCTTGATCCCAGCGACCGTAGGCGACCCACGCCGCTCCTCCCCCGGGAAGAGGAGACCGACATGAAGGTCGTGCTTGGATATTCAGGGGGGCTCGATACCTCGATCATCGTCCCCTGGCTGAAGGAGAACTATCAGGCGGACGTGATCTGCATGGCCGCCGACGTGGGCCAGGCCGAGGAGTTCTCCACGCTGCGCGCCAAGGCCGAGCGGACGGGCGCCTCGCAGCTCCTGGTGGAGGATCTGCGCAAGGAGTTCGTCGAAGACTTCGCTTGGCCCTGCCTCCGCGCCGGCGCAGTGTACAGCCGCCGCTACCTGCTCGGGACCTCGATGGCGCGCCCGCTGATCGCCAAGCGGCAGGTCGAGATTGCTCGCCGGCTCGGCGCGGACACGCTCGCACACGGCTGCACGGGGAAGGGGAACGACCAGGTGCGCTTCGAGCTGACCTTCGCGGCGCTCGCCCCCGACCTCCGGGTGATCGCGCCCTGGCGCGAGTGGGACATTCACTCACGCGAGGACGCGCTGGCCTATGCGCGCGCCCGCGACATCCCGCTCAACGTGGACACCACCAAGCTCTACTCGCGTGACGAGAATCTCTGGCACATCTCGCACGAGGGTGGCCCGCTCGAGGATCCCACGAACGAGCCCGAGGAGGCCATGTTCCAGTGGACGGTCTCCGCGGAGGCCGCTCCGGACGAGGCCGAGTTAGTCGAGATTCGCTTCGCGAAGGGGACTCCGGTCGCGCTCGATGGGGAGCCGCTGGACGCGGTGACGCTGCTCCAGCGGCTGAACGCGCTCGGATCGCGCCATGGCGTGGGCCGCGCGGACGTGATCGAGGATCGCCTGGTGGGGATGAAGTCGCGCGGCGTCTACGAGACCCCGGGTGGCACGATCCTCTACGGGGCGCTGCGCGAGCTCGAGGCACTGACCCTCGACCGCCGCTCGCTCGCGCTCAAGGATCAGCTCGCGCCGCGCTACGCGGACCTGGTTTACGAGGGCCGCTGGTGGACGCCCGAGCGCGAAGCGCTCGACGCGATGGTGAACGTGCTGCTCCAGGCCGCGACCGGGTCCGTGAAGATGAAGCTCTTCAAGGGCAGCACGTGGGCCGTTTCACGGACGAGCGAGCGCTCGCTCTATCGGGAGGACCTGGCCACCATTTGTGCGTGCACGAGCTACGACCATGCGGATGCGGCCGGCTTCATCAAGTTGTTCGGGCTACCGATGGCCGCCGCCGCCGCCCGCGACGCGGAAGGAGAGCGCGAGAGCGCGCTCGCCAGGCTGCTGGACGAGGTGGCGCAGGGGCAGGCGAGCAAGGCCCACGCGAAGAAGTGATGCGACCGTCCCCGGGGAGCATCCCGGGGGAGGAGGGAGCGGACCGGAGCGGGGCCGTCATGCTGGTGGCGGCCCCCTCTGCATCCATCTTCCGCGTCGCCCAGCGATCCCCATTCGGAGAGTCCGATCGCCGTGACCCGCCCCGAGAAGCCTGAGACTGCGCCCCCGCCGGAGCAGCGAGCGGCGCAGGCCCTCTGGGGCGGGCGCTTCGCGGGCGCGCTCGCCCCCGAGATGCGTGCGCTCAACCTGAGCCTCGACGTGGACCGGAGGCTCTGGCGCGAGGACGTGCGGGGGAGCCGCGCCTGGGTGCGTGCCCTGGCTGGTGCCGGGGTGCTCACCGAGGAGGAGACGCGCCGTTTGGACGAGGGGCTCGCGCGCGTGGCCGCACGGCTGGAGGGTTCGATCGTCGCCTCCGCGCCCGACGAGGACATCCACTCCCTGGTCGAGCGGCTGCTCCACGAGGAGGTGGGCGATCTGGCCGGGAAGCTCCACACCGGACGCTCGCGCAACGACCAGGTGGCGACCGATTTCCGGCTCTGGGGGATGGGCGCGGGCCGCGATCTGGAGCACGCGACGGCGGACGTCTGCCGGGCCCTCCTCGCCCTCGCGCGCCACGGCCTGGACGTGATCCTGCCCGGCTACACGCACCTCCAGCAGGGCCAGCCGATCCGTGCCGCGCACTGGGCGCTCGCCCACCTCTGGGCGTTCGACCGCGACCGCGAGCGGCTACGCAGGGCTGTCCACGCCGCCGGCGTGCTGCCCCTCGGGTCCGGCGCGATCGCGGGCTGCCCGTTCCCCGTCGACCGGGAGGCGCTCGCGCACGCGCTGGGTTTCCGGAGGCCGAGCGAGAACAGCGTGGACGCGGTGTCGGACCGCGATTGGGCGCTTGACCTCGCCTATGCGTGCGCGGTCCTGGGTACGCACCTGTCCCGTCTCGGGGAGGACTTGGTGCTCTTCACCTCCATCGAGTTCGGCTTCCTCCGGCTGGCCGACGGCTACAGCACCGGATCGTCGCTCATGCCGCAGAAGCGTAATCCCGACGTCGCTGAGCTGGTGCGCGGCGGCTCGGGACGGCTGGTCGGCAACCTGGTCGCACTGCTCACTCTGATGAAGGGACTGCCGACCGGCTATAACCGGGACCTCCAGGAGGACAAGCGCACGCTGTTCGACTCGGTCGACGCGCTGCGCATCGCGCTCCCCGCGGTCGCTGGCGCCGTCGCGACGGCGGAGTTCCGGCCGGAGCGCAGCCGAGCGGTCATGGACAGCCAGTTGCTCGCCACCGATCTGGCGGAGTTGCTGGTACGGAAGGGCGTTCCCTTCCGGCGGAGTCACGAGGCGGTGGGACGGCTGGTGCGGAAGGCGGAGGAGGCGGGGGTAGCACTCGCCGAGCTACCGGTGGACGCGTTCCTGGAAGTGGCGCCCGAATTCGGTGAGGACGTGCACGACGTCTTCGACTGGGAGCGCTCGGTCGAGTCGCGCGCCACCCCGGGCGGGACGGCCCGCGCCGCCGTCGAGGCGCAGCTCGCCGAGGCGGAGCAGCGGCTGGGTGCGAGGCCTGGCAGCTAGGAGATCTCTTCCTCGCCGAACAGGCTGCCCACCTGGATCCGGAAGCCCGGCACCACGTCCTCGGCGTCCAGCGCGTCGTCCTCGCCCCGCACGATCCACGCCGCGCCCGCCCAGTGTACGGTCACCGTGCGGGCGGGCGGATCCACGATCCAAACGAGGCGGGTTCCGGCATCCAGATAGTCGCGCACCTTGGCCGCGACTTCTGTCCAGCGGTTGGAGGGGGAGACGACCTCGACCGCGAGGTCGTGGGCGATGGGGACGTACCCTTCCGGAGGAGGCTCGGCTGGCAGCCGATCCTTCGCCACGAAGGAGACGTCGGGCGCGCGAACGGTCCCAGGGAGCTCGACGAGCAAGAACCCGGTTTCGGCGGCGAAAACCCATCCCAGTCCGGCTGCCTTCACGTGGTTGGCGAGCGCGCGGGCGAGCTCGCTGGCGATCGCCCCGTGCCGCGCTCCCGCCGGCGGCTCCCGCACCAGCCACCCGCGCACCAGGTCACAGCGGTACTCCTCATCGGGGAGCCGCTCGAACTCCTCGATGGTCATCGGTCCCATACGGTCGGCGGCGCGGTACGCTTCGATGGTGCCCTCCGGCTCCGCGTAACGTACCGTCCACTCGTCGAGCTCGTACATGTCGGAATCGGCCCTCTGCCTAGGCCACCGCCGCCGTTGCCGTCCCTGCGGGGATGGTCCGTCCCACCACCTCGGCCAGCGGGCGGACCAGGGCCATCATGGTTTCGAACTCGTCCAGGTTGAGCGACTGCTCGCCGTCCGAGGTCGCGCACTCGGGCTCGGGGTGGACCTCGACGATCAGCCCGTCCGCGCCGGCCGCGATCCCCGCCAGCGCGAGCGGGGTGACCAGATGCCGGTAGCCGCCCGCATGGCTCGGGTCGGCGATCACCGGAAGGTGGGTCTCCCGCTTGAGCACCGGGATCGCGGCCACGTCGAAGGTGTTCCGGGTCGCGGTTTCGTAAGTGCGGATTCCGCGCTCACACAGGATCACCTGCATGTTCCCCTGGCTCATGATGTACTCGGCGGCGAGCAGCAGGTCCTTGACCGTCGCGCTCATCCCGCGCTTGAGCAGCACCGGGCGGTGCAGCCGCCCGACCTCTGTGAGCAGGTTGTAGTTCTGCATGTTGCGGGCGCCGATCTGGAGGACGTCGGCGTATCCGGCGACCAGCTCGACCTGGCGCGTGTCCATCACCTCGGTAACGACCGGAAGCCCTGTGCGAGCCCGCACCTCGGCCAGGATCTTGAGTCCCTCCTCGCCTTTTCCCTGGAACGAGTATGGCGAAGTGCGCGGCTTGAACGCTCCCCCGCGCAGTGCGCGGGCGCCCGCCCCGCGCACGGCGACGGCCGTGCGCTCCATCATTTCCGGGCCCTCGACCGAGCAGGGTCCGGCGATCACCAGCAGCTCCTTCCCTCCGATCTCCGCGGCACCGATCGGGATGCACGTGGGCCCCGCCGTGAACTCGCGCGCCGCGAGCTTGTAGGGCTTCACCACGTCGTGGACCGTCTCCACACCGGGAATCGACAGGAGCGGGATCTCGCGGAGGCGCGTCTCGTCGCCGATGCAGCCGATCACGGTGCGGCTCTCCCCGCGTGAGATGTGGGTGCGCAGACCCATGCCCTCGATGCGCTCGCGGATGTGGTCCAGCTCTTCGGCGGTGACGCCCGCCCGGGTCACGATGATCATGGCTTCCTCGCGGTGGTGCGCCGGTGCCCGGGAACTCCCAGGTGCTCAATCAAAAGGCCCCCGGGGATCTCCCCGGAGGCCTCGCGGCGGCGTTCTGTGCGGTTGCGTCTCAGCGCACGAGCCTCCGGCCCCCGGAGTGGGTTCCGAAGTAGTAAAACCACCGGTAGGCCCGCAGGGCCGAGAGGTGGGCTGCAGTTCGGGAAGAGATCGCATCGGTACGCATTGTAATAAAAGCTGCGGCGCCGCAGGACGAGGTGTCAAGGGGCGCGTGCGCAGCGGCTCCCCGGCAGCTCCTCGGGACTCGCTCGGCCCCGCCACCCCCACTAGCTTGGCCCCGCCCCTCGGCGCTCACAACAGATCCGCCTGGAGACAACCACGATGGAACCGACCACGGCCACCGCGCCCAAGAAGGCGAAGGTCAGCCGCCCCACGCTCGACGACATGGCGCTTGCGTTAGGCAAGCGCGTGCGCCTGCACCGCCTGTTCTACGGGTCCGGCCTGCGCAACGGGACCCTGATGATCCTGCCCATCGATCAAGGGCTCGAGCACGGACCCGTGGACTTCTTCGAGAATCCAGCGAGCGCCGACCCCGCCTTCCAGTGGCGGCTGGCCGCCGAGGGCGGCTACAACGGCGTGGCCTGCCACTACGGGCTCGCGCGCAAGTACATGGAGCGCTACGCGGGACGAGTTCCGCTGATCCTGAAGATCAACGGCAAGACGAACGTTCCTTCGGACGACGACGCGCTCTCGACGCTGACGGGGACCGTGGAGGATGCGGTCGCGCTCGGCGCGGACGCGGTTGGCTACACGCTCTACGTCGGCTCGCCCCGGCAGGACGAGGACATCCTCCAGATACACATGGTCCGCGAGGACTGCGACAAGTACAACATGCCGTTGATCGTCTGGGGATATCCGCGCGGAGCCGCGATCGAGGAGAAGGGCGGGCGCGATTCACTGTACGCGATCGACTACGCGGCGCGCATGGCGCTCGAGCTGGGTGCCGACATCGTCAAGCTCAACATCCCGAAGCGCGGCCCCAAGGATGCGAAGCAGCCCAAGGAGTATGCCAATCTGGAGTGGACCTACGAGCAGGGTGCCGAACGCATTGTGCGCTCCGCGGGACGGGTTCCGGTCCTGGTGAGCGGGGGCAGCAAGATGGGCGACGACGACCTGATCGCGAAGGCGCGCGTCTCGATGGAGGCGGGTGCGTGCGGGCTGATCTTCGGGCGCAACATGTGGCAGCGCCACTTCGATCAGGCGCTGGAGATGAGCGAGCGGGTGCAGAAGGAAGTGTTGGCCCATTTTCCCGTCTAGGCCGCTCCAGATTTGACTGGCGTCTTGGGTTCGCGGGTTCCGGTGCCCATCGCCGACCAGCTCAAGCGCGCGGTGGCCGAGCGCGCCGCCGAGCACATCCAGCCCGGCATGCGGGTCGGGCTCGGCACAGGCAGCACGGTCGCGCATTTCCTGGACGTGCTCGGGGAGCTGATCGGCCGTGGCGAGCTGGCCGAACTGGTCGGCGTTCCGACCTCGGTCCTCACCGCCGAGCGGGCGCGCTCGCTCGGGATCCGGCTCATGGAGCTGGACGAGGCGCAGCCGCTGGACGTCACTGTCGACGGTGCGGACGAGGTAGATCCCGGGCTCGATTTGGTGAAAGGGCTCGGGGGCGCGCTGCTGCGCGAGAAGATGGTCGCGCAGGCGTCGCACCGGCTCGTCGTGATGGTCGATGAATCGAAGATGGTGCGCCGCCTCGGGATGCGCGCGCCGCTGCCCGTCGAGGTGATCCCCTTCGGTTGGCGCGCGCACCTCCCGTTCCTGCGCGAGCTCGGCTGCGAGCCCGCGCTGCGGCGAGGGGCGGACGGCTCGTCGTATCTTACTGACAACGGCAACCATATGCTGAACTGCCGCTTCCCCGACGGAATGGACGATCCGGGCGCGATCGACGAGGTGCTCCGCAGGCGCGCCGGGGTGGTGGAGAGCGGGCTCTTCCTGCGCATGGCGACGACGGTCATCGTAGCCGCAGCGAGCGGGATCCGAATCCTCGAGCGCGGAGGCGCGGAGGCGTGAGCGTGAAGCTGGCCCCCTCGATCCTGTCGGCCGACTTCGAGCGTTTGGCCGAGCAGGTGGGCGAGGCCGAGCGGGCGGGTGCGGACTGGATTCACGTGGACGTCATGGACGGCCATTTCGTGCCCTCGATCACGATCGGACCACTGGTCACCGAGGCGGTTCGTCGGGCCACCTCTCTTCCGGTCGATGTGCACCTCATGATCGAGGAGCCGGACCGCCACCTCGAGGCGTTCGCCACGGCCGGCGCGAGCGTGCTCACCGTTCACCAGGAGGCGTGCCCCCACCTGCACCGCACCGTGGACCGGATCCGCGAGCTCGGGGTGCGGCCGGGCGTGTCGGTGAATCCATCCACGCCGATCGAGTCGTTGACCGAGATCCTGCCCTTCGTGGACCTGTTGCTCGTCATGTCGGTGAATCCGGGCTTCGGCGGTCAGGCCTATATCGAGTCCAGCACGGACAAGCTCCGGCGCGCGCGTCGATTGATCGACGGGGGGGGGCGATCGGGGGTGGAGCTCCAGGTGGACGGGGGCATCGATGCCCGGACGGCGCGGGGGGCGGTGAAGGCTGGGGCGAGTTGCCTGGTGGCCGGCTCCGCGGTGTTCCGGCACGTCGACGGGGTGGCCGCGGGCGTGCGCGCGCTGCGCGAGGCGCTCTCGGGGGACGCCGCCGAAGCCGCTGGGTGACGCTGAGCACGGCGGCTGGCCCGCGTTGATTGCCATCTCCACGGCCCTTCGGCTAATCTTCCGGCCCCGGCCCCCCCGAACCATCCCCCCGACATGATCGAGCCAGAAGCCAACGTGATTGACCCGTAGGCCCAGGCGCGCCTCCAGGAGTGGGGCGGGCCCGAGCTGCTCGTGCAGATGATCCGGCTCTTTCTTGAGAACGCGCCGGAGCGCCTCGAGTAGGTGCACAAGGGGATCGCGTACGGCAGCCTCAAGGACGCCGAGCGGGGCGTCCACTCGCTCAAGTCGAGCGCCGCCAACGTCGGCGCGGCGCGCACCGGCCGCGAGCCCAATATGGGCGAGCCCCCGGGCAGCGTCTTCCCTGCCGGCGACGTGCCGTTCTACGAAGAGATCTACCAGCACACGCTGGGCGGCGAGCGTCTGGCCGAGCTGAGCAGCGAGACCGTGCAGGGTCAGGAGCTCTGGTTCGAGATCTACGGCCACCCGATCACGGACGAGGGCGGCGTGACGGGTGCGGTGATGTTCGGCAAGGACGTCACGCGCCGGATCCGAGCGGAGGAGGGGCTCCGGCTGGCCAAGGAGGACGCCGAGGCGGCCAACCAGGCGAAGAGCCAATTCCTGGCGAGCGGGAGACGGCTTGAAATGGGCCTAGTTGACCGCCTGAAGGCCATTATCGACGTGATGCCCGACGGTGCAAGCGTATCCCTGCCCGTGACATGGCTGCGTGATCTTCTTGACGCCGAAGGTGATTCACCCGGCATGGGTCGATTACTCACCCTTGAAGAGGCTGGCGAGATCGTCCGTCGTTCACCATCCACTGTCCGAACCTGGCTCAACACGAGCCGCCTCGACGGGTTCAAGCTAAACGGGCGAACGTGGCGTATCCGTGAATCAGCCCTGCGGAGCTTCATAGAACGGCAAGAGTCCGGCGAGCACGAGCCACCAACCATTCGGAGTCCCAGGTCGGTCGAACTCGGAGACTGGCGGAATCATGTGCGGTAAGGTTTCGACCAGTTCTGAGCCTACTCTGGGTACTTGGCACCTATGTGCCCCGAAAAGAAAAACACCCCTGCGCAGAACAGTGCTGGGTAGCTGGGTGGTGGCTGGGTGCCACGGATGGGGGACTGGGGGGCTAGTTCCCATCTTATCTGGCGTAGGTAGAGAGGCGGGATACAACTTCAGAGCATGCGCTACATCCGACTCTCAGCTGTGCTCTTACTCCTAGCATGCGGTGACGGCGGGACGACGCCCACGAGTCCACCCACGACTCCGACTCCTCCAACACCCGTAGCGACCTCGATCACGCTGTCTGCGACGACTCTGAGCTTTTCATCGCTCGGCGAGACATCCCAACTCACTGCTACGGTCAAAGACCAGAACGGTGCAACGATGAGCGGAGCGAGCGTGTCGTGGAGTTCGTCTAGTGCTTCCGTGGCAACCGTGTCCTCTACAGGTCTGGTCACTTCGGTAGCGGATGGGACAGCAACCATTACTGCGACATCAGGGTCGGCGAATGGAACTGCTGCGGTAACCGTTGCGGTGCCTGCGAGCCTGGAGCTGTCCGATACACTGCTCACGTTCTCGGCACTGGCCGATACGACTCAACTCACGGCCACGGTAAAGAACGCGGCAGGGTCCACGATCTCTGGTGCCACGGTGACGTGGGCCACGTCGGATGACGCTGTTGCTACGGTCTCTTCCGCAGGGTTGGTAACCTCAGTCGCCAACGGCTCTGCAACGGTCACGGCGACTTCTGGTGAGGCTAGTGACACGGTAGCCGTTACGGTGCTTCAGACAGCTCCGAGCGTCGAGTTGTCGGATACACTGCTCACGTTCCCGTCATTAGGTGATACGGCAACGCTCACCGCTACAATAAAGGACGACAACGGTAACGAGATCAACAGTGCCGCCGTGACGTGGACTACGTCAGCTGAGGGTGTGGCGACGGTCTCAGATGCTGGTCTCGTGACAGCAGTCGCCGACGGAACGGCTACGATCACGGCGACTTCCGGGTCGGCTAGCGCAACAGCTTCGGTGACGGTCGCTCAAGCGGCTGCAAGCATCGAGTTGTCCGATACGGTACTGAGCTTCGCTTCACTGGCTGACACGACGCAACTCACGGCTACGGTAAAGGACGCGAACGACAGTACGATGTCGGGCGCTACGGTCTCGTGGGCTACGTCGGATACCACGATCGCTACGGTCTCGTCTGCTGGCC
>Ga0310123_10002125_pt1 | contig 15977 bp, 13 predicted proteins | sample CB6_AW_1057_MG_FD_203505 | JGI IMG/M metagenome (GOLD analysis project Ga0310123, IMG submission 203505) | Marine microbial communities from Western Arctic Ocean, Canada - CB6_AW_1057 | ecosystem: Environmental > Aquatic > Marine > Oceanic | place: Canada: Western Arctic Ocean | collected... | reverse complement strand
GGCTCGCGGCAGGTACTCGGCCATCAACTCAAGCGCCCGGATTGCCCACATGTCGCTGATCGGATTGGTGCCCTGGTAGGCGGGCCGCTGGATCGGTCGCTCGGGCCGGGGCCGCTGATTAAACGGGATCGCGGTGTAGGATTCCAAGGCGTGGCTGAGTACATCGAGGCCGGTCGAGGCGGCGACGGCGGCGGGCATGGTCCTGGTGTTGTCCGAGTCGACGATCCCGAGCGTGGGCTTGAGCAGCCGGTGTGCGATGCCGGTCTTGGCTTTCATCTCGACGAAGTCAAAGATCGCCACTCCGGTCGTTTCGCTGCCGGTGCCGGCGGTGGTCGGGATCGCAATCAACGGCTTCAGCGGACCGGGCACCGGTCGGCCGCGGCCGATCGGTGCGTTGACGTACTCGAGGAAATCGGCGGGGTGGCTGGCGTAGAGGTTGGCGGCCTTGGCCGTGTCGATCGTGCTGCCACCTCCCACCGCCACGATCGCATCGAAGTTGCCTCGAGCAACAAAGTCTGATGCGTCCTGGAAACTTCGGTCCGTCGGCTCGACCGAAACCCGCTCGAAGACCTCGAATCCGACTCCCGCGTCCTCGAGTGACGCGATCACCGTACGTCCGGTCGGCAACTCGACCAACGCCGGGTCGATCACGACCACCGCCGTGTCGATCGACATGTCGGCCAGGTCCATGCCGACCTCCGACGTCGTACCCGGCCCGAAGCGAATGTTCGACGCGGACATCTGGAAGGCGGTGTCTCGGTCGCTCATGACCGGTTCGCTCGTGACTGGTTCGCTCGTGACTGGTTCGCTCGTGACTGGTTCGCTCGTGGCTTGGCCTTCGGACGACGCTTGCTCAGGTCCAGCAGCTTGATGTTCTTGAACCAGCAGTCGGCGCCGTGGTCCTGTAGCCCGATGTAGCCGCGTCGCGGGTGGTCGCGGAAGGCGAAGGGGAACTTGTGACGGGTGCCGTCGGGACGGGTGTGCTTCTTGTCGAACCGATCGAGGTCGGTTACGAGGATCGGGACCCCGTTGAGAACCACTCGGACCGACTGGCCGCGGCAGGTCAGTTCCATCTGGTTCCACTCGAGAGCAGGCTTCATCGCGTTGCGGGTCGGCTTGACCAGGTCGTACAGCGCGCCGGTGTCGTGGTAACCAGCCGTGCGGGTGTCGTCGATGGCGATTTCGAGGCCGTTGAAGCCGACGTCCTTGCCATCAAGTTTCTTGAGGGTCCAGGTTCGGAAAAAGATCCCACTGTTGCATCGGGGGCTGATCTTGAAGTCGAGCTTCAGGCGGAAGTCGGTCCACATCTTCTTATGGACCATCATGTACGCTCCGCAGCGGTGCGGGTTGATCGCCGACTGCTCGATCGGCCGACGACTCGGCTTGCCGTCACTGGTCATCCAGCCGTCAAACGTCTTGCCGTCGAACAGCAGCTGCCAGCCGGCACGACGCTCGCCGGCGGTCAGCACGTTGTCGGCCGCTTCGACCTCGCCGATGCCGGTGATGCACAACAGGACCGTAAGAGAGCACACCGAAGGGGCGAGGATGTGGTTCATTGGCGAGTCCCGGTGTGGTTACCGCTGTCAGTGAGGAGGAACCGGTGCAAGAAAGCAAGTATCCCCGAGAGGATTCGAACCTCTAACCTCTGGCTCCGGAGGCCAGCGCTCTATCCAATTGAGCTACGGGGACAAGCGGGGAAACTCGGACAACTCGCCGGCTCCCGACTCGTGGCTGTCGTTGTAACGTGGCCCCATGTGGCTTTCAAGCAACGAACCGACAACCCGGAACTCAAGCCGACCGGCCCACGCCGAGCGTCGTTTCTTCAGCCGTGTCCTGCCAGAGTGTAACTCTTACATCGGTCGAGGGGGCGGACGGGGACACTGGAGCAACTGGCGTTTCGGTGGGGCGAATCCTCGAGGAGTAACGAGTGTTGATAAGTGTCGGTTGTGCCTTGTGTTGTGAAGACGTGACTCGACCATCGGGTGAAATCGAGTCGAGTCGCGGTGTGGATTGAGGGTTCCGGGACCGCCAATTGCACCAGGATCCCGGTAACCAGGGGGCAGTCCTGGGGGAACAGGGAGGTTCCTGATCGTGTGCGGCGGGATGTGGAGAGGTTCGTGTCGGCCGAGGCGTCGGCCGGGACTGGGATGGGTGCTGGTGTCTATGGCGGTGTGCCTGCTGAGCGGGGCAGAGCCATTGGTGGCGGCCCGTTTTCAGACACCGAACTTCATCGTGACGGCCAGGACGCGTTCTCTGGCGACTCGGGTCGCGTTGGCCGCGGAGGTTCATCGTCGCGAGTTGTCGGTGCGATGGCTGGGTCACGAGATGCCTCGATGGTCCTCTCCCTGTCGCGTGCTGGTTCGCCCCGATCATCTTCGCGCTTCGGGTGCGACGACTTTCAGTTTTCGTCGTGGCGAGGTCTTTGGTTGGCAGATGACCCTGCAGGGCCCCGATGAGGAGGTGCTTGGATCCATCCTGCCTCACGAGCTGACTCACACCGTACTCGCCTGCCGCTTCCGTCGTCCGGTCCCCCGCTGGGCTGACGAGGGTGCGGCGGTGCTGGCCGAGTCGCTGGCCGAGCGGCGACGCCAGCAGCGAGCCGTCGTGAAGCTGTTTGAGACCGGCCGCCGGATTCCTCTGAGGCAATTGCTGAGGATGTCGGAGTACCCGGCCGACCGTCGTGCGATGCTGGCTCTTTACGCCGAGGGTGTTTCTCTGGTGAGGTTTCTGGTCGAGCGAGGGGGACGGATCCGGTTCCTGGCCTTCTTGGAGGCAACCGCTGGTGGAGACTGGGACTCTGCGGTCGGCTTGAACTACGGGGGCATATCGATTGAGGAGTTGGAGCGGGAGTGGATAGCCTGGGCGGTACGGACGCCGGCGATCCGGCTGGTCCAGGTGGCGGGGTGGCGGCCTCAGAGAAGTGCTTCGCGTCGGACCGCACCCGTGGTGATTCGTGCCCAGTCTCCCCCTCCCCACACAGCCTCCCCGGTCTTGTCGTTGCGTGCGAGAGACCGCCGCGGTTGGATCTGGCGCGCACCGGATCCCCGTCGGGGTGCTCGATAGGTCGAGCGTGCGATGGGTGGTCTGGGTGTTGTAGGATTGTCTACTTGGCGGACGAGGTTAGAATGATCTTGCGCGGCAGCCACGGAGGAGCTGTCCGGACGTGGAGTCCGGTTGCCTCGGTTGTTCCAGCGAGGCGAGTGTCCTGTTTGCGGAGCGACGTGGGATGTCCGAGAACGCGATCATCCTGGCGTTCGTGCTGTTGGCGATCAGCGTGTTCCTGTTTGCCGCGGAGTTCTTCATCCCGTCGGGCGGCCTGATCACGGTCCTGGCCATCAGCAGCCTGGTGGCCTCGATTCTGTTCGCTGGTCAGGCCTGGTGGAGTGATTCGCCGGGTTACTTCTGGTCGTTCGTGGCCGCCGCATTCTTCCTGGTCCCGCTCTCGATCCTGGGCGCGATCCAGATCCTGCCACACACCGCCTGGGGCCGTCACGTGACGCTCGAGCCGCCCGAGGGCGACGTGACGACGGGGTACCAGGAGGAGATGGATTTCCTGGAATCCCAGGTGGGTCGGACCGGCATCACCGTCACGGTGCTCAACCCCGGCGGGATGGTCGAGGTGGACGGCAAGCGGCTGCACTGCGAGGGGGACGGGATGATGCTGGACAGTGGCGAGGTGGTCGAGGTGACCGGTCTGCGGGGCAATCGTCTGCGGGTCCGGCCGACCGAGAGGTCTTTGGGAAGCGCCGATTCGGATCCGGACGACGCGCCCCTTGACTTGGCGGAATTTGAGGGTTAAACAGCAGCGAGAGATTCCGGTCGGTTCGGCCTCGGATTTGGGGCTGGTGGCCGGTTCGGAACGAGCCTGGTCTTTGAGTGGGGTAACTGTTTTGGATTTTCTAGCTGGCCCGGCAGGGATTATCGCTCTCGTCATTGGCGGGATCATCGTGCTGGTGATCTTTGTCATCGTGATGCGTTACTTCGGCATGTACATCCAGTGCGTCACGACCGGTGCCAAGATTGGCCTGTTGAACCTGATCGTGATGAGCCTGCGGAAGGTGAATCCGACGGTAATCGTGCGCTGCAAGATCATGGCCACCCAGGCGAAGCTGAATAGGCACTTCGAGATCTCGACTCGAGATCTCGAGGCTCATTACCTGGCCGGGGGCAACGTTCCCAACGTGATCCGGGCCCTGGTGGCATCCAACCGCGCCCATCTGAATCTCGACTTCGACACCGCCCGGGCGATCGACCTGGCCGGCCGTGACGTGCTCGATGCGGTCCGTACCAGCGTGTACCCCAAGGTGATCGACTGTCCCGACCCGTCCAAGACGAGCGGCACTCTGGACGCGGTCGCCGGCGACGGCGTCCAGCTGAAGGCTCGAGCACGCGTCACCGTGCGGACCAACATCACCCAGTTGATTGGTGGAGCGACCGAGGAGACGGTGATCGCTCGAGTCGGCCAGGGGATCGTCCAGGCGATCGGTTCAACCAAGGCCTACAAGACCGTACTCGAGAATCCCGACTCGATCTCCCAAACCGTGCTCGGCCAGGGTCTCGAGGCCCAGACCGCCTTTGAGATCGTCTCGATCGACATTGCCGACATCGACGTGGGCGAGAACATCGGGGCCCGCCTGCAGGCGGACCAGGCCGAAGCGGACATGCGGGTGGCCCAGGCCAAGGCCGAGGAGCAGCGGGCTTCGGCGGCGGCACGCGAGCAGGAGATGATTGCGAAGGTACAGGAAAGTCGTGCGAAGGTCGTGTTGGCCGAGGCCGATGTTCCTCGTGCGATTGCCGCGGCCTTTGAGGGCCACAAGCTGGGGTTGATGGACTACTACGAGTTGAAGAACGTCCAGGCTGATACCGACATGCGGCAGACGATTGCCGGTCATTCCGGCGGCAGCCAGTAGACCAGGGCCACCTCGGCCTGGGTTGGATTCTCGGAGAGCCTTCATGCGACTGCTGGCCGACATCGGCGATTTTCTGCCGCTGATCGTGGGCGCGATTGCATTCATCGGCTGGATGGCCAACAAGCTGAAGGAGGCCGCCGGAGGAGGTGACGCGGTGGCACCGCCCGGCGCGGCGGCAGCGGGGAATGACGGCGGCCGGGTGCAGGCCGAGATCGACCGGTTCCTGCAGGAAGTCCGGGGAGCAGTTGGCCAGAAGCCTGTGGCCAAAGTCGCGGAGGCCGAGAACGTTTTCGAGGCACCCGCCCAGCCGGCTCGTCAACAACCACGCCAGGCTCAATCCACGCCCGCTCGCCAACCGGATCCTGCTCCCAAGCCCAAACGGCTGGTCGATCGGCACGCGATCGGTCAGCGACACATCGACTCGCAAGTCGACGAGCACGTCGACGAGTACCTGCCGCCTCAGCGGTTGGGGAACCTGGTCGAGCGGGACCTCGGCCAGGGCGTGGCGTCTCACCTGGGCTCTTCCAGCAGCATGCAGGTGGAGACCGGGGCAGTCTGGGAGGACGGTGCGAATGCGTTGTCGGCCGAGTCCCTGGTCGGGCTGTTGAGACGACCCGAGGGGATCCGGCAGGCGGTGTTGATCCAGGAAATCCTGTCGCGTCCGAAGGGGCGTCGTGGCCGACGCGGGCTCTGAATCTGGTTTGCGTGTGCTGTTGCTGGCGGGCGTGTTCGAGGTCCGAGGCAGCACGGCGACGACGGTGCGGTTGGCCGAGCATCTTGGGGACCACGGTTTCGATCCGCTGGTCGTGTGCAGTTCTGCCGCACGTCTTTCGGAGAAAGTCCGCCGAAAGGTGTCGATCCTCCAATACCCCGGTCTCTCGACTCGAGTCATCGGCCACCTCGTGCGTCGGCTGCTGGCTCGGGATCTGAAGGAATTGCCTCCGGTCGTGATCCATGCCCAGTCGCGTCGCCTGGCGTCTCTGGGCGGTTGGCTGGCGTTGAGTTGGGGATGTCCGCTGGTGGTCAGCGTGAACGAGGTGGTCGGCGACCGCGAACCCCTGCGGATGCCTCGAGCGGTCAGCAAGGTGCTGGCGGTCAGCGAGGCGGTTCGCGAGTCGCTGGTGGACCGCGGGAACATGCAGGCGGAGGGGGTGGTGGTGATTCCGGCCGGTGTTGACGCAGCTGGAGTCGAGCGGCTGGTGGGAGTCCTCGAACCGGACCATGTGCCCAGTATCGGCACCGCCGGACCGCTCGAAGCGGTCAAGGGCCTGCCCTACTTTCTGGGTGCGGCTCAGAAGGTGCTGGCTGCCGGGCGGGACGTCGAGTTCCTGGTGGCAGGAGCGGGTCCCGAGGAGGCCAACCTGAGGCGTCTGGCCGGTGAGTTGGGGATCCGCGGCCGCGTGACGTTTTTGCCAAACCGACCCGATTTTTCCGATGCGCTGGCGGCGGTGGATGCCTTTTGCCTGCCGTCGCTCCAACAGGGACTCGGTACGATCATGCTCGAGGCCATGTCGCTGGGCCGCCCGGTGATTGCCTCGGACGTAGGCGGCGTCCATAGTGTCGTCCGCGACGGCGAAACGGGACTCGTGGTGCCGCCGGGCGACAGCGGAGCACTGGCTCGAGGGGTCCTGAGCCTGCTCGACGATCCGGTCCGTGCACGGGCGATCGGCGAGGCGGGTCGGGTTGAGGTGATGGCCCGCTTCGGGACCCTGGCGATGGTCGAGAGAACGGTGGCGGTCTATAACGAGGTCATCGAGCAGGCCGGCATGCCTCTTGGTACGGTCGAGGAAACTCGGGAGAACGTGGCGGGATGAAGGCGGAAATCGTCGCGATCGGCAGCGAGTTGACCAGCGGAGCCAAGCTCGACACCAACAGCCAGTGGCTGAGCCTGGAACTGGCCGAGCTGGGGATCCCGGTCGCCTACCACACCACGATGTCCGATTCGCTGGAGGCGATGACCGAGGTGTTCCGGATCGCGGTGGGTCGCTGCGAGTTGGTGTTGATCACCGGAGGCTTGGGCCCGACGCTGGACGATATCACCCGGGATGCGCTGGCCGCGCTGGACGACGTCGAGTTGGTGCTCGATGAGGCCTGCCTGGCTCACATCACAGACTTGTTTGCCCGCCGCAGCCGTGAGATGCCCGATCGCAACCGGGTTCAGGCGATGTTGCCCAAGGGCAGCCGGGCGATTTCCAATCCCCGCGGTACCGCACCGGGGATCTGGATGGAGTGTGACCGTGGCGAGTCGGGGGTGTGTCAACTGGTGGCGATGCCCGGGGTGCCCAGCGAGATGAAGCGGATGTTCACTCACGAGATCAGGCATCAACTGGCCGGGTCCAGCCAGGTAATGCGGCGGGCCCTGCTGCATTGTTTCGGGGTCGGGGAGTCGACCGCCGAGGAGATGCTCGGGGAATTGACCGCTCGCGACCACGACCCGGAGGTCGGGATCACCGTGCACGAGGCGACGATCACGCTGAGGGTCAACGCCAGCGGAGCGAGCGAGGCGGAGTGCCTGGAGAAGATCGAGCGGGTCAGCGTTGAGATTCGAAGTCGGCTGGGGTCGTTGATCTTTGGCGAGGGCGACGATTCGCTCGAGAGTGTCGTGGTCGAGGGGTTGATCGCGGGTGGTCACACGCTGTCGACGGCGGAGGTCGGGACCGGTGGGGTGCTGGCGTCCTGGCTGAGTGATGTCGACGGGTCGGAGGGTTGTTTTCTCGGTGGCCAGGTCTTGAGAGACACGGCGGGAATCTTCCGGGCGTTGGGGGTCGAGTTGGCCGAGGGGGCTGGGAACAGCGAGTCGGCCGCGCGGGAACTGGCCACCGCATGCCGTCTTCATCACGGATCAGACTTTGCGTTGTCGGTGGCCGAGTGCCCGGCCTTCGATCCCGACGATCCCGACGACCGGGCTCCCACGACCTGGGTGGCGTGTGCGGGACCCGGCGGCGTCGAGACCCGGTCACTCACCCTGCTGGGCGATGTGTCCTTCACTCGCAGCCGATCGGCCAAGACCGTTCTGGACCTGCTGCGGGTGGTGCTGGAACAGGCCCCGGCCTGACCCAAGTCGTGCTGAAGAACTGTCATTGATCCTGTGGGCGATCAGCGAGCATAATGACGGCATGACGGATGAGAATCAGGGCCCGAGTCGCCCGCTGGTGGGTATCGTGTCACTGGGGTTCCTGGCCGGTGCCGTGGTGGTCTGGTGGGTGGATCCGTCTGGTCAATGGGCCGAAGGTGCGTTCGGGACCATGATTCGTGTGGGGGTCGTGGTCGGCTGTCTGTGGTTGGCTCTGCCTGGCCGTTTCGGATCGCGGGCCGGGACGAAGATCTCGCCGAGCCTGTTCGTGATCGTGATCGCCGCGGTGGCGGTGATCTGCTGGCGGCCAAGGCTGGTGCTGCTGGTGATCCCATTGCTGGCCGCGATCAGCTTCGTCGCCGTGGTACTCAAGCCGCGTTCGACTCAGCGTTGAGAAGTCGATTCGCGGCGTCGACGGGCGGCGACCACCGCTCGGGCGGCCGACTTGAGAAACGCGTTCCGCTGCGCGTGGGTCAGTCCCTCGAGTCGACCCGAGATCATCTCGACCCAGCCAGGCCGCTCGACCGCCGCCACGTGCATCATTCGCAGGAACAGGCTGATGTCCTGGAAATTGCGATCGGCGATCATGTTGGTCACTGGTGCGGCCAGGTGGGCGATGTTGCGAACCGATTGTTGTGGGAATGTGAGGAACAGGGCGGCCTGGTGAGACACGAAGCGTCGGCCACTTCGATCCTGTTCGAAGCGGTGTCGCAGGACCACCAGGCCCTCGCTTCGGATCGGGGTCGGCAGCAGGCCGCTGTGCCAATTGCCGGTTCCGCGGACGATCAGCAGGTCCTCGGTCCGCAACAGGACCTCGATCATCCCGTCGGATCCGTCGGGGCTTTTCACGGTGTAGAGGCCGGGAGCGGCGGTGGGCTTGAGCTTGAGTTTCGAGATGCCCAGTACGTGCCAGACGGCCACCGCGATCTCGGGGTTCCGGCGATAGAACTCGTAGCTGGCCGGCTCGAGCTCGATTCTCAACGCCGGCAGGCAGCGGAACAGAGTCCGTTGCCCGAGCAGGGCTTCGACCTGGGCACGGTGATGGTCTTCGAGTTGATCGAGCGGGATGGCGGCGGCAATCGTGTCGCGGGCGTCCCGGGATGAGGTTGCCGGTTCAATCTCCTTGACCTTCAATTCGACCCGTCGCGGCGGACGCGGACGTTGCTCGAGCTGGTCGTCGGCCAGTGCGAGGCGGCCGGGGGAGAGACCCAACAGTGCCAGGCAAAGCAGGCAGACTGGCCCGGCGGTCCTGCGGCGGTAGTTGGAGAGTGACAGACCCATTGAGCTTCCTTGCCGCCGCGGGTGCGGCGGGACCGGTAACGACCTGTAATCGGAATCGGTCGAGCGGCCATCTCGACTTGACGCGTTTCGTGGCCACAGCGTCACGCCGCTCACTCAGCAGACCCCGTGTTGCGGATGTCGCTCGAGGAGACGTCGCAACGGAACACGTCGACGGGGATGGCCTCAAAGAGGTGCCGACAACCCTCGGGAAGGTCGAGTGACGAGAGGTCCTGAAAGCCGTTGTCGTCGACTCGACCGGCGACCAGGAACCGGCAGCCCAATTCGTCGATCGAGGCCAGCGCCAGGTCGCGGTCCTCGGGATCATCGTCGTAGAAGCGGGGATCGATGACCCGGGCGGCGGTGTCGATACCCAGGACGAAAGTGGTTCCGGGGAATAGCCGGGCCTTCTCGAGGAACGTGGGTGCCGAGGTCACCGCCAGCGGCCGGTCGCTGAACACCTCGCGGCGTCGATCGATCGTCTCGAAGTCCAGCGGCGGCTTGTCGGCGTTGACCACAGGCAATTCGTAGTACACCGGCCCATCCAGGATCGACTCGGCCACCTGCTGTAACTCGACATGACCTTGGTGCCGTGGAGCGAACGACCCGGAGAGCACTCCGGCAGGCGGGGCGGGCGGTTCCAGCGACCAGCCGCCGTCGGTGAGGCTCCAGGCGATCGGCGTGCGTCGGTTCCAGACATCGGCCAGCTCGGGAGCTGCGACACTGCGGCGGATTGCGAGACCGTCGGCCTCGCTCAGAGCCAACTCGGGACGGCTGCTCACTCCGGCGGCCTCGGCGATGAGATCGATCAGCAACCGCGCCACCAGGTCCTCTTCCTCGGCACGCGTGCGGGCGTTCTTTTCGAGATCGAGTCGGGCGAATGTTGTGCTGGAGGCGGTTTGCAGGGCGACCAGCGCCCGGTGGTCGCCACGCTTGGGCCGGTCCGAGGCCAGCGAAGCGGTGGCACCCAGGCCGAGCAGCGTGCTGCTATCTGAGGTGCCGTCGGCCAGGCGGGTGGCTCGTTCGAAGGCGACCACGGCTAAGGCCAGTGCCGTTGCGTCGTCACAGAAATGATTGGGTTGGCTGCCGAGATACCCGCACAACGCCCTGGCGGCGTAGGGGACCTGGCCCTCGAGTACCGTTCGCGAGGCACCGGGGACGGCCAGCAGCCGGGTCAGCGCCCCGCTACCCCCGCCGGTGATCGCCAGCGCGGCGCGGGTGGGGCTGTCGTGGATGGCCGAGATGGTCTCGGCCAGTGGATCGGTTGTCGGGTGTGGTGACGTCGAATTCACGGTCCCTCCTTGGTAACCGATTCCTCTCACCCCGGCAATGTCCGGCCAAGTTGTCGGTTGCCGGAGGCTACCGTAAGCTGTGGCTCGGCCAGCTGCGGGCTCGTCTTCAATACCCTCCGATCATGCAATTCGCCATGGACAGCTACACCCTGAGACCGATGGCCGATGACGACAGGGCGGAAGTGGCCGAACTGATCTACTCGTCGATCAATGCGTGGTACAACCGCCACGGCATGTCCGACATCTTTCGCGGCGGGCCGGTGGTGACCGAGATCTTCTACGACGTGTACCACGCCGTGGAGCCGGGTTGCACGGTGGTGGCCGAAAACGACCGGACCGGTCGTTTGCTGGGATCGTGTTTCTACCATCCCCGCGAACACCACGTGTCGCTGGGGATCATGACCGTACATCCCAATTACTTCGGGCATGGCGTGGGCAGCGCGCTCTTGCGGCACATCATCGAGTTCACCGAGTCGAACAACTACGGCTCGCTGCGGCTGACACAAAGCGCCCTGAACCTCGATTCGTTCTCGCTCTACAACAGGAACGGCTTTGTTCCGCGGTATGCCTACCAGGACATGTTGCTGGAGGTGCCCGAGGGAGGCATCGACGAGGCCACCCAACGCGATGGAGATGTCCGTGAGGCGGGTGATCATGACGTCGAGGCGATGGCCGACCTGGAAGTGGCCATCAGCGGGATCACACGACGTGAGGATTACCGTTACTGCATCGAGAACGACCTGGGCATCTGGTCGGTGTCGGTCTGCGAGGACCCCGACGGAGGGCTCGATGGCTGGATGATCAGCTGCGGCCACCAGGCAATGAACATGCTCGGTCCGTGCGTGGCACGGGACGAGGAGTCCGCCGCGGCGCTGATCCGTGACGGGTTGAATCGTTATCCGGGGCGAACACCCGTGTTCCTGGTGCCGATGGAAAAGCACGAACTCGTCTCGCGAATGTACTCGTGGGGTGCTCGCAACTGCGAGATGCACTTCTGCCAGGTCCGCGGTGACTGGCAGCCATTTGATGGAATCAACATGCCGTCGTTTTTGCCCGAGACCGGGTGAATCGAATCAACCCCAGGAACCCGTGATGTCCGAAACTCCGATCTGGCAGATGACAGCCGTCGAAATCGCGACCGCCGTTCGAACCGGTCAACTCTCGGCGGTCGAGGTCACCGAGGCGATTCTATCCCGGATCGAGACGCTCGATGTGCACTTGAATGCCTTTTGTATCTCGATGGCCGATTCGGCCCGGGCAAGTGCCGCATCGATTGACGAGCGGATCTCACGGGGCGAGGCACCGGGTGCTCTGGCCGGTGTACCGGTTTCGATCAAGGACAATCTCTACATCGAGGGCGAGCGGACGACGTTTGGGTCGAAGTGGTTCGAGCACAACATCACGCCCGAGGACACTCCGTTGGTCAGCCGGCTGAGGCAGGCCGGTGCGGTGCTGATTGGCCGGACCAACAGTCCCGAGTTCGGCTGGAAGGGTGCCACCGACAACCTGGTCTTCGGCACGACGCGGAACCCGTGGGACACGAATCGGACGCCTGGCGGCAGCAGTGGGGGTGCCTCGGCGGCGGTCTCCTCGGGGATGGGCCCGGTGGGGATCGGCACTGACGGCGGCGGTTCGATCCGGATCCCCGCGGCGTTCTGCGGTCTGTTCGGGATCAAGGCCTCCCACGGTCGCGTGCCCAACTACCCGGCCACGACGGTCGATTCGCTGCGTCACAAGGGGCCGCTGACCCGCACGGTGGGCGACGCGGCCCTGGTACTCGATGTGATCGCCGGGCCCGATGACCGCGATTCGACCTCATTGCCCGCCGAGACGGTCTCCTACAGCGAGGTACTCGAAGAGGGCATCTCGGGGTGGAAGATCGCCTACAGCCCGGACATGGGTTTCGCCGAGGTCGACCCCGAGGTGGCGGCGTTGTGTGCCAAAGCGGTTGAGCGATTTGCCGGGACGGGTGCGACGGTTGAGACGGTGTCGTTGGACTGGCCCGATCCCTATGAGTGCTGGAACATCTATTTCTATGGGGGGATCGCCGGGTCCCTGGGCCCGCGGCTGGCGGCCGAGGGGGACCAGTTGGATCCGGGCCTGAAGGTGCTGGTCGACGAAGGCGTGAAACTCAGTGGTGGCGAGTTCGCTCGAGCGGCACTCGATCGGTTCGACTACTGGCAGCAGGTTGTTGCGCTGTATGACGAGTTCGACCTGCTGGTGACACCGGGCACGGCGGTGCCGGCGTTCGAGGTCGGGCACGATAACGCACCGCCGATGGCCGGGCAGGAGGCCAGGCCGTTGCTGTGGACTCCGTTCAGCTACCCGTTCAACCTGACGGGTCAACCGGCGTCGGTGGTCCCCTGCGGGTTCACGGCCGCGGGGTTACCGGTCTCGCTGCAGCTGGTCGGACGACGACACGATGACGCGGGCGTGCTCCGAGCCAGCCGGGCCTTCGAGCAGGTTGCCGGGTGGTCGGATCGGTGGCCCGAGCTGGCGACGGCCGATCCGTCCTAGGCGTCTTCACCCCCGGCCGCGGAATCACCCCCGTCGGTGGCCGGTGTGATTTCAGCCGAGGCCTCCTCGGTCGCCGCTTCGGCGACTTGGCCGCCCATCAACTCGATCGGCTTGTAGCCGCCCTGGCTGTTGAAGTAGGCCATCAGCAGGACGTAGGCCACGAGCATTGTGATCGGCAGTATGGTGGCGGTGCGGAGCACGGTCTTCTTCGAAGCGTCCTGCACCGTGGCGATGGTCTCTTTTTCGCCAGGGGTTGCGTTCGTTTCGTCGACGCTCTGGTAGTCGATCAGGCCCAGGAAGCTCCTGGCTTCTGTGTTGGCGACCGTCTCTTCGTAGACGGCGGAGTGATCGGCCTTGAGCGTACTGGTGGTGTCCACATCCTGCACGTACCCGAGCCAGGCGGCTCCGAGTGTTCCGACGCTGAGCATGCCGATTCCAGCGATCATGTTGATCCCCAGCGCGCCGCTCTTGGGGAACTGCTCGGAGATGACTCCCAGCGTAGCGGGCCAGAAGAAGGTCTTGCCGAGTCCATAGAGTGTGGCGACGGCGAAGATCAGTACGAAGCCGCTGACGGAGCCGAGCAGGTAGAGTCCGACGGCGGCGAGTGCGGCGGAGACGGCCAGCAGGGTGAGTGGCTTGAGGCTGTGCACGATCGGTCCTGCTGTGAACCTCAGCACCATCATGATCAGCGAGGTGTAGACAAGCACCCATCCTGGGTTGATCCCGGCTAGCTCCATTTCGCCGGTCATCAGCGGGGTGATCCAGCTGTCGGTGCCCAGTTCCGTGGTGGCCAGCGGGCACATGATCAGCACCATCAGAAAGAAGATGGGCCGACCCAGTTTCTGGACGTAGGCGGCAAACGGGACGATCAGAGCTGCCATGAGCACGAGCTTGATGAAGGTGTTGAGTTCGAAGACGCGACCGACTTCGAGTACGACAAGCACGACGGCGACCGCCCAGGAGAGGATGCCCGGTTCCTGCAGCATCTCCTTGAACGAAACACCAGCCTGGACGCGTTCCTGCACCGGGAAGGTGCGGCCGTAGAGCATCACGACGTAGATGATGATCGGCAGCAGGGTCAGCCCGATGATCAGTGAACTGTTGGTGATCACGCCTTCTGCGTTGGTGTCGGCGACACCCATGAAAAGCAGTCCGGCAATCACCAGTCCGCCGGGCCAGCCGGCGTGGAGGATGGCCAGCCACTTGGTCTTCTGGCGCGGGAACATGGTCGCCACAACCGGGTTGATCACCGCCTCGACGGTGCCGTTGCCCAGGGCTCCGATGATCGATCCCCAGTAGAGCATCTGGTAGGCGTTTTCGCCCTCGGCCGAATACAACATCGCCGCCTGAATGATGTGGCAGATGGCGGCGAAGATCATCGCCTTGCCGTAACCGATGCGGTCGATGATCAGGCTGAAAATGATGATGCTGATGGCAAACGGCCACAGCCCCGCCCCGAAGATCTCGCCCTGCTGAGTCTTGTTGATCCCGAAATCGCTGCCCCAGGATTCCATCAGCATCGCTCGGACCTGGAACCCGAAGGCGGTCGCGATCAGTGCGGCGAAGCAACCCCAGAAGAGCAGCTTGTTCTGACGCGATAGGGGTGCCGCCGAGTCGCCTGCCACCTCTGAACTTGCCATGGATCAACCGTCCCGTACCGAAGGATGATGAAGGTGGAGAGTCTGTGGATTCGAAAAGGACGCCGTCGAAGACCCACAAAGTGGCGGCATCGTAGCCACTTGAGGAGTTCAATGGAATTGCAGTTGGGGCGGATCTGCCCCCTGGCAAGGCCTGTCTCGGGCCCCGTGGCAGGTTGGGCAACGTGGGTGGAGCTTGTCGGTCATAGTGATTGTGCGTGTGTTTTGGCGGTCGAATCCGCGCAATTGTGCTGATTGGTCGCATTGTAATGAATACACGGGTGGCAAAGAGGGGATGTAGACAAGGAGGCGTCTTAGCCTCGCTGTGCGCAAGGATGATGACACCCCAGGGATGGGAAGATGCATTTGAGATCCTGGCTGGATGGTCTGCGGACCAAGCTGACCGTTGGCACTTCCGTGATGCGGAGGCGACCGCCTCGAGTGTCGCGGCGGATGGTCGAGGCGTTGGAAGACCGGACGTTGCTGTCTTCGGTGACCGCGATCGTGCTCGAGGGAAGACTGACGGTGACCGCCGACGCGGGCGAGGACCTGGTGATCCGCGAGGATCTCCAGTCGCCGGGGCAGGTGGAGTTGTTGGTCGACGGCCAGCCCTACACGAGCATTCCTCCGACGCTGACGACGTCGTCGTTGGTGAGCATTGAGATTATCGCCGGCGAGGGCGACAACCTGATCGATCTCAGCGGGGTCAACTCGCTTGCCTTCAGCGTGCTGGAGTCGATCAGCGTCGACGCGGGCGAGGGCGACGACCAGGTGATTGCCAGTGCCGATTTCGACGACGTGATCGATGGTGGTCACGGTTCGGACACCCTGTACGGAGGAACGGGCGACAACGTACTCAGTGGTGGCCACGGTGACGACCTGCTCGTCGGCGGCGCCGGCAGAGATCAGCTCGACGGCAACGACGGCCAGGACCAGGTCAGCGGTGGTGATGGCGACGACACGATCAGTGGAGGTGACGGTCAGGACTCTCTGTTCGGCAATTTGGGCAATGACCGGGTGTCGGGCAACCACGACACGGACCTGATTCGTGGCGGCGACGGCAACGACACGCTCAACGGAGGTTCCGGCGACGACACGATCAACGGGGACCTCGGCGAGGACGTGATTTTTGGCGGCAGCGGCGGCGACAGCATTTCCGGCGGCGCCGGCTACGATCTCCTTTCCGGCCAGGGCGGCGCCGATTCGCTGTCCGGTGGCAGCGAGCACGACACGATCAACGGGGGTTCCGGCAGCGACCAGTTGCATGGCG
>Ga0310123_10002123_pt1 | contig 15978 bp, 14 predicted proteins | sample CB6_AW_1057_MG_FD_203505 | JGI IMG/M metagenome (GOLD analysis project Ga0310123, IMG submission 203505) | Marine microbial communities from Western Arctic Ocean, Canada - CB6_AW_1057 | ecosystem: Environmental > Aquatic > Marine > Oceanic | place: Canada: Western Arctic Ocean | collected... | reverse complement strand
GGCGGATCGGCCATGGATCTGGCAAAAGTTGTCATGGCACACCTGAGTTTGGAGAAAACAGATATTAATGAATTAATAGAATATAAAGGGTCGTTTCCTCAAGAAATACCATCAATATTTCTGCCAACAACACACGGCACAGCAAGTGAAGTCACCATGTGGGGAACTGTTTGGAATATGGAAGAAGAGAAGAAATACTCCATTTCTCATCAAAGCCTATATCCAAGCTTAGCAATATTGGACGGCAATTTAACGCTGTCTCTTCCTCTGGATATTTCTATCTCAACTATGATGGATGCTTTAAGCCATAGTTTTGAATCTATATGGAACAAGAATGCCAACCCCACTTCTACTGATTTTGCCATATCAGCCATTTGTTCGATTCTTGAAAATGGCGAAGAGTTGAAGAAAAACCCTTCTGATTTAAAAATACGAAATAATCTTTTAAAATCTGCCACAGTTGCCGGCCTGGCGTTTTCCAATACAACAACAGCTGCGGCTCATTCAATGAGTTATCCGCTGACCATCCATTATGGAATTCCCCATGGCGTTGCATCCTCTATCAGTTTATTACCCTTAATGGAAATAAATGGGAAATTAATCAAGGAGCCATTAGATAGAATTTGTAATAATAATGAATTGACCTATGATGAATTAAAACAAACGATTAAAGATATCCCTAAAGGTGTTGTGCCTTATACGCTGGACGAATGGGGAATCCCTGAAGATCAACTGCCAACATTGGCGGCAGAATCATTTACAAAAGGTCGGATGGATAATAATGTAGTGGATTTAACGGAAGATGATGTTTTAGGCATTTTGAAAGAATTATATAGTGATCAATGAACCACACTCATTTAAAGTATTTATTCTTTGTAACAAAACCATATTCGTTTTCAATCCTCGAACCGATTCAAGATTCAATCTCTGAAACGAAAAGTGGAGCAGTGAAATGGTTTTCAGCCAGTTCTGCTGCTAATTTTTCTTGTCCTGGCGATCAATTAACATCCAACAAGGAAGTAATAAAATATAATCCGGATGCTGTTCTCGTTCCAGGCAATGTCGTTCCTGATTTCTGGCCGGGATTGAAAGTACAGATTTTTCATGGGCTGGATGAGGAAGTACAGGGCTTTTACAACATAACCGGTTTCTTTGATTTATACTGTACGACCGGTCCCGTGATTTCAGAAAAATTTTCAGAAATTGCAATGCAGAAGAAACATTTTTTAGTTAAGGAAACAGGATGGCCAAAACTCGATCCTGTTTTTAAAAATGAGTGGGATTTTAGCGATCAAAAAGATCAATTGATAAAACAGTATAGATTAAATCCCGAATTACCTGTTGTACTATATGCGCCTACCTTTCCACCTAAATATACTTCAGCTCCAGAATTGCTGGATGCTATTAAAAAATTAAGAAGTGGTAAATATAATTGGATTATCAAATTTCATACATTGATGGATGAATCGATTCAAGAAAGATATAAAAAATTGGAAAATGAAAATCTTTGTGTTGTTGATGAATTAAATATTTTACCAATCATGGCTGGCTCTGACATTATGATAACTGACACATCTTCCGTTGCCTATGAATTCTTACCTTTTGACCGCCCCTTGATCACTTATAAGGCCATTGCCCGGAAGGATAAAGGTATCAATATCCAAAACCCAACCGAACTTCTATTAGCCATTGAACGCAGCCTTAACAACCCAAGGGAGTTTTTAGCTAATAGGCAGAGCTGTCTGCAGGATATTCATCCCTATACCGATGGGAATTCTGCTAATCGTGTGCTGACAGGGATCGGAGAAATTCTTGCTGCTGGACTACAGAAAGATTTAAATAAAAAGCCACGAAACATTATCCGAAAATATCAAATTCGCAAAATAATTGAGAGAAGTCAGGTGTAAGCAACATGGATAAAACAAAAGTATTGTTCAAAATGTTTTACCTGTATCATAAAGCGGCTTTTGATCCTTTAATTGAACTCTTTGAAAATGATCCTAAATATGATGTTGCTCTATCATTGACGCATGAGGTTGAAAGGACTTTTGGTTTATTCGATAAAGACCAGACCAAAAAATATTTACAGAAATTTGCTGAGGAAGGCCATCGAATTAGTGATGAAAATGAACAGTTTGATATTGTGTTTGCGCCGGATGTAGTGGATGAAAATAAATATGGTGATGCCCTACTATGTTTGATATACCATGGAATTACGTTTACCAAAACAGTCACTTATCGAGAATTGAAAAAACATTCTAATTACCGATATGTTATTTTCGCTGAAGGTGAACAATCTGTGCAGTCATTAAATGCGTCTGGCAGCATCGGTATTTCTGAAGTTTATACGGTTGGTTATGCAAAAATGGACCCTTATTTTACAGAGGGAAATTATGATAGAAATGAAATATTAAATTCATTGGGGCTTGATCCTGAAAAACCTGTGGTGCTTTTCGCGCCAACGTATAAGCCAACCTGTTTATATGATTTAAAAGATGCTATTTTTGATGCAACAGAAGATTACAATCTGATCATAAAACTTCATCATTATGTTTGGATGGGAAAATACGCTTCACACAAACAACATAAAATTATTGAGGATCGTATAAAGCAATATGACCATGCTATAATCATACCTAAAGATGATTACAGCATTCTGCCATTATTATATGTTGCTGATACATTGGTTTCTGAAGCTTCAGGTGCAATTACTGAATTTTTAGCAACAGAAAAAACAGGAATTATTTACAACCTTGACCCGGATAGTTTAAAGCATTCTGATGGTGAAGCACTTCTGGGCTTTGATAATAGTGAATATTTAAAGGATTCTTTTGTGCACATTAATAATCCAGTTGAATTGCAGGCTGGAATAGAGCGAGCATTACATCCAACTGTTGAGATGAAAAAAGCACAAAAGATCGATCGGGATAAAATATTTTATAAATTGGATGGTAAAGCATCTGCTCGAGTAAAACAAACTGTTGAACAATTGATTGCACAAGGATCAAAAATATAAGTTTTTGATATGGCAAATATTTTTCCTTTTAAAGGCTGGCGGTACAATAGTGAGCTGATCAATGATTATACAAAAGTGATTGTTCCTCCTTACGATGTAATTACAGCTGATGAACAAAATGATTACTATAATACTTCACCCTATAATTATATCCGCATAAACCTCAATCGCTCCAAGGGTGATGGTCGCTATATAGAGGCTGCCAAGTTTCTTGAATCTTGGAAAAATGAAAGTGTTTTAGTAGAAGAGTCAGATGTGGTTATTTACATCTTATCCCAATCATTTCAGCAAGACGGCAGGTCAGTGGATCGGGTGGGGTGTATTTGTACACTGGAGTTGACAGAGTTAGGAGATACTGTATTACCCCATGAACAAACAATCGAAAAACATCTGGATGATCGTTATCGGCTTATGGAAACAACAAAAGCCAACCCGGGACAAATATTCATGTGCTATCAGGATGAAAATCTGATTCTTGAGAAAATGTATGCAACACTGCAGAATGATCCAGATATAGATTGCGATTTAGATAAAATTCGATATCGGCTTTGGGCTGTAACGGATTTAGAATCTATCAACCAGTTTAAAGCATGTATGTCTACGAAAGATGTGGTGATTGCTGATGGGCACCATCGTTATAAAACAGCACTGCGCTTTTACAGAAATAATCCTGAAATTAATGGAGCTGATCGAGTGATGGTTACCGTGGTTAACAGCAGTAACCCGGGTATGAATGTATTACCGACTCACAGGTTAATTAGAGACGTTCAATTAGGAATTGATGATATAATAAAAAGGTTAAATGCTGATTTTAATGTTGAACGGTTTGCAGGACCGGAAAAAGTCATCAATATATTGGAAGGTGAAAACAGCTTAAAGGGTCAAATGGGTATTTACCATCGGGAAAGTGATACAGGTTTATTGTTAAATTTCCATAATTGGAAAGAATTAAATAATGTGTTTACTGATCAATGCCAGACTGCTCAGAAATTGGATACAAATATTCTACATTCATTTGTCATGAAAGATGTTTTTGGTGTAAATACATATAATCAACAGGATTTGAAAAAACTATCATACATGCGCGGAAACAAACCGACCCTGGAACTATTAAAAGAAGAAAACAATTTTGATGTGGCTTGTTTTATACAACCGCCGTCGTTAAATGAGATATTTACCATAGCTGAAGCGGGTGAAAAGATGCCTCAAAAATCCACTTATTTTTTTCCAAAGGTGTATTCCGGGTTGGTGACACGTTGTTTTAGTAAATAAAAAAAACTATGACATTATTGAAACAAAAACTGGCTGAAAAAATTCCACAATGGCAAAAAGAAGCATTGAATCTTGTAAAAAGCAGCGGTGACAAGAAAATAAGTGATGTAACCGTTTCGCAAGCTTACGGCGGTATGCGCGGAGTCCGGGGATTTGTGTGTGATACATCATCTGTTTCAGCTGATAAGGGTTTAATTATTCGTGATCATCCACTCTTAGAGATCACTCATTTACTTCCAGAAGAAGTTTTCTATTTATTAATAACCGGCGAATTGCCGGGCGCAGATGAATTGGCAGATCTGCAAAAGCAATATGCACAACAGGCCACAATCCCGGATTATGTGTGGGATGTGATGAAAAATATGCCTGCTGATTCACATCCAATGACCATGTTCAGTACGGGAATTATGGTCATGCAGCGGGAAAGTGTTTTTCGCAGAAAATATGATGAAGGAGTTTCCAGAGAAGCATATTGGGAATATTGTTTAGAAGATGGCATCAACCTTCTGGCAAAATTACCGGGATTGGCAGCTGGTATCTATAGGATTCATTTTAATAAAGGTGAACTAATTGCGCCAGATCTTAATCTGGACTGGTCTGAAAATTTTGTACACATGACCGGTATTACTGATCCCGATGGACAATTCAAAAAGTTGATGCAGTTGTATTTCATGCTGCATTGTGATCATGAAGGTGGCAATGTCAGCGCTTTTGCAGCCCACACAGTTGCGTCTGCCTTGTCTGATCCATATTATTCAGTCGTCGCCGGGTTAAATGGTTTGGCCGGCCCTTTACATGGTTTGGCAAATCAGGAATGTTTGAAATTTGTTTTAAAGATTTTTAATCATTTTAATGTTGCACCATCCAAAGAAGAACTGACGCAATTTTGCTGGGATCGCTTGAATAATGGGCGCGTCATTCCTGGCTATGGGCATGCTGTGCTGCGCTGTCCTGATCCACGCTTTACGGCCTTCGTCGAATTTGGGAAAAAATATATTCATGATGATGATATCTTTGACATTGTGAAATTGCTATTTGATGTGGTTCCGCCTGTTTTGCAGGAACAGGGTAAAGCCAAGAATCCTTGGCCCAATGTAGATGCAGCTTCTGGTTCACTCCTCTATTACTACGGCCTTAAAGAATTCAAATTCTACACAGTTTTGTTTAGCGTATCCCGTGCCATGGGTATGATTGCCCAGATGGTCATCAACCGTGCCCTGGGGATTCCCATTACCCGTCCCAAGTCAGTCACCACAGACTGGCTCAAAGAAAATACATAGTTTTCAAAATGAAGAAAACAGTACAATTCATTATTCTATTGGCAATAGTTTATCAATTACCCGCAACTGATATATTCCAATCCGTACGTATCTGGAATACGGAACAGTCTATTCTGCAGCAACTGCACGATCTTGGCATACCACTTGATCATGTACAAATCAAACAGGGAGTTTTTATTGATGTTGTAGCCAATGAAGAACAGACTTTTAGACTGTCCGAACTGGGTATTCCCCATGATATTTTAATTAATAACATGACCCAGTATTTCTTGGATCGTAACGTGCATGAAGTCAGTCGGGATTTTGAACTTGGCTCCATGCAGGGCAATTATACATTCAGTGAAGTTGTAGAGAAGATGGATACACTGGTGATCTTATATCCCGATATTGTTGCAGAAAAAGATTCCATTGGAACATCAATTGAAGGCCGCACTATCTGGGCTTTTAAAGTGTCGGATAATCCCGAACAGGATGAAGATGAGGCAGAAGTACTATATACAGGAATTACACATGCCAGGGAACCGCTGGGTATGATGAACCAATTCTATTTTGTGCAATGGTTATGCGAAAATTATACAACAGATGAGATAGCCCAATATCTCGTGAATGAACGCGAGTTGTGGTTTATCCCGGTAGTCAACCCCGATGGTTATGTGTACAATCAAACCATTGCTCCCAATGGTGGCGGGATGCACCGTAAAAACCGTAGAGATACCGGATGCGGAGACGGCACCCAGCGTGGTATAGATCTGAACCGAAACTATGGGTATGAATGGGGAGCCGATAATTCCGGTTCTTCACCCAACCCTTGTTCGTCAACATTCAGAGGTGATTCTGCTTTTTCTGAACCGGAGACCCAAGCGGTAAGAGATTTCATTTTTGCTAACGAATTTTCAAATGTTCAGCATTATCATTCTTACTCCAACGTGTTGATCCATTCCTGGGGGGATGGTTCTTTGCCCGCTGAACCGGACTTGACCACCATCAGAGAAATTGGATGGGAGATGACAAAATACAATGGCTACCAAGTGGGCACAGGATATGAAACCATCGGTTATGGTGTTAATGGCGATGCGGTGGACTGGTCATATGCTGATGCCGGACTCATTTCCTATACACCAGAAGTAGGTTCATACCAGGATCATTTCTGGCCACCTGAGAACAGGGTCATTCCATTATGTCAAGATCAGCTTTATTCTAATAAGATCTTTGGTTTTGTAGGCGGTGCTGATCATATCATTTATACAGCTGAAACAGAAGAACAACAGGGCGACACTATTCAATTCAATATCACCATCCAGAACCGTGGTTTACAGGATTCTGATGGTGATGTGCTGATCGAGGCTTTGCCTTATAATAACACGAGTTCAATTTTAACCTATGATAATAATGCCGGTCCCTTAGCGGCACGGAGTACATCAGCTATTAATATTTCCATGGTAGCAGCAGGGTCATTGCCAAATGGATCTGAAGTAGGTATAGTTACCATGCTCCATGATAACAGCAGTTTTGTAAGAACAGACACATTTACCGTTATAACTGGAATGCCAACATCCATTTTCACTGAAGATGCCGAAGAAAGCCTAACACAATGGAGTACATATGCATGGGGTATAACTTCAGCTAGTTCTTACTCTGGAGATCACTCTGTTACTGATAGTCCGCAAGGCTATTATTCAAATAATGATGCTTCAGCGATTGCCATGAACAACCCAATCAATCTATCGGGATTGGATAATCCGTTTGTTAGCTTTGCAGCTAAATGGGACATTGAGAACAATTACGATTTTGTCCGTTTTGAGATTTCCACCGATGGAATGCACTGGACATCATTGGAAGGAATACATACTGAAATGGGTGCAGGTCAAGGCACCCAGGATACAGATGATCATGGATACGACGGGACATCAGATTGGGTAGAAGAGTTTATAGATCTTTCATCATATATTGATGAGACATCAGTGTATTTTCAATTTATTCTTACTTCAGATGGTGGCGTAACTGGCGATGGTTTTTATTTTGATGATTTTTTAGTCCAGGGATATTTGAACTACTTACCTGGTGACATGGATGATAACAGTGAACTAAACATTTTTGATGTATTGAATATTGTTGAATTAATATTGAGCGATGATAATTTAAATGATTATCAACAAACCACAGCAGATGTGAATTTTGATGGCGAAGTCAATATTTATGATGTGATGGCTTTAGTTGATATAATTCTTTCGAACTGATGAAAAAATACTTTTTATTTTTTATAATTCTCTCTATCGAAACTGCTACAGCAGAAAAATTATGGATATACTTTACTGATAAGGATCTGGCTGCAGATAATTTTATTACGTTGGATGATAAAACACTTCAGCGTAGACAGAAAATAGGCCTGGGTCTAACGTGGTACGATCGTCCTGTGAGCAGTGCTTATATTAAATCATTAGAGGAATATGGAGCAGTTATTTATCAAAAAAGCCGATGGCTGAATGCTGTTTCTATATCATCTGATATAAATATTATAAATGAAATTTCTTTTTTGCCTTTTGTTAAGAAAACTCATCCTGTAACTGTCTATAAAAAGAAGGATCTTGAGTTCGATGAACAAAGCTCGTCTAGAATAATGACTGCTTCAAGTTCATTGGACTACGGTTATGCTCAGGAACAAATAGAACAGATAAATTGTCATACAGCTCATGATGCAGGGTACACCGGCCAAGGGGTGCGCATATTGATCTTGGATACAGGATTTAATACTGAACGAAATGTGTTTGATTCTTTAGATATAATCGATGAATGGGATTTTATCAATAATGATGGCAATACAGCCAATGAGACTGTGGATGAGGACAATTATGGTCAACATAATCATGGCACGATGGTTTTTTCTACCTTGGCGGGATATGATCCTGGTAATTTAATTGGACCAGCGTTCAATTCAGAATTTTTGCTGGCAAAAACAGAAGACGTTCCCAATGAAAGCCAAGTAGAAGAGGACAATTATGTAGCTGCATTAGAATGGGGTGAGCAGAATGGCGCTGATGTTGCCTCATCCTCTTTAGGTTACCTTGATTGGTATTCCTATTGTGATATGGATGGCAATACCGGTGTCACAACCATCGCTGTAGATATTGCAACATATCTGGGAGTTTTGTGTATTACATCTGCAGGGAATTGGGGTACTTCTGAACCGCCATCCGATCCATGCGATACCCTGTATTATTATATATCAGCTCCGGCAGATGCTGATTCTGTTATATCTGTCGGCGCTGTAAACAGTGAAGGTGATATCGCTTATTTTAGTTCCCATGGGCCGACATATGATGGCCGAATTAAGCCTGAAGTCTGTGCCAGGGGTGTTTCAACGTGGTGTGTGAATGCCAATAGCGATTCATATCGAACTGCCAGTGGAACATCACTATCCGCGCCACTAGTCAGCGGTGCAGCCGCTGTTATCTTTAGTGCCCATCCGGACTGGACACCCATGCAGGTTCGAGAGGCCATGATGATGACCTCCGACAGGGTTGATACACCGGACAATGATTATGGCTACGGCGTGATTGATGTAATGGCAGCCATTGACTATGAAACTTCAGCTATAGATGAAAACAGTATTCCTGATGAATTTTCAATATTGAATATATATCCGAATCCGTTTAACCCCACCACAACCATGCAGTTTAAGGTAGGAACAGATGTTCACACGTCTCTACATGTTTACGATATAACCGGGCATTTGGTGGAAACAATTATAAATGAAAAACTAATGGCCGGAGATCATTATTATAAATGGGATGCGTCAGGATTGTCCAGTGGTATTTATTTTATTCATATAAATTTACCAACCAGCAATATTACCCAGAAAATTACTTACCTTAAATAATCCTTTTGCCGACGAATATTATACTTGCCTCGGGCAGTATAATATAAGAACTTAGGTCTCGCCGAGGTTCTTTTTCATGAATAGAATTAAACTAAATATATTTGCCTTGGGCATATTGTTCCCTTTTCTGCTTTTTGGAGCAGATATTGAGGGTAATACGTCCATTAAGCTTGATGCCTACGGCGGACCGGGCTCCATTTTATTGATTTGGGATTTGCCTGAAGATGAAATCATCTCATCTATCCGTATTTTCCGCAGTAATGATATGATGTCTACCTATGAAATCATTAATCTTGATGGGATGATTACAGATCGCTATTTGGACAATGATTTGTTTACCGATGACCTGTTATTTTACAGATTAGAGATGGAAACCATAGATAGCAGAATTCTTTCTAGTGCCTACCATACACCGGCATTTGCCAGGTCAATGGATACACAGCATTTTGGAAAAATAATTGCACAACTGGAGCAGTCTTATCCTGTTACGTCTTCAGCCCGCAGCGAAATAACAGATATTCATGAGTTCAAGAGTGTCCTGATATATGATTTTATACTAAATCATATTCCTTCTGGAATTAGTCAAATGAATTCTCTGCAAATGTACTTGTTGATGGAAGAGATCAATTTTGACTCATTTTTAAATATACTTTCTATTAAAGATTTTAAAGCTTGCACATTTTTGTTTGCTGATAATGATCCATCTGCATTACATGATTATATTGAAAATGCATTTAATGAACTTGAACCATTGTTTCGCCAGCAGGTTTTATTTGCTCCTGCTGAGTGGCATGATGAAAAATTAGATTTAATTGATACACTGGATAGTAAGCTTGCTGCAGCAGTCGAAATTTATAGTGATGATTCAGCTTTTTTAGAGTCACTTCCGCCGGTACTCATTACAAACCTAGTGAAGGATTCAAGTGGCTTAAAAATAAGCATAAATCGATTTAACGTTCATGAAAGTTCAATTGAATTACGTATGAATGAAGAATCAATTCCCGTACCATTTGAATATAATGATTCTCAAATGATTTCAATCCCCAGTCATTGGGAATATGTTGAACTTATAATCGCAGGTGATGTTGTCCAAACGTTGCCAGTCGTAAATGAGGAAGGGGTCCTCTCTATAGCTTTAGATGATCAATACATATTTTCGGATGAAATATTTGATTTGCAAACAATGCGGTCCATCCCTGAACAGGATTTTCAATTGAATGAAATCGCATTTAATGCTATTGATCAAAAGCTCTCTGTCGAAATTGCCGGGAATTCAGAATGGTCAACACAATTAGGGCTTTTTATAAATGATTCATTATTGTGGGAATGGAATTCTATGCCGGGGTTTGAAGTGAATTTTGTTGATTCGAATTGGATTTTAATGACGTCAAAAGAAAATGGTTGGCTACATCTTTGTCACGTAAATGGAAATGAGGCATGGAAGATATTGGAAAGCCGGCCATTGCACCTGCAGGAATCGTTTCATGAAAGCAAAGTACCGGATTTAGGGATCTGGACGGTATTATCCTTTTCCACCTTTGGGGAATCAAATGACATTACCAGGTCGCAGCAGAATAAACAATTCATACCGGAGATATTCGCATTCTACCAAAATTATCCAAATCCATTTAACTCCAGTACCAATATCACATTTGACCTGTTGGAAGAAGCAACTGTCAGTTTATATGTAGCGGATGCCAAGGGCAGAAAACTGCGGATTTATTTGGATGAAATATTCTTGGAAAAAGGCTTTTATTCCTTTGACTGGTCTGCGGAATTTCAGTCCAGTGGAATATATTTTATTATACTACAGGCGCAAACACGTGATTACCTGCCTGTAGCTATGAGTCGGAAAATGATATATTTGAAATAATTATTAAGAGGTAAGGTTATGCAAGAAAATCAATTTGATGATGAATTAAAACGTATGGATGAGTTGGAACACGACAAGTCTTCCGGTATAGGGGAAGGGGTTTCTCTGGATGACTCACTTTCCGGTTTAGCTCTGCCCCAGCCCATAGTTGTAAATGCAGGCACATCGCTAAACGAAGCTATTCAAAAATTACAAAAACGTTCTTTGGGCTGCCTGCTGGTAGAACGTGACAGGAAATTGATCGGTATAATGACCGAGCGTGATATTCTGCTTAAGATTACGGGCAAGGGCATGAATTTTGATAAGGAAATTGTAGATGATTATATGACAGCTAATCCCGAATATTTGCAAATGGAAGATGCTGTCGCTTATGCCCTGAATAAAATGGTAGTGAGCGGTTTCCGTCATGTCCCCATTGTCGATGATAATAAAAAATCCGTAGGTGTTGTTTCGCTTGTGGATATTGTGCAGCAGGTGGCCACTTCCTTAGGTGAAGAAATTCTCAATTTGCCCCCCATCCCGCAGCGGAAAGGTTTTGCCAGGCCTGAAGGCGGTTGATGAAACATCAACTGCTCATTATTTATATAATCTTTATTCTTGGTGGCTGCGCCACTCATCCCACTGTCAGTACAACTCCCATGGCGCAAGGAGAAAAGCGCTATGGCTGGAGTTGGTCTGCGGAGAATGTCTTCCCTTACCTCTGGTACCGCTATGGACTGAGCGATAAGGATGATATCGGTATCCGGGTCGGCCCGGCGATTTATGGTACTGGATTTGATTACAGCAGGATATTGTACAACAAAGGTAATAAATGGGATGTGATGAATTTGGCCTGGAGCTTGAACCCCAATTATAATACCGACTTTACCTATTACAAATTCAAGCAGCGTATGAACAAAGATGATACACCCGGGGCGATTTCCTGGTGGGGATTGCGCATGATGTATATTGCCAAAGGAATCACCGGCGGGACGAGTACACGAATCGGCTTCCTGCTTGGCGGTCAGCCCAATAACAAATGGGGTTATGAAATTGGCTATAACCATGATTTCAGTTCCATGCCCATCAGTAATCTCTTTGATTTCAGTTGGAATGATACTGTCAAATCGGATTCTACCCTTAACAGACGCTATGGAGACACGCCCCATACTGATCCGGCTTCAGGGTTACCTACAGAATATTCACGGCTTACCGGTATTTCTTTCCGTATTTATGTGAACCTGGAAATGACACCTTCGGCCGCCGCAGACTAGCGCATTTAATTTAACCATCCATGCCAGCAATAAAATCTCCTGAATCCATAACACAGGATGGGCAGGGCTTAGTCCAAAGAATTAACAGCCTGATTACGCAAGCAGTAAAAGCAGAATTTGATGGGCAGCCCAAAGACCATCCGCTTATTGTTGTGAATGCGGTAAAAAATATTATTGGTGACGATAGAGGTAATCCCTCACAAAATCTTTTAAAATTGTCTGATAATTATATAAATCAATTTTCCGGAAGAAATGACGATGACCGTATTTTAAATAACGTAATTAAAACCGGTTTTGGTCTGACAGTTTTTGTTGATGAAGTTGAAGAAGCTCTTATGTCTGGTAATAAAGAAGCAGCAGAGCTGGAAACGGCTAAACAACTGTTAGCTTCCGATAAATCAACAGCCATACTTGAGTTGCTAGCCGAATTAGCAATGCATAATATCACCTCACTAGGATTATTAACATATCATTGGTTGCGGAGTTATCAATTCCTCCAGGATAAAGAAATGTTGTGGGCTTATGCCCGCTCAATGATCAATGAAATTTTCAAAGGGCAATTGCAACAGCACACTCCAGTAATATCACAAAAGCCACAAGATCATTTAAACGCAGTTTTATCGGATAAACTCCACGGATTATGGCCAACATTTTCTGCTATGGACAGGCTGTGGGATTGTGATTATATACGCATTAAAAGCTATAGGAAATCAATTTCATCCTGGCTGGAAAAACAAACATTTAATAACGTTGAAGTTGCTGAAACGGATTCAACAGGATTAACTAATTATATTAATAACAGCGGCCGCTATTTTATTGATTTGGCAGAGGATATAATAGACAATCATAAAGGGGATGTTGCTGTTATAAAGATTATTGAACTGGAAAGTTTACGGGGTATTGCAAAAACATCCACACCTGAATCATTTCCCCGCATCTCCCAATGCATTAATTTTACAGCAACCTGATCATGTTAATCGGTTCATATCAACTCTACAGCATAGAAACCAGTGAATTTGCCTTGGACGGCGGTGCCATGTTTGGTATCATCCCAAAACCACTTTGGGAAAAAGAAGTGCCAGCCGATGAACAGAACCGCATTACTATGGTTACTCGCTCACTGCTTTTGGTAAGTGATGATCACAAAATAATTATAGACACAGGCAATGGTACGAAATGGCAGGAAAAATTCAGGGATATTTACCGCATTGAACTGGATAATCTGAATCTGGAAAAGTCCTTGGCCAAGTATAACTTTTCTCCGGGGGACATTACAGATGTATACTGCACTCATCTCCATTTTGATCATGTAGGCGGAAACACAAAAATCGTTGCGGGAAAACTGGAACCTGTTTTTCCAAACGCGACGTATTGGGTACAAAATGAAAACTGGGAGTTGGCCAATTCACCCAGCGAAAAGGATGCTGGCAGTTTTATGAGCGCTGATTGGTCAGTCTTGTTTGAAAATAATATGATACATTTTGTTGATGGTAAGGAGTCATTTCTTCCTGAAATAGAAAATCATTTAACCTATGGACACACGACAGGTTTGATGCATCCCATTATTGGTGATTCAACGAATAAACTCATATATATGGCAGACCTCATCCCCATGGCGGCACACATTCCATTACCCTGGGTGATGGCCTATGATATCCACCCGGCACTGACTGTTCAGGAAAAGGGTGAAATTTTGCCAACAATTGTGGATGAAGACTGGATCATCTTTTTTGAACACGATCCCGTTTATCAAGCGGCAACAGTTCAATTCGATGGCAAACACTATAGATTAAAAGATTCGGTGATAGTCAGTGCATGATGAAGCTAGGATGGAAGATCTGTTTTTACGGGGTTTGGAAGCTTACCACAGTGGTGAATATTTTGATGCCCATGAACATTGGGAAGATCTATGGTCCGATTATCATTTTGAAGACAGACGTTTTATTCAAGGCTTGATTCAAATGTCGGTGAGTTTTTTTCATCTACAAAATAATAACCTGAATGGCGCTAAAGGGTTGCTGCGAAAATGCCTGGAAAAATTTGATGGTTATTCAGGGGTACAGAGAAACATAAATGTGGACAGTTTGAAGGAATGCTTAATAACAATCCAAGAAGAATATATTAAAATTGATAATTCCTCTGATTTTAATAGGGACTTAATACCAGAGTTGATATAACGATGAATGTAGGCTTATTTATTAAAGATTTTGAATTGGGAACAAAAGTTTCGTCCAAACTAACTGAATTGGATTCTACCTTTAAATTCTGTGAGAAGAATACAGATCTATCTGCAAATACAAAACTGGTGATTATTGACCTCGACAACAAAGAAACAGGGAATGAATTTTTTATCCATCAAATAGCGACTGATCGAAAAGCTATTCGGATTGTTGGCTATATGAAACAGGTGTTAAAAGAGGACCATGAAAAGTTCAAAACGGCAGGCTGCACCATTATATTACCGCGTTCTTCATTGGTAAAAAATCTGTCTACATTTATTAAAAAATAATGAGGGAAAGTAAAGACCGAAAAATTAAACGTGCAGTAAAAGTCGTTCAATTGCTCTATAAGGAATATCCCAATACCAAATGTTCACTGAATTATAACAGTGTTCATGAATTATTGGTGGCCACAATTTTATCAGCGCAATGCACAGATCATCGTGTCAATATTGTTACAAAAGATCTATTCAGGAAATACCGTTCTCCTGAAGATTACGCCTATTGTGAAGTAAATGAGTTAGCTGATAATATCCATTCCTGTGGTTATCACAATCAAAAAGCACGGAGTATCCAAGGCGCCAGTTTAAAAATTGTGGAAGAGCACAATGGTATTGTCCCCGATAAAATGACACAGTTGGTAAATCTGCCGGGTGTGGGACGTAAAACTGCTAATTGTATTTTGGGTGAATATTATGGTGTGCAGTCAATGGTTATTGATACACATATGGTAAGGATTATGAATCTATTAGGGTTTACTCAATCAAGGGATGCAAAAAAGATAGAATTTGAACTGATGGACATATTTGAAAAAAAAGACTGGGTAAAATTGACTCACCTGGTAATAGATCACGGCAGAGCGGTGTGTATCGCCCGGAGACCAGAATGCAGAAAATGTATTTTGAATGCTCTCTGTCCGTCGGCAATCAATTAAATAAAACTCATTTGTACCCCAATTATTACTTATTAATTTAAAAGTGTTATAACATTTGTATTATACAAATATATAAAATGCAATTTCTTACAAAAACATTCCATTTTTGTGCTGCTCACCAGTATGGGCATGCAAATTGGAGTGCAGAAAAGAACGTAGAGGTCTTTAAAGAAGATGCCAAGGTTCACGGCCATAATTATATCCTGGAAGTGACCGTTAAAGGTGAAGTAAATACAGATACAGGATTTATTGTT
>Ga0310123_10002122_pt1 | contig 15981 bp, 15 predicted proteins | sample CB6_AW_1057_MG_FD_203505 | JGI IMG/M metagenome (GOLD analysis project Ga0310123, IMG submission 203505) | Marine microbial communities from Western Arctic Ocean, Canada - CB6_AW_1057 | ecosystem: Environmental > Aquatic > Marine > Oceanic | place: Canada: Western Arctic Ocean | collected... | reverse complement strand
GGGGATCGGCTCCGCTCTGCATGAACTCGTCGAGCGGGGCAGTTTCGAGCGGCGCGATGAATTGCTGAAGAAATACCCGCCTACGGCGCTGGAACTGCTGAAAATCGGAGGGCTCGGTCCGAAAAGCATCGCCGCCATCTACCACCACTTTCGCGTCAGCACGATCGACGGGCTCGAACAGCTCTGCCAGGATGGCAAGCTGCGGACCTTGCCGCGAATGGGAGAGAAACTCGAGCAACGAATCCTGCGCGGCATCGAGAGCTACAAGCGCAGCGCGGGCCGCTTCCTGATCAACTTCGCCGATCAAACCGCTCAACAACTGATCGAATACCTCTCGGGAATTGAGGGGGTGGATCAAATCACCTGCGCCGGCAGTCTGCGGCGGGGCAAGGAAACGATCGGCGACGTGGATCTGCTCGTCACCGGACCCAAGGCTATCGACGCGCTCGACCGGTTCGTCGAGTATCCGGGTATCATCGAAGTTCTGGTTCACGGCGACACCAAGGCCAGCGCCATCGTCGGGCGCGAGGGGCTGCAGGTCGACGTCCGCGCGGTCGACTCGGGCAGCTACGGCGCGGCCATGCAGTATTTCACTGGCAGCAAAGAACACAACATCGCGATCCGCGACCGCGCGGTCCGCATGGGGCTCCGTTTGAACGAGTACGCATTGGCCCAGACATCCGACGAAAAGAAGGTCGCGGGCGCCGATGAAGAAGGCATTTACGAAAAACTGGGGCTTCCCTGGATTCCGCCCGAGCTTCGCGAAAACACCGGCGAAATCGAAGCCGCGCTCGAAGGCACGTTACCGAATCTCATCGAGCTGGACCAAATCCTCTGCGATGTCCACATGCACACGACCGCGACTGACGGTCACTTCTCCATCACCGAAATGGCCGAAGCGGCACAAAGCCTCGGACGCCGCTTTATCGCCATCACCGACCATTCCAAAGCCCTAGCGATGGCCAACGGGCTCGACGAGAAACGGCTGCTCGACCAGATCAAGGAAGTCCGCGAGATCTCGAAGCGATTCGAAGACTTCACGATCTTGAGCGGCTGCGAAGTCGACATCCTGAAGGACGGACGAATGGATATCGACGATGAAGTGCTGGCCCAGCTCGATATCGTCATAGCCAGCGTTCACAGCTACATGAACATGGAGGAGGCCGAGATGACCGAGCGGCTGTTGCGGGTGTGTGAGAATCCGCACGTGAAGATCTTCGGCCATCCAACCGGGCGAATACTTCTTCGGCGGGATCCTTACCCTTACGACTTCGAGCGTGTCGTCACGGCGGCTGCCGAGCAGGGAATTCGGATGGAGATCAACGCCAGCCCGGAGCGGCTCGATCTTGGCGCGGCGCAGCTCCGCATGGCGAAGTCGAAGGGGGTCCAGTTTGTGATTTCAACCGACGCTCATCATGTCCGCCATCTGGAGAATATGAAGTACGGCGTGCTGATGGCGCGGCGGGGCTGGCTGGAGCCGGGCGATGTGCTCAACACGCTGGACGCCGATCAGTTTCAGCAGGCACTGGCGAGGGGATAGCCGCCACTGGCCGACGGGCCCTCGGTGGCGCACACATTCTTGCGTGCCGTATCGGCATTACTGGCGACATTCCATCGAGCTGCTGCGTTGAGTCCGCCGGGAGTAAACAATACCCACAATCCGCCGGCAAGGCGGCACTGTGTTTGTGTTTTCGAACTCCCGTAGCGCCAGACTCGTAAAAGACTCGCGGGCTTTCGTCTTGCCGTACTCGGCAGGCAAGGGGAACGAAAAGCCGCGGGTCTCTTACGAGCCCCGCGCTACGGATTTCTCATGACGCTCTCGCAGGCAAACGAAATCCTTGAAGACGGGTTCCGCGCAAAGTGACGCCAGTCCGTAAATCGTGTTAACTTGATTGAACGGTCGGACGACTCATTCGACCGAGGATATTTTCGGCGCGGCGCCAAATGCGCCGTAAGCGTTCGGTCGGTAATAAGCATTCCGCAAGCATATGGATACAGGTCTCAATATTCTGCTGATGTCAGGCATCAGCATTGGTTTTATCCACACACTGATCGGAGTGGATCATTCACTTCCCTTCGTGGTCCTGGGACGAGCCCAGGGATGGTCGCTGACCAAAGTGCTGACGATCACCGGGCTTTGCGGTCTCGGCCACGTTCTCTCATCGGTGGTTCTGGGAACGGTCGGCATCGGGTTCGGCGTTGCCATCTCCAAGCTGGAGTGGGTGGAAGGCGCGCGGGGCAGTCTCGCCGCGTGGACGCTGATCCTCTTCGGACTCACCTACGCTGCCTGGTCATTCGCCCGCCAGCGCCGCCGCCAGCGTCACACCCACGAACATCAGGGTCTGGTACACAGCCACGAACATTCCGCGAATTCCTCGCACCAGCACGGCGCAACGAGCCCGGCGTCGGTGACCGCTTGGAGCTTGTTCATCATCTTCGTTTTGGGACCCTGTGAGCCGCTTATCCCTCTTTTGATGGTCCCGGCACTGAATTATGGAACATGGGGCGTCGTGCAGGTTGCTCTTGCGTTTGGCCTGACAACGATCGGCACGATGTTGCTGGTGGTCACCGTCGGCTACTACGGACTGAAACTGGCGGTCTTCCGGCGGCTGGAAGCCCACGCCAATACTCTGGCGGGCCTGGCTATCGCGGCTTCAGGACTGGCGATTCAAGTATTCGGAATCTGAGCCCCGCAGAGACGGTTCGATCCGAGCCTTCCTATTTCCTCATTCCCCGGCCAGCGGCCCGCCGCCCTCGGACAGATGCGAGATGAACTGTTCGCGAAATCGTTCGCCGTAAGCCGCTGAACGGCTCAGCATGAACAGGTAGAGCCCCACACCGGCCAAGGCGGCAACCGCCAGGGTCTCGGCGAATGCCTCGTCGCCTCCCCAGTAGTAACGGCTCGCGATAGCCGCGGCAATCGGCGCCAGCGAAAGCGGAAACAGCGTGAACTGGATTGCGGCCCGAAGCCCGTGACCCATGCCGGCCCGTGAAACACGATCCGGGTTGCTGGCGACAGGGAAGCGCACCGACATGTGATTCCCCACCGACAACAGATAGAGCAGGGCAATGAAACCGACCAGGGCCGCCTCCAGAATCTGCTGAAACCCGATCGCCAGCCCGATCAGGCGACAGGCGAGCGCCACGAGCGCTAACTCCAGCCCCGCGAAGAACAACGTCGCGAGGTTCTTGGCAATCAGCAAATCGCGGAAACCCAGAGGCAACCAAAAGTAGAATCGCGTTGATTGACGGTCAAATCCGAAACGGTTGAGAAATATGACCGGGCCCAGCAACAGGAAGGCATAGAGGCTGATCAGCGTGACCGCGCTGTACTCCATCCAGGCGCCGACACTCTCCTGCCAGTGCCGCATGATTGGAACCCAAGCGGCGACGCCGAAGGTGAAACCCATGAAGAACGGCAGCCGAAAACGCGGACTGCGCCACAAATACCGGATTTCTTTCTCAACGAGGGCCCCGATCGGATCCGCTAACCACCGCGACAATCCCAACAGCATCCGCCCGCCCACGGATTTACTTTTCGGCGGCGCGCTGCTGGCTACTCCGACGCCGCGCCGGCAACCGGCAGTAAATTGAACGAATCCGAAAATCGCCGCGGATCCCACCATCGCGGCCAGCAGAATCCAATCCCACACGGCACCTTCGCCTATGCTGACGCGCGCCGCCAATCCGGAAGGATGCATCCAATCCGGTATACCGCGGGTGCTCGTCAATACGCTTCGAAAAGCCGTCCGGGCGCCCTTACTCCATATCAACATCTGAGGAAGGATCGTGCAGCTCACCAGCACAACCAGCACGATCTCACGCAGCCGCCGCCGCTGGAATATTCGTTCGACGAGGTTCCTCACTCCCGCCGACAAGAAAATATTGAAGGCGACAAAGAGAACAAACGCCAACGCCAGCTCGGCCAGGCAGGGTGAGCCGGCCCAGGCCAGCCCTCCAAAGAGCCCAATCAGCAGTAAGAAGATTTCGAACCCGGTAGCTACGCGCAGCAGGCACTCGGCCACGAAGAGCGTGTAGATCGAAACCGGGTAGATCATTACCTTGTTCATCTCGAGAGAAACACCGAGTGAGAGCGTCATCAGAGGAGCGAGTTGCCAATAGCCCATGGCGAACAGCAAGATACCGCCGAGGGCGCTCTCCACATCCTCGCGTCCGATCAAACTGGGGATCATGGCGGCTCCGGCGGCGGCGGCCATCCATAGCCCGTACCAGAAGACACTGAATACGATCGACGCGGCCACGCGCAGACCGCGGCCCTGTCGGCGCAGCGTCTTGACGAATGAGCGGCCTTGCACTTGCAGCAGCGCGTAGATTTGACTGAGTGGCGATATGTTGGCCATTACCGATACAAGTATCTTCCCGCCGCGCACGAAGGCCTCAAACCGCAAGTCCTTAAGGTCTCAACAGAGCCGCGCCCGAGAGGGTGCGGTCAAAGCCCCGAGGCGCCGCTGGTGGGCGATTGGTGCTCAGGCCGGGTCTTCGGCCTCGGTTGGGACGGCAGCCGCTGGCAGCTCGAGGAGCTCGTCCAAACCGATCATTCTCAAGAAAACTCACTAGGCGGGCTAGAAAGGGTCGATTCTTGCGAGGCCCTATACCGTGGGACTGGCTGTGCGCCGTCGCAACCCTTCCCGGCAAAGCGCTCCACGTTGGTTTGGTGTTGTGGCATGTGGCTGGCCTCAAGAAGTCTCGTGAAGTCAAACTGGAGCGGCGACATTTGAATTCCTTTGGGGTTGGGCGCAAGGCGGTCTATGCAGGGCTGGAGGCAATGGAAGACCGGGGCCTCATTGGCCTCAAGAAGAAATTTGGGAATAGAGCTGTCGTCACAATCCTGGACAGAGCTGATGATGACACCTGAGCAACGTCGTTGGTCTGGATTTGTCTTGCGTTGGAGCGTGCTGGGCTCCCGGCGGTAACTTGCAGGAGAGCTGTGGCATAGGGATGCTCAAGGGCTTCGATATCGATGAGCTGCTGACCAACCTCGCCAAGCGGGTCGCGGCGGAGGTGAGGGCAGAAATGGAGCAAAGCGGCTCAGCTATGGTGATTCGTCCACGGCTTCTGACGGTCGAGCAGGGAGCTGTTTACCTTGGCAGGACGAAAGAGGCCGTTCAGCATATGCTAAGTGCAGGCAAGATCCCTCGCGTTCAGAGTGACCGGCGGATTTTCCTCGACACTCGGGATTTAGATCGCTGGATCGAGGACCATAAGCAGCCTATGGTTTGACATTGAGGCTTCAGCGATCAATGCTATCGCCTATGGTAAAAACAAACGCGGATTCGGAAGTATCTATCGGCAGAAGAAACGCAAGCCGGACGGGACGGTTCTTGAGTTGCCCACCTATTGGGTGAAGTACTCCTCAAAGGGTCGGGTCTTTCGAGAGTCAACCGGTACGGTCAACCTTGCTGAAGCTCAGCGATTTCTCAAGCGGCGGTTAGGTGAAGTCGTGACCGGAAAGTTTGGAGGTCTGACACCTGAGCGCATTCGGTTCTGTGACCTTGCAGAAGGAGTAATTCACGATTACATAGACAACGAACGAGCCAGCCTCGGGCACGTCAAGCGGCGGCTCAAGCTTCACCTCTTACCGACACTAGGCGACGTTCGAGCCGGTGAGTTCACCACCGACCATGTGAAGCGTTATGTGGCCGAGCGTCGGAGGAGAGGCGCTTCAAACGCCAACATCAATCGAGAGTTGGCGATTGTAAAGCGAGGCTTCCGGCTCGCCTTCCAGTGTGATCCTCCCAAGGTCATGCGGATACCCTACATCCCAAAGCTGGAGGAAAACAACGTTCGCACCGGCTTTCTAGAACACGATGGTTACGTTCAGCTACGAGATGCACTACCTGGGCCCGTTCGCCCGTTGTTTGTCGTGGCGTATCACGTCGGTCCAAGGCGAGGCGAGCTACTGGTATTGCAGTGGCCCCAGGTGGATCTCGTCGCGCAGCGGATCCGGTTGGAACCAGGGACCACCAAGAACAAAGAGGGGCGGACCCTGCCCATCTATGGAGAAATGCTTGAATGGCTGCGCATGCAGAAGCAAATTCGAGACACCAAGTTCCCGCACTGTCCTTTTGTCTTCCACCGAGGCGGCAAGCCGATCAAGGACTTCCGCAAAGCCTGGGCAACAGCATGCGAGAGGACCGGATTAGACGGGCTGTTGTTTCACGACTTGCGGCGCACCGCAGTCCGCAACATGGTCCGAGCTGGTACTCCTGAGAGAGTGGCAATGCAGATTTCCGGCCACAAGACGCGGTCAATCTTCGACCGCTATAACATTGTCAGCGATCGAGACCTGACCGAAGCGGCTCTCAAAATGGAGCATCACTTCGAGAGAACGGGCATACTTTCGGGCATACCAGCAGAATCAGATACTGGATCGCCCACCCAAACGAAGGACCCAAGAGGAGAGGTAACACTCTATAATTAAGATAGTTACGGTGGTGCTGGAGGAGGGGGTCGAACCCTCATGGACCGTAAAGTCCGCGGGATTTTGAGTCCCGTGCGTCTGCCAGTTCCGCCACTCCAGCACGTTTTGGTTCAAAAAACTACCGGCTGCTTTGCGTCTCGCTCGATAAACAGTATTGTAGCGATCGAAGCCAGATCGTGCCCGCCAACCTTCCAGCTCGTGTCAGCGGCCCAGACAACTTCGCCCGATAGCGGTCGACGCTCAGCCAGGCCTAGCTAAGTTCGGCCGGCTCTCAGCCGGTTCAAGCTAACAAACTGGTCCGCCCTGAGGCTCCCCTTGAACGAGGCTTCGTCTTCCTCTAGGCCAGCCGTTTTACGGATGGTGGCCAAACCATACCGCCCCAGTTTTCAGCCCGTTTCAACGGGCTTCCCGCAAACACGGCCACCGGCCAAGTTGCGCTATTATTGGCGAGCCACATCAGTACAGTCTGAATCCTCCGCAAAGCATGTTTCACCCCAAAACCGCGATCTCCCTCATCCTGCTGCTGGCCGCCGCATGTGGCTCAGCGCCGCCCGCGCCTACAACCCACAGTCGAAGATTTCCACTCCCAACCTCGACCGCCTCGCCGGCCAGGGAATGCTTTTTAGCGACGCTCACAGTCCCTCAACAGTGTGTACGCCGACGCGTTACAGCATCATGACCGGGCGCATGGCGTTCCGCACGGGAATGAAGGGTGTCTTCACTGGTGTCGAAGGTCCGTCTCTAATCGAAGCCGATCGCCTGACTCTGTCCGGGATGCTGCGTGATTCAGGCTACAGCACCGCGCTTATCGGCAAGTGGCACATCGGAATGACATTCCTGACCGCGGAAGGCAAGCCGGTACACGAAATCAGCCTGCCCGGTGAGACTCGCGCGGAGAGGCGCGGGGTGGGCGTGGAACGTGTCCGGCGGGTTGACTTTACCAAGCCCATACCGGACGGCCCGATCCACCGCGGCTTTGACCGCTTCTTCGGGACCGTCGCCTGCCCCACGACCGATTGGCTCTACGCCTGGATCGACGGGGACCGCGTACCCGTGCCGCCGACCGCGCTTCTGGACTGCACGCCGCTGCCCAAGCACCCCTACGCCAATGACAACCGCCAAAGCATGATCGCGCCGGACTTCGATGTCGAAGAAGTCGACATGGTTTTCCTTGAGAAAAGCATCGACTTCCTGGAAGCCCATGCCGCCGAGTCTCCCAACAAACCGTTCTTCCTGTTCCACTCCACACAGGCCGTGCACCTGCCCTCATTTCCGGGAGACGACTTCAAAGGCAAGACCGAGGCGGGCCCGCACGGCGACTTCATTTTCGAGCTCGACCACATCGTCGGGGAGTTGCTGGCAACTCTCGATCGCCTGGAGTTGACCGACAACACGCTGGTCATCTTCACCAGCGACAACGGTCCCGAGGTCATCACGACTTATCACATGCGCACCGACTACGCGCACGACGGCGCTCGTCCCTGGAGAGGGGTGAAACGGGATTAATGGGAAGGCGGACATCGGGTTCCGATGATCGCCCGCTGGCCGGGGAGGATTCCACCGGGTAGCAAGACCGACCAAACCTTCTGCCTCACCGACATCATGGCCACCGTCGCCGCGATCGCCGGATTCGAGCTTCCAAACAATGCCGCCGAAGACAGCTTCAATTTCCTCCCGGCGTTTACCGGCGAACAGGGAAACTCCTCGGTTCGTGAATACACCCTTCACCAAACCATCCAGCTCGCGCTCGCCATTCGCCGCGGGCCCTGGAAGTATCTGGACCACCAGGGGTCAGGCGGCAACGACTACACGAGAGAAGCCCTGCAAGCCTACGTTCTGCCGGAAAAAGCCCCCGGCGCGCCCGCTCAGCTTTACAATCTAGAGAGCGATCCTGGCGAAACAACAAACCTGTATTTCGAACATCCCGAGATCGTGAAGGAACTCAAATCCCAGCTAGATGAATTCGTCAGCAGCGGCCGCAGCGCGCCAACTCGCGGTCTTAACTAACTGAACGATCGAACCGCCATGAAGAAACCCCAACCGAAGCCGGCGGCCAAGAACGAGAAGGTTATACAACTCAAGATCACTCTGGCCGGTTCCAAACCGCCGATCTGGAGACGCGTCCAGGTGAGAGAGTCGATGCATCTGGGCGATCTGCACCGCGTCATCCAGATCGCCATGGGCTGGGAAGACTGCCATCTGCATCTTTTCCAGGCAGGAGACCGGCGCTTCTCACTGTTCAGCGACGGTGACGACGCTCCAGCCGAGGAAGAGGATTCACGCACTGTTTCCCTGCGTGCGCTCGGCTTGGTCCGGAAAGGCCGGAAGTTTACCTACATCTACGACTTTGGCGACGACTGGTTGCATCAAATCGAGGTCGAAGCCGCGCAGCCCGCCGATCCGGGCGCCTTCTACCCCATCTGCGTCACCGGCCGAAAGGCGTGTCCGCCGGAAGACTGCGGGGGCGTCTGGGGCTACTACAATTTGCTGGCAGCCGTGAAAGATACCAAACATCCTCAACACGTTGAGCTGCGTGAATGGCTGGAAGAGAGTTTTGATCCTGACTTGTTTGACGTAGCCTCCGTGAATCAACGCCTCCGGGCCACGTTCAAAGCCATGGAGCCGGTCAGCGGGCAGGGCAACCTCTTTCGGGCTTGACGAAAAGGCTGATGTCTTCCAAACCTCCCGTGGCAGCTTGTCGTGTTACGGCAGCCGGCAAACCTGATTCGCTATCCTTTGAAAATGCCTGCGGAGAAAAAACCAAAGCAGTACTGGCTCGTCAAATCCGAGTCCTTCAAGTACTCTTGGGACGAATTTGTCAAGGACGGCTGGACCTACTGGGACGGCGTTCGCAACTACCAAGCCCGCAACAATCTCAAGGCCATGCGCAAGGGCGACCGCGTGCTCTACTACCACAGCAACGAGGGCACCGAAGTCGTCGGGATCGCGCGCGTGATCAAAGAAGCCTACCAGGACCCCACGACCGACGACGAGCGCTGGGTGGTGGTTGACCTCAAGCCGGTCCAGGCCCTCAAGAAACCCGTGACGCTGGCCGACGTCAAAGCCGACTCGAGGCTCGCCAATATGGCGCTCGTCCGCCAAAGCCGCCTTTCGGTCATGCCCGTCGCTGAGGACGAGTTCGACGTGATCGTCGCCCGCGGCAAAGGCAAGCTCTAGCCCGCATTTCTCACCACGTGGCGCACGCATTCTTGCGTGCCGTATCGCCATTTCATGGCGACATGTCTTAGTTTCGCTCTTACGGTTGCGACAGCCTACTGCTCCCCCGCCACTTCCAAAACCGCGTACCAAAGAAACTGCACCAGCTTAACGAGCGACTCTTCAGCAATGCGCTCGTCATCACCGTGCGCGCCGCCGCCTTTTCCCCTATCCTCTTCTGAGCGGATCGGGCCGAATCCGTAAGCCTCGACGCCCTTGGCGCGAAGCTGCGACATATCGGTCGCGCCGGTCAGCATGAAAGGCAGCGTGACAGCACCGGGGAACATCCGCTTGGTGACACTTTCCAGCGCCCAAAACATTTCGTTGTCCATGCCGGAAGGCGGCGCCGGTTTTCTGTAAGTCGAGAGTGGCGCGATTTCAATCGCAGGATCGTTGATGACACCCAGCAACTGGGCGAAAAAGTCGTCGACATTCTCGTCCGGCAGAGCACGAATATCGATGATCGCTTCGGCTTCGGAAGGAATCACGTTCATCCGAAAACCTGCTTTGAGAATCGTGGGAACAACGGAGGTCCGCAGAATGGAATAGTGGCCGGGTTCGTGTTCGGCGAAGTAGCGTTCAATCTGAGGCCGCCGCTTGGGGTCGACCAAGTGGTTGTAGCGGTCTGCTTGTTCGGGCGGACTGATCGTTGCCAGGCGCTCGAAATACTCGCGGGTCGTGTCGTTCAAGCGCATCGGGGGCTGCCAGGCCGCCAGTTTGGATACGGCGGTGGCAAGCTTGGAGACGGCATTATCCACCCGCGGAACGGAGCCGTGACCCGCCGTGCCGCGCGCGATCAAACGAATGCGCCGGGGCACCTTTTCGGTCGTGGCAATCGAAACGTAGCGCACCTTGCCATCACGTGAGGTCACCGAGCCGCCTTCCGCCAGGCAGTACTCGGCCTCGATCTCACTCCAGTGTTTCTCGACCATGAAGTCGATGCCGACGTGCGTCGTGCCTTCCTCGCCGGATTCAGCGAGAAAAATGACGTCACGATCGAGCGCAACATTGTGGCGCTTGAGCAGCAGCATCAGCATCAGGGCTGCTGTCACGTTGTCCTTGTCGTCGAGAGCGCCGCGCCCGAAGATGTAGCCGTCTTTCACTACCGCATCGAAGGGTGCAACGGACCACTTCTCTTCCTGAACGCCCACCACGTCGGTATGGCCCATAACGAGAAGAGGCCGTTTGGAGCCATTCCCCTTGATGCGCACGACGAGATTGGAGCGCTCCGGATCGAGGGCGAACTGTTTGGGTGACAAACCTTCTTTTTCGAGAACTGCCTGGAGGTAGTCAGCAGCTTTGGTCTCGTTTCCCGGCGGGTTTCTAGTGTCGATCCGCAGCAGCTTCGTGAAATGGCCGAGCGACTCAGCGGCGACCTTGCTCCACTCGACCGCGTACCGCTCGGCGGCGAGGCAGCAAGCAGGCAAGGCCAGCAGCATGGCGATAAGCAATCGAAGCATTGGGTTTCTCCCTGAATTTTCGCCTGCCCCCTTTAGATACGGGTCAGGCAGGCCGTCTCTCGAGTGTATCGTTTTCTCTGAATACGTGAAAATGCAGCTCGATGTGCGGCCTGCCGGCGTGGCGCACGCCTCCGGCATACCGTGATGGCCATCCGCACATGCATTCCGTGCCCGCAGTGTGGGACACGGTCATCATCTGCGTGCAGGCCGCGTGCGCAACCGGGATTTTCAAAGCAGAAAGGAGGGTTAGTTGTCGAGCCGGGCTTGCATTTTGGCTGCCTCGGCATCGCGGCCGGCATCACGAAGCCACTCGGCGTAGACGGCCACCGCCGCAGTCGATTTCGGGTGGCGGGGACCCAGAGTTTTCTAGAAAATACCGATCGACTGTTCAAATAACGGACCGGCCTTCCGAGCTTGCCCGTGTTTTCGATAGAGCAACCCCAAGTTGTACAAAGTTGTTGCTTTATTGGGATGATCGCGTGAGTCTCCTGAATTCCAGATGCCGGCGGCCCTTTGAAAGAACCCCTCCGCCCCTTCGAACTCCCGCTGAACGCGGTAAAGCTCTCCCATATCGTTGAAAAGAACGGCCAGTTGGGGATGATTCGGCGGCAGATGTTTCTGCCTGATTTTAATGGAGCGCCCGAGAAACTCCTCTGCTATTGCGAAATGCGAACGCTCGCGGTAGATCTTGCTTAGCTGCGCCAGAGTTTGAGCCACGACTTCGTCCTCGGGTCCCAGGATTTCCTCGCGAATCGAGAGGGCGCGGCGAAGCAGCTGTTCCGATTTCTCGAACGCTCCTCCGGCAACATGAACAGCCCCTAAGGCGTTGAGGCTCTTGGCGGTTTCGCCGTGCCGGCGCCCAAAGGTTTTCTCGGCAAGCGAAAGAGAATCTCCCAAAAAACGAATCGCCTGGCCCTGCTTGCCTTCCAGGAAATAGACCAGTGCCATCTGGCGGAATGCGGCGACCAGCTTCTCCGGTCCGCTTTTTGTGACGGACTCGAGCCAGCGCTGGTACACCGGTTCAGCCTCGCCGAAAAGACCACGGGTGCGAAGAAAGTCGGCCAGGTTGAGATAAGCCGGTGCCACCTCTGGGTGTTGGGGACCGAAATGCTTTTCTAGAACTTGTATGGCCCTCCTCAGCAAGCGGTCCGCAGCCAGATCATTGGCCGTGGATTGATAAAGTTGCGCTAGTGCGCTCAGCGACGCCGCTATGGGGACCGCTCCAAGCTTCAGCTCTTGCGCGGTGTGGAGGGAGTCCGCCAGCGCTGTTTCCGCTTTGGCACGCTCGCCCTGGGCCGCTAATTGCCGCCCCTGATTGAGTAGCCGGAGCCAAGATTCCTCGCGCGCGGAACCCGTCCGCTCGGCACCGGCCGGATTCCAAATCAGCAGCAACGAAATGAACAGAAAAAAGATCCCGCGCGCGATTGTTTGTGCTACTTTCGAAAAATATGTAATTCCACAGGCGGAATCAGCTGCCTGCATCGAAAATAAAACGACAAAGTGGCTCAACCGTTGGCCTCGCGAGCGTATCCTAATAGTGCAGTTTTTCATAAATAGTCCCAGCTGGCCTTAGGGCGTTCCCCCTAGTTTTCGGCTTGATTTGTTCCGGGCAACCGACAGCAACAAATTAACATCGATCCGCTATGCGTCGAACCGCCCTTATCGTGATACTCCTCTGCCTTTGCTCCTGCACAACCCCGCCCTCCGAACAACCCGCCGAGCCCCTGCCGAACTCCGTGCTCATCTTCATCAATGACATGGGCTACGGAGACATCGGCCGCTTTGGTTTGACCGCCAACCGCACGCCCCACCTCGACCACATGGCCGCTGAAGGGATGAAGCTGACGAGTTTCTATGCCGCGCCGGTCTGCACGCCTCTCGAGCGGCGCTGATGACCGGGTCCGATCCGATCCGGAACGGCCCGCAAACCGGTTCCTGGCACCCGGTCCTGATGCTTGGCGACACACAGGGCATCCATGCCGACGAAATCACCATCGCCGGGGTCCTCCAGAAACAGGGTTACGGGACCGGCACCATCGGGGAATTGCACCTCGGCTGTCATCCGAAATTCCCTCCCGAACTGTCACGGCTTCGGCTATCACTTCGGGCTGCCGTACTCCAACGACATGAGCCCTTTCATGCCTCGCAACTCGCGTAACCATCCGCCGCTGCCGCTGATCCGCAACGGTGAGATGATCCGCGAAGTTCCCGAGGACCAGTCCTTCTTGATCGGAAGCTACACCGGGGAGGCGTTGCTGTTCATCGAGCAGCATCAGGAAGAGCCTTTCTTCCCGTACGTGCCCCACTCAATGGTTCACGTACCGTTATACGCCGGGGACACTTTTCGGAGAAATTCCAGCCACGGCATTCTAGCTGATGACATCGAAGAGCTGGACTTGGAGCGTCGGAGAGGTTCTCGGCAAACTGCAGGGGCTTGGCCTGGCCGAAAATTCTCTGGGCCTGTTCACTTCCGACCAAGGCCCTCGCGAAACAACGGCTTGCAGATGCGCCGTGGACCGCATTTTAGGAGCCAATCTTTTCCGGCGGATCGCGCTTGAACTGATCTCGCAATTGGCGGCCCGCTCACAGAAACGAATCCCACCTAACCCCTACAGCAACTTCCTCAATTTCTCCCGTAACCCCGGCCCATACTGGGGATCCGACAGCGCAAACTCACAAAACGTTTCAAAGTAACTAGGAAAGTTCCCAATGTCGTAACGCCTCTCGCCCGGAGCCAGTCTGACACCCATCACCCGTCCTCCGCGCTCGCAGATCGCCCGGATAGCGTCGGTGAGCTGAATCTCCCCCCGCCCATCCGGCTGGACTTCGCGGATCAAGCCAAAGATCGCCGGTGAGAACGCATAGCGGCCGGCGATCACCAGGTTGCTGGGAGCATTCTCTGGACTCGGCTTCTCCACCAGGTCGCTGATGACGAACACATCGTCGCTCGACTCTGGTTTGACCACGCCGTAATTGGAAACCTGCTCCGCGGACACCTCCTCGACAGCGATTACGGCCGCGGCGCCATTCTCCTCGAAAACGTCGCTCATTCTCTTGCAGATCGAAGATTCCCCGTTCAGGCCGATGATCGAGTCGCCGAGCGCGACAACAAACGGATTTTCTCCGACGAACGGCTCGCCATGAAGAATCGCGTCGCCCAGCCCCCGCTGGACACTTTGGCGTGTGTAGAGGTAGTGAGCCTTGATATTCTCGAAGCTCAGCTCATCGAGAAGATCGTTCTTGGCAGCCCGTCGCAACGAGTCGACCAGTTCGGGATCGTGGTCGAAGTGGTTTTCGATCGAATCCTTCCCACGGCCCGTAACAAACAAGATCTGCGCGCAGCCCGAGCGCGCCAACTCTTCAACCACGTATTGAACGATCGGCTTTTTTCCGACCGGCAGCATCTCCTTAGGCTGTGATTTCGTAGCCGGAAGTAAGCGCGTCCCCAATCCGGCGACGGGCACAACAGCATTTCTAATCAAGCAAAATCTCCTTAGGATTGAATGGAAGCCGGACCGGCAGACAGATGCCGACCGGGTAAATCAGGAAACCCCTCCATTGTGGCAGATTGAAGCGGGTGGCCGCCCTTCCTGCCAAGCCCCGAATCCGTCCGTAAGGATTTGAAGAAACCGATTTCTCAGGTTTTCCCGCGGCACCGGTGGCGTTGTAGCGGCAGCAAGCAGGAGGGGTGAGGAAAAGGCGCCGCCGCGGGGCGCTAACGTGACTTTAATCCGCGATGCCGGACGAGTTGAAACACACTACGGCCTAGCTCCATCAAGGCTGCGGAAAAACAGATGTCCGGGTGAGGCCGGCAGGGTTAGCTTGCTGGCAACGGCAACTGCTTGAGAGCCCAGCGCCAACTCGAAAAGCGTCTCCAGGCGCGCGGCAAGCGCAGCAGGATCGGCTGATAGCCGCGGCTGCCCTGGTAAGTCGGCTGCGCCTCGCGCTTGCTGCTTTCGATGATCGTGGCATCCAAATCAACCGTGGCGATCTTCTGACCGCAGCACCGGCCCAACTCGCGATCGAGCTCTTGGCTGACATCGGCCAAGCCGCGCAACGGCTCGTTCTCGGCCGGAATGGCGCTCACTCGCCCCAGCGGCAGTTGCTGTTGCGCTTGGGCAATCGCTTCCTCGTCGTGAAATTGATAGAGGAACTTGCGCGCCGCTTCGGGACTGGGCACCTCGTGGCCCAGCATCTCGGCCAGGCCGGGATCTTCGCGCAAAGCCTCGAAGCCGCCGGGACAATCGCCGCCGGCCGCTGGCAGCACGACGCAGCTTTCGACGCAGGTGGCTTCGTCGAAGCCGGGTTGGCGCTTCTTGATCGCGACCTGGCGCCGCACGTTGCCGGGCAGGCCGAGGCTGTGCAGCATGCGCACCAACAGCGGCACGCCGCCCAGCGCGGTGAGACGTTCCTCGAGCGGTTGCTCGTCGATCTCGAACAGAAATTTGCCTTCAGCGGGGCCGGGTCGTTTGCGGATACTGATGCCAAAACCCGCAGCAACTCTCGCACTGTTTGGGTGAGAAATCGCCCCAGCCGAAAATCGGCGCTGCACCTCCCTATGCGCTCAGCAGCTAACTCCTCATTTGCTTACGGAATGATCTGGGACTGTTACGGGAGTGCCCGGAGTGCCCGGCGCCAACCTGGCACGAGCTATTCGAAGCATTTGGGGTAGGACACGGTCTACGACAGTAAGCGGATTGATCGAGTCAGTGGCGGGTCTCGCGAACCCCTGCCGTGGAAGAGGATCGCTTTTAGTGATGACCGGCAACCAGAAAGCATTTCCCAATCCAAGGATGAGCCTGAAATCGGTCCGGGCGGAAAAGGGCAGGCTACAGGGTGAGGATCTCCTTACTGAGAGGATCG
>Ga0310123_10002121_pt1 | contig 15986 bp, 21 predicted proteins | sample CB6_AW_1057_MG_FD_203505 | JGI IMG/M metagenome (GOLD analysis project Ga0310123, IMG submission 203505) | Marine microbial communities from Western Arctic Ocean, Canada - CB6_AW_1057 | ecosystem: Environmental > Aquatic > Marine > Oceanic | place: Canada: Western Arctic Ocean | collected... | reverse complement strand
CCCAGGTCTCAAACTTTCCGCAACCGGCGGACGTGAGTCCCGTAAGGACGGGACAACGTCTCCCGCACGGGATCAGCCGACGGCTGACACGCCTCACGCCTTACGTTTCACTCCCTACGTATCATACGCCCGCGGACGATCCAGGATTTCACGCACGACAATAGCTTCCCGAATGGCCTTTCGCGAATGCAGATTGATGCGGAGCCGGCGCTTTCGTCGTATCACGGTGGTGGTTGCGGCCGGTCGTAAGGCAGCACCGCGGATGTGGTCCGAAAATGACGGCTGGTCCGGAGGTGAAACCACCAGAGTCTCGTGGGCGATTGTGGCGGCGGCATCCACAGGGCGCAAAGGCTGCGGCGCCTTTGGTGCGGGCGCGTCAACGGATTGCCGCTGTCGCACGATTGCCTCCTGAATCAGAACCCTTGCCGAATCAAATGGTTCGGGCGCAGCGAGCGGTTGTACCGGTGGCCGTACCGGTGGCCGTACCGGTGGCCGAGCCGGCGCTGGCACCGGCGGCGCGTGCCGTACCGGCGGTTGCGGAGCGGGAGCAAACGTCGTTGGCGTTTGCTCGACGGGAGCCGGCTGATCGGACTCGAAGCTGTCCGTTCCCATCTCCCATTGGTCGCCTGCGCCCCACTCGGCACGCTGCTCTTCGAGAGGCTTCTTCTTCTTTACGTAACTTATAAGAGCGACCGCGATCCAGATGACTCCAAGGATGACCATTTCCATGTTCATTGAATACAACCTACTCAGAAGTTTCCGCTCCATCGATGCCTGAAATAGAATCACGCATGGCCGTGTCGGACTTGATATTCTCGATGCGCATATAATCGAGAATGCCCAGGTTCCCTTCACGGAAGGCCGATGCCATTGCCAGCGGCACTTCGGCCTGGGCCTCGACGACTTTGGCCTGCATTTCCTGGACTTTGGCCTGCATTTCCTGTTCGCGGGCGACAGCCGCGGCCCGGCGTTCTTCCGCCTTGGCCTGCGCGACGCGCTTATCGGCCTCTGCCTGATCGGCCTGCAGGCGGGCGCCGATATTTTCGCCGACATCGATATCGGCGATGTCGATGGACAGAATTTCGTAGGCGGTGCCGCTGTCGAGCCCCTTCTCGAGAACGCGTTTGGAAATAAGATCGGGATTCTCGAGAACCGCCTTATGAGTATCGGCCGAACCGATCGTCGTCACGATGCCTTCGCCGACCCTGGCGATGATGGTCTCCTCGGTGGCGCCGCCGATCAGCCGATCGAGGTTAGCGCGGACGGTCACCCGCGCCTTGGCCCGCAACTGAATACCGTCCTTGGCGACAGCATCGACGGTTTCCCGCCCCTTGGCCGGATCGGGACAGTCGATGACTCTCGGATTAACGCTGGTGCGCACGGCGTCGAAGACATCACGCCCGGCAAGGTCGATGGCCGCCGCCCGTTGAAAGGTGAGGGCAATACCGGCCTTGTCGGCGGCAATGAGAGCATTGACAACGCCGAGGATGTCGCCGCCCGCGAGTAAGTGGGATTCGAGGCTGTCCGTATCGATGTAGTCGATCCCGGCCTTCTTGACCCGAATCAGAGCTTCAACGATAAGCGCCGGCGGTATTTTCCGGAGCTTCATGCCGATCAGATTGAGGATGGTCACCGGCGCTTTTGACGCCAGCGCACGTACCCACACGTTAATGAAGTAAAGGAACGTGAATCCGAAAATGAGGCCGATAAAGACGACGATAATGCCGAGAATAACTAGAACTCCGGGTGGCATAATGCTTTCCCTTATTATAGTGTCGTTACGCGGTCGTGGCTTCGTCCGCGGTTTCGTTGCGCGCAACGACGATTCGATTGCCTTCCACTTCAATGATCCGTATGGATGCGTCTTTTTCGATGATCTCCCCTTCAGTCACCACATCGACCCGTTCGTCCTCGACCATGGCCACACCGCACGGATGCAGTTGTGTTGCCGCCACCCCGGACTTACCCAGGAGGTTTGAACTCCGGGCTTCAAAGCCCTGCCATTCCTTCGCTGTCTGATCGAGGAACAGCTTCTTGCCAATGCGGGAATTGGGGACGAATTTCAGGCCGGCCCACAAGACGAGCATGCTGAACACGACACTGCCGATCATGAGCGAGAATCCCAGTTCAGGACTCCTTGTAAAGCCGATGATTATTCCCGCCACAAGAAACACAACGCCGAGGACACCACAAACACCGCCCGGGAGGAATATCTCGAGAACAACGAGGATGACACCAAATGCGATGAGTCCGATCAATACCGCATTCATTGGTTATTTTTGGCTTGCACGGTTGGATAATTCGGGCGGCTGTCAACCATCCTTTGGACCGTAAATTACGACTCGATACCCGAGATTTCAAGAAAACGCGAAAAATCGTTTGCCTATTCGTTTTTCATTCGTATAAGTAAGCATAGACGGAGCCAGCCGACAGTGGGCTGAGCCAACAAACGCCTTCTAACCCCTGTCAGCCGGAATCCTCGCAGCTTTTGCCCGGTGGTGTAATGGCAGCACAACTGGTTCTGGCCCAGTTAGTCTTGGTTCGAATCCAGGCCGGGCAGCAATCGTCGCTGCCGCGTCGTCTATCTGTTTATACGGCGGCGTTTACGCTCAGTGCATTAGCAATTCTGATGAGGTGAGTGTGCCTTTTTTGGTAGGTTTTCAATTCGACTCTTAAATTGTTAAACTACTTCGCGGTGGAAATCCCGCAGGCTCTGCTTAAATCAGCATTATTAAGTACATCGCGCGCGCGTGTTCCGTTCAACGCCAGGATCATACGTCGGCTCGCCATTTGGCCTTGGAGGCAATCGTCTGATGAATCTATCCACCAGAATCACATGCGTTGTTTTCGGAATCATAACGGCTTTCTTTGTTGCCGTGGGTGCATAGTTTTTGCTCAGCGCACTTATTGCGTGCACACCAATCTCGGATCTGAATGGTAGAGGCGCCCCCAAGCAACTGAGCTTCACGTCATGTCTGCCACATGCGGCAGGCGGCGAATAAACCAAGAAAACCAATAACGGCACTAAACCCCGCGGCCCCTGGCTGGAAAGACATGAAACCCGGCCGACGTTCGGGGGATTGCGCGGGTCCTGCGTTTTGGTAAGTTTAATAACAATCCGGGCAGCCATCGCGGATTGAATTTTTTGGGCATGACGATTGATGGATGTGTGTCGCGGCCAAGGGTCAGCTTCCGATTCCCAGCATTGCGCCTGTTGACTTTCTGACGGGTCTGGGACCAAACAACTCGCCAACCTCCCGGGGCCCCCACCGCTGTCCCTTCCCGGTGCCCGTACCAGCAGGTATGTGATCGGACCGGCCAGTCGCACCTCAGGCGCTCAGAAAGCCATATTGACAAGAAACAGTCGATGTAAGACATCTTGCCCTAAGCTCTTACCCGGCCACGGCAGCCTTCTGATGCTGACAGTTTATTAGCCATACCGGCAACAACTTTTGCCGCAACTCCATCTATTCACTACTGCTATGAAACTTGCAACCCTCTGTTATTTGAAACGAAACGGCAAAACGCTTATGATTCACCGTGTGAGGCGAGCCAATGATGTGCATGGGGGTAAGTGGAACGGCCTGGGCGGCAAGTTCGAGGCGGGCGAGACGCCGGAGGGATGTGCGATTCGTGAGGTTAAAGAAGAGTGTGGGCTAACGATTCGCAATCCCGAACTGAAAGGCTTTCTGACGTTCCCGAGATTCAAGGATAACGAAGACTGGTACGTTTTTGTCTTTGTGGTGACGGATTTCGACGGCGAGCTTATCAACTCCGCGGAGGGCAATCTCGAGTGGATTGAAGACGATCGTCTTCTCAGTCTGAATCTGTGGGCAGGCGACCACCTGTTCCTCGAGTGGATGGGACAGGGCCGTTTTTTCTCGGGAAAGTTCGAGTATCTCAACGGCTCGTTCCGGGGACACGATGTCGTGTTCCATTCGTTTGGCGTGTGACAGTGGCGTTCCCCCGATTCGCGGCCTCGTTACGAGATTGCATCCATGAACACAAACAGCATTCAATTCTCGTGGGATGAGCTGGCGGCATGCAGTGATGGCGAGTGGCTCGACACCGGACTGCAAACTATGCAGACGCCGGGCATCCGCGAAGTCATTACCGACAGCCGCTGCGTTTGCAGGGATGCTCTCTTTGTCGCTCTCGAAGGCGAGCGATTCGATGGGCATGACTTTGTCCTGTCGGCGGTCGACCACGGCGCTGCGGTCGTCTGTGTTGCGGACCGGCCGGCGGACGACGTGCTGGCAGCGTTACAATCACGGGCCGTGCCATGCCTGCAGGTCGACGATACGCTTCGCGCCTACCAGGCCCTCGGCCGCCATCACCGGATGCGCTTCAGCGAACTCACGGTCGTGGCCATAACGGGCAGCAGTGGAAAGACCAGTACGAAGGAAATAATCGGCAGCATTCTGGCAGCGCACTTCGACGGAGAAGTGCTTATCTCGGAGGGAAACACGAACAACCAGATCGGTGTCCCGCAGAATCTCTTGCGCCTTCACGAACGGCATCGCGCCGCGGTCCTGGAACTGGGGACCAATGCTCCCGGTGAAATCCAGACCCTGACCGAACTGGTCAATCCCGATTTAGCGGTCCTGACCAACATCGGACCCGTGCATCTCGCGGGACTCGGAAATATGGACGGCGTCGCACGCGAAAAAGCGGGGGTTTTCGCCGGGCTCCGCGATCGACCCGGTCATGCGGTGCTACCCCACGAGTTGTTGGCGAATCCCCGGATTGCCGCAGTGATACCGCACGAGCGAACCGTGACGTTCGGCACCGCCTCGAAAGCCGGCGTGACCGTAACCTATCTCGAGGGCGATTTCGAACGCTCACGGTTTCGTGTCGAGCGACATGACGAAACGCCGGCCATGGATATCGACTGGAACATCAGCGGTGCGCATCAGGCGATGAATGCCGGCGCCGGCTTCGCTGTGGCTAGCATTCTTGGGATCGCCGACGACACCGTCCGGCGCGCACTGGCGAGTTGCCGGCTACCGGGCATGCGGATGCGAACCGTCGAGCAGAATGGACTACAGTGGGTGAACGATGCTTACAACGCGAACCCGGATAGTATCAGGGCATTGATCGATTGGATGGCATCGGTCTTATCACCGTCCCGGCAGCAATCATCGTCCCTCGTCCTCGGCGACATGCTGGAGCTGGGTCCGGGCGGCGAGCAGCTGCACAAGCGGATTCTCGAATATGCGCGACAAAAGCTGCCGACTGCCCGCTGCATCGCATTCGGCCCGCACATGTGCCGAGCAGCCGCTGACCTGGACATTCCGGGGTTCGAATCGATCGACGAACTGCGTGCCTTCCTGGAACAGAATCTTGCAACGGGCGACACCGTGATCCTGAAGGGATCGCGGGGCATGGCGCTTGAGCGCCTGCTGCCGCCGGGCACTGAGGGGTGAGGCATGTTCATGAAACAAGAAATTTAGATTGTCCGTTCCGGCATCGGTTGCACGAATCAGTCAATTGCAGCACAGGCTTGCAGCCTGTGCTGCAATTGACTGTCATCCCCAGACTCCGATCAGGACCAGACCTGCGGAGATGAGAATCGTTCCGGTTAATCGCACGTTTCGCCCTTCTTCCTTGAAGATACACAAGGCCACAACAACGGCGAGGACAATACTGAGCTGCCGGAAGGCGACAACGTAGCCGGCCAGGAGAACCATCTGATAGGCCCACAGGATCAGCCAATAGGACGTGAAATTCAAAACCGCAGCCATCATTGGAAGGCCCCAATTGGTGGTCCGGAGCACCAGTGTGTCGTGGTTAGTAACGCGGAGCAGCAGCAAGTAAACGCCATAGGCAGTGATAAAGAAGAAACAGCAGTATCTCGCGGCGGTCATGGGGCCCGGCGTAACGCTCTCGAGACCAAACTTGTCGATCAGAGAGTACCCCACGGTGCCGGCTGCGGCCAGCAGCATCCACACGGTACTGCGGTTGGCATAGCGGCGCAGGCTAAAGTCGCCGAACGACCGTAACGGCGCCAGACAGCAGCCAACGACAATGAGCGCCAACCCAAGCCAGCCGACGGACGACACCGCGCGGCCGCTAAACACATCGCCGAGCGCCACAAACAGGACCGGAAGCGAGCGGACCACGGGATAAACAATCGTCAGATCCGTCATTCCATAGGCCCGGGCTAATCCGAAGTAGTAAACGCCGCTGCATGTGCCCGCCAACAGAACGCAAGCCCACGCCCTAACCCCGAGCCGTGCTGTGAAGATCTCCAACAGCACCGCCGGGACCAGGCACACCAGAAATGTGGCAAACAGCATCTGTCCGATAAACCTGGTTTCCGAGCGGTCGTACCGCGCGAGCAGGTTCCAGGCAGCATGCATGCAGCTGGAAACAAGAACCAGGGCGATGGCGAATGAGGTCATAGAGAAGGCGGGCTCAACCGGCTGGGGCCCCATAGGCGCTAACAAATCGACATCGACAATTCGTTGTCGATATGGGCGCCAATACATAGCTTATGCGATCTGGAAATCGGAATGGGATGCGGCTAAAACGGGATCGACCGAAGGGCGTCCAGGGAAAACAGCACCTCATCCATGGATTGCGGACGATCCGCGGGCTGCTTTGCGAGACAGCGATTGACGACAAACTCATCCCAGTCCGGCGGCACTTGCGGATGGATGGATGCCATGGGCAGCGTCGGCCCCGACAAGTGCTTTTGAATGAGGGCAATGGCGTTCGGCGCCCTGAACGGAGTCCGGCCGGTTATCAGGTGGTACAGCGTCGCGCCATAGGAATAAACATCCGCCAACAGTGTCACTTCGCCGCGCAAAGCTATCCCCGGTGCCATATAGAGCGGAGTTCCGACGCAGTAGCCCGCATCCGTCAATCGCGACTCTTCCGGCCGCACAGCAATGCCGAAATTGGCCAGTTGTGATCCGCCCATCTCGCTCTCTGAAGATGTTGTCGGGCTTGACATCCCGATGGATGATCCCGAGCTGATGAATCGATCGCAGCAACGTGGGCGAAACCTTTGGCGGTTTCGAACACCAGAGGGAAATCGGCCTGTCCGGCATCGGTCAGCGTTTGGCCGAGGTCATGGCCGTCGACGTATTCAATAATGCAGTAGTGGTAACCGCTGTAATAACCATGATTAATCATCAGAACGACGCCCGGATTACTGCCGATTGACTGCATGACTTCCTTCTCGCGCTCGAAGCGTCGCACGAGATTATCGTCCTGGGACGCTTCCTGGGACAACATTTCCATGACCCGGATCACGCACGTGTCGCGGTGTCGCACCTTGAAGATATAGGACACCGTACTCCAGCTGAGGACGTCGAGGATGGGATAGCCCGAGATATAGTCGCCAATCGCAGGCAGACGTTGCCGGCTGGCCACGGCCCGCAAATTGATCGTGCTGGTATCCGATTTGAGTACATCAATTTCCTACTTTCGGCGGAGAAGATTATTTGTCCACGCCAGAAGCTCGCGCCGATGGATGTGCTCGGTCATGAAATCGTCGGCGCCGGCGTCGATGCCGTTGAGTTGCTCGTCGAGCGCATCCGGTTGGGTAATCAGAATAATCGGCAATGTCGTCGAGATTTTCGCCTTGACCCGCCGGCACAGGTCGACACCGTTGAAATCCGGCAGTGTTGTCCGCAACAGGACAAGGTCGTAACCGTTGCCGTCAGAAGTCGCATGCGCGTGAATACCGCCCAGCACCGGAAAATTCAGTAATTGCAGAGCGTCCCGGGCGGTGGGCGCTTCGTCCACCCGCCAGAATCCGGCCTTCTGCAGAATCTCGCGGATGCGGCCACGGGTGGTGGCGTTGCCGTCGATGACAAGTATGCGATTGTTATTTTCAGCTATCATGATCCAAGCGTACCAGCTGACGAGACGCGTGATCTGGGTCTGCATATGATCGAGAGAATATATGTGAAACTGAAGGTGTGATCAAGCCTGGGACTGCCATTGCCATGGCGCCATCGCAGTTCCGGTCACTTGCCCATCTTGCCCCCAGCGCGAGTTGATATAGATTTAAGGCCGCCATGGATACGATACTCGATAGAATTGTTGCGGCGAAAACGGAAGAGCTCCGGGAAGCGAAAATACGATGCCCCCCCGGTTCCCTCGAGCGCGGCCTCGCCGCCGCGCCGCCGCTTCGGGATTTCACCGCCGCGCTGTCGTCTGCGGCCGCTTCGCATCCGGCCATCATCGCCGAAATCAAGCGCGGATCGCCGTCGCTGGGATGTATTCGTCCGGATCTGAACGCAGCACATCAGGCCGAGGCTTATGCAACGGGGGGCGCCGCCGCCTTGTCGGTTCTCACGGACCGCAAGTTCTTCTGGGGCAGCGATGACGATTTCACCGCGGCCAGAGACAGCGCGGATCTGCCAATGCTGCGCAAGGAGTTTATCATTGACGACTATCAGATCGCCGAAAGCCGGGTGATGGGGTGTGATTGCATTCTGCTAATCATGTCGATTCTCACGGACCGCCGGGCCGCCGCGCTTGCGGACTCCGCACACGCACTGGGCATGACCGTCCTTGCCGAGACCCATTCGCGGGAGGAAGTCCGGCGGACGCTCGACCATGTGGATTTCGATCTTATCGGCATCAACAATCGCAACTTGAAGACCTTCGATACGCGGGCAGAGACCACCGTCGACCTGGCTGCCGAGGTCCCCGACAGGTCGCAGCTCATCGCCGAGTCCGGACTGCACAGCCCGGAAGCTATTCGACGGCTGTGGGGCCTAGAAATTCGCAGATTTCTGATTGGGGAAGCACTGATCAAGAGCGCGACGCCCGCTGCCACGCTCGCGGCATTGATACGGATGTGAGCGCTTTTAAAACTTGGAATTCGGCGCCGTTGTTTGTATAACATTCTGGAAAGAGGCAGCAGATCATCTCTGTAATACAGTTCACCCATTAGCAATCATATATTCCGGGAGTCGGTGGGACATGGAGGAGGTTCAACGACTTTTTCTCATCGGTCCGCGGACCTGCGGGAAATCGACGGTCGCGAAAGCACTCGGGGAGACGCTTACGGGCTGGCAGATCCTGGACCTGGATTTCGAATTCAAAATTCGATGCACGGAGCCCGGACAGCCGCAGTATCAGGTCGACGGCCAGGAATACTATGAGGGAAGCCTGGCCTTATTGAAAGAATTCCTGAAGCGGGAGCGGTTCATCATGGCCGTAGGCGGCGGCACATTCACCAACTCTCGCTTTGCATCCGCCGGTTGCTTCAAGACCATACAGGAATGCAAAGAGAGCGGCAAGATTGTTTTGCTGTTGCCGCCGCGGTTCCACTTCAAGAACAGGTCGATTCTCTATGAAAGGGAGTCCAGCCGCATTCTGTCCGCGACGAAACAGGTGGTGAGTGACAATTACGACGCGCGCATCGACTTCTTCCGCAACCATGCGGACCGAATCCTCTACGGGACGAACGCAGCCGGCTGTGCCAGGAAAATCATCTCTGTATACGGTCTGGAACCGGAGTATGCTTGATGAAACTGGGCATAATTAGTGACATCCATGGAACCCTCGAAGCGCTGGAGCGGTCACTGGAAGTCCTGGACAGTGAAAGCTGTATGAAGGTTTAATCTGTCGGCGATGTTGTCGGCTACGGCCCACATCGGCAGGAGTACATTGAACTGGTTCGCTCCCGGCGCATCCCGAGTGTCATTGGCAATCACGACGAGTGGACGATCGTCGACCGTGTGCGATGGGAAGTATCGGAGGTGGTGCGGCAAGCAACGGCGTGGACGCGCTTCGGTTCCGTCGGACGACGCCACGGAATGGCTGCGCAATCTCCCGCGGGTTGTCTCGTACGGCAGCGTCAAAGTCGTGCACGCATCCAATACACCCGTCGGTAACCTGGCCATACATTCGGGGCCTGAAGACGCTGGCAATGAATTTTCAGTATCAGTGTGTTGCAGCATCTGTTTCAACGGCCATACGCATGTACCGATTATCGGCGTCCATCGACAGGGAGAAGCGCCCGAATCCCTCGAATTCAGCAGCACCGTGAGCATCCAGTCGGGTTGCAAGGTCCTGATCAATCCCGGGTCTGTCGGACAACCGCGCGACAACGACCCGCGATCGAACTGCGCAATCTTCGAAACGCGCGATCGCACACTCAGATATCTGCGCACCGAATACGACATCGCCAAAACGCAGCGTGCGATGGCCGCGGCGGGACTCCCGGAATCATTTATCGAGCGGTTGGCTCATGGACGTTGACGGCATGGGCTTGCGGGCAATTGATCCAGGCACTCGTCGCGGTCTTGTTCGAATTTCTTGCTTTCCGGGCCGATCGGGCGTAACTTTCCTGCAACGGCTGATCCGCTCTATTCCTGCCATTATCGATTAACTATTCTCGCCGCGACTGCCATGGTCGAGACGCTTCCAGTGAGATATTGGCGCGCCCTGAGCAACGGCCGCATTCAATGTGATCTTTGTCCGCGGCATTGCATGCTGACCGACGGGCAGCGCGGTATGTGCTTCGTCCGTAGGCGCGTCGGGGAAGAGATGGTTCTCACGACATACGGGCGTTCCAGCGGGTTCTGTGTCGATCCGATCGAAAAAAAGCCCCTCAATCACTTCCTGCCGGGGACGCCGATCCTGTCTTTCGGCACGGCCGGTTGCAACCTGGGTTGCCGATTCTGCCAGAACTGGGACATCAGCAAATCACGCGAAATCGACACGCTCGGTGACCAGGCATCCCCAGAGAAGATCGCCCGCACAGCGCAGCGGCTGGGTTGTTCGAGTGTCGCGTTTACGTACAACGATCCGGTAATTTTCCTCGAGTACGCCATTGATATTGCCCAGGCCTGCCATGAATTCGGGATCAAAACCGTGGCTGTCACCGCCGGGTACATTTGTCCGGAGCCGCGCCGCGACTTGTTTCGGCACATGGATGCGGCCAATGTCGATCTAAAGGGATTCACGGAAGACTTTTATCAAAAAATATGCGTATCCGATCTGGCGCCCGTTCTGGACACACTTGTTTACCTGAAACATGAAACCGATGTGTGGTTCGAACTGACCACGCTTCTGATACCGGGGGCCAACGACTCCGACGCGGAACTGAACGAAATGACCGAATGGGTCGTTGCGAATATTGGTCCGGACGTCCCCATGCATTTCACGGCGTTTCATCCAGATTTCAAGATGATGGACGTGCCGCCGACGCCCCCGGCGACCCTGACACGTGCGCGCGACATTGCCATCGGCAACGGCGTCCGCCATGCGTATACGGGAAACGTCCATGACAAAACGGGCGGCAGCACATATTGCCATGGCTGCGGCACGCGCCTGGTAGGCAGAGACTGGTACGTGCTGAGTGACTGGAAAATCACGGCGGACGGGCATTGCACGGTGTGCGGGACGCGATGCGCAGGCGTCTTCGACGGGCCGCCGGGAAAATGGGGGGCGAAACGTATGCCGGTGCGCCTGGGAGCGCTTTAGCCTCAATACTGTTTACCAAAGGCTGATTCTGCTGTACAAGCCCAGCCAATCGTCCTCGTGGATGAAGCAAGGGGTGCTGAGTTTCGAGGACGAGGAAAACGATTCGGGCGACCTAAGCCCGGTACGGGGCTTGCAAAGGAATCCTTAAGTGAACAGTGTTGGCTTTATCCTGGGTTATTCAACTACCCGGATCTTTCGGCTTGTCCGCTTCCGGTTCACCGTCTGTTGGCTCGGCATCGCCATCGGCGGCTTTCGGTTCGGCGGGCTGGTCGGCGGCCTCGGCCGGAGCTTCAGTTGGCGGCGACGACACCGGCGACTCGTCGTTGGCAACCGTCTGTTCCGTCGTCTCCGAAGCTTGTGGCGGCGCCGGTTCGGCCGGCGCGTCCGTGTCGTCTGCGGTGTGCTGAGGCGCCCCGGCGTCCGCCTCGGCCACCGATTCCGGCTGACCAGCAGCCGGTACGTCATGCTCAGCCGCATCGCCGCCGGCCTCGGTGCCGACCTCCGTCATGCCCGCTTCGTCTGCCGCCGCCCCTGCAGTTGCCCCGTCGTCATCTTCGGCGACGGGCTGGACGTCGAGATCGGCGTCCGTCGCAACTGCTGAGGGGGTGCCGACGGCTTCCACGAATTCGAGAAAGCAGGTCGGCGCGCCATCCCCGTTCCGAAATCCGATCCGGATGATGCGCGTGTAACCGCCGCTCCGATCGCGGTACTGGGGCGCAATCTCATTAAAGAGCCGTCGTACAGCGTCGATATTTCGCAGCTTGGCGATTGCACGTCGCCGGTGATGCAGCGTACCGCGCTTGCCGAGGGTAATCATTTTTTCAGCGAGGCGCCGTGTTTCCTTTGCCTTGGCGACAGTAGTCTGGATGCGTCCTTCCATTATCAGGCTGCAGACCTGGTTGGCCAGCAGCGCCTTGACGTGGGCCGGCTTACGTCCGACTCTGAATATGTGTTTGCGATGACGCATGATAGTCTACAGGCTCACGGATGAGAGACACTCTAGGCATCCTGAGTGACAGCCGCTGCCCTTGCCTTGTCGAGTTCCTTCTTGAACGCGAGGATTACGTCTTCCTTGATATCCATGCCGAGATGCAACTCGATCTCGCCGATCTTTTCCTTGATTTCGTTGAGCGATTTCTGGCCGAAATTACGAAATTTAAGCATCTCCGCCTCACTGTACTGAATCAGTTCGCCGAGGGTCGCGATGTTGGCGTTGTTGAGGCAGTTATGGGCGCGAACCGAAAGCTCCATTTCGCCGATATTCCGCAGCAGCTTGTGCAACAGTTCCTCATCTTCTTTCGATTGAATGAGCGATGCGGTCGAATCTTCTTCTTCCTCTTCCACGCCGCCGAAGACGGCCAGATGATCGGCCAGAATCCGGGAGGCTTGTTCGACCGCGTCCTGCGGCGGGATGCGTCCGTCCGTCCACACTTCCAGTTCAAGTTTGTCGTAGTCCGTATGTTGGCCGATGCGACAGTCGTGAACGCTGTACGCGACCTGGCGGATTGGTGAGTAGAGCGAATCAATGGGAATGACGCCGATCGGCTGATCGTCCCGCTTGTTTTCCTCCGCCGCGTGATAGCCACGCCCGTGATTGAGCTCAATCTCGATCCGCAGCTCCCGACTCTTGTCGAGCGTGCAAATCAGCTGCTCGGGATTGATAATCGAGGTCACGCTGTCAATGGCGATGTCGGCGGCGGTGACCAGCCCGCTCTTCTTGACTTTCAGTTCGAGACGCCGCGGCAGATCGCCGGAGCAGAGAAACAGGATCTTCTTGAAATTGAGAACGATTTCGGTCACGTCCTCGATCACATTGGGTATGGTGCTGAACTCGTGGGCGACGCCATCGATGGAAATGGATGTGATGGCAATGCCGTCCAGCGAGGAAAGCAGAACGCGTCGCAACGCGTTTCCCAAGGTGTGGCCGAAGCCTTTCTCAAACGGCTCGGCGATGAATTTTCCGTAGGTGTCGTTGGCCGAATCATCCTCGAGGACAAGACGCTCTGGGATTGCAAAATCTGCCAATCCAGGCATGATAACCTCCATGTTAAACGATGCAATCAGAATTCACAGGGACCGGGTGAGATGCCGCGCGATCCGAACCCGTTGCCGGAATCAGAAACCTTGAATCTTCGGATCGAGACGTTGTGGCTACTTGGAGAAAAGCTCGACAACAAGCTGCTCGTTCGCCACCGATTCGAGTTCTTCGCGAATCGGTGTTCGTTCCAGTTTACATTTCAAATTGTCCCGGTCGACGGAAAGCCAGTCGGGAACGTCGCGGCTGGCATTCTCTTCCAGGTATCGGCGCACCAACGCCTGCGAACGGACTGAGTCTTTGACCGAGATTTCATCACCGCCGCTGATATGAAAAGACGGAATATTGACCCGTCGGCCGTTGACTTTGACGTGGCCGTGCAGCACCAGCTGACGGGCGGCGTCACGGGAGGGGGCCATGGTCAATCTGTACAGGACGCTGTCCAGACGGGTCTCGAGCAGGATCATCAGGTTGTCACCGGTAATGCCATTGGCCTTCAAAGCGCGATTAAAAAGAACACGGAACTCACGTTCACGGAGACCGTACGTGTACTTGATCTTCTGCTTCTCAATCAGCTGTTTACCGTATTCGGAGATCTTCCTACGACCTTTGAAATTGCCATGAACGCCCGGCTTATTCGGGCGCCGGCTCAGCAACCGATCGAATTTCGGATTACCGTAAATGTTAACTCCGAATCGTCGGACGATTTTGCCTTTCGGCCCTCTGAATCGTGACATACTTAATACTCCCCGGACAACTTAACCACGTGTGCACTGACATATTCGGCGTTGCCGACGGCTCTCTGCTTTAACGGTCCCGGCGAACGGCCGTCGTTCGCCCCCGGATACGCAAGCCGGGCGCTTGCGGCCCTTACACGCGCCGGCGTTTGGGCGGTCGGCAACCATTATGCGGCACCGGCGTGACATCGCGCAGTGCCGTGATCTCGAGGCCGGACGCATTGATCCCGCGAACCGCTGAATCCCGCCCCGCACCGGGACCCTTAATCCGGACTTCCACTTCGCGTAGACCGTAGGTCATCGCCCGCTTCGAAGCTTCGACGGCGACAACCTGTGCGGCGTACGCGGTACTTTTTTTCGAGCCCCGGATCCCGACCTTTCCCGCGGTCGCCCAGGAAATGACATTGCCGTTCATGTCGGTGATCGAAACTTTCGTATTGTTAAAGGTCGCGTGAACGTGGACAATCCCTCGGGATACGTTGATCTGCTTCGTCTTGGCGCCCTTCTTCCGTTTGATGGGTGCCAGCGCGACCTTTGTCGGGTCATCGGAGAGAATTTCGTCTGCCATGGTGGATGTACCTGAACTGTTTTTTTTTCGTCGACGCGTGACCGCGTGAGATGGTATCCATCAGCGGATGTTCAGCCGTCACGGGAAATTTTCCGTGCCGCCTTATCACGAATCGCACCGACCGTACGTTTGGCGCCTTTGCGCGTCCGGGCGTTGGTCTTGGTTCTCTGACCGCGAACCGGTAGCCCGCGGCGATGACGGAGACCGCGATAGCAGCCGATCGACATCAGTCGGCGAATATTCTGCGATACCTGCCGGCGAAGGTCCCCCTCGACAATGAAGTCACTCTGCAGAATCGAATTGAGGGCGCCGATATCGGTCGCGGTCAACTTGTTCACCCGGATCTCCGGATCGATGTTGCAACGCTTGCATGCACGAAGAGCCACCGTCGGTCCGACACCATAGATGTACGTCAATGCTATTTTGAGCTTCCTGTCGTCCGGAATGTCAACCCCGATAATTCTTGGCATAGTTCTGGGAGATGGTTAAAAAAATGGTTATTTATTAGAGGAAATCGTTGATGGAGTTTCGGCCTTGCGATCATCAGCAATCCACCATCACCCATTCCTGAATCAGCCCTGGCGCTGCTTGTGCTTCGGGTCCTTGCAGACGACGCGCACGACACCATGCCGCTTGACCACGCGGCAATTGACACAGCGGCGTTTTACGGATGTACGTACTTTCATTGGTGGTACCTGTCGGGACTGCTTGAGTCGCGTCGGCGATTAGCGGCTGACACCAGTCGACGGGCTTATCAAAATCGGTGTTTTAGCGAAAAAGGAGATAAGGTTAGGTCGCGCATCTTAAAATGCAAGCACTGAACAAAAAAATCTTGTAACCGTTGAATATTATGTGTGCTGATCACGCCCAGGTTCATTTCTTCCGGTACGTAATGCGGCCCTTTGAAAGATCGTATGGGGACATCTCCAAAGTCACCATGTCGCCCGGGAGGATGCGAATAAAATGCAGCCGCATCTTCCCGCTGATATGCGCGAGCACCTCATGCCCGTTGGGTAATTCAACCCGGAACATGGTGTTAGGCAACAGTTCTTTGACCACGCCTTCAAGCTTTATTGGTTCCTCGGCCACGTCAGAATCTCCGGTTTTCCGTTCGTAATAAGAATCATGTGTTCGAAATGTGCCGACCAGCCGCCGTCCAGCGTCCGCACGGTCCAGCCATCGTCATCGATCT
>Ga0310123_10002119_pt1 | contig 15996 bp, 9 predicted proteins | sample CB6_AW_1057_MG_FD_203505 | JGI IMG/M metagenome (GOLD analysis project Ga0310123, IMG submission 203505) | Marine microbial communities from Western Arctic Ocean, Canada - CB6_AW_1057 | ecosystem: Environmental > Aquatic > Marine > Oceanic | place: Canada: Western Arctic Ocean | collected... | reverse complement strand
ATCCCACGACTTGGGTCCTTTGTAGAACTGAAAGTGGCCCACCCAGTTTTGACCGCCGTCGACACTGAACATCAGCCAGTTATGGGGACGGCCGTAGACAACCGCGATGACGCCGCTGCGCATCTGGATGACACAGGGGCTGACTCCGCGGTCGGCGACGTCATCGGCGTGGCTCCAGGTTCTTCCACCGTCCCGCGATGTGCTCATCGTCATGGGTCGGATGCCGCCGCCCCCTACGGTCCTCATGAAACAGAGAAGTACGCCGCTTTGGAGTACAACCATATCGGGTTCACCAAACCCTCCGATCCTGCACTTCGTATGTTGGGTTGCATCGAAGGCCACCGTCGCTCGATAGTGCCACGTTTTTCCCCCGTCGTGGGAATGGATCACGACGACGCGATTCTTCTGAAACGTGAACGCGTGAACTTTACCGGTTTTTGTGACCCACGTATCGTAGGTCACCAACGGGTCTTCCTCGAATGCGGCGGCTGCATTAGCCAGCAGGCTGCCATCAGCCAGTTGCACGATTCTAGCATGGTTGAGTCCGAGCAGCTTGCAAGTGGCGGGAAGATAGATGGTTGCCGGTTCTATGGTTTCGGTTTTGCCGCTGTCCGGCGATTGGACAAGTTCGGCTTCGGTCTTGACCATTTCTGGATTTTCACTGGGGTGGAACGTAAGGCGGCCACTACCGCCACTTGGCCTGCCCGTGAATGCAAGTGTCTGGCCGTCGGCTGTCCGGCAGGGGTAACGGTAGAAATCGGAACGAGTGGGGCTCCAGCTCTTACCGTGATTGCGGGACCGAAGTTTCGTGTCCCCGGCCGCGACCTGCAGGTCCCCGTTAGGGAATCTGATGAGGGTGCCGATCGGAATGACTTCATCTGCAACATTCTTCTGCGGGATAAGCACCGCGGTTTCGCCGCGTTGAACGTTCAACCACGCCGCAGCCAGCTCAGCGCGCACGTCGTCCAACGTGTTGACTTGCAGGTCCTGGGGAATGTTGTGACCAAACGGATCGTTCTTCGACCAGTGAGTCTCGCTGGCGTTGGCCAAGTTGAGACACGACAAACACGCAAAGTACGCGATCAATCGGTTCAGTACGGCCATTAGAATCTCCTGTGTATTCACCAGCTCATGGAATCTCGTTGGCCAGCGGCACTTTCCGGAAGGCTATCACGGTTAAGTGTTAGTTGGGTCATTAGTTGCGCCCTAAAGGCCCCCGACTTGTGTCGGCGGGATTGTTACCCACAACCTAATGCGAACATCACCCACTCCTGGAGCCGAGACGATCTAATCGGTTTTTTATTATGCGGTCAGGTTGAAGGTGAGACTCCCGCCGGGATAAACCCGGGCGTCTCTCTCGTCAGGCAAATGTGCACAATGCGATATCACAACACAGTTTAACAATGTTATCATCGTCCAAAATGGTGCTGTCGAACTAGAGTACACTATGATAGTCGCTGGTAACAGCGGTTGATGCATGGTCTGGAGTTTGGGGCTTAGCCTTGCCAATTCAACTATAAGATAGCGGTGCCCGGAGCGATCCATCGTATCATGGCGAACCTGTTTGGTTGGGTGTTGATTATCTCGACGGTGCCATGGGCAATCGCCGTGGCCGGCATCGGCGATGACCAGCGTAAGCCAGGATTGACGCCCGTTGAATTTGCGCGTGATATCCGGCCGATCTTCGCGGAACACTGTTACCGCTGTCACGGCCCGAAGTTGCAAAAAAGCGATTTTCGGCTTGACGGAAGAATGGAGGCATTTCAGGGCGGAGCTACCGGTCAGCCGGTGATCGCGCCCGGCGATCCAGGGCGGAGCCTATTGATAGACCGCATATCCAGCGTCGATCTCGATCAGCGCATGCCGCCTGAGGGTGAACCCGTTTCGCCTGACCAAATCACGCTGATTCGCCAATGGATTCAACAAGGCGCACCTTGGCCCGATGAATCCCCCTCCGACGAGATCCATTGGTCATTGGTCCCACCCCGCTGGCCAGCCTTGCCTTCCAATCGAAACCGGCATTGGTTGCAAAATCCTATCGACTCATTTGTTTTGGCCAGGCTGGAGAGACACGGGCTCGACCCGGCCGACGACGCGGACCGCGTGGCACTGCTGCGTCGCGTAACACTGGACCTGACGGGGTTGCCACCTTCGCCAGACGAAATCGAGAAATTTATCACCGGTGCGTTGCCCGACGCCTACGAAAAAGTGGTGGATCGGCTGCTCTCGTCGCCGCGCTACGGGGAACGCTGGGGTCGGCATTGGCTGGACGTGGTAAGATTCGCAGAGAGCGCGGGCTTCGAGATGAACTCCGTACGTCCGACCGCGTGGCACTATCGTGACTGGGTGATTCAATCCTACAACGAGGACCAGCCGTACGATCGATTTATCATCAATCAGCTGGCCGGTGACGCGTTGGGTACACCGGTGGCCACAGGTTTCCTGGTTGCGGGACCACTGGACCTTGTGTCGTTCGACAGTTTCGTCAAAGCCACTCAGCGCGAAACACGCCAGAACGAGTTGAATGCCTTCATCACGGTGACGGGTGAGTCGTTTCTGGGCCTGACCGTTGGCTGTGCCCGCTGTCACAACCACAAGTTTGATCCTGTTTCACAGACCGATTACTATGCCCTCGAGGCCGTGTTCGCCGGTGCCGGTCATCCGGCACGGCATGGAGTGGACGGCAACAAGCACATCTATCGGGCACATTTCAAGCAACCCGAAAAGCCGACGCATCGTCTCTACCGTGGCGACCCGGCGATGAAGCGCGAAGTGGTCAAACCGGCATCCATTCGGTCCGTGGGACGGTCGTTCGAGCTTTCGTCCGACGCGCCGGAGCAGCAGCGGCGGCTGACCCTGGCACGCTGGATTGCGCACCCCGACAATCCGCTCACGGCGCGGGTCATGGCGAATCGGTTGTGGCATCATCATTTTGGTCGCGGACTGGTCGAGACGCCTAATGACTTCGGCATCCAGGGCGCGCCGCCGAGCCACCCACAACTGTTGGACTGGCTGGCGAAACAGTTGACCGCTGGTGACTGGAGCCTCAAGCTGCTGCACCGACGAATTGTATTCTCCCGCACGTATCGACAGTCGAACAGAACCAACGAGAAAGGTATCCGTGGCGACCCGGACGCGCGGCTCCTGTCACGTTTTCCTCGGCGGCGTCTGGAAGCCGAAGCAATTCGCGATTCGATCCTGTTCGTAGCGGGCAATCTTGATTTCAGAATGGGTGGCCCGGGTTACAGTGCCTTTCATCCCACTGAGAACCCACAACGTGGGAACATACCGTTGTTCAATCCGAAGCTTGACTTCGGTTCGGCGGAATGGCGACGGATGGTTTACGAACACCGAATTCGCATGGAGCAGGATGCCATTTTCGGTGCCTTCGATTGTCCCGACGGCGGGCAATTCTGTCCGAAGCGAACGCAATCGACAACGCCGATCCAGGCGTTGAATCTCTTCAACAGCCGATTCATTGCACAGCAGGCCAAGAGCTTTGCCGAACGCGTCGTGACGGCCGTTGGAGACCACCCGCTCCAGCAAATTCAATGTGCGTATCGGCTGGTCTACGGACGCGATGCCGCAGCGGACGAGGTCGCGGCCTGTGTTCCGGTGCTCAAGGAACACGGTTTACCGACGGTATGTCGTGTACTCTTCAATACCAACGAGTTTCTGTTTGTTCCTTGACACGACTGATACCCCATGCCCGAATCGAATCTTTCCTTTGTCGGCCACCATCTGCTGAACCGGCGGCGGTTCTTGGGCGAATCGTGTACCGGTTTAGCTGGAATTGCATTGGCGCAGCTCTTGGACGAACAGAGACTCTTGGCCTCCGAGCAGACGAACGAGGACGCGGCGTTTCTCCCGCAGATTGACGCCGAGCAGCCATTGTCCGAACGCCAAGCAAATTATCCGGCGAAGGCGAAACGGGTGCTGTTAATCTTCTGTACGGGAGGGCTCAGCCAGATCGACTCTTGGGATTACAAGCCCGAGTTGATCAGGCTCCACGGTCGACCGTTTCCGGGGAACGAGGGCCTAGTGACGGCGCAAGGGAAGCAGGGCAACCTGATCAAGAGCCTGTACCCATTTCGGCCGCGTGGCGAGACGGGGAAGCAGGTCTCCGACCTGCTTCCAAGACTGGCTGAGTTGACCGACGAGCTCTGTTTCGTGCATTCAATGACCACTTTGAGCAATGCGCATGGTCCGGCAGAGACACAGATGAGCACAGGGTTTACCACCGACGGTTTTCCCAGCATGGGTGCGTGGTGCTCGTACGCCTTGGGTACGGAGGCCGCGGATTTGCCGGCATTCGTCGCCATTCCGGACCCTCGAGGCGTCCCGCAAGTAGGTCCAATCAACTGGACAAATGGCTTCTTGCCCGCCGCTTTTCAGGGGATGCCTTTCAGCAGCACCAAACCGGTGATAAACCTTCGACGTCCGGCCGGCCACAGCCTGGCGTCGGACGCCGCTGCGCGTGACTTGTTGAGACAACTCAACAAGCGGCACCTGCAGCGATACCCAGGCGACTGGGAGCTATCCGCCCGTATCGCCAGCTACGAACTGGCGGCCAAAATGCAGCTGCGTGTTCCAGAAGTGAGCGATCTGTCCAGTGAACCCTCGTCGATCTGGACGATGTACGGTGCAGATCATTCGGACCCGACCCGAGCTGCGTTTGCTCAAAACTGTATCCTGGCCCGGCGGTTGTTGGAGCGTGGCGTGCGGTTCGTACAGCTGTTGAACGGTACAAACGTTTTGGGCGAGGGAGTGGGAAACTGGGACGGACACAAGACGCTGAAAAAGCACTATGATGTTCATGCCCCGATCTTCGATCAACCCGCTGCCGCACTGCTTACCGATCTTTCGCGGCGTGGCCTGTTGGACGACACGCTCGTCGTGTTCACTACGGAGTTCGGTCGCATGCCCACGTTTCAGGCCGGCGCCCAGGGACGCGATCACAACCCGGACGGCTTCACGGTCTGGCTGGCTGGAGCTGGCGTCAAACGGGCACATTCCTATGGGGCGTCAGACGAGTTTGGTTACAAGGCGGTCGAAAACATGGTCACGGTCTATGACTTTCACGCTACAATTCTGCACTTGTTGGGACTCGACCATGAGCGGTTGACCTACTACCACGGCGGCGTCCAGCGGCGCCTGACCGACGTGCACGGACACGTGATCCAGGGCATTTTGGCGTGATACATGGCGTGCCAACACGGCCTGTCCTACCTAGAAAAACAAGTGTCATGGTCCACTAGTAGGCACTGAATTTACACTCTCTCACCGTTGTGATAGAGTCAGTGCATGAATCGATTACGTCGCGCGTCGGCCCACACGCCTTTACCAATGGCAGGAACGATGCAAGCTGCACGAAAGTGGCGGCAAGGTTTTACACTTGTCGAGCTACTCGTCGTAATCGCCATTCTCATTGCCCTGTTGTTACCGGCCGTGCAGGCCGCGCGCGAGGCGGCCCGGCGATTACAGTGTTCCAACAACTTCAGGCAGATGAGCCTGTCATTGCATAACTACCACAGTGCACATGGCCTGTTTCCACCCGGGATGATTTACCTCGATGCGTTCTACCCGCACCCTGAGTTTCCGCTGCCGTCGGGGGACCCTTACTTTCTCGGTCCCGGTTGGGCCGTTCACCTTCTACCTTACCTGGAACTAGGGACGGTTGACGATCTGTGGACAGAGGAAGGAATTATGGGAGTCTACGGGTCGAACAACATCCACGTGGGTTCGATCGGATCACCATCTTTATGTGTCCAACCGACCCCCAGGATGAGTTGTTGGATGTGGGCAGCAGTAGTTATTTCCTCGGCGGCCGCATCCTCTGGTGGAATACCAACGCCGGCGGCGTATGCGACAGTCAGTCCGCCTGGGAAAACTATCTCCAGTTCTACAAGGTTGACGGTGACGGTATGCTGATGGACCTCAGGGCCATCAAAATTCGCGACGTGACCGACGGAACCAGCAACACCTTGTTCGTTGGTGAAATTACCGGCGATGAGGCTGGATCGAAGCACGGCTGGGTGTGGGTTGGTGGGACCCTGTTTAGCACCGGTTTGCCCATCAATGGTTCGGGCACGATCCCCGGGGACGGCATCTTCGATAGATCATCGATAGAACACGGGTTTTCCAGCTATCATCCGGGTGGGTGCCATTTTCTGCGTGTCGATGGCAGCACGCAATTCGTGTCGGAGAACACGGATGCTGCCGTTCTTGCCGCCCTGACGACCCGTAAAGGCGGAGAAGTCATACCGTAGGGTTTTTAGAGGGCGTTTCAAAACCGGGAGGGCGAGACTGACGCGATGAAAACTTGGCATTGACGATGGATTTTGGGCGTATAGGAACGTCTCGTATCTGTCCTATTCTTAACATCCGTGTGTCTCTATCCGTGTGGAAATCAGAAGGTCGAAGATTTCCACACGGATAAAGACACATGGATAACAACTTACACTTCTGCCCTAGGTCGACTGCAGGTCTTGCTGCGCAACACTAGTGGCTCGGCAGTAGCCTCCCCCCGGCGCCATGAAAATATTGTGTTGATTGCAGACGGTCTTCATCCAGTTTTCTGTTCACCCCGCGCACGAAAAACAGACTCGCTGGGCGCTCTACGTGTCCAGCGGTTGACGGAAGTCGTCTGACAACGCGTGCCAGGCAGATTTGCGACGCCAGACGAACAGGAGTATCATCCCGCCCGGGACCAGCAGGACCGTGGTAGAAGGCTTCGGTATGGCGTACGTGTCCTGCAAATGCAATTCGACCATCTGACGATCGACATCTCCCAAGGCGCTGCTATACACAATAATCTCGGCCATGTCGCCGGTAAGTTGTGCTTCGGTTGGATCTGGCGGACCGATGCTGCCGATGGTAAAAAATACACCAAGCTGGTTCCTTTGCTGGAAGAATCGATGGTCGACAGATTTTTCTGGCTCAACAATGAAATCATCGACACGGGCGGTGAAAACAGAATGGAAGGCCCCTGTCGCCGATCAGAATGGACGTTCATTGGAACGTTCGAAAAAACACGACCCTGTACGCTATTTTTCTGTCAGCCATGTTTCTGCCCACGACCTGTTTGCCAGGTGTATTCTTAGCAGGCAGAAAACGATCGGCAGAAAGATGTCTGGCAGAAATATAGATGGCAGAAAGATTCAGCAAATACTCTACTGTTCCTTTGCATAGCCGGCAGCGGCCAGGAACTCCTCTTCCGTAAACCGGACCACAAACACTTTACTTTTCTCCCACAGGTTTCGGTAGCTGGATTTCTCGCCCATGTCGTAGTAGGTGACCACGATCGTCCCGTCGCCAGCTTGGGCGCCGTTGGCGTAGCCGCTGTCGGCATTGTGGGAGTCCCAAGCGAGCGCGACGCGGCGATCGTAGTCCCAGGTTTTGCCGTCGTCATGACTAATCATCGCCACAGCGCCAAACGGAGCACGGCGGTTGCCCCAAGTGGTCAGTAGCTTGCCGCTTTTGAGGCGGAATGCCCCACCCGGCTGCTGTCCCGGCTCGGTCACTTCGGTCGGGCCGATCCAACTACGGCCTTTGTCGGTCGAGACATACTGAACGATGTTGTGCCGGCCCGTGCGCACATGCGCGAGAAGTTTGTCGTTCTCCAGCAGGCACAGCGCCGTCTCTTCCCAGGGAAGTTTCTCGGGCTTGACCATGATAATCGACGCGTCCCCCCAAGTTTCGCCGTTGTCGGTAGACCGCAGCACGCCACACATCGTTTGCGTGCCTGCGGGAATCGGCAGATCGCCTTCGTACCCGGGATCGTTAGTGCCATAGACCGTTATCAGCGCCGTACCGTCGGAAAGCGTCACGATCCTCCAATGGGGACTGACTAGGGGCGACTTGCCCCCGAACGGACTGATGTTCATCTTCCGCGGTTTGGACCACGTTTTTCCCAAGTCGTCCGACCACAGATAGACGATGCCTTGGCTTTCGTGACTCCAGGCAACTCCCGGCCGCGGCTCCGATTTGAGGTCGGCTCCGAAATGGTAGTCTAACTGGCAGAAGGAACAGACGATCCGTCCGCTTGGCAATTGACCGAACGCCTGATTCCTCTCCTGGAATGTAATATAACCGCCGCCGGGTCGTTTCTGGTAGAGTTTCCCTCCCGGACCGCGCAGCTCGTGTATCAGCACGGGATCCGACCAGGTCCGGCCGCCGTCGGTCGAACGTAACCACTCCATCGCGACATTGGCCCCATCTATATTCTGCAGTGTCCGGGCCCGTTGAATTACCAAACCGAGCGAACCGTCGTGGAGCGTGTTGACCACCCCCCAGGCGGCACTCTCTGCGATCACGATACGCTCACCACTGGTCAGCTTTCGCGCGCCGTCATCGGCGGCAGCCAACGTCGTCAGCAAAGCGGCGAACATCACTGCCGCGAAACCGTTGCTTTTGATCATCATATGACATTCCTCGTAATGCGATTTACGGAGAGGCCAAGTAGGAAGACTAACATCGTACTCTAGAGGATGTTTTCACACTACCGTTGCCCAACGGGGCGGCCCTGACTTACTAAGCGACGATGCAAAAAAATCACGCAGGGATGGTCCTATGTCAGCCCAAGGGTGGAGCGACGTAAGTAACACGAACGTCGCGTAACCCTGGGCAACTTCATAATCGTTTTCATCGTGATTCGCCAGGTTCGCTTCGAAACGGTTTTTGTTGCTGGTAAAACTGGAGTCGCTTGCCGATCTGAGCCGTCAATTGGGACCGTCCATCGTCTTGTGCCAATACCATCGCGCGTTGGGCAGTCTTGATGGCTGCTTCGAAATCTCCCGTTTCGGCGAGCGCTGCGGCCAGGGTATCGAGATAGGCGGACTGTCGATCTCCCGTCAACGCGGAGGCTTGCCTGGCCAGCGTAAGTGCCCTGGCACCATTGCGTAGTTGGGCCTCATGACTGGTCGCCAGGAGCCATGCAAGTACGCGCTGCAGTTCGGCGTCGTCGGAGCGGACATGCAAAGTTTGCTCGAAATGGGCAATCGCCTGACCGACGTGACCCAGTTTCAGCAACGCCATTCCCAAACGATTTTGTGCGTCGCGATCGTCCGGCTTGAGTCTCTGGGCTTCCTGATAGTGGTGCACCGCAAACGCCCACTCGTTCAGTTGCGACCAACGGTCGGCAATCTGAAAATGGACGCGGGCCTCGTAGGAAACCGGCGATGTGACGACGTGGGGGTGGTCGATCGAGCGCCCCGGAAGCGGCGCGGCGCGAACCCAGCGCTCGTCGAGCGTCCCCACAGTTTGGGCGGCATCGGCCAGCAGTTGGTCCACTGAGACAGTCCCCTTATAGATAACGGTCAGGTTGCCTTGCGGACCGATCAGGAAACTCGTCGGTAACGGCAGCGGACGATTCACCGCCGTCAACACATCGTCAAAATCCTGAAAGTTGCGCACCAGGTCGGCATTGCCTGGCACCGCTGCAAATGGAAAATTGATCTTCCGCAACATAGCTGCTGCTTCCACCGGATCGCCATTCGATTGACCCACACCATCAACCGATATGCCGATAATCTCAATGCCCGCCGCGCGGATCTCTTCAGCTCGCCGGGTGAATTCGGTCAACTCTTTCACGCATGGCTCACACCAGCTGGCCCAAAAGGTGACAAGCACGGGTTTGCCGACACCCGTGGAAACCAATTCTTCGGTACCCGGACGCTTGACGATCAATCTTGGCGTGCGCAGCAGAGTGACCGCGGGCACGCGTGTCGCTTGAGTCGGCTTGAGGACCTCACACGGCCCAGGTTGTAGTATCACGTCGTCCCTGCGGGCGACGACCAGTGGCTGGCCACTGCCTTGGACCAATGAGTAACGACCGTTAGACTCCAGGCCGGCAAACACCTCGCTGTCGTGGTCCCGATCGACCGTGGGCCAGTGTACGATCACCTTTTCAATCTCACTCGACTCGCCTAATCCAAAATGCAACCACTTGCTGGATTGCGCCAGAAACCCATCGCCGGCGCGGAGAGTCTGGATGAATTTCGGATTTCGGATTTCGGATTGCCCGGTTTGTCCCCCTTCGCCCCTCGCCCTGTGTCCCGCGCCCTTCGTTACGACCTCCACGCGTGCACCGATGGCGTCGCGGTTCGTCCCAACGTCATTGCCTTGCAACCGCAGTGCCAAAAAGTTGTTTCCACTTGGCATGTCATTGCGCATCAAGCGCAGTCGCGGTGCATTGCGGTTGGAAAACCACACATCCAGATCTCCGTCGTGGTCCCAATCGAGCGTGGCGACGCCGCGGGCATCGTCGGCGTGGTCGAGTCCACTGGAAGCGGAAATGTTGGTAAAACGTCGAATAGGTCGAGTGGCCGCCGACGGACCGTCGGCGGTCTCGATGGGCCCTTGGCCCAGATTCAGAAAACAGCAGTTTCGCTCACGGCCACTGAACGATTTTCCATGCTGTACCATCAGGCCCAGATTGTCCAAGGCGGCACCTGCTGCCCGTGCGCTTCCTTCTCCCGACAAGGTTTCCGACTGCGACACGACCTGCCGCCAGAAAAAGCTTCACAAGTCATCCATTTGTTCGTTCGTGATGAAGCCATTGGCGACGACCAGGTCCAGCCAGCCGTCATTGTTGAGGTCCGCGAACCTGGAGGCCCAGGCCCAACGTCCGAGGGTGACCGCCATTTCCTGGCTCACATCCACAAACGTGCCATCACCGACGTTTTGCAGCAACGTATTGCCTTTGTTGATGTAGCGATAGCGCTGCTGTTCCTCAAGTGAAATACCCGGCTTGAACTGCTGCTGGTGCGTAATCCGATTACCCGCGGCAGAGAACATATTGCCGACATACAAATCGACATGACCATCCCGGTTGAAATCGCTCCAATGGGCAGACATTCCAAAGCCACGGTCACTGGTACCACTCTGCTCCGCGATGTTCAGGAAGGTCCGCTGGCCGTTTTCCGACTGGTCATTACGAAATAGATGGTTGGGACCAAAGTCATTGGCCACATACAGATCCTGATCCCGGTCGTTATCAAAGTCCTCCCAGCTGGCCGCATAACTCCAGCGGTGATTATCTTCGTCCAGACCCACCTGCCCGGTGACGTCCTCAAATCGCCACTCGCGGCGGTCCGTTGTCACATTGCGCAGCAGCACATTAGCACCGCCGCGCTGTGAATCGTGATAGACATGTCGAGCCCCTACGATAGCCACTGGTGTGGCGAGACTCTCCACTGCGGCAGCATCTTTGCGGTACACACAAACGTGTAAATCGAGCCGCCCGTCCAAGTCGAAGTCAACTGCCGTCAGTGACGTGGTGTCTTCACTGGTGGGCACCACATCCCGGACGTGGTATCTTTGTTGCTTTTCGTTAGACGCCAGCACGACCCCGCCCAGGATGGCGACGGCCAGGTCTTGGTCACCGTCATTGTCCAGGTCGACAAATAGAGCGCTGCGCGAGTCCTGCAACCAGTCGACGCCCCACGCTGCGGACTCGTCTCGCAGCGTTCCGTCGGCATTCTGCAGCAACAGCAGGTTCGGGATGCCAGGATCCTGGCACAAGTAAATGTCTTCCAAGCCATCCCCGTTGACGTCGCCGGTGGCCAACCCGGTCAAACCGACCAGATTGGACGGCGTTCGATCCGGAATGCGGGCCAGCCAGTGGTTTGCTCCCCGCAGTAATTGCTGGTGGTAACTTTCGTTTTGTTGAAGCGCTGCTTCGGTACAGTTCACCAAGAGGGTCGTACCGTTTGTCTTGGCGGTGATCTGCTCGAAATCTTCGACACCGATCCAGTTCAGCCTGGGAGGTTCGGTGCGCTGACCAAGCGTCCAATGAATTTCCCAACTCGCATGTTGTTCGATCCAGCCGTCCGCACACTGACCCGACAGGGAGAAGTATTGACGAGTTCTGACCCCGACTTTCGCTGGTTCGACACGAACTACCTTGAATTCAAAGCGGGCGTCTCGCGCGCCCGCGAACGGGGCGGTCAGCTGGCGGATGGCTTGGGTGAATCCATTGGCTCCGCGGTAGCGATGCAGTCCGTTGGAGTTTGCCGAACTGCGATCGGCAATGTCGCTCGTGTCCTTCACCGATCTTTCAACCAGCAGCGCCGCGTCCTCAAATACCGGGCGCAGTTTGGCGGGTAAGAGCGGACCGCAGGCAAAAGCTGACGACACAAACGGCTTGAACGATTCAAAGTCGATATCACCAGGGGACACGAGCAGCTGACCGAGCTTTTCCAACTGCTTTTTCGCCAATAGATGGAAGACCTCGCTATTCCAGCCATCGTTGCCCAGATCGTCCATTGCCAACACGGCCGCATGGTCAGGCAGTTGAATGGTGGGGGCTGATATTGAGTCAGACTGCGGTTGCGTAGACGTGGTCGTCTCTGGTCTGCGATTCGCAGCCATCTCCTCGTTTTCATCGTGCGGCTTCAGCGCCAGGATGAATACGACAACCGTCACAAGCGCGATGCAGATCAAGACCGCAAGCCATGGCCTTTGCCCCTTGCTCGGAAGAGGTGCCCCAGTTGTCTGTTGAGATCGAGCGTGATTTCTTGGCTTGGGTTTTCTCATCTGTTTGGGTGACCATGCCTAAGTCGCGGCACTCGGGGCATATTCTTAACTAGAAAGGCGAGCGTCATCGCTTAACCCGCAGCCGCAGGCAAGGTAAGACGTCGCGGGCTCCTCACCTGTGGCTGCGGGGTAAACCATGACACGATAACATTACGTTGCACAATAAGGCCACTTCACATTTTTTGACAACCGCATACGATCGCTAGACGTCAAATTTCCTGTTCTCCCCCAGCTGGTATTCCTTTAGCTTAAGTCGCGTATAGCCGTCCTCTCCCTCAACAATACGAATGAACTGGTTCAATGCGACCTCGTCCACGGTCTGCGTCTTTCCCGTTTTCGGCCAGAAAACCTCCACCGACTGGATGGCGTACGCTTTTTCCAAACCGATAGTCTGCCGGAGCGGGTTGTCCCCGAAGCTGCCACCACTGTTGACATGGCGATAGATGGACCGCACGGCGCCGCCTGTAGAGATTTTGACGCAGATGCGTACACCTACGCCATAGCGGTTCGACTGTGTACCGACGAGCCGCACTGTGATCCAACGGTTACCGAAACCGGGATTCTCGTAAAGGGCGTCGTGGAATTCGTCGCCGTAGAAAGCACCCCCATCTGCTCGAACACATCGCAGTCGCCATCGTTGTCAATGTCTGCGAAGGAGACGCCATGGCCCTTCTGCAAATGACCAAATCCCTCTGCCATGGAGACGTTGACGAAGCCGTTTCCTTGCTGGTTGAGAAACATCAGATTGGGCATGAGGCTCTCGAACTCGGGATTTCCTATTCCGAGACAGAAGTCGAGGTAACCATTCCCGTTCAGGTCGCCGAAGTTCGATCCCATGGGCAGCATCGGAAGATCGAGCCTCTGGGCGCGGGTGACGTCTTGGAAGCCGTCGCGGCCCTCACCGCGATAGAGGTAGGGTTGTTCATAGTTGGTCGGAATTCCCTGGCGATGGGCTGAGTTGATGGGGGGAAGGAAGCCCAACGCAGTGGGCGCCGGATGGTACAAGAAACAAAAACCGCCCGTTCCCGTCTAACCGATAGACCACTAGCCACACAAACACACGGCCGAGGACACAAAGGTTAATGAATGGTCACGAGCAGATACCAAATCCGATTCTTAATATGTGGTTCGGGTATGTATTGATAGATGCTGCACGTCAAGGGTCCGCGAAAAAATCTTCCGTAGAAGCGGGGGTGTTTTGGGTGTCCCATGGGAGCTTTGGACAAGACGCAGCGTTCTAAGCCCAATATTGACCAGCGTTTGCGTCGGATCCGTGACACCACCTCTTTAGATCTACGTTCCTGAACCTCCGCGCGACGAGCACCCTGGCTCCAGCGCAAGCGTCATGCCGAGTTTTGGACGATTAATCCACACCCATCAACCGTGCGGCGTTGTTCCAAAAGATGTCACTTTGAGATCACAGGATTTCAACCCTGGCGAAGGAAAAAACGGGGAATTTTCGATCATTGGTGGGGCAGCATATTTTCTTCTTAAATGGTGGAAAAACACGGGACGAAAAAATTCAACGAATTCGGAAAATGAGGTATCTCAGCGGGCGGGCCATCTGAATCATAAGCGGTACTCCTGGCAGTCTATCTTGTTCACTATGCGTGCTAATGCATCATGAAAATGGTGAGTTTATCCCGCGCAAACACAACTGACCCAGACCTCCGCCGTTGACGGAAGTTGGCACAATCATAGCGTGGGACCCAAAAATGGAGGGCCAGTGCGCACTATGCGAATCGCCGCAGGTCAGGGTAATTCGCCCATTTTCGTTGACATTATGCTAGGAACTAATTAATCTAACAGCAGTCAAGGCTCGTCCATGTTCGTCACGGACGCGTTCAATTGCGTCATATTCTTCGTCCTCAGTAGCTTTTAGAAGGTCTCTATAATGAACAATTTTCGTGCCATTGTCGGACTACTTTGTGTTCTGCCCCTATTGGCGTTCTCTGCCCCTGCCTGGGCGCAACCCGACACGATTCTGGACTTGAGCCTTTGGCTGGAGGGCGGGGCCTTTGACGACGGGTCCAACGTTTGGGCAGACTCGGGGCCGAATGGCAAACACACGGACAATGTCGTGGGTAACCCCTCCACCGGTCCCTCAATTAATGGCATTCCCACGGTGCATTTTGACGGGGACGATGCCTTGCACGGACCGAATATTCCGCTCAGCACGGGGGCAGATCATACTGTTTTTATCGTTTATGCCAATTCGGAACCCAATGGCCGGTTATTCTCGCAATATGCCGGTGGTTCTACCGTCTCCTACGATACGCACATTACCAACGGGAATATAAATGGGCGGATCGGTAATACGGCTGGTGGTTATTACATCCGTCCTACAGACGGTAACGATACATCGGGCCCGGGTGTCCACCTGGCAACGATCAGGTATTACGGTACTGACTCGCAAGGTGCGGGACTTGAATTTATGGAACTGAACGTGGACGGCGTGCTGACCATCGGCAATGTGCTGAATGGGAGCATCGCACCTAGAGACGATGGGACGGAGTACACGATCGGCGCTATCGGTCCACCCAGCGCCACCGAAGCGTACTGGGCGGGTGGTGACATCGCGGAAATCATCACCTACGGCCGGGCATTGGACTCTAACGAATACGGTGTCGTGCAGGGATTCTTGGGCGCCAGGTACGGTTTTGGTGGTGGTACTACTCCACAACCGCAGGACACCACAAACTTCAGTTGGCAGAAGGATTTTTTGGGCGATTGGAACACCAACCTTAACTGGTCAAACAGAAGCAATGGTCCACCCAACGATCCAAACCACAGGGCCCATTTCGAGGAGCATGCGAGCATCAGCGGGCCAACCACGGTTGTGACCGCCAGCGCTGTCACCGTGAATAGCGTTTCGTTTGACTCGACTCACAGCTTCTTGGTGGCGGGGTTGGGCAGCGTCAACCTGCATTCGAACACCGAACCGTCGCCAGTTAGTCCATCCATCAGTGTTGCGGACGGCAACAACCACCAGTTTCAGGCCGTTGTCAACTTCCAGGACGATGGAACGGCGGATATCGGAACCGACAGCACCCTCGTGATGAACAATGCGTTGAACTTGAATGGCTTCACGCTCACCAAGACAGGCTCTGGTACTCTACAAATCAACAATGACATCAGCCTGGGCGGCGGATCCATTATTGGCGCTGGTGGCATCATTGGCGGTGTGGGCACCGTGGGTGGCGACCTGAACAACAGCGGTGCCACAGTTGCTCCGGGCAATAGCTCCGGCGTCCTGGCAGTTGACGGCAACTACACCCAGGGCTCCGGCGGCACACTGGCGATGGAGATCGAGGGGTTGGCGGGCCCCGGCGAAGGTGGACACGATCAGTTGGCAGTGGCCGGGACCGCATCGTTGGATGGTACGCTCGACGTTACTCCGGTTGGCGGGTACGCCGATCCCACGGTGAGAGGTAACAGCGACAGTTTTACCTTGTTGAC
>Ga0310123_10002116_pt1 | contig 16000 bp, 13 predicted proteins | sample CB6_AW_1057_MG_FD_203505 | JGI IMG/M metagenome (GOLD analysis project Ga0310123, IMG submission 203505) | Marine microbial communities from Western Arctic Ocean, Canada - CB6_AW_1057 | ecosystem: Environmental > Aquatic > Marine > Oceanic | place: Canada: Western Arctic Ocean | collected... | reverse complement strand
CAGCTGTAAATGCTGGCCGGCTAGCGACAGCGGCGTTTGAAGCGCGGGACGTTGACCTGTCGGCACTTGAGTAAGTGTTATGGGGTATCAAGCCATTGACCGGCTTGCATGACACGTTCAATTGCGGCCAGATTCTGTATGTTCACCAACGGGTCAGCGCTGAGGAGTACGAGGTCGGCGGGGTGGTACCTGGGTTGGTAGCACTGACGTTGCCGTTATAAGGTTACGGTAACGCACGGAGCGAAAAACAAAATAGGGGGCATGATGTTTGAAGGAAAACTTATCGTGGCGCGTACGTTCGGTCTTCCAGTTGCGTGTGGGTTGGTTTTACTTGTCGCGACCCCGGCACTCGGTCAGGAGGTAAACCGGACTGCGTGGGGGCATCCTGATATTCAGGGTATTTGGGATTTTCGGACCATCACACCACTCGAACGACCAGAAGAACTGGGTGATCAGGAATTTTTGAGTGCGGAAGAGGCGGCAAATGCTGAACAGGAAGTAGTTGCTCGGAATGAGGAATTGGCAAACCGGGACGCACAGAGGACGAGTAGCACAGAAAGTGTTGACAGGGGCGAAGACGGCGCGCCTGGCTTCTACAATAACTTCTGGCTTGACCGTGGGACGAGTACGGTTAGCACGCGTCGTACGTCGCTGGTCGTCGATCCGCCGAATGGACGTATTCCTGCGATGACCGATCGCGCCCAGCGGATTGCGAGCCGGCGAGGCGACTACCGAAGTGACAATCCCGCGAACACATGGTTAGACCGGAGTGCGTACGATCGATGTATTCTTGGATTTAATGCCGGTCCACCAATTACGCCTGGTGGTTATAACCAAAACGTGCAAATTTTTCAGAATCCAGACCACGTGGTGTTGGTGACAGAAATGGTACACACCCATCGGGTGGTTCCACTGGACGGGCGTGCGTATCTTGGCCACGACATACGGCAATGGTCTGGTGATTCGCGCGGATATTGGGATGGCGATACCTTGGTGGTTGAGACCCGAAACTTTCGTCAAGAACGCGGTTGGCGGGGAACCACCGAAAACATGACATTGGTTGAGCGCTTTACTCGTACTGATGCAGATACGCTTGAATATCGCTTCACAGTCACCGACCCTGAGACATGGCCGCGACCGTGGACGGCATCCATACCGATGCGGCGCAATGACCAAGCGGTATTCGAATACGCCTGTCATGAAGGTAACTATTCGATGCCGGGCATACTCGGTGGTGCTCGGATGGACGAGGTCCGAGCGAGTGAGCAATAGTCGTCTGCCTGGTTAGGCGTTCGCGCTCTAGGCCTACATTGCGGTGCCCTGGCGAGGTGTAAGTTGCAGTCTTCTGGGATACGGCGCATGATAGTGCGGCAGAAAGGCGATAGGTGCGAGCTATGACACAGTTCTCATCCAACCGCTGGAACGCGGTCTTCTTTTGTGCTGGCATCCTAATGGGCGTCGGCGTGCGCGAGGTGCACGCACAAGATACCCGTCTTGTAGAGGCGGCGAAGTCACAGGATCGTGCATCTGTTGACGTATTGTTGACCGAGCAAGTCGACGTAAATATTGCCCAACCTGATGGCGCGACCGCTTTACACTGGGCGTCCTACCATGATGACTTAGACCTCGTTGAATTGTTACTCGATGGTGGCGCCGAGATGGATGCCATAAACGATTACGGGATCACGCCGCTGAGTTTGGCTTGCGAGAATGGTGCGGTCACGATGGTGTCGCGTCTTATCGCTGCTGGTGCTAGCCCGGACATTACACGGAGTACTGGTGAAACACCGCTGATGACCTGTGCGCGGACAGGATCGGTCAAAGCCGTCACAGCGTTGTTGGCGCAAGGTGCCGACCCGAACCCCACAGAATCATGGCATGGGCAAACTGCGTTGATGTGGGCGGCCGCGGAGGCCCACACAGGGGTGGTGCGAGCGTTGATTGAGCACGGAGCGGATATCAGTGCGCGCTCGAGTAGCGGGTATACCGCAATCCTGATTGCGGCTCGTGAGAACACACCGAACCTGATCCGTTTGCTGCTAGAGGCCGGGGCTGATGTCAATGATGTGTCTCCAGACGGGATGACCCCGTTGATGGTTGCGACGATTCGTGGCCATGCGGAATTAGTTCTGGATTTACTAAAACGTGGCGCCGATCCGAATGCCGGCGGACCTGGATATACGGCGTTGCATTGGGTCTCTGGTGCGTGGCATACGGAACTCACGGGGAACTTGCAGGGCATTGACGTTGGACGTGAAAAAGAATGGCAGTCACTTAATGAATTTTCTGCCGACAGAAAAGTAGCCGTCGTTGAGGCTCTTCTGCAGCACGGGGCAGATGTCAATGTTCGGTTGGAGCGAGGGCCTCCTCAGTACGGCTTTGCGAGTGGCCGTTTTCGAGTCGGCATCATCGGGGCAACGCCTTTTTGGTTGGCGGCAATGGATGGGAATGTCGAGCTGATGCGGGTGTTGTCCGAGGCAGGTGCCGATTCGACATTGGGAACGGACGAGGATACTTCTCCGCTGATGGTGACTGCTGGATTGGGACAGGTTCCGGCGGAGACACGAGTGGCGCCGGAGGAATCATTGGCGGCTGTGGAGTTTGTTCTGTCGCTTGGGGCGAATGTGAATCGTGCGAACGCTATTGGTCGAACAGCCCTACATGGTGCGGCTCACATTCGATCAGATGAGATTGTGCAAGCTCTTGTTGATCACGGAGCGGATGTCAATGCCGCCGATCAACGCGGGATCACGCCACTCATGATTGCAGAAGGGGGCGGTCATATCCTGTTGCCGGGTCTTGGTGGTGGTTCGACGGCAGACCTTCTCCGATCACTGGGTGGTAATGAAACACGACCGGAAGATTTTGTTGATCGATATCGCGAAGGGCCGATCCGTTGATGATGCGCGATAGCGTGGTCGGTGTTCTGTGCACTGGTCTTTTTGCTACCGTCGGGAGTGTTGAGGTTTTTGGTCAGGAGGAACGAACGGCAGCCGATCATCGAGCTGTTCTTGACCGGTACTGTGTTACCTGCCATAACGACCGGCTGCGCACCGGAAATTTGTCTCTCGACTCGATTGATAGTGAGGACGTGTCGCTTGATGCGTCAACATGGGAAAAAGTGCTTCAAAAAATGCAGACGCAATCCATGCCTCCACCTGGCCGACCGAGACCAGATACGGGTACATATAATGCGTTTGCGTCATGGGCGCAGACTGAGTTGGATAATGCAGCAGCACGGGCTCCAAACCCTGGGCGCCCAACGATGCATCGACTCAATCGGCTTGAGTATGCGAATGCCATCCGCGATCTCATCGGGATGGAGATCGCTAGTGACGTGCTTTTGCCGGCAGACGATCTTGCATTTGGCTTTGACAATAACGCCGATATTTTGACGGTGGCGCCTGGCATGATGGGGCGTTATATGTCCGTGGCGAGAAAGATTAGTCGTCTTGCGATCGGTGACCCATCGATCGAGCCAGACATCGTCCGATACCCGGTGTCGGCGGTGCTGACCCAAAACGAACGGATGAGTGAGGAACTGCCCTTCGGCTCCCGCGGCGGTGCATCTCTTCGGCATCATTTTCCATTGGATGGGGAATACATTGTCCGCGTCGGTCTGCAGGGGAATCGCCGGGAACCGCAGGAAGTGGATGTGCGGATTGACGGTGTGCGTGTCGCGTTACTCCGCGTCGGACGGTGGTCGACGGAAGAGGATGAAGACCCATTGTATGTACGGTTTCCCGCGCGAGCCGGCACCCATGTTGTGAGCGTGACATTTGCGGAGCGAACTGGCGTGACGGAAGGGGTGGCGCCAAGTCATTTGCCGATATGGACGTTTTCGACGGGACGAGGATTCGTTGACCGGATGGCGTTGGAGAGTATTCAGGTCGAGGGACCGTATGCACCTGACACGATTGGTAGCGGTGTCGATGGTAAACGGGAGAGTGTGAGTCGACAACGCATTTTTGTGTGTCGGCCGGGGAGTGACGGACAGGTTACGGAAGTAGCCTGCGCCGATAAGATTTTGGGGAGCTTGGCAAGACGAGCGTATCGGAGGCCAATTAACGAGGTCGATTTGAACGTCCTGCGTGACTTTTATTTTGCCGGACGTGAAGACGGTAGCTTTGATATGGGCATCCAGCGAGCGTTGGAAATGATCCTGGTTGACCCTGAATTTCTGTTTCGGATTGAACGTGACCCGAATGGTATAGCGCCTGGAACGGCCTATCGGGTAAGCGATCTGGAACTGGCCTCCCGGTTGTCGTTTTTTCTCTGGAGTAGTGTTCCTGACGACGAACTCCTCGAAGTTGCGGAGTCTGCTCGGCTCCGTGACGAGGGTGTACTTGAGGAACAGGTCGAGCGGATGCTCGCGGATGATCGGTCACGCGTGTTGGTGACGAGCTTTGCCTCGCAATGGTTATCGCTTCGACGGATGCGTTCTGTAACACCGGACGTGAAGGCATTTCCGGCTTTTGACGATAATCTGCGTGAAAATCTGGTACGGGAGACAGAACTGTTTGTAGAAAGTCAGTTGCGTGAAGATCGAAGTGTGGTCGATTTATTGACAGCAGACTATACCTTCATCAACGAACGCTTGGCTCGACATTACGGAATTGAGAATGTGTATGGCAGTCGTTTCCGACGGGTGCAGTGGAACGATGACCGACGTCGAGGTTTGCTCGGTCAGGGCAGTATTCTTACGGTGACGTCCCATGCAACGCGGACATCACCGGTTGTGCGCGGCAAATGGGTATTGGAGAACATTCTTGGCACACCGCCACCCCCGCCTCCAGCGGATGTGCCGGCCTTGCCTGACCGTGAAGCGACTGGCGGCGTCCAATCAATGCGTGAACGGATGGAGGAACATCGTGCGAATCCGGTGTGCGCTAATTGTCACTCGCGGATGGATCCACTTGGATTCGCACTGGAACACTTTGACGCCGTCGGAAAATGGCGTGAGAATGGCCCGTCTGATACGGTGATTGACCCGTCAGGGACATTGCCGGACGGGACGAGATTTTCGGGCTTACCGGAATTGCGAGAGATCTTATTCTCGCGCCGGCATGAATTTGTGACGACCGTGACAGAAAAGTTGTTGACCTACGCACTCGGGCGGGGGCTGGAATACTATGACCGGCCGGCGATTCGAGCAATTGTTCGTGATGCGGCGTCGGATAATTTCCGATGGTCGTCGTTGTTAGCAGGTGTTGCACAAAGTCTTCCGTTCCAGATGAGGAGATCGGAGTCATGATCATTACCAAAAAATTATTGCCACGTCGTACGGTATTACGCGGACTTGGCACGGCGGTCGCGCTCCCTTTGCTTGATGGGATGGTACCGGCGTTGACGGCTGTGAGTCGGACGGTCGCGGCTGCCAAGCCACGACTCGGCGTGGTCTACGTGCCACATGGTGCGGTGATGGATAAATGGACACCGGCGGAGGAAGGTGCGGGATTTGAATTTACGCCGATTTTGCAGCCATTGGAAGCTTATCGCGATCATCTGACGGTTTTGTCTGGACTCGATCATAAGCCGGCCGCGCAAATGCCAGGCGATCCTGCCGGAGGTCATGGACGGATTACGGGCGCGTTTCTCACAGGGGTTCATGCGAAACCGACCGAAGGAGCGGATTTTGAGGCTGGTCAGTCTGTTGATCAGATCGCGGCTCAGCAGTTGGGCCAGCAGACCCAATTGGCCTCATTGGAAATGGGTATTGGGTTACCGGAGTTCGGTGGCGCCTGTGACGCCGGGTTCAGTTGTGCATACATCAGCACGTTGGCATGGAGCACGCCAACGACGCCGTTGCCGATGGAGAGCCATCCGCGTGCGGTGTTTGAACGGTTATTCGGTGATGGCACCACGACCGATCCGGCTGCACGGCGAGAACGTATGGCGCGTGACCGGAGCATTCTCGATGCATTGACCGACAAAGTGGCGCGATTGCAAGGGGGATTGGGCTCTGCAGATCGCGCGAAGCTAACGGATTACCTGTCGGCGGTGCGTGATGTCGAACGTCGTATTCAGCGGGCCGAGGCCGATTTTGATCGGGAACTTCCGGTGGTTGATCGTCCAGCGGCGAGTATTCCGGATGACTTTAGTGATTACGTCAAGGTGATGTTTGATCTGCAGGTGTTGGCATATCAGGCTGACCTCACCAGGGTGTCGACGTTTTTGTTGACTCCGGAACTCAATGCGCAGACGTACCCACAGATTGGGGTGCCTGATCCGCATCATGCGTTATCGCATCACGAGAATAATCCAGAGAACATCGCAAAACTCATTAAGCTGCAAACTTACCATGCGACACTGTTCTCGTACTATCTCGATCGACTGAGAGAAACACCTGACGGTGATGGGTCATTGCTTGACCAAGTGATGGTTTTGTATGGCAGTGGTATGAGTAACAGCAACCTTCACAACATCCAGAAGTTGCCCATTCTGTTGGCGGGGCGCGGTGGAGGCCAGTTACGTGGGAACCAACATCTACGATACGCTGATGAAACGCCACTCGCGAATCTTTATGTCACGTTGCTCGACAAAATGTCTGTTCCGGTTGAGCATTTTGGTGACAGTACCGGACGACTCGAAGGCTTGTCTGAGGTTTAGCCGGTTCTTGCGATAGTCGCGTTCGTAGCGTGACGGTTGCTTCTTAATTCAACGAGTAGGGGACGCTACTAAGTCAGAGCGATCATGCTGCACCTGGCGATGCTTGCCCGTGTCTCGAGTTGCACGCGGCTATCTGGCTCAGGTCTATAACCCGGAGAACGGCAAGGATTACGCAGCCGACCTTGAGCTAGATGGTGACGTGCTTAAAGTGCGGGGTGCCTGTGGTTCAGACTCCTTGGTCGAACCTGAGATGGACGAGGATAGCCAACTAAGCCTTGTGATTAGTTCGTCGCCTCAGGTAATGCAAAAACAAACAGGGTATTTCCGCTGCTTGGACGAAGTTCCGGTGTCATTCGGAGGTTAATACCTGCTCCCGTGCCCGTACTTGCGGCAATATACTGACGTCCGTTGACTGCGAAACTGATCGGATACCCGGCGACCGGTGAACCAAGGTTGATTTCCCAGAGGATATCGCCGGTCTCTTGGTCAAACGCACGGAAGCGTCCATTGGCGTCGCCCCCGAACAGTAGTCCACCGCCGGTTGCGACGAGTGACATCGTGCTCGCACGTTGTTCGTAGAGCCATGACGTTTCGCCGGTCTCGACGGAAATGGCCCGCACGGTACCAAGGTTGTCTGTTCCCGGCGTGATTTGATGTCTCGCCGCAATGGAATAAATGGCTAAGGGGCGCTGCCCACCTTCCGTAAGGGCGAGTTCCCGTTCCCCGCGGACATTATTTGTAGAGAGCATACGCGCACATGTGTTGCGGAGTGGAAAGAACATGGTGTTGGTCAGCGGGCTATAGGCTCCAGCTTCCCAGTCTTTTCCACCTGTCCATGTGGGACAGGCCAAGACTTCTTGGCCGAGAGCGGTAAACGTCACTTCGGCATTTTCTGTGACCGCTCCAGTAGCTCCGTCAATATTGGTGATTACGTTTTGTGCAATGGTCGGGGTCGCCCACAAGAATTCACCGGTCTCACGGTCGAGCGTATAAACCACACCGGTTTTACCTGGGATCCCGGTTACGACTTTCCGTCTTTCACCGCGTTGAAGTCTCGGATTAATCCAGCTCACTTCCGACGCATCTGGTGTCACGGCGGTATCTACCAGCAAACGTTCAAATGGGTGATCGAGATCCCAGTGATCATTGAGATGTTGGTAATACCAACGGATGTCGCCCGTATCGACATCAAGTGCTAACGTCGAGTTGTGGTACAGGTGGGCGAGTTCGGTGCCACCAAGTAAAAACTTCGGTGCCGGCGAAGTGACCGAGGTGCCCTGGTAAATCAATCCCAGTTCTGGGTCGTAGCTTGGTGGCATCCAGGTGCCGACGTGAATGCGTTGTTCAAACGGCACGTCTCCCCAGGTTTCATCCCCGGGTTCACCAGGGGCTGGGACCGTCCGCCGTCGCCATACCTCTTCCCCTGTCTTGGCATTATGCGCAACGACGACACAGGACTCGGGTCCTCCGGCTGGGCGACAGCTTCGACCTGAAATCATTTTTCCGTCGGCAACGATCGGGCCGGAACTATGTCCGGCTGGCGTGACCCGATAATCAAAAATTTGCGTCTCCCATGCGAGTTCGCCGGTGACGGCATCGAGACCGATTGCATAGTTGTCGTCAGTGGTGTTGACGATAAAGCGGTCGTAAATCGCAATATTTCGGTTATTACGTGCATTGCCGCCGACGTATTCATATACATCCTCCGGCAAGGTTCGCTGGTATGCCCAGATAAGGTCGCCAGTCTCGGCGTTGATGGCATGGATCGTGTCACTGGCTTGGGGCATATACAGTACGCCGTCGTAGGCAAGCGGTGTGCCTTCCTGCGCACCACGGGCCAGACCCCGAGTCCAGACCATTTGTAAGGCACCAACGTTTTCACGGTTGATTTGGTTTAGAGGGCTATAGCCCCAGCCGTTCAGTGTACGACGCCACATCAACCAATCGTCATCTGCCGGGTCCGCGAGCATCGCATCCGTGACCGGCGTAAAGTTGCCGGAGGTTGCGGTCTGGGCCTGCAGTAAATTGCATTCAGCGGTAACAAAGATCACACCGGTTGCGAGAAGTGACATAAGAAAGCACCAGCGTTGAGTTTGTCGTGGCATGTAGAGAATCCTTGAAGACCGTGCGGAGATCATATGATGACAGGCACACCCACGAGGCGGACGAGACAAGAAAAACGCCGCGTGCGTGCAGATTCTGTTCTGTACGCTGGTCATTCTCTTACTGCTGCTCGGTCTTGGTGGACAAGGTAGTTCTCAGCATGAAGGGAAATAGCATAATGTGGTGGCGGTGGTTAGGATACTGAGCTCCAAGCCGATTTTTGTGGTCTAAGCGTAGTGAGTTGCATCGCGGACTTTACTGAAGATGCTGTACGTTGCCCTTGCGTTCTATTTCGGTGTTCTTGTCCTTCTTGGTGTCGTCGCGGCTCGCCGCATCTCAACAGTTAGTGACTATTACGTTGGTGGGAAACGGCTCAGCTACTGGGTAGCTGCGTTCTCCGCGCGTGCAACAGGCGAATCGGCTTGGCTTTACTTAGGACTTACGGGACTTGGTGCCACGGTCGGTCTATCGGCGCTATGGGTTGTTGTGGGAGAGTTATTCGGTGTCGTGGGCGGGTGGTTCTTTATGGCCCGGCCGTTCAAATTGACGACTGACCGGCAGAATGCGCTGACGATTCCAGATTACCTGGTCGGACGGTTTGCCGTTGGTCCAGTTGCCGACCGTTGGGCCGTTGTGTTGCGGGGCGTTGCTGTGGTTGCTCTGGTCGGCTTCGTGACCATTTATGTAAGCGCTCAACTTGATGCCACCGGAAAGGCGTTTGCCGGGTTCCTTCATTGGAATTATTACGTCGGTATTGTCGTAGGTTTTGCGATTGTCATTGCCTATACATCCTGGGGTGGTTTTTTAGCGGTTGCGTGGTCTGATGTTTTTCAGGGCCTGTTGATGGTGGTCGGACTCGTGGCACTGCCGATCAGTGCGGTTGTTGCTTTGGGTGGAGTGAGTGGAACGCAGACAGCGCTGGCCGTCGTTGAACCAGGCATGCTCACGGTCTGGGGTGCGGGTGGTTTTACATGGGAAAATCTTTTTACCGTTATCAGTTATGCCGCCATCGGACTCGGGTTTTTAGGGTCGCCCCAAGTTTTTGTTCGATTTATGGCCGTTCGCGACGAGGGTGAGATTCGCCGTGGTCGTTGGGTCGCTGTAGTGTTCACGCTGCTTACTGATACCGGAGCAGTCATGGCTGGCTTCTTAGGCAGTGTTCTCCTCGTTGGTGACGGGGGTAACCAGCTTGCGGTACTTGGGGTTGGTGGCGAACTCGTTCTGCCGGCGCTGACGCAGGCTTTGTTTCCGCCCTTGGTCGTTGGCTGTTATGTTGCGGCCGTACTCGCTGCGACGATGTCTACGATTGATTCGCTTCTCGTAGTGGCGTCAAGTGCGGTGACGCATGATGCGTATCAGCGAATGAGTGGCAGAGCAGCATCAAGCCATTCACTTATGAGAGTTTCTCGTTATGTGACGGTCATACTCGGAGTATTTGCGCTCATCATTGCGTGGGGTGTGTCACTGGTTGCACCTGACAGAACGATTTTTTGGTACGTCATCTTCGGATGGTCTGGACTGACGGCAACCTTTTGTCCGATGATGATTTTGTCGTTGGCGTGGCCTAGCTATAACGTGTACGGGGCGATCGCGTCCATGATTAGTGGCATTGTGTCCATTCCGTTTTTTGCGTTCGTAGTGCCATTACTGCCTCGGTGGGGTTCGCTGTTGATGCATGCGGAAGAATTAGCGCCGTCGTTCCTCGTATCGCTGTTGTGTGGCATTGTCGTGACCCTGCTCACCAGAGAAGGTGGGCGACGGACGCTCGAGGTTTCAGGACCAGTTGGGAGGCCGGGATGAAAACAGCACTTGCTGTGTTTGTGCTGGCGGTCGGTCTTAGTAGTTGTTCCTCGCCGTCATCCGAAGTTGTGAAGACCGTCGGTGTCGGGGAACCGGTGTCTCTTGCGACACCAGGCGAGCGTGCCGTGGAACGGTTCCTCATTACGTGGAATAGCCGTGAACCGGAGCGATGGGCGGGGTCTTTACATTTTCCGCATACGCGACCCTCTGTCGCGGGAAACCGCTTGTGGCTGACACCGGCGGAGTACGTCGAGACGGTTGATTATGAACGCGTGTTGGCGACCGGTTGGGACCATACGGAGTATGAAGACGTGCGTTCGATTCACGCTGGTGACCGGAAGGCGCATATTGCAGGGCGGTGGGCGCGCTTCGACGCGGGTGGCAATGTTATCCAACGAAATCTCGTGATGTACGTCGCCATTGAACGTAACGGAGAGTGGGGAATTCAGGCACGTTTTGGCGCCGGGCCGCCTGTCGATCCTGAGTATGTCGTGCAAGTCTCCGCCGTCGCGGTTTCCAAGGTTGGGGAGTTTATGGAGGCGTTCAATGCACGCGATGTGAGCGCGTGGGCTGGGACTTTGAGGTATCCGCATGTGCGCGTTGCAAGTGATGACGTCGTTGTATGGGATACCGAAGCAGAGTTTGTCGAGACACATACAGATCATTTTGAAAGATTTTCGGAACGCTTTGATTGGGCGAGAAGTGGGTGGGATGCGATCGAAGTCGTCCAGGTGTCAGAGAACGCTGCGAACGTAGCGTTGACGGTTAGTCGCTACAACGCAGAAGGAGATGTCACCTCAACATTCAACACGCTTTATTTAGTGACCAATGGCGACGGGCAGTGGGGAATTCAGGCCCGTTCAAGTTTTGCGCCGTAGGTCAACGAACAGTACTCGGTGTGATGCCTTGAAGTCGGCTGCGATTATGCTGGCGCTGGTGCTAGAACAGCTAAGACCAGTAAGCGTTCACCACTCGTATTGCGTATTCCATGGGGGACGCCGTCGGGTGCAACGAGTAGCATGCCTACTCGCATCGGGACTTCCTGTTGGTCAAGGAGGAATAGCCCCGAGCCTTCGATGACATGGTAAACCTTATCCATGCCGGTATGAGCATGGAGTGCATGTTCTTGCCCTGGTTCAAAGGCGTTGAGACCTACCAGGATCCGTGCTGACTGGTAGAGCGTGCTCTTGCCCATTTTTGTCGCGTCATACGCCGCGTGATCTTGAGGATGAATCGGTGTCGGATGTTCCATGGTGTGATCGTAACGCTCGGGGAGGCGTCGCGCCATGCATCTCGAGATTCATAGCGGGTTGAATAGAAATCGTTTCCCGTTGCGGGCGAACGCAAGGTTTCGTATTCGTTAGAGACGTCGTTACAATAACCGGCATGAAGTCATTATTACTGCGGTTCAGTGTGGCAATTGGATTGGCAGTGTCGCTTGCGCCTGTACTAATTGCGCAAAATAACAATTGGACACGGCCATTCCCCGGGCATCGTGTGATCGGGAATTTGTATGCCGTCGGGACCTATGACTTGGCGGTATTTCTGATCACATCTGACGATGGGCATATTCTGATTAACACTGGAGTCGAAGACTCGACGGCGATGATTCGGCAGAACATAGAGTCCGTGGGCTTCCGACTTGAGGATGTCAAGATTTTGCTCGCGACGCAGGCGCATTGGGACCACACGGCGGCGCTTGCAGAGATTAAAGAACTGACCGGTGCAGAGATGTGGGCGACAGCGGAAGACGGACCTGTTCTTGAAGATGGTGGTTTCAGTGACCCGCACTTTGGAGGCCGGGAATCATTTCGGCCGGTTCGCGTCGACAGGATTATTGCAGATGGCGACGTCGTTGAGCTGGGCGCAACGAGACTGACCGTGATGGAGACTCCTGGTCATACTGCCGGAAGTTCCAGTTACCTGATGGAGGTACGTGAAGGGAATCGTGCGTATGACGTTGGGGTGATCAATATGGGTACGATCAATGATGGGAAAAAGCTGATTGTTGATCCAACGTATCCAGGCGTCGCTGATGATTTTGCGTTGACGTTTCGGAAGCAGAAAGCATTAGACCTTGATGTGTGGGTGTCTTCGCACGGCAGTCAGTATCAGCTGCATGAGAAATATCAGGCTGGACAAGAATACCGCCCGGAGACATTTGTTGATCCGGATGGATTTCTTCGATCTGTGGAGCGACTTGAGCGACTGTATGTAGCCCAAATCGAAGCGGAGCAACGGCAATAATGAGACGACTGTATTGGGCTGTCGTTTTGATTTGTGGTGCGACGCTACCAGCAGATACTCAAACGAGAGAGTCTTTCGACCTGATCATTCAGGGTGGTCGGATCGTTGATGGGACCGGCAATCCATGGGTATTGGTAGATATTGGATTGCGTGGAGATCGGATCGCTCGGATCGGCGATTTATCCGATTCGACAGCACGGCGTGTGATCGAGGCTAGTGGCCTCGTCGTGTCACCGGGGTTTATTGACCCACATACGCATGCGGTACGCGGGATCTTCGACGTCCCTACGGCTGACAATTACTTGTACCAGGGCGTAACAACAATTACCGAAGGCAACGACGGAAGTTCACCCTTTCCGGTTGGAGCCCACCTTTCAGATGTTGCGAACTTCGCCATTAGCCCCAATTGGGGGGTGTTTGTTGGTCAAGGCACTGTTCGTCGCGAAATTATTGGTGTTGATGACCGGGAGGCCACCCCTGACGAAATAGAGCAGATGAAGGCATTGGTGGCTGGCGCGATGGCAGAAGGGGCACTCGGTCTATCGACCGGTCTGTTTTACGTGCCGGGTAGTTTTACGCCGACTGAAGAGATTATTGAATTGGCGTCGGTGGTGTCTGAGTCAGGTGGCGTCTACATCTCGCACATGCGAGACGAAGCACAGCTGCTACTTGATTCTGTCAGAGAGACCATTCGGATTGGAGAAGAGGCTGAGCTTCCGGTTCAGATGACACACCATAAAGCCATTAGTCGAGATATGTGGGGGCAGAGTCGAGAAAGTTTGGCACTGGTCGACCGTGCTCGTGCGCGTGGTGTTGATATCACGATGGACCAATATCCGTACACCGCGTCTCAGACTACGATCGCAGCGCTTGTACCGCAATGGGCACAGGCTGGCGGGCTTGATGAACTGTTGGCTCGCTTTGATGACCCAGAAACCAGGCGCCGGATCAGAAGAGAGATTGCCGACCGGATTGAACACGACCGCGGTGGAGGCGATCCGGACAACGTTGTGATCAGTTTGTGCGAGTGGGACCGTTCACTTGAGGGGAAGAGCCTAGCTGATATTCTTGCTGACCGTGACGTTGCGTCGGACTTTTTGGCTGCAGCCGATCTTGTCATGGAACTCATTCAGGGTGGTGGCGCGCGTGCGATTTATCACGCAATGGACGAAAGCGATGTTGAGCGCATTATGCAGCATCCATCGACGGCGATCGGTTCAGATGGGGGCGTGTCCGTGTTTGGCGTAGGAGTGCCGCATCCGCGTGAATACGGGACGTTTCCACGGGTCTTGGGTCGTTACGTGCGGGAGCGTGGTGTCTTAACACTTGAAGAGGCTGTGCGAAAGATGAGCGGGGCGACGGCACAGCGATTAGGCCTTCGCCAGCGCGGTCTCCTTCAGGAAGGGTTTTATGCAGATATCACGGTCTTTGACCCGAACTTGGTGAACGATCGGGCGACGTTTGAGTCACCACACCAATATGCCGTCGGCGTTGAATACGTGATTGTTAATGGTCAGTTGGTGATCGATGAGGGTGAGCATACCGGTGCGCGGCCGGGGCGTGTGCTCTATGGCCCAGGACGGAAGTAATAACGTGTCAACACCAGGTGCGCGGTCGGTGGACAACAATCTTCTTGAAACAATGTCTGGCGTGGTGGAGAACTATTGCGACAGGAGGCGTGTGAGATGTGCGTTGGTCGTGCTGACGAGTGTGGGGCTCCTGATCGGCACGGGACAACGTAGCGCGGCCTATCAAACCTCAAAGGTTTCGGGGATAGAAAGCGTCCTTGTCAGTGTCGAATTGTCGTGCCCGTCGTGTGCCCAAGGACTTGAACGACGTCTTGGACGTTTGATGCATGTGGATCGTGTTGAGATACGCGTAGTAGAGAACGAAGTTCTGTTGACGCTAAGTCCTGGACAGACACTTGACTTAATTCTTGTTCGAGATGAATTTCGGAACGCGGGGTTTATTCCCGATGCGGTAGCTATTACGGCGCACGGGGAAGTGATGCGCGCTGATGGCCAGGTCGTCTTGAAGATCAGTGACGATACCGTCATGCCTCTTGTTGCTAGCGACCGAACGAATGAGTTAATGAGTCGCGGCGGTGGGAGGCTAGTGACTATTAGCGGAGAGGTGGATATTCAGGCCGGTGGGAGTCAGTTACACGTGCAGACCTCTGAGGTGTGTTCGTCGTGCTAATTCTGTTTATCAGGTGCGTTCCCAATACCCAAGAACGTGAGTCGTAAACGTATACGGGTGGGGGCGGTTCATGCGCTCAGGCAATCGATCGAACCGACACAGGCTGCGTTCGAATCTCAATGGCCTGCCGTCGACGTCTCGCATTTACTGGACGGGTCTCTATATCTCGATCGAAGTCGGGGTACGGCAGATGCAACTGAATTATCCGCCCGGATAAAACGACTCCTTACGTACAGTAGCTCGACTGGGAATGATGGGATCATTTTCACAGGGTCTTTTTTTGGTGATGCTGTCGCCCAGGCGCGGAGAGCGATGGGTGTCCCTGTGCTTCGGTCTTTCGACGGTGTTCTTGATGAGGCACTCGGTGAAGACCGTCCTTTGTATGTGTTGTCGACGGCAGAGGATTCCGTCGCGTTGTTGCAGGAAGAGTTTCGAGGAGAAGTGCAACGGCGTTCTCGCTCGACGACAGTATCCGGGCATGTGGTAGCCGGAGCCTTGACCGCGGTAGTATCTGGGGAAGTTGCACTTCATGATGAGTTGGTGCTCAAGGCCGTTCAGAAGGTCGATCCGGAAGCGGTCATTGTGTTCGCGCAGTTCTCAATGGAGAGGGTACTTTCGTTGGCCACGCAATTGCGGCGTCACCCGGTAATTGGACCGGCAACGTCAGCAGTCAAATTGCTCAGAAAAAGAATTAGCCTGCTCTGAACACTGTGAGCAGAACGGGAGCCGTATCACGGTGGTGGTAGTCGGTACGCAAGGTATTCGGAGCTGGAACGGCCTGACCCCTTGCCTCCGCCGGCGGACACAGCAACATATTGAACGCCATCGACACTATACGTAACAGGGGTTGTATATGCTGCAGCCGGTAATTCTGTTTCCCAGAGCATGGCGCCGTTGTCGGTACCATAGGCCCTAAATTTTCGGTCTGGTGTCGCTCCAATGAAGATGAGGCCGGTTGCCGTTACGATCGGTCCACCATAGCTCTCAGCACCGAAACCGAGTTCCTCATGGTTTGGGTAGTTGCCAAACGGAACTTGCCACA
>Ga0310123_10002115_pt1 | contig 16000 bp, 6 predicted proteins | sample CB6_AW_1057_MG_FD_203505 | JGI IMG/M metagenome (GOLD analysis project Ga0310123, IMG submission 203505) | Marine microbial communities from Western Arctic Ocean, Canada - CB6_AW_1057 | ecosystem: Environmental > Aquatic > Marine > Oceanic | place: Canada: Western Arctic Ocean | collected... | reverse complement strand
CCTTGAGGTAGCGAATCGGCTCGGACTTGGGGACCAGTCCCCTGCGGGCCCAGTCTTTGAAGAGTCCTTCGAAGATCCCATCCAGGCAATACAGCGTATCGTCGCTGACGGCGACCAGCGGGATGGTCATCTGGGCGGTGTGTTTCCAGATCAGCTTTCCGGTCTGTCGGTTGAGCACCTGCACTTCGGCGGGCACGCGTCCTCGTTTGCCCTGCGTGCGGTGGATGGTCCCGATCAAGAGGTCGCCCTGGACCCGGATGCGGCCCCAGGTATCGCCCTTGGCCGGAGGCGGGAAGACGGCGACCTGTTTGCCGTTCTTCGGGTCGAGTTTCAGGATGCGTCCCTTGTGGACCAGGTAGATGCCGTCCTTGACGGCCAGGAAGTGGAACCCGGCGAGCACCTTTTCGAAGTCGTTGCCACGTCGTCCGGCCCGGTACTTCTCGTCGTCGACCAGCGGCACCTGCCAGAGGATGCGTCCGGTGTAGACGTCGACCGCCGACAGCTTTCCGGGTCCCTGCAGCAGCATGCGTCCTTCGATGATGGCCATGCTCGGTCCCCAGAAGTGCCGGTTGTAGAACAGGCTGCCATCGGAGGCGGGGCCACCGAACCACAGCACACCCAGCGGAGCCCGCACCAATTGGTCCTGTGACGTCAGCGAGTTGGACGGGTCGCCGTATTCGTGTGTCCAGTCGGCGGATCCCGGCAGAGCCCCTTCGCGTCGGATCACCGCCAGGCCGTCAGCCTGGTGGGTCTTGGCGCCGGGCAGTTTCATCTTGGTGACTTCCTCGAGGAACCCCGTGGCTCCGTCTCCGGGAATCCTCAGTGCCGCCGTTCCCCCGTAGGGTCTCAGGCAGCCAAACGTCAGTCGTGCCAATTTCGGACCCAGGTCGGGTCCGCCGGACCATTCGAGTGTTTCGGTGGTGACGAGGTTGGCGATGTAGGGTGGCAGTCCGCAGGACAGCGGGTCGGCGGTGAATGCCGCCACGCGGTGCCCGTAGAGTCCGGCCCGGTCGAGTCGTCGTCTCAGCGCGTTGATGCGGGCCGGGTCGGGGTCGACGCAGATCAATCTCAATTGGCTTTGTCGCGCCAGGGCTTCGATCAGCGATCCCTCGCCGACGCCCAGCACCAGCCCGAAGCCTTCAGTTGACCCGGCGGCCTTGAGGATCCTGGTGGCTCGTGGCAGAGGGGGTCTTTGGGGATTTGCCACCTTTTCGGTCACGTCACCGGGCCCCTCTTCGGCCGCGAAGCACAGCAGCTGCCCGGTACTGGTGGTGACGAACAGTCTCGAGTCGGCGGCGATCTGCGAACCGGGCGTGCCGTTGATGGTCGTCTTCCAGGTCACCGTGCCTGGCTTCCCGGCGGCGGCGGGAGGTTCGACGGCGAACAGCACTGAGCCCTGGTGTCCATAAAGTCGTCCACCGGCGGCCAGGTCGATGGCCAGCGGGTTGGCGGCCAGGAACTTCTTGTAGGCGGCTCCGGCGGGAACCTTTTGCACGCTCGAATTGGCCATCGTCCACAGCTTGGGCAGCACGGTGCTGGTGACAGTCCGGCCACGACGGTCCTTGGCTGTGACCTTCTTGGGATGCTCGAGGTCATAGGCCACCACCTGTCCGTTTTCGCCGGAGTACACCGTCGAGGGCGTGGTGACCGGCTTGTGGTTGCGGGTGGACAGCGTGGTCTTGGTGGTGGTGTCAAACGCGATCGAGCCATGGAACAGCCAGCGGCCTTCGGCGATCACGTGGTAGTTGGTGGTATTGGAGGTGCTGTAGCTGTGCGAGAGGAAGTTGTTGGTCTTGAGATCGAGGCAGGCGGCGACGGCGCGTCCGCAGGGGATGTAGAGTTTCTGGCCCGAGAGTGCGAGGTAGCCCTGGGGGGTGAGGTCCTTGAGCGTGCGGATGGCGTGCTGCGGTCCGATGGCTGCCGGACCCGAGAGTTCGGCCGGTTTGCCGGTAGCCAGCTCGATGGCGCACAGGAAGGCACCTTCGAACGGCCAGACGCCGGCGGTGAAGCGGACGAGGTGACCGTCGAGCACGGGGCCGCCTCGGACGGGCCAGACCGAGATCAACCGGTCGTTGCCGAGCACCTTGCGGTTGGCCGGAGCGGCCCGGAAGGTCCAGATGGCCTTGCCGGTGGTTGCATCGACGGCGTAGACGCAGCCGTCGTCTGAGCCGAAGACGACCTTGCCGTCGGCCACCAGTGGAGCGAATCGGACCGGACCATCGGCAAACACCCGCCACTTCTTCGCTCCGGTCCGCGTGTCGTAGGCGGTGACGCTGTCGGTACGGGTCGAGGCGAGGTAGAGGGTGCGGCCGACGACGACCGGTTCGGGGACGAGGTCGAAGCCGATGCGAGGATCTTCGGGCCACGCAGGCTGCGGCTTGGCCAGCTGTCTCTTCCACGCCAGCTTCAGCGTATCGGGCAGCTTCTCGGTGGTGGTCCCCGAACGGCCCGAATCGTGCCGCCATGTGGGCCAATCGGCCGCGGTCAACGGGGATGCCAGAAGCATCGAAAGGCAGAGAGACAGCAGGGTGCAGCGGGTGACGGCCGTCATGAAACGAGTCCTTCCCGGTGTGTGTACCGGTGTGAGGCGTTGAGTCGTCGTCGAATCGATGAGAATTCCGTGCAGGGCGAGCCGTCGCGTCCGGGATCTCATCAAGCCCGCAACCGTTGACTCACACCAGATTGTCAGCTTGGCGTCTCGGCATGTCAAACCGGAGGCGTCCCAGGAGTAGACGATCCTCTGGTCAGCGGCCGAAGTGGTGTCCTATGATCGAGTGCATGGCCTGTGACCGCGTTTGCCTGTTGGTGTTGATTGTGCTGTTGGCCTGCACGCCCAGCGGCTGTGGCGGGTCGAGCGTGGTGGCGTGGCCCGAGTCGACTTCTAGCGAGGTGTGCCTGGTCGAGGTGACCGGCAGCGGGTTTGAGTGGAGCTTCCGTTATCCGGGCAGAGACGGGCGTTTTGGTACCGACGACGACCTGGTCAGCACCCGCGACCTGCACCTGCCTCGCGGACGGGCTGTGGACCTGAAGCTGACCAGCACCGACTACATTTACACGTTGAAGCTGCCGGAACTGGAGCTCGAGGAGATCGCGGTGCCCGAACTGGTGCACACGCTGCGTGTCGACGCCGACCGCGTGGGCAGTTACCAGTTGCTCTCGGACCCGATGTGTGCCATCCGATTTTCTCACGATAAGGAAATGGGGCGGATGCAGATCGAGGAGACGAGGGTGTTCCAGGACTGGTTGGCGACGTTGGTCAAATGATCCCGGCACCCGGACAGCTCATCGGACGACGGACGCTGTTGGGCCACACCACCGCGTGGCTGGGGTGCTGGGCGGTCGGTTGTGGATGTGACGACAACGCCGGACCGGTGAACGGAACGGGTTCGGGCAGACCGGATGCTGACGGTGCGTGGCACGTTCACCCGGGCGAGTCGATCCAGGCGGCCCTGGACCTGGCGGCCGGGTCGAGTGCGGGGCACCGCGTGGTGGTGCACCAGGGGACCTATCGACCGACTCAACCCGGCCAGGCCTTGATCTGGCTGAACCGTCAGCACGACGGTATCACGCTGGAGACTCGTGGCGAGGTGATCTTGAGTGCGGCCAATTCCGAGCTCGCCGAGAGCGAGGCCGAGAGTTTTCCGTCGGTGGTCAACCACGTGGTCTATTTCGGTGACGGGATCACCGCCCGCACCGTCTTCCGCGGGTTCACGGTCACCGGTGCGAATCGGTTCCAGACCCGCAGCGACGAACCGGGACCGGTTGAGCCGAATCGGCCCGAGCTGGGCAAGCAGAACCTGCTGTTCTTCTATTGCGACGGCGGCGGGATCAAGGTGTTCGGCCGCAGCTACCCACGGATCGAGCGGGTCGAGGTCATCGGCAACGTGGCCAACCCCTGCGGGGGAGGCATCTCGATCCAGCACCTGGGATTCCAGCAGGACAGCGTGCGGATCAGCGATTCGATCTTCCGGGACAACAGTTGCCAGGTCACCGGTTCGGCGATCGACGTGCTGCCGGGCAGCCGGGCCGAGATCACCAACTGCCTGTTCGTCGGCAACGTGGCCAACACCGGCCCGGACACGGTCAGTCCTCCGGGTGAGCCCTACAATGCTCGTCACGGGTCCGGAGCGTTGACGGTGTTCCCAGGTTCGAAGGTTCGAGTCAGCGAGTGCACCCTGACGGGCAACTGGAACGGTGTCGACGACAAGGGCGAGGGCAACCACTACACGCGTTCGATCTTCTGGCAGAATACCAGGACCGGCGGCACGGCTCCGGAGGGTCGCTACGAGTTGGACATCGTCGACGGCAGCAACGTCAGCGGGTGTTATTTCGGAGGAGCGACGGTGGATCTGCGAGGGACGATTGACCCGGCGGCCAACACGCTGGACGCACCCGATCCCGAGTTCGACGAATGGTTTCGTCCGAGTTGTCCGGCTTATGAGGGGGTCGGTTATCGTCGGGTTGAAAATCCCGAGGCGGCCTCGGCGAAGGAACATTGACAGCACTTGGCCCAACGATTCAAGTCGAATGATCGGGGTCGCCTTGCATCCGGCCCCATGCAGCAACCCGTGTCCCCGGCTCGAGAAAACTCAGCATGAGATTCGTGTGCCGTTGCGGTTCAGTGGTCCTGGCGGCGGCCGTTGTGCTGGCCGCCTGTGGCTGCCCCGACGATCCGAATCCGGGTACTCCCAAAGGGAAGGACACGGGCAAGACGGGAGGCAGCGATATTCCCAGACCGGCCGCTTCGCTGTTGCCGCTGGACCTGGAGCTGCCGGAGTTCCGGCTGGTCGACCACTCGGGCGAGGCGTTCGGGAGCCGTGAGCTGGCCGGGCGGGTGTTCGTGGTCAATTTCATCTTCACCCGCTGCCAGTTGACCTGTCCCGAACAGACTCGGCGGATGGCCACCTTCCAGAAGCGGCTGGCTCGCGAGATCGAGCACCAGCACAGTTCCGACGAGCGGGGTGGACCCAAGCATTTCCTCTGGGACCGGGTCCGCATCGTCAGCCTCTCGGTCGATCCCGACAACGACACGCCCGAGATGTTGACGCGTTACGCGGAGAACTTCGGGGCCGAGCTGTCGAACTGGAGTTTCCTGACCGGGAAGAAGTCCGAGATCTTTTCGCTGATCACGGCTGGCTTCAAGCTGCCGGTGGCCGAGGTCGGAGCCGACCAGCCGATCGTGCACACAACGAAGGTGGCGCTGGTGGATCATCGTGGCCGGCTCCGCGGGGTGTTCGATGGTATGAAGGATGAGGGTCGTAAGACGCTGATCGAGGCGATCGGGCAGGTGCTCAACGAGCGGGTCGCAATTCCTCCGCAGATTGTCTCGCCCGACTGGCTCAAGACTCGAGCCGCACGTCAACGGGCAGCCGCCAAGGAGTGGACACTCAAGCACGACTTCAGCTTCACCGATCGTCAGCCATCCAGCGGGATCGATTTCCGGCACCGCGTGGTTGATGACGCCGGCCGGACCTACAAGGCAGTTCACTACGACCACGGCAACGGCCTGGCGGTCGCCGATGTCGACGGCGACGGGAAACTGGACATCTTCTTTTCGAACCAGGTTGGCTCGAATCGGCTCTACCGCAACACCGGTGAGGGCCATTTCGAGGACATCACCGATGCGGCAGGGGTGGCGGTGATGGGTGCGACCGGCGTGACCGGGTCGTTTGCCGACATCGACAACGACGGCGACGCCGACCTGTATGTCACCAACGTCCGCACCGGCAACAAGCTGTTTCTCAATGATGGATCGGGCAAGTTCAGCGATGTCTCGGGTGGATCGGGGCTGGGCCACAAGGCTCACAGTTCCTCGGCCGTGTTCTTCGACTACGACCGCGACGGGTTGCTCGACCTGTTCCTGTGCAACGTTGGGCAGTACACGCACGAGACGATACGCGATGTCGGGTCGGACAAGACGGATGAGGGCCGCGAGGGCAAGGGCTCGGGAATGGCGTTGCGGTTTCACGACGGGATGGACGACGCATTCGCCGGACACCTGCACAGCAGCCGAACCGAGCGGAGCGTGCTGTATCACAACGAGGGGGGAGGGCGGTTCGTCGACGTGACCCAGGAGACGGGGTTGATCGACGAGAGTTGGACCGGAGCGGCCAGCCCGATCGATGCCAACAACGACGGCTTCATCGACCTGTATGTGCTCAATATGCAGGGCAACGACGAGTACTACGAAAACGTCGGCGGGAAGACGTTCAGGAAGCGAAGCCGTGAACTGTTCCCCAGGACCTCGTGGGGAGCGATGGGTATCAAGGTCTTCGACTTCGACAACGACGGACAACTCGACATCTTCATCACCGACATGCACTCGGACATGGGTGGTGAGCAGGTCGAGTTCCTGCGGGCCAACGCGACAGCGGCCGAGGAGCAGAAGAAATCGCCCAGGCCGTTTGCTGAGAGCATCCTGAAGACCGACGGCACGAGCCTCTTTGGTAACAGCTTCTTCCGCCGCACGGGGCCGGGGAAGTTCGAGGAGGTTTCGGACCGGATCGGGGCCGAGACCTATTGGCCGTGGGGAATCTCCGTCGGTGACCTCAACGCCGACGGCTACCAGGACGTGTTCGTCACCTCGAGCATGAACTTCCCCTGGCGGTACCATCCCAACCACGTACTGCTCAACGATGCGGGCAAGAGGTTTGTGCTGAGTGAATTCGTGCTGGGTGTCGAGCCGCGTCGTGGCGGGCGGACGAGTGTGCCCTGGCACCAGCTCGACGCCGACGGTCGCGACTCGGACCACGATTTCTGTGAAGACCGCAAGGGTGTGTTCACGATGTACGGTGCGTTGGGGAGTCGATCGAGCGTGATCCTGGACCTTGACGGCGATGGCGACCTCGACATCGTCACCAACGACTTCAACACCGAGCCGCTGGTGCTGGTCAGCGACCTGTCCGAGCGAACCACGGTGAGGTACGTGCAGGTCCAGCTCCGGGGCGTCGATTCCAACCGAGACGGGCTGGGGTCTCGGGTCACCGTCCACGCAGCCGGCAAGCAGTATGTCCAGGTGCACGACGGCCAGAGCGGTTACCTGTCCCAGAGTCGCATGCCGTTGTACTTCGGGCTGGGTTCGGTCGAGTCGATCGAGAAGATCGAGGTGACGTGGCCGACGGGCAAGACCCAGGTCCACCAGGGACCTTTCCCCGCGCGGGGCACCGTGGAGATCGAGGAAGCCGAGTAGGTGACCAGGCGGTCGGGCTACATGCTGGCTGTCGTCGTGGCCCTGTTGGCCGGTGGGTTGGCCGGTGGGTTGGCGGTGAGTGTCTGGTGGTCCGGGCCCGACGTCGACGGGTTGCTCGAAGAGGCAACCACGGCCCGAGACCGGGGCGAGCACGCTTTAGCCGTGGAACTCTACGCCCGCGCGGCCGAAGCGGCCTTTCCGGACCGGCCGGTCCAGTCGGCCGACGCACATTCCCAGGCCGCGCTGCTGCTGCTGCGGTCGTTTGCTCGGCTCGACGAATCCGAGCAGCACTTTCGAGAGGCCCTTTCGGCCCAGCCGGATCATTTCGAGGCGGGCCGGGGCCTGGCGATGCTGCTGGCTGTCAGCGGCCGCAGGTGGGAAGCGGTGCCGGTGATCCGTCGTGCACTGCGGTCTCGCTTGGAGAAAGTCTCGGACGGCAGTGAGATCGACCTGTTGCGACTGATGGATGTCGGTGGCGGGATGCGGTTGGATTCGTCGGTACTGGACGAGGCCTTGTCGCGGAATCGGGAGGATCCGGTGGCGTTGCTGGGCCTGGCCTCCGGTGACCTGGACGCGGGCCGATTGCGGCAGGTCGTCGAGCGGGCCCGTAGCGCGTTGGAGTCACGATCGGACCTGGTGGCCGCCCGGTCGGTGATCGGTCGCGGGCTGCTGGCGACGGGTCGGATCGCGGAGTTGGTTCGATGGCATCGGCAGTTACCCGAAGCGGCCGACGGTGACCCACGGGTGTGGGTCATCCGCGGCAAATTTCACGACCGGGCAGGCCAGGCTCGCGCCGCGGCACGCTGTTTTTGGGAAGTCCTGAAGTTGCATCCCGATCACCGGACGGCCAACTATCGGCTCGGCGAATTGCTCAGAGATCTCGACCGCGGGACCGATGCCGAGGTGTTCAGCCGGCGGGCGGCCGACCTGCAGACGCTCAAGGAGATCGACGACAGGATGATCGCCGAGGGGGGTGTCGGATCGCTTGAGCTGATCCGAAGCAAGGTCGAGCATCTCGAGGGGATGGGTCGGATCTGGGAGGCGTGGGGTTGGGCGCGGTTGGCTGCGGGCCGCGACGAAGAGGCCGGGTGGACCGGCGAGGCGGTCAAGCGGATCGAGCAGCAGTTGGCGAGCGAGAGAATCGAGTCACCCGAGGGTTTGACCCGCGTTTCGTCCAACCCGGCCCTGGCCCTGGATCTCTCGGATTGGTCGCGGCCCGACTGGTCGGTCGACTCGATTGCCGATGATGCGGACTCAGTCGCCGGGACGATCGCCTCGTTCCGCGACGACGCGGCCGATTCGGGGCTGGTGTTCCACTACGCCAACGGTCATGACACCGAGGGTAGCGGGAGGCAGATGTACGAGTTCACCGGTGGCGGCGTCGCGGTACTCGATTTCGACGGCGACGGTTGGCCCGACGTGTACCTGGCCCAGGGCACAAGCTGGCCGGTCGATCGGAGCGATACCCGCCACAGCGACCGGTTGTTCCGGAACCTGGGTGGGAGTCGGTTCGAGGACGTGACCGAGTCGGCCGGACTGGCCGAGACCGGTTTCGGGCAGGGTGTGGCCGCCGGCGACATCGACGGTGACGGCTGGCCCGACCTGCACGTGGCCAACGTCGGCGGCAACCGGCTGTACCTCAACAACGGCGACGGCACGTTTCGCGACGCGACCGAGGCAGCCGGATTGCCAGGCGATGGTGATGCCAGCTGGTCGACCAGCGGCACGATCGCTGACATCGATGGAGACGGCCACGCCGACATCTATGTCGTGAATTACCTGTCGGGATCGGACCTGTTCACCCGGGTCTGCCGCGACGGGACTGGGCGGGTGCGGATGTGCCAGCCGTTTCAGTTCCCTGCGGCAACCGATCGGTTGTACCTGGGTCGCGGCGACGGCACATTTCGAGATGTCACGGCGATGTCGGGTGTCGACGTCGAGGGGGGCAAGGGGCTGGGCGTGGTGGCGGCTGACCTGGACGGTGACGGCCGACTCGAGCTGTTCGTGGCCAACGACACCCGGGCCAATTTCCTGTTCCGGGCCCGGAAGGCCGAGGGCGGCGGGGTGGGGCTGAGTGAGACGGGACTGTTGGCAGGAGTGGGCCTGAGTGGCGATGGGCGGGCGGAGGGGTCGATGGGAATCGCCGCGGGGGACGCCGATGGCGACGGGCGGCTGGACCTGTTTGTCACCAACTTCCTGGATGAGACGAACACGTTGTATGTCGGGCTGGGCCGGGGCCGGTTCAGCGACCGGACACGCCGTGCCGGACTGGCGAAAAGTAGCCTGCAGACCCTCGGCTTCGGCACCCAGTTTCTCGATGCCGACCTCGACGGCGACCTGGATTTGCTGGTCGCCAATGGCCACGTCGACGACTATTCGGATGTCGATCGCCCTCACAGGATGGCGACCCAGTACTACCGCAACCGGGGCAACGGGCGGTTTGACCTGCTCGATGACCTGGCCCAGGGGCCTCACTTCCGACACCAAATTCTCGGCCGCGGCTTGGCATGGCTCGATTGGAACCGCGACGGGCGTCCCGATGCGATCATCACCTCACTCGACGTGCCAACGGTGTTGCTGACCAATACGACCGGGCAAGCCGGTGGCGGGCTGGTGCTCAGGCTGGTGGCGACGGCGGGTCATCGTGATGCGATCGGGACCCGGGTGAAGGTGGGGACCGGTCCATCCGCCCGGTCGTTCGAGTTGACCTCGGGCGACGGGTACCTGGCGAGTAACCAGCGATCGTTGTTGATCGGCATGGGAAGTGATGAGGGAGCCGTGCGGGTCGAGGTGAGTTGGCCGGGTCGTGCGAGCCAGGTGTTCGAGGGCCTGTCCTGTGATCGCGAGTGGGTATTGGTCGAGGGGCGAGGGGTGGCGTTGTCATTGGCCCGGCCAATTGAACGACCCTGATCAGGTGTGGCAAAATGGAGTCCGGCCGGGGTCAGGTGCTGGTGGTCAGCAGCGTGGTTGCCCATCTCTGCCCCCGCGGTCATGACGCCGTCGCCGACCTGATGGTACAACTCAGACGACTGATTCAACTCGAAGCCGGGCCACCGGCTCGGAACACGGAATAGAAGGACCCAGCCATGATATCGATCGACACATCTCGAGTTTCACGCCGACGCTTTGTCGCCGCGGCCGTGGCCGTGGCCGGTGCGGGTTTGAGTACGATGGCCCGTGCGGCGGGTCCGTCCCGAGGCGGTCTGCCGAAGGTGACTCGTCCGAGGTCCACATCGGGTGACACGGCGCACGAGCCGAAGTGGGACGAGCGGATGACGATCACGGTGGGGCCGAAGAAGGCCGACCTGGTCGGCAGCACCGAGCGGGTGTTGCAGGCGGCGGTCGACTACATCAGTCGTTTTGGCGGCGGCACGGTGAAGGTGTTGCCGGGCTCCTACACGTTGCGCAACTCGATCTATCTCCGCAGCGGCATTCGCATTCTCGGCAGCGGTGCTGAGTCGATCCTGACCAAGGAGGCCTCTCACTCGGTCGCACTGGCCGACGACAGCGACTGGTATGACCAGGAGGTGACCGTGGCGGATGCGAAAGGGCTACGGGTCGGCGACGGCATTGTGCTGCGGACCCGAAATCCTCACAACGGCAGCACCGACGTGCTGAAGCGGACACTGGTGGCCCGTAAGGGAAACCGGTTCAAGCTCGACACCGCGCTGCGGAAGAACTACTGGCTTTCGGGCAAACCGACCCTGGCCACGCTGTTCCCGCTGATTTCCGGAGACCATGTCCACGACATCTCGATCGGCAACATCACCCTGGACGGGAACCGCAAGCAGAACGCGCACCTCGACGGCAACTACGGCGGTTGCATCTTCCTGCAGGACTGCAACCGGATCCGGATGACGGGTGTCGAGGCCCGGAACAACAACGGCGACGGGATCAGCTGGCAAGTCTGCCACGACGTGGTGGTCGAGAACTGTCATTCGCACGACAACGCGGACCTGGGTTTGCACCCGGGAAGCGGGTCGCAGCGGCCGCTGATGCAGAACAACAGGATCGAGCGGAACAACATCGGGATCTTCTTCTGCTGGGGGATCAAGTACGGGCTGGCCGAGAACAACCAGATTACCGGCAACCGCAGCTATGGGGTTTCGATCGGTCACTGTGACACGGACAACCTGATCCGGCTGAACACGATCACCGGCAGCGGGAAGGTTGGAGTGCTGTTCCGTGACGATTCGCGGGGCAAGGATTTCTGGCCGAACCGCAACACGCTACAGCAGAACCAGATTGTCGACAGTGGAGGTGGAGACGGTGTGGCGGTCGACGTTCAGGGCAAGACCCGCGACGTGACGCTGGAGGGGAACCGGATCCGCGAGACGCGGAAGCCGATGAAGCGGATCGGTGTGCGGATTGGCAAGCAGGCCCGCGACGTGAAGTTGCAGAAGAACACGATCGAGGGATTCGAGCGGGACGTGGTCGACCTGAAGGGGACGCCGTAGTTCGGTGTTGGGGACTGGCTCAGGGGTCTGGCAGGGTCGGCACTTCTTGCTCGAACGGTTCGACAAACGGCTCGGGTTCGGCCCGCAGCAGTTTCGAACGAGATCCGTGGCTGCGGGCTTCGGCGCGTCTCAGGGCGTCGCGGTAGGCGGCCTGGTCGCTCCAGGGTCCCTCGGCCAGGTGGACGTTGTTGTGTTCCAGCGAGCGGCCCTTGCGGTATTCGAGTTCTGAGATCGCCTTGTTGTAGTCCACCAGGCTGCTGAAGTAGGCGATTTCGGCCTGGGCCAGGCTGACCTGTGCTCGTAGCAGCAGGTCGGCGGAAGTGCGTCCGTTTTCGTATTCGGCCTGGTAGGCTCGCACGCTCTCGGCGGCCGCCTTGCGTCGGTTGAACCCGATCCGGGCGGTGGCCCAGGCTCGATCGAGTGACTGGAAGGCGGCGGCCAGTTCGTGACTGATCTCGACTTCCTGCTCATCGAGCGCCTTGCGGGCCTTGGCGAGTCGAAGTTCGAGGTTTCGGACCTGGGCCTGAGCGGTTCTCATCCCCAGCGGCAGATTGAACTGCACCCCGGCCTCCCAACTGTTGAAATCTCCATTGGCGAGGCTGCCGTAGGCGCTGCGGTGGGGGCGGTTGGATTGGCCGAGCAGGTCGTCACCGAATCCGTTGACGTTGTAGCCGAGGACGACATCGAGTTGCGGACGAGTCAGGCTCTGGGCCGCGGTCAACTGCAGCTGCAGGCTCTTGATCGCCCACTTCTGCCGTCGCAGTTCGATCCGCCGGGTCAACGCATCGACCAGGCTGCCCTTCCAGTCGGGGCTGTACTCGGCGGTGATTGGTTCATCGGAGGGTCGGATGATCCGGCCGTCGTTGACCGGGAGTCCGATCAGGCGTCTGAGTCGGGATTCGGCCGAGTAGAGGTCCGAGCGAGCCCCTTCGGCTCGCCCCTTGATCTCGAAGTAGTTGTCCCGGGCCTGGGCCTTCTCGGCGGCCGGCCGACGCGGGTCGCCCTGGACCATCCGCCAGGTCTGCTCGGCGCTGTCCAGGGCAAACTTCTGGGTGTGGTAGACGCGGTAGGCCAGGTGGAGGTCCCAGTAGAGGTCCTCGATGTCCTTGACCAGGTTGCGGATGGCGACTTCGAATTCACTGAGCGTGATGTCGCTGTTGATCCGCGAGATCACCACCCCCTGGTTGACTCCGACAATCGAGGTCGCACCACCGAAGCGGCCCAGCCTCGGGCCGGCGATCTGGGTGTACTCGGTGCCGGCTCCGGCCAGCAGCGGATGTCTCATCTGCAGCCCCAGCGAGGGGGCCTGGGAGGTGCCGAAGAAGCTCGAGGGGAACAGGTTGAAGCGTTGGTTGTTTTGAGAATAGTCCCAGTTGTGGCTGAGGCTGAGCTGAGTACCGCCGCCGGTGATTTTCGAGAGTGATGCTCGGAAGCGACCGCTGTCTTCGTCGAGCGTGTCACCGGCAGAGAACCCGAGGTTGTCGGTGCGTTGGACCGTGCGACTGCCGCCCCAGGTCATCGAGCTCTGGAGCAACGTGTCGAAGTCGGCCGAAGCCGCCTCGATACCTCGTTGACCGAACTGGACGTTGGTTTCCTGGATCGCCGGGTTGAACACGCTGGCGGCGAACTCGGGGTTGGCCATCAGGCGGTTGTTGGGCGAGAGAAATGTGCCGCTCTCGCGGATGATCGCGCTGTTTTTCAGGCCTAGCTTCATCGTCTCTTGCAACGACAGGTCCCAGATCTCCTGCTCGCCCGGATGACTGAGCCGTCGCGGCTCGGCTGCCATTTCGACTCGACGCGATCGCTTGTCCCCGGCGTCCTCGCTTTCGTCAAGATCGACGATCCGAGTGGCGATGTCGCGGTAGTGAGTCAGGTCGGCGTCGTCGAGGTAAGTCAGCTCCCGCGGTCCCGACAGACACCCACCCAATGCCAGCAGAAGCGGCACGACGAGGATTTGGGGGAGAGGGCGGCAAGCGGACATGCGGAGGGTGTTTTCTGCGGTGTTTTCTGCGGTGTTTTCTGCGGTGTTTTCTGCGGTGTTGGCGCACGAGATCCGAAACCCGAGATGGCGCGGCCTGTGAATCGAGACCGTGCCCCCGGGGTTATCGGTAGAACCGTTACAGTCGGTATCGGCGTTACAACCGGTACAGCTTGACAGGATTCACTAGTCCGTGGGCTGCGGTAGGGAGACCGTCTTGGACAGCGGTCTTTCCCCAAGTCGCGTGATGGCACTAGAATACGCGCTGAGGTGGATGGTGCAGTCGGGGTGGCGTTGGTCCTGTTGGGCTGCGTGGCCTTTGCTTCGGATCCCATTTTTTGCCCCGATTTCGCAGTGATTTCGACCCGATGTCCACAGACAACGTTGACGAAGTCCGAGACCGCATCATCCAGTTGGCTCGAGAGATCGAGCAGATGTCACAGCAGCGGATGTCGTCGGACGACTATTTCGGTCAATTCCTGCAGCGTGTTGTCGGAGCCATCGGTGGCCGAGCGGGTGCGGTTTGGGTCCAGAATGGCGCCCACCAGATCCAGTTACTGGCTGATCACCAGCTGGAATCGACCGGATTCCACGACAATCCGGACGCGTTGCGTCTCAATGGCCGTCTGCTCCAGGACGTATTGCAGAATGGCCAGGCATGCACTCACAGTCCGGAGGATGGCGACGTCGAGTTGCCGACCGACGACCTGATCATCCTGGGCGCGTTGCAGCGTCAGCAGGAGTGTGTGGGTGTCGTGGAGATCTTCCAGCGGAAGGACACACCGGCCCAGGCCCGGCCGGGATTCCTGCAGTTTGTCGAGCAGATGTGCGGCCATGCCTGCCGTCACCTCGAGCGTCAGTCCGAGTCGACCGAGGGTGTCATCGAGCGGTCGAAGTTCTCCGAATCGTTCGAGCACTTCGTACTCGAGTTGCACCGCAATCTGAATCCGACCGACGTGGCCGCGACCTGTTCCAACGACGCCCGGTTGCTGTTGGGCTGCGACCGTTTGAGCGTGGCGGTTCAGGTGGGTCCGCGGACAGACATCAAGGCGATCAGTGGTCAGACGGCGGTCAACCAGAAGTCGAACCTGGTTCGCTCGATGAGGAAGCTGGCCGGGAAGGTGTTGGCGACACGTGAGCCGTTGATCTACACCGGGAAGCTCGACGAGCTGCCGCCTCAGATCGAGCAGCCCCTGGCCGAGTACATCCAGGAGAGTGGTTCTCGGATGGTGCATGTGGTGCCACTGTTCGAGCCGGACCCGTTTTTCGACCTGGCCGAAGATGCTCGAGGTCCACGGGACATCGAACGGCCCAAGCGGGTGGTGGGCGGGCTGGTGGTCGAGCAGATTGCCGAGAGCCGTGTGAAGGAGGGTTTGCCGGAGCGGCTCGAGTTGGTCAAGGATCACGTTGCCACGGCCCTGGCCAACTCGATGCGTCACGAACGTCTCTTCGGCATGAAGCTCTGGAGATTTCTCGGCCGCTCGCTGTCGTGGCTCGAGGGCCGCAACCGGTTGAAGGCGGCCGGGGTGGTCGCTGCGATTGTCGTGGTCGGGCTGGTGCTGGCGCTGGTACCGTGGGACTACCGGGTCGAGGCGACCGGGCAGTTGATGCCGGTGGCTCAGCAGGACATCTTCGCGCCCAACAACGGCAAGGTGATCGCTGTGCTGGTCAAGGAGGGTGACCGGGTCGAGAAGGGGGTCACCCCGCTGGTGGTGTTAGAGAACCTCGAGCTCAACGCTCAGATCGAGACGGCTCTGAGCGAGCGTGAAAACAGCCGCGAACTGCTTGCGACTCTCAGGGCCCAGTTCGACCGTGCCGTCGAAGCCGGCAACGATCCGGATGCGATCGAGCTGACCGGTCGAATCCGCGAGGCGGAGATCCAGGGCGAGGGTTTGAAGAAGCGGCTGGAGATTCTTGGGAAGCAGAAGACGGAACTGACGGTGACGGCCACGAAGGACGGGGTGGTGGCGACGTTCCAGGTCGAGCAGAAACTGATCAACCGGCCGGTCAATCGTGGTGAACGGTTGTTGGAGGTGATGGAGGTGGGTGGGACGTCGAAGTGGCGATTGGAGCTGCAGGTCGAGGAGCACCGCATCGGCCACATTCTCAGGCACCAGGAAGAACGTTCGCGGCTGAAGGTCGCCAACCCCAACGCGGTGCCGGTCGAGTTTGTGCTGGCGACGGCGTCGGAGAAGACCTACACCGGCCGGCTTTCGAGAATCTCGACCCGTGCCGATGCGTCCCAGGCCGGCGGCAGCGTGGTCGAGCTTCACGTCGAGCCGACCGGTGAGACATTGCCGGAGCATCGGATTGGTGCGGAGGTCAACGCCCGGATCCATTGTGGCCAGCGCAGCCTGTTCTACGTTCTCTTCGGCG
>Ga0310123_10002112_pt1 | contig 16013 bp, 10 predicted proteins | sample CB6_AW_1057_MG_FD_203505 | JGI IMG/M metagenome (GOLD analysis project Ga0310123, IMG submission 203505) | Marine microbial communities from Western Arctic Ocean, Canada - CB6_AW_1057 | ecosystem: Environmental > Aquatic > Marine > Oceanic | place: Canada: Western Arctic Ocean | collected... | reverse complement strand
GTCCACCCTTCTTGAACGGAGTCCCGATTTTCTCGTAGTCCCACAACGCCTCGATCCGCTTGCGGACCAGTTCCCGCTGTGGCAGTTGTTTGAGGTATCCGAAGGTGGTCTTGTTCTGGGCTTCGACCCAGGCGGCGACCGCCTTGGACTTGCGCACATCGTCTTCGAGCCACCGGTAGGGGTCGGGGACTCTGGTGCCGTGGTGGGTGTCGACGTGATCGATCCGCCGTGTCTTGACATACTCGATGTCGGCGGCCGAAATCGTGGAGGTCATGGTCAGTAGCCCGGCGAACAGTAACAGGAGCAGGCGTTGCATCGGAAATCTCCCGGCGGATTGCCGCCGGATCCAGCGAGTGGTCCCCCGGCGGGCGAGATGGTATTTAACCCCACGGGATCGCGGTTGGAAAGCCTCGGCACGCTCGAGTTCACTCCAGAGGGAAAGCGGCGATGAATGATCTGGCCAGGACGTGTTGGCAACTGATGCTGGCGGGGGCAGTACTCTGTCTCCCCGAGACGAGCTGTGCCGCCGATCCGAAGCCGGCTATCCGGCTCGAGATGACTCGACGGCTCGACGCCCTGATCGACACCGAGTGGGAGTGGCGGTTGAAGCAGCAGCCGACCTTCGCCTCGTACCTCGGAGACCGCCGCTACAACGATCGCTGGCCGGACGTGTCACTTGCGGCCATCACCGTGCGCCACGAGCACCGCCGCGGTGTGCTGAAACAGTTGGACGCGATCGATCGCACGGTGCTCGCTGCAGGCGACAGGCTCAACTACGACCTCTTCCGTCGCGACTACCAGGTCTCGGTCGACAGCCACGTTTTCCGCTGGTTCCTGGTCCCGCTGACGGCTCGTGGCGGCATCCAGGACGCCAGTTCCAGGTCCGACGTGATTCGTTTCGAGACACTGGCCGACTACCGGCAGTGGCTGAAGCGATTGCAGTCGTTTGGCACGTACATGGACCAGACGCTTGCCCTGATGCAGACCGGTCTCGACGAACGTCGAGTGCACGATCGCGAGGTGATGGTCCGGGTGCCGGCCCAGATCGCTCGTCAGATCGTCGACGATCCGACCAGGAGCCTTTTCTACAAGCCATTCCGGGACTATCCCGCCGATGTGTCGAAAGCGGATCGGGAGCGATTACAGAGCGAAGCTCGGAAGGCGATTTCGGAGGTAGTGGTTCCGGCCTATCGCCGGATGCAGACATTCTTCAAAGACAAGTACCTGCCCGGCTGTTTCACTCGGGCGGGCGTCTGGCAGGTTCCCAAAGGCCGCGAATTCTACGCGTTCCGCTGTCGGCGCTTCACCACGACCGACCTGACTCCCCGGCAGATCCACGAGATTGGTCTGGCTGAGGTGAAGCGGATCCGGGCCGAGATGCAGGTGGTGATCGAGCGGACGAAGTTCCAGGGCAGTTTCGGCGAATTCCTGGAGTTCATGCGGACCGACCCTCGCTTCTATTACAAGGATGCCAAGGACCTGCTGGCGGCCTACCGCGAGGTCACCAAGCGGATCGACCCGCACCTGGTCCGGTTGTTCCGTCGTCTGCCGCGGATTCCCTACGGAGTCGAACCGATCCCGATGCACCTGGCTCCCGACACGACGACCGCCTATTACCGGCCTCCATCGGCTGACGGCCTGCGTGCGGGGACCTACTTCGTCAACCTGTACCGGCCAGAGGTGCGACCGAAGTACGAGATCGAGGCCTTGAGTCTCCATGAGGCAGTGCCGGGTCACCACCTGCAGATTTCTCTGGCGATGGAACTGGAAAACGTGCCGCCGTTCCGACGCTTTGGCGGCTACACGGCATTCATCGAGGGCTGGGGGCTGTATTCGGAGAGTCTTGGCGAGGAGCTGGGTCTCTACAAGGACCCCTATTCGAAGTTCGGCCAGTTGACGTACGAGATGTGGCGAGCGGTGCGGCTGGTTGTGGACACCGGGATGCACTACGACGGCTGGACCCGGAAGCGGGCGATCGAGTTCTTTGCCGACAACACGGCCAAGACGATGTTCGACATCGAGAACGAGACCGACCGCTACATCGCCTGGCCGGGTCAGGCGTTGGCCTACAAGATCGGCGAGCTGAAGATCCAGGAGCTGCGGCGACGTGCCGAGAAGCGACTGGGCGAGAAATTCGACATCCGCGAGTTTCACGACGTGGTGTTGTCGCGAGGCGCGGTGACGCTGGATCTGCTTGAGGAGCAGGTGGATGCGTGGTTGAAGGGGAAGTAGGTGGGGACCACCGGGGACAGGCATCCGCCTTGGGCGGAGAGCCAGTCCCTGTCAGGCTCCGTCACAGCCCAGCTGCCGGGCGAGCCACTGGGCGGTTGAAAGAGGCCGGGTCCCGGTCAGGTGTTCGACCTGGTGTCGGCAGCTGAAGCCCGGAGCCACGACTGGTCCCTGGTGTTTCCGCACCGCGGGTGCCAGCACTCTCTCGCCGACCGCCAGCGACACGGCGAGGTGATCGGGCTCGTAGCCGAAGGACCCGGCCATGCCACAGCATCCGCCGTCGAGGTCTTCGACCGTCCCTCCCGCGCGGCGGATCGTCTCGAGTGCCGGTCCGGTGCCGAGCAGTGCCTTCTGGTGACAGTGCCCGTGATGGAGCACCGCTTCGCCCGGCCGGTTTTCATCGGTGGGCACTTCCGGAAGGACCCTCGCGGCCCACTGTTCAAACGTCAGGCAGGCCTCGGCCACCCGATCGGCGGATTCTCGTTTCTGTTCGGGAACCAGGTGTGGCAGGTCGTCGATCACCGCCGACCAGCAGCCCGGTTCGAGGAAGACGATGTTACGCTGGGATTCGGCGATCGGCGACAACGCGTCGACCAGCCTGAGGGCCTGGTCACGTGCCTCATCGAGGAAGCCTCGTGAAATCAGCGGCCGGCCGCAGCAGACGGCCGGGGCGAGTGCGGCCGACAGCCCCAGGTGGCCTGCGACCGCGATGGCGGCGAGCACATGCTGCGGCTCGCAGTGGATCGAAAACGTGTCAGGAAAGAACACGACGTCCGCAGAGGCTGCTTCGGCTGTTTCGGTTGTTTCCGTTAAATCCAGGTTCTCGCACTCGACCAGCAGCGACCGCATTGCGACCGTCGGCGGTTTGCGTTGCGGCGCGATTCCGGCGAACCACTTACCCGGTCGGCTGGAGCTGATCAGGTTAAACACCCGCGGCCACCGCGAGGCTCGTTCGAGCGTGCCACGGATTCCGGCGAAGTGGCGGTCGTGTCGCGGTCGGGGATTGTGGCGATAGAACTGGTAGAGGAACTCGGCCTTCATCCGGGCCATGTCGACTCCGGTCGGGCACTCCGACTTGCACGCCTTGCATTCCAGGCACAGGTCCAGGGCCGGTTTCAGCGACGGGCTCGCCAGGCCCTCGGGCCCGAGTTCTCCGTTGATCGCCATCCTCAGGGCATTGGCGCGCCCTCGTGTCGAATCGGCCTCGTTTCGGGTCGCCATGTACGATGGGCACATCGTCCCGACCAGGCTCTTGCGACAGGCTCCCACGCCACTGCATTGTTCGGCGGCCCTCGCGATGCCTCCGAAGTCGGAGAAGTCAAACGCGGTCGAAGGATTCGGAGTGACGTGTCCGGGCCCGAACCGGAGGTCGGAAGTCAGCTCGGGGGCATCCACGATCTTGCCCGGGTTGAGCAGTCCCTGCGGATCGAACGTCCGTTTGATCTCGCGGAACGCCTCGTAGAGCTGCGTTCCGAACATGCGTTCCTGGAACGGGGCCCGCACCAGGCCGTCGCCATGTTCGCCACTGAGAGCTCCACCGAATTCGAGCACCAGGTCGGCCACTTCGCTGGCGATGGCAGCGAATCGCTCGACGCCGATGTCCGTCTTCAGATCGATGACCGGGCGGATGTGCAGCAATCCGACTGATGCGTGAGCGTAGAAACCGGCGCGGGTCTGGTGTCGATCGAGGATCTTGCGGAACCGCTCGATGTACTCTCTGAGTCGCTCGGGTGCCACCGCCGTGTCCTCGACAAACGACACCGCCTTGGCGTCGCCGGGTCGTGCCATCGACAGCCCCAGGGCGGCCTTGCGGAGTTTCCAGATCCGGCCCTGCTCCTCGGGTGAGTCGGTTCGAAAGAAGTGTGTGCCCAGTCCCCGACGGCGCAGGTCCTCTTCGAGTCGCTCGAGTCGCCCGGCCAGGTCGTCGGTCTCATCGCCTTGGACTTCGACGAGCAGCACTCCGGGCGGGTCGCCCTTGATGAACCATCTCAGCGGTTCGAATTCGGGTTTGCCGACGGTATGCGAGAGGATCATGCGGTCGAGCAGTTCCACGGCCGACGGCAGGTGTTCGAGGATTGCGGGCACCGCACCCAGGGCGTCGAGCAGGTCGTCGAATTGGACGCAGAGCAGGGATCGCCGGGCGGGGATCGGGACCAGCCTGAGTGTCGCTTCGAGTACCAGTGCCAGTGTGCCTTCGGAGCCGACGATCATTCTCGAGAGGTTGTGCGGCCGGTCCTGGTCTGGGGTGAATTGGTCGAGGTTGTAGCCGCCGACGCGGCGGAGCAGTTTCGGGTACCGCCGCTGGATTTCCTCGGCATGTTCCGACGCCAGTCTCAGCACCGTCTCGTGGCAATCGGCCAGGAGAGTCTCGGCGGTGGCGGCTGCGGTGTTGGGCTCGGTGTCGTCGAGCACGACCACGCTGCCGTCGGCCAGCATCACCGTCAGGCTCTCGACATAGTCGATCGTCTTGCCGTAGACGACCGAGCGTGTCCCGGAGGAGTTGTTGCAGATCATGCCTCCGATGGTGGCTCGGCTGGAGGTCGAGAGGTCCAGCGGTAGGGTCAGGCCGTAGGGCCCGAGCGTGGCGTTGAGTTCATCGAGCACGATGCCGGGTTGGACGCGGACGCGATTGCGATCGGGTTGGAGTTCGACGAGTTGGTTGAGGTGTTTCGAGAAGTCCAGTTGCAGGCCGGCCCCGATGGCCTGTCCCGCCTGCGAGGTACCTCCGCCGCGTGCGGTGATCGAGATGCCGTGTTCGCGGCAGAAGGCCAGCACCACGGCAACATCCTCGGCGTGCCTGGGTCGCACGACCCCGGCGGGCACGATCTGGTAGACGCTGGCATCGGTGGCGTACATCGCCCGGGTGGCCGGGTCGACGGTGACATCACCGTCGAGTCGGGCCTGGAGTTGTTCGAGTTGTGTGCTTGAGAGCGTCACGGTGCCCGGGACCCGAGTGCTCTGAGCCCCTCGGCGAGTCGTTGGAGTCCCTGTTGCAGGTTGTCGCCACCGGAGGCGAAGGAAATCCGCAGTGTGCCTTCCCCCGACGCTCCGTAGGCGCCTCCGTGCATCACCACCACGCCGTGGTCGACCAGCAGGTCGCGGCGGATGTCGTTTGAGGGTCGCTGGAGATCTCGTGCGTCGGCCATGGCAAAGAACCCGCCTTCGGGCACGAGCATGTTGACCGAGGGGATCCCGGCCAGGGCGTCGAGCACCTGAGTACGGCGTCGGGCGTACTCGGCGGCCATTTCGGCCACGCAATCCTGAGGCCCCTCGAGAGCCGCTGCAGCGGCGTCCTGGACAAAGGTGGCCGGGCCGCGGCTGGATTGCTGGAGCACGAGGTACATGGCCGAGATGATCTCGGGCGGCGCCGCGCAGTATCCCACTCTCCAGCCGGTCATGGCGTAGGTCTTCGAGAGGCTGTTGACGATGATGGTGCGTGAGCGTGCGTCGTCCGAGAGTGCAGCGGGGGTGCGGTGGCGGTGCGCGTCGTAGCAGATCGATTCATAGATCTCGTCACTGATCACGAACAGGTCGTGGCGGGCGGCGAGTTCGAGCAACCCGGACCACTCGTCATCAGCGAGCACGGTGCCGGTGGGGTTCCAGGGCGAGTTGACCAGCAGGGCCCGGGTGCGAGGTGAAATGGCGGCGGCGACCTGGTCGGGATCCCAGCTGAAGCGACCATCCTGTAGCACCGCTGGCACCGGCACCGGTCGGCCGCCGAGTTGGATGATCACCGAGAGGTAGGCGTCGTAGACGGGTTCGGGCAGCAGCACCTCGTCGCCGGGGTCGAGCACGGCACCGAGTGCGCTGTAGAGCCCCAGCGTCGCGCCGCTGGTGACGAGGATCTCGTCTCCGGCGGAGTACTCGGGTCCGCCGTTGTGCAGGATGGCGGAGGCGACCGCGTCTCTGAGTCGCGGTTCCCCCCGGTTGTCGGGGTACCCGGTTCGGCCCGCAGCGAGTGCTTCTTGTGCGGCGGCGACGATGTGTCCGGGAGTCGGCAGGTCGGGGGCTCCGCGCATCAGCGACACGGGCGAGTGTCCGTCGGCCTGCAGCTGGCGAACTTCCTGCAGGATCGAGTTGACCGCGGTTGGCTTGAGCAGTCCGAGTCGTTGTGCGAGAGGCATACGGGCTGGGTGGGGGCTGGGTTCGGGCTGGGTGGGGGCTGGGTGGGGGCTGGGTGGGGGCTGGGCGGTCGGTTGGCAAAGCGGGAGGAGCATTATAGGCTGCGCGAAATCACGGGGACCACCTGCGAGGGCGACACGAGTTGGACTGGCTGAACAGGCATTGGCTGCAGTTACTGTTTGTCGGGTTGTACCTGGCGATGCTGGCCTGGCACGGTTGGCTGGGCAAGCGTCGCACCAGGGGTCTGGCCGACTACCTGGTCGGTGGTCGCCGAATGGGCGGCGTCGTAATCGGGCTTTCGTTCTACGCCACGTTTGTCAGCTCGGTGACATTTGTCGGCCACGCCGGTCGCAGCTACGCGTTCGGCCCATCGTGGTGGCTGATCTGCGTGGTCATTTTCACGTCGATGGTGCTGATCTCGTGGTTCGTGATCGCCGGCCCCTTCACGCGTCGTGCTCGCGAACTGGGCGCGTTGACGGTCCCCGATTTCCTGGGCTACCAGTACGATTCGCTGTTGCTGAGGCGTTTGGCGGCCGGAGTGGTGGTGGTGGCATCGCTGGCCTACATGGTGGCCGTCTACGAGGGGGCGACCCGGCTGCTGGGCGTACTGCTGGAGCTGGACCCCACGCTGGTCACTCTGATCATCTTCATGGTGGTGACCGCCTACACCCTGGCCGGTGGTTTCCACTCGGTCGTGGCCACCGACGCGGTGCAGGGAGTCATCCTGCTGGCCGGCGGTATGCTGTTGCCGATCTCGATGGTGGTCCAGGCCGGCGGAATCACACCGTTGCTCGATCGGGTGCGGGCATCGATGCCCTCCGCGCTCGACTGGCAGCCTCACGGCGAACTGGCCGGCGATGTGACCACCGGCACGTTGATCGGCCTGGCGCTGGGCGTGGGACTGAAGATCATCGTCGAGCCTCGGCAGCTCTCGAGGTTCTACGGCTTGGCCGATGATGAGCAGCTGAGGCGGGGTCGCTGGATTGCTCCGGTGATGCTGTTCACCACCTACCTGGTCATGCTGCCAGTCGGCTTCCTGGCTCACGCGTTCGTGACACCCGAGGAGTTGGGAGGTGGGACCGGTCGATCTCTGACCGACAACGTGATTCCTCACCTGCTGGGTCCCGGTGTCAACCTGCTGGGTCCGGTGGCGGGGGCGTTTTTCCTGACCGGGCTGGTGGCCGCGGCGATGTCGTCGATCGACTCGGTGCTGCTGGTGGCTGCTTCGAGTGTGGACCACGACCTGATCTCGGTGGGCCGCAGCGATGAGACCGGCGTGAGTCGAACTCGGTTATGGGTGCTGTTGCTGTCGGCCACCGCCGCGGCGCTCTCGCTGGTGCTCGACCAGGGGATCACCGAGATGAGTTCGTTCTCGGGTTCGCTTTACGCCGCCTGCTTCCTGCCGCCGCTGATCGTGGGTCTGTTCTGGCGACGGCTGGGCCGTCGGGCGGCGTTGGCGGCCATGGTCACCGGTTTCGTCACTACGGGGGCCTGGTTCCTTCTGAAACAGACCGGTTCACTGGGCGAGTGGAAGACTGTGCACGAGGTCTACGTGGGCCTGGCGTGCTCCCACGCGGTGGCGATCACGATGACGCTGCTGGGTCGGGGTGGAGGTCGCTGAGCGGTCAACCCGGATCTGACGGATCTGACGGGTCGGGCGTCGCGCTGGGACGGTCCATCAGCAGCAGTCCGCCGATGGTCAGCCCGGTGCCGACGATCATCCAGCGAGTCATGGGTTCTTCGAAGAGCATCACGCCGGCGAGCGAGGTGAGTGCGATCTGCGAGGCGTTGATCAGGTTGGCGCGGACGATCGAGATGTGTTTCAGTGCCGCGGTGAGTGCGAAGAAGGCGGCGGAGGTGAATCCTCCGGCGACCATCGAGAGCCAGAACTCTTGGGCCGAGGTCTGTTCGAGCAACCAGCCGGGTCCCTGTCGCAGCAGCACGCCACCTCCCAGCACGATGATGGCGCTCGATGAGAGCAGCAGGATGGTCACCGCGGTGCTGACTCCACTAAGAGCGGCCTGCCGGATCACCACTCCCGCCTGGCCCCAACCGACCCCGGCGGTCAATCCCAAGGCCACGGTGAGCAGGATCAGGCCGCTGCCCCCCTGCCCTGCGGTCGTTGTGGCGAATGGCGTGGCGTCGAGAGACAGCAGGCAGATGGCCAGGATCAGCACCCCCATCGCCAGGCTCGAACGGCGGCTGACTCGTTCGCCGATCATCACGACCCCCAGCACAGCTCCGCTGATCAGCAAGGCGGCCTGTGAGAGTGGCACGGTGAGAGTCATTCCGCCCAGTGCCAGTCCCCACTGGAAGCCGACGTTGCCCATCAACTGCATCGCGGTGCCCGAGAGCAGCAGTGCGAGGACCATGCGGCGTGACGGCCAGGAGATTGAGCCGCGTTGTGCCTTGACGGCTAGCACCAGCAGCGCCGCGGCGACGGTGGGGATGGCCTTGAGGCACGAGACCCACGCCGCCCAATCGGCTCCCCCCTTGGTCACCGCTCGCAGCGCGATGATCGAGGCGGTGTAGCAGAACGACGAGAAGACGGCCAGCAGCGTGCCCCGCCACAGCAATTCGGCGGTCCCCACCGGGGTGTCAGCGGGGGCGAGTTGTCCGTCGGGGGTGCTGGTGGAGTCGGTCACGGTGCGGTGTGCTGCAGTGTGGTGCGGTGTGGGTCAGGATCTCTGGGGAGACAACACGCGGCCAGGGCGTGCCTCGGTATGTTCTCCACCCCGGATCACCTCGCGACCATTGACCACCACCGCGTCGATTCCTTCGGGATACTGGTGGGGTGCCGAGAAGGTGGCCTTGTCGATGATCGTCTTGAAGTCGAAGACGACAACGTCGGCGGCGTGTCCCTTCAGCAGCAGGCCGCGATCGGCCAGGCCCAGTTGTCGGGCGGGCATGGCGGTCATCTTGTGGATCGCGGTTTCCAGCGAGAACAGTTTCAGCTGGCGGCAGTATCGACCCAGCACCCGGGGGAAGCAGCCGTAGTACCGCGGGTGCGGCATGCCTCGAGCGGTGTCGGCACTGACGGCGCGTCCGTCGGATCCGATCATCGAAAGCGGATGCCGGAGTACTCGCTGCACTTCACGTTCATCCATGATGAAGTTGATCATCCCCACCTTGCCGTTGCCCTCGATCAACAGGTCGATGCAGGCCTGGACCCCGGTGCACTTCCTGGACCTCGCCACGTCGGCCACCTTCTTGCCGATCCACTTGCGATTGGCGGCGTTGCCGACGGTTGTGATCTGGATATCGTCCCATTCGATCTTAAAGAAGTTGGGCCAGTTGTCGGTACCGCGGACCATGTCACGTGCGATCCGTCGCCTCTGGACGGGGTCCTTGAGCCGGGCAAGCATCTCGCCGCCGCCCCCTTCGTGGGCCCAGGGCGGCACGAGTTGGGCGAGGCCGGCGCTGCCTGCGTGGTAGGGGTAGACGTCGACCCGTACGCGGTGTCCGCCGCGGTTGGCCGCTTCGATCAACGGCAGGGTCTTGAGAGTCGTGCCCCAGTTCTCTCGGCCGGCCGCCTTATGATGCGAGATCTGGACCGGCAACCCGGCCTCGCGGCCCACCTGGATCGCCTCGCGGACCGCCTCGAGCAGCGTCGAGGCTTCGCCGCGGATGTGCGAGGAATACTGTCCTTTGTGCCGAGCCGCCACGCGGGCGAGGGCCACGATCTCGGGCGTCTCGCTGTAGGTGCCTGGCGGAGAGACGAGTCCGGTGGAGAGTCCCACGGCACCGGCCCTCATCGCCTCGTCGACGTGATCCTGCATCCTCCGCAATTCGCCGGCGGTCGGCTTGCGGTCCTGGCTGCCCATCACCGCGCGGCGAATGGTGTTGTGGCCGACCAGCCCGCAGACATTGATCGATGTGCCGTGCTTGCCCAGGGCCTCGAGGTAGTCGCCGTAGGTACTGAGCCTGTGTCCGTAGAGTTCCACAGGTGAAGAGACCGGTGCTGGGGAACTGCCACAGTTCCCGACCACGTGGGTCGTCGCGCCCTGGCGAACGGCACTCTGGGCCAGTCCGTCCGAGAGCAGCGACCGGTCGCTGTGCGTGTGCATGTCGATGAAGCCGGGGCAGACGATCTTCCCGCTGGCATCGATCACCTGCCCGGCGGTCGCCTCGGCCAGGTCGCCGATGACCGCGATGCGATCGCCGCGGACCCCCAGGTCGTTCCGGGTGCCCGGCTTGCCGCTGCCGTCGACGATCGTTCCGCCTCGAATCACCAGGTCGAATCGCGGTGGATCCCCCGCCGCGGCGGTTCCTCGGGCCGATGCGGCGACCAGGCCTCCGGCGGCCACCTGCAGGAATCCGCGCCGTGTCGTTGGGCCGTTCATCTCGCTGTCCTCTGCCAGGGTGTCTTCCCGCGGCCAATTAAAGACGAAGCGGCGTTGACCTTCAACGACCGACACTCGGATTGGCTCACGACGCGAGTTGCCGCTAGACTGCTCGGCGATTGCATGCAGGATATCGTGTTCGAGGATCGGTACGAGTTCGTGGCACCGCACCGTGGCAAGTGGTGGCCGCGGGTGCTGAGTCGCTTCGTCGCCTGGCATCTCTGCCGGACCTTCAAGATCTCCTCGATCGACTTTCGAGGGATTGATCATCTGAAGGCATCCATCGATGCCGGCCACGGGATCATCGTGGCTCCCAATCACTGCCGGATCCGGGATGCGGCGGTACTGGCTTCGCTCCTGTTGCGAGTCGGGTGTCCGATGTTCGCCATGGCCAGTTGGAACATGTTCAAGGTCAGCCGGTTGCAGACGTTTCTGATCCGACGGTTGGGGGCGTTCAGTATCTACCGCGAGGGGATGGACCGAGCGGCGTTGAATTGTGCCATCGGGATCCTCGAGTCGGCCGAGCGGCCTCTGGTGATCTATCCCGAGGGGGTGATATCGCGCACCAACGATCGGCTCAGCGTATTGCAGGAAGGCGTTTCGCTGATAGCCTGCTCGGCGGCCCGTAAACGGGCGGCTGCGGACCCCGCCGGTAAGGTGGTGATCCACCCGGTCGCTGTGAAATACCGCTTTGACGGTGACGTCGAGTCGAGTGTCGAGGCGGTGCTTGGTGAGATCGAGTCGCGGTTGAGCTGGCAGTCGCAGGCCCGGCGGCCGTTGCTGCAGCGGATCGAGAGGGTGGGGCAGGCGTTGTTGAGTTTGAAGGAGGTCGAGTACCTGGGGGCGGCCCAGAGCGGTTCGATTTTCGAACGTCGCGACCGGTTGATCGACAGCGTGCTGGGGCCACTGGAAGAAGAGTGGTGCTCAGGCCACGGCGACGGCGGTCCGGTGGTTCGCGTCAAGCGGCTGCGGACGGCGATTCTGCCTGAGATGGTGGAGCAGGAATTGCCCGAGGAGGAACGACAGCGGAGGTGGCGTCAGTTGGCCGATTGCTACCTGGCCCAACAGATGTCGCTGTACCCGATCGACTACATCGGTCCCAGCCGGCCGATCGAGAGGATCCTGGAGACGGTTGAGCGATTCGAGGAGGACCTGACCGATGTGGCCACGATGCACGGGCCGATGGCCGTGTTGGTGGAGGTCGGTGAGGCGATCGAAGTGCCGACTCGGCGGTCACGCGATGGTGATGAAGATCCACTGATGCGGGAACTGGAGCAGAAACTCGGGGGCATGCTCGAGGGGCTGGCATCGGAAATTGACCAGGTGAGGCACGAGGCGAAAGCGAAGGAGGGAGCCTGATGCCGGATGTCGAGAACCTGGTTCCCGATCGTCGCCCGAGCGTGGCCGAACGGTGTGTGCGAGTCGGCGTGGTTGCCGTGGGCATCGGCCTGTGGCTGGGGACCCAGTCGCTGTTGGGAGCTCGAGACGTCGGGGTCGACGAGGCCACGCTGGAGGCGGCTTCCCGGACTCTGACCGTGGGGGATCGCGTTCACGAGTGGACTGCGGATTGGAATGCGGCTCTGAACCGCGACCGACAGATGACATCGGGGCTGCTGATCGCGAGTTCGGTGCTGATCGACCTGGTGGCCTGCTGGATCTTCGCGGCCACGATCTTCGGAGCGTCCATCCGCCCATTCCTGGGCCTGTTGATCCTCTTCACGCTGCGTCAACTCTGCCAGTGGGTCTCTCCGCTGCCGGCTCCCGTGGGCATGCTGTGGTATGACCCCGGCTTTCCGTCGCTGCTGGTGACCTATGAGGTCGCCAACGACTTCTTCTTTTCCGGTCACACGGCCCTGTCGGTTTACGGTGGCATCGAATTGGCACGCCGCTTCGGTCGGGTTGGGATCGTGGTCGGCGTGGCGTTCGCAGTGTTCCAGGCGACGACGGTGCTGGTACTGCGGTCCCATTACACGATGGACGTATTTACCGGTGCCGTGGTGGCGGTGCTGGCGGCCGTGGCGGCGGGCTGGTTGGCCGGGCCGCTGGATCGCTGGGTGGCGAGGGTGGTCGGCTCGGAGCAGCCCTAGAGCTGTGTGCCGCCCCGGCGGCTCATTGCAGCAGCACGTGCTGATCGAGGAACTTCTCGACGGCCCGGTAGAAGTGGTCGATCGTCTCCTGCATCCGCCACCCATGTCCTTCGCCTTCGTAGAGGTGATAGACGTGAGGTGTGCCGGTCTTCTTGAGCGCGGCGACGACGTCGTCGGACTGTTGTCGCGGCACCACCCGGTCGATGTCGCCCTGGAAGACCGCGATCGGACGCCGGATCTTCTCGGCGTGGAATCCCGGAGACCGCTCGTGGTAGACCGCGGCGGTCTCGGGCAACGGCCCGATCATCGTGTCGGTGTAGCGGCTCTCGAACTTGTGCGTGTCGCTGGCCAGGTGGAACTGGTTGGCGACTCCGTAGAGATTGACTCCGGCGGTGAATTCGTCGGGATGATGCACCATCACCTGCAGCACGGTGAACCCACCGGCGCTGCCGCCCATGATGACCTTGCGAGCGGGGTCGACCTGCCCGCTGTCGACCAGGTGCCTTACGCCGCTGATCGTGTCCTCGACATCGCAGATGCCCCAGTTGCCCCGAAGCTTGAGCATGTAGTCACGTCCATAGCCGGTACTGCCCCGGTAATTCACCTGCAGCACGGCCCAGCCGCGCGTGGCAAAGTACTGGACATCGGCTTTCCAGCCGGCGCGGGACTGCGAGGTCGGGCCGCCGTGGATCATGGCGATGACCGGCGGCAAACCGGTGCCCTGAAACGTCGTGCTGGAGGGCGGAAAGAAGAGCCCGTGAGCGATTTCGCCTCCGGCCGATTCCCAGCTGATCGCTTCGGGGCTCGAGAGGTTCTCGGCGGCGAGCATTTCACCGGTCGACCGAGCCACGATCCGCGACGTGTGCTGCTTGATGTCACAGCTGATGACCCGGGGCGTCTGCACCGCGCTGCTGCCGATCACGGCGATGCGGGATCCGTTTTTTTCGGCGACGATGGTCGAGATGTCGCTCAGATTGGCCAGCGGCTCGACCGCCGCCTGCACGCCGGTGTCCAGGTCGATCTTGACGACCGACTGGAACCCACGCCGGCTGGCGACTGCGACGAGGCTCTTGCCGTCGCCACACACGGCATAGGTTCTCATATCCTGTGCCCAGGCCGGGGTACCGAACTCGGTTTCGTCCGGGGTCAGCCAGTCGGTCGAGTCGGTTTCCAGGTCACAGCGTCCCAGGCGGCCCCAACCGGACTCGTCGGAGACAAAGAACAGCTGCGAGCCGTCGGCAGAGAATTCGGGCTGGAACACCGCGATCTCGTCTCCACCGGCCACCACTCGCGGCTCACCCGCCGTCGGCAGGGGTCCGGACGTGTCGAGATCGGCGACGTAGAGCGTGGTGCCATCCCAGGGCATGTTGGGATGGTCCCAGGCGATGTAGGCCAGGCGTTGGCCATCGGGGCTCAGCCTCGGCTGCATGTAGAAGTCGTGGCCCGAGGCCAGGATACTCGGCCAGTGCACCCCGTCGGTGTCGACAACGGCGATGCGATCGATGTCCTCGTCGGTGTGCACGTAGGCGACGAAGCGGCCGTCGTTTGAGACGCACGGTGATGCGGCGTCTCCGCAGGCGGGCGTGATCGGTCGCGGGGTGCCTCCGCAGAGCGGGACCCGGAACAGGCGTCGGGTCTTGTGCACGACGAAGTAGGCGGCTTTGCCGTGGACCGTGAAGTCGCCTCCGCCGTATCCGACTTCGGCCCTCACGCTGTGTTGGCTTGTCAGGTCCCTGGGTGCGTCGCCACTGCCGTCGTCGACGACCAGGACACCCTGGCCGGATCGGCCTTCGAGCCAAACGAGGCTGGGGCCATCACTGTCGAAGGCGACCCCGTCGAGCCGTCTGCCGGCGGCGACCACCGCGGGAGTCAGAGGGCTCGGCCAGCGTCCATACTGCCGGGTTGTCTTACTCATGCAGCAGAGTCTGACTGTTCGAGGTGTCTGCGGCAAACAAGTGGTGTGCCGAGCACAATGATTTGAGAGGCCAGTCGAGAGGACAGCGGGTATAACTGTAGCGAGCCGCCACCTTGAGGCAGCCCGCGGCGGGTGCCGCGGGAGTCTCGAAGGACTCAGCGTAAGTGCGATTCAGGAAATTCGACACGATTCCAATCCAGGAGAAACTGATGAAATCCACTCAGAAGAATGTCGCCATGGGCTTTGCGGCGGGCTTGGTCCTTGGGGCCGTCGTCCTGACCTCGTTCGGACAGAACAGCACGAAGACGACGCAGGATGCCAAGGGGAAGAAGAGCACGGCCACCAAGTCGACTGCCGTTCGCAACTACACCATTCCGCGTTATTCGGTGCAGTACGATGCGTCCCAGAGGCTGCTGCTGATCACCGACAATGCCTACAGCCAGTTGTATCTCTACAACGCCGGCAGCAGTGGCGTTTCGACGTTGCGAAGCCGGATCGACCTGAGGCAGACCGGTGCTCGGCAATTGAAGGGGGTCCCACAACGCTCGGGCGGCACCAAGAAGTCCACCAAGAAGTCCACCAAGAAGTCCAGCAAGGGGACCAAGTCCAAGGCGACTACAAAGAAGCCGGCGCCGGCGAAGCGTGCGCCGAAGAAGAAAGCACCGAAGAAGAAGGTCTAGTCGAGCAACGGGTGCTTAACCCGCCTGCGGCGGGTTGAAGAGCCCGTGCAGCCTGTCATGCCGAGCACAGCGACCCGCCACTGGCGGGTCAACCTGCGTCGAAATCCCACCGTCGAGATCCCTCCCTGCGCTCGAGATGACACTTGAGATGCTGTTTCCGGAAGAGCCTGAGTTATTCAACCCGCCGCAGGCGGGCTAACTCAAACTGACAACCGCCCCGGAGACCAGAACAGTCTCCGGGGCGGCGTCGACTTGCCGGCACCTCTTGCAAGCCCGGCCGTCCTAGCGAACGGCCTCGTTGAGCATCTTCGAGTTGGGCACGGTGTGCCGCTGCGTCAGGCCGTTGACGGTCGTCTCGATGACGGTCGCCACGGGCCCGACTTCCCGAACCACTCCCTCGATCCCGGCCACGCTGACCGAGTCGCCCGACTGCATCCGTTGTCTGACGTAATAGCCGGACATGATGCCTCCGGCGACGTCGCGACCGCCGAGTCCGACCGAGAGTCCTACGCCCAGCGCGAGGGCTCCGAAGGCGATCAGGATCAGCTGGTTGAGCAGCGCGAACTGGATCTCGAGCTGGTCAAACGCGGCGATGAAGGTCATCAGGGCCAGGATGTAGTAGGCTCCGCTGGCCAGG
>Ga0310123_10002111_pt1 | contig 16019 bp, 13 predicted proteins | sample CB6_AW_1057_MG_FD_203505 | JGI IMG/M metagenome (GOLD analysis project Ga0310123, IMG submission 203505) | Marine microbial communities from Western Arctic Ocean, Canada - CB6_AW_1057 | ecosystem: Environmental > Aquatic > Marine > Oceanic | place: Canada: Western Arctic Ocean | collected... | reverse complement strand
GATGGCTGCCAGCCGCGGCCAATACGGGGAATCCGCCGGAGAGTGGACGGCCGAGGACGCGGTGGGCTTCTCGAGGATCCTGGCGTTGCCAGGGATGTTGCACATGCGTGCACAAGGCAAACCGGGAAATTAAGGTCGTGCGTCCCATTGTCGTAGACAAGATCGCGTCCGTCGCCATCGATACCGAAATTGGGCGAGAGATCCGAATCAGCCCAGATATCCCTTGTGAGGAAGGGATCCTCATCGCGGTGGAGATCTTGAACAACAAGTCGCGCTACAACACCCTCGAGTTGACCAGCGGGCGAATGGCGCAAGTTAAGCAAGGCGACATCATCGTTGGCGCGTTAGGGCACCGCAAAGCGCTCTTCGGTTACTCCGGCCATATCCCCGAGCAACTCGCCCCGGGCGACGTCGTGCAGCTTCTAAATCTCGGCGGCGTGCTCGGGATATGCGACTCCATCAATCCCAATCAGGGACAGCCTTTCGATTGCCGGGTCCTCGGCGTGGCGCTGGACTTCCCCTACCTTGGGGAACGTATCGGCGTACCGGCGCGAGTAAAGAACACCCCAGTTGCTGATCCGTCACCGTTAGACGTGCGCGGCATTCCGGTCGTGGCCTTCGCCGGAACCTGCATGAACTCGGGGAAAACCGCGGCTGCGTGTGCTGTCATCAGTCGTTTATCGCAACGCGGTCTCACCGTAGACGCCTTCAAGGCCACCGGGGTCGCACTGCAGCGCGACATTCTTGCCATGGAAGATGCCGGCGCCCGAAATACGGGCATATTTTCCGATCACGGCGTGGTCTGCACGACGTCAGACAATGCACCAGAATTGACGCGAAAACTTTTGGTCGGGCTTGCGGGGGAAGATCCGGATGTCATTGTGTTCGAATTGGGCGACGGGTTGATCGGAGCGTACGGCGTCGAAGCGATCCTTTTAGATACGGAAGTGCGCAATACCTTGAGTGCCCTGATCCTATGTGCCAACGATCCTGTGGGGGCGTTAGGAGGCGTGAAGCTGCTCCGCGAGGAGTTCGAAATCGAACCTGTCGCCGTGACGGGTCCGGCCACGGACAATCAGGTCGGCATTGAAATCATCGAGCGAAGACTCGGCGTTCGCGCAGCGAACGCGTTGACACAAGGCGCAGCCCTCGGCGATTTGATCCAGGATCAAGTCGGCCTCGCGTCAGCATCGACCGAGGTCGCGCCATGAGCGAGACGCTGCCAATCATTGTCTTGGGCGGTTCGGGCTATGTCGCCGGCGAGCTTTTGCGTCTGATCGCCCAGCACCCGAGGCTGGAACTAGCGGGCACGGTGTCGAGCAGCCGACAAGGCGAAGAGATCGCTTTGGCGTTCGGACATCTCGCCACTCTCTACCCCAGCGAACGTTTCATATCCATGCAGCAAGCCCTTGAGGGGTTGAACGAATCGCCCCGTTGGATTGTCGTCTCAGCGGCCCCCCACGGGGCATCCGCCACACTGGTGGACCAGCTGCTGGAAAAGGCCGAGCAAAACAACCTCCAGATGACAGTGGTCGACGCATCCGCCGACTTCCGGTACGCCTCCGCCGAAGGCTTCTCCACGGTCTACGGGCAAGCGCACCTGGCACCCAATCGACTCGCATCTTTTAGTTGCGCGGTCCCAGAGCACTTAGATTCGCTCGAGACACCTCACGCGGCGCAACCCGGCTGCTTCGCGACGGCCATGTTGCTCGCAATCGTTCCGCTATTGTCGCTGGGACTAGCGCAGCCGGAGTTTTTCGTCAGTGCTGTAACCGGTAGCACCGGCGCAGGCCGTACCCCACGCGACACCACTCACCACCCAATGCGCCAGAGCAATCTCTTCGCCTATCAACCGCTACGGCATCGTCACCAGCCGGAGGTCTGTGAGTTGGCGCGCACATCCAGCGGACGGGACATTGCCCTGCATTTCGTTCCACAGTCCGGGCCGTTCGCTCGAGGAATCCATGCCACGATTTTTTCTCAGTGCACAGGATCGGTTATCGGCGAAGAAATCGCCGCTGCGCTGGCTGAGTTTTACGCGAACTCGGACTTCGTGCACGTTGCGCCGTCTCCCCCGCGGCTCAAGGACATCGTCGGCACCAACAACGCCTTATTGAGTGTGAACGTCGAAGACGGCACGATCGCCATCTGCTGCGTTCTAGACAACCTCGTCAAAGGCGCCGCCGGCGGCGCCATTCAGTGGGTTAATCGCCTCGCAGACTGGCCCGACTCGGAGGGACTCGTGGTGGCACCGGCCGGGTGGGTGTGATGAGCCCGACCGCCAACCTGAGCGAGGTCTACCCGACGGTGCCCTTCGCGCCTTCCGCAGGCCAAGGCGTTTACCTGCACGATGAAACCGGTCGACGGGTGCTTGACCTCTACGGCGGGCATGCGGTCGCGTCTCTCGGATATGGTCACCCGCGACTCACCGAGGCGATCGCCAAACAGGCCCGTGAACTGCTCTTTCAGAGCAACTTGATGGCGTTGCGCATCAGGGACGAGGCGGCAGAACGTCTCGCAGCTTTTGCCCCAGAGGACCTAACTCGCGTGTTCTTCGTCAACAGCGGCGCCGAGGCTAACGAGAATGCCTTGAAGATCGCGCTTCAGGCAACTGGGCGCTCAACAATCGTGGCGGTAGAGCATGCGTTCCACGGACGCACGGCGGCCGCGGCTGCCGTCACTTGGGGGTCAGAAGGTCGCTGGTATGGATTTCCAACCACGCCTTTCGAAGTGAGGTTCGTGCCACGCAACGACATAGCCGCACTTCACGAGGTTGTCAGTCATGACACGGCCGGCGTCATCATCGAGCCCGTTCAGGGCGTGGCGGGCGCATTCGATTTCTCTCAGGAGTTCATGAAGACAGCGCGAGAGGTATGCGATCTGCACGGCTCGCTGTTGATACTGGATGAGGTACAAACCGGAGTCGGGCGCTTGGGAACACCGTTCGGCGCCGATCTTTATGGCGTGCAACCGGACATGCTGACCACAGCCAAAGCGCTCGGCGGCGGATTCCCATGCGCCGCATTGCTCATGACCGACGCCCTGGCCGCCGACCTCGGAGCCGGAGCGATGGGATCGACGTTCGGTGGTGGCCCTTTAGCCTGCGCCGCGATCAAGACCATCCTCGAGGTCATACAGGAAGAAGAATTGTTAGCACAGGTTCGAGAGGTCGCCGCACTAATTCGAGCGAAGTGTGTATGCGGTCCAGTCACCGGCATACAGGGCGCCGGGTTCCTAATCGGCCTAAAGACGGCGCCCCCCGCGAGCCGGGTGCGGGACGCACTGCTGGAGAACAACATCCTGACCGGAACGAGCGCAGACCCCCACGTCCTGCGCTTGCTACCCCCCCTTATTCTCGAAAACCAGCACGTGGACTCGCTCGTCCAGGCGCTACAGGAGCTGAACTGTGAATCGCTTCAATGATCTGACTGATTTCTCAGTGGAGGAAATCAAAGCTCTGCTGGAGTTGGCCAAACGGCTCGAACGCGAACCGGAGCCGCGTGCCCTGGAAGGCAAGGTGTTGTCTCTCCTCTTCCTCAGCCCCTCCTTGCGCACACTCGCCTCCTTTCAAGCGGCGATGTCTCGTCTGGGCGGCGGCTCGTTCGTAATATCCCCGGAAATGTCCATCCACGGCCTAGAATCCCGCCCCGGGATCGTCATGGATGGTGCAGCCGCAGAGCACATACGAGAAGCGGTCCCGGTGATAGCCTCCTATGGTGATGCCCTCGGAATCCGAGCGTTTGCCGAAAGAAGGAACCTCGAGGACGACCTTGCGGACCGGGAGTTCGACAACCTCGCCTCACTGGTGAACGTCCCGCTAATCAATATGGAGTCCGCGATCCAACACCCGTGTCAGAGCCTAGCGGACTGGAAGACTCTGGATGATCTGAGCATCCCGGCTCGAGGCGGACGCTTCGTGCTTTCCTGGGCCTATCACCCGCAAGCCCTGCCACTCGCAGTTCCGGCAGCGACCGCCCAGATGGCGGCCCAACGCGGGATGGACACCGTTATTTTGCGCCCCCCTGGCTTCGAGTTACCAGAAAGCATTATGGAGAAGACTCGCGAGGTCGCCAGTGAGAACGGCGGCAGCGTCAGTGAAACAACTGATCGGCGAGAAGCCATGGAAGGTGCCCACGTTATTTACGCCAAGTCTTGGTCCTCGACGTCTCACTACGGTGACCGACCGGGCGACAAGGCGCTTCGTGAGGAGCTGCTAGACTGGTGCGTCGATGAGCCCTGGTTCGATAACGCTCGTAAAGACTGTCGCTTTATGCACTGTCTACCCGTTCGACGCGGGGTCGTCGTGGCAGATCGAATCCTGGATGGTCCCCGCAGTGTCGTTATTCAAGAAGCCAATAATCGTATGAAGGCTCAGATGGCAGTGCTCCATAGCATGTTGACCGGTTAGCCTGATCATGCCACGACTCAACAGAAACGAGAGAGCTATTACGGTGAACGCACTGAAACGGGCGGCGCCGTATATTCGGATGTTCAAGCGCAAAACTTTCGTGCTGAAAGCGGGCGGCGACGCTTTCGCCACACCCGAGGGAACCCGCACGATCATGGAGCAAGTCGGCCTTCTCCAGGGGGTCGGTATCCGAGTCGTCCTGGTGCACGGGGGCGGCCCCCAATCCACGAAGCTGGCTGAGGCGCTCGGCGTCACCACCGAGTTCGTCGACGGCCGCCGCGTAACTGACGAGAGCTCACTCGAAATAGCGATGATGGTATTGAACGGTCAGATCAACACGCGCCTCCTAGCAGCCTGCAGGGATCTCTCGATACCCGCTGTCGGCATAAGCGGCGTCGACGGGGGCCTGATCAGAGCGCACAAGCGTCCGCCAGTCTCCAGCGACTCCGGCGAGATCGTGGACTACGGATTTGTCGGTGACATCGATGAGGTGGATACAAGCATTATCTTGAAGCAGTTAGATAACGATTTGATCCCGATTATCAGCCCTTTGTCCGCTGATGAGTCGGGGACTTTGTTGAACATCAATGCGGATACGGTCGCCGCGGCAATCGCAGTGGCCCTCGGCGCAGAGAAGCTAATGTTCGCCACGCGCGCGCCGGGCATATTAGAGTCGGTCGACGACCCTCGTTCGGTGATCTCTTATCTAGACGTCTCCGGATTGACCAAGCTCCGGGACGAGGGCCGGCTCGCGGATGGGATGCTGCCAAAGGCAGCAGCGATTGAGCGGGCGCTCAATGGCGGCGTCCCCCGAGTCCACGTGATCTCCTACAACCTTGCCGACAGCCTGCTGCTCGAGATCTTTACGAACGAAGGTATGGGGACTCTGGTCGTCAACGACATAGAAAACCTCAGCCCGGCAGAACAAGGTTAGCGTCACATGAGCCGGTTATGGGACAAGGGAGCGCCGCTGGATCAACGGATTCTTAAGTTCACTGCGGGGGACGATCACCGCCTCGATCAACGGCTGGTCCGCTACGACGTACTCGCTTCCATAGCCCACGCGCGAATGCTCACCCAACAGGGCTTGTTGAGTTCAGAAGACTGCGAAGCTATCTGCATTGGCCTCACAGGGCTGGGAGAACAGCATGCTCGCGACGAATGGTCCATTGCGCTGGAGGAGGAAGACGCCCATGGGGCGCTCGAGTCCCGGCTCATAGAAAAAATCGGGCCGGCCGGGGGGCGTTTACACCTAGGACGCTCCCGGAACGACCAGGTCCTCGCTGCGCTGCGTCTGTACATGAAGGAGGCTGCCGACACGCTCCGAGAAGGCGCTGAGACGGTTGCCCGTGCCTTAGATACCCTTGCCGAACGCCAGGGTGATTGCCCATTGCCGGGCTACACCCACATGCAACCGGCCATGCCCAGCTCGGTCCGACTCTGGGCTGAGGGCTTTGCCGCAGAGCTACGCGACGACGCCGATGGCCTCGACACTGGGAAAAGACGCGCCGATCTCAACCCGCTTGGCTCGGCCGCAGGGTACGGGGCGCCCGGTATCGACCTCGATCGCGAGGCGACACGTGAATCGCTCGGATTCGCGAGCAACCAAAACCCTGTAACAAGCGTGCAGCTCAGTCGGGGTAAGGCAGAGGCCACGCTCGTATTCGAGGTGGCGTTGCTGCTGGGGGATCTAGGACGGCTGGCCGCAGATCTGCTGCTGTTCTACACGAGCGAATTCGCCTTCGTCTCCTTACCAGAGGACATGACCACAGGGTCCTCTATCATGCCGCAGAAGCGAAATCCCGACGTACTCGAGCTAGTGCGCAGTACCCAGGCCGTCGCAACTGGGGCCCTTGCGGAGATATTTGCAATCACGACGAAGCTCAATTCCGGGTATCAACGGGACCTGCAAAGACTCAAGGCGCCGTTGTTTCGAGTCGTGGATCTGGCGGAGGATACGCTAGCAATCATGGCTCACGCACTCGGAGGGATCGCCTTTCGCCCGGAGAACATTAGGTTGGACACCGCGCTCACAGCCGCGGAGCGCGCTAATCAACTTGCGATACGTGAAGGGATCCCCTTCCGCGAGGCCTATCGAGTCGTGGCACGCTCACTCGACGACGAATAATATCGGCGACGGGTGTTGCGTGAGAGAATGCCCTTAATGACACTCGCCCGAGCCGCCTGCGTAATCTCACTCGTTCTCACTTTCGTAGTGCTGGCAGGTTGTGGACAGAAGGGGCCACTCACGCTCGTTTCACCTCAGCCCGAGCCCTCCGAAGCGCTGGCAACCGGCACACCAACGGACGAAGAAGCCTCCGAGGAGGAAGAATCCTCAGGCAATGACCCCTGAAGCATTAGTGCAATGTCCGCGTCCGTGAAGGGCTCTCCCAAGACGTCGGGGGACAAGCCGCTCGTACTGGTCGACGGCTCGTCGTATCTGTTTCGCGCGTACCACGCGCTCCCCGCTTTTTCCTCGAGCAAGGGTGAACCGACCGGAGCCGTGTTCGGCGTCCTGAATATGCTCTACAAGCTTCTGGATGACTTCGAGCCCGAGCGGATCGCCGTCGTCTTCGACGCGCCGGGCAAGACTTTTCGCAACGATCTTTACGCAGACTACAAAGCGAACCGGCCGCCGATGCCCGAGGATTTGCGTCCCCAGGTCGAGCCTCTGCTGGAGGCCGTGGAGGCCATCGGAATCCCTGTCGTGAGGGTCAGCGGTGTAGAAGCGGACGACGTGATCGGCACTCTGGCCAACCAGGCAACCGGTGCCGGACTCACCACGCTCATCTCCACATCCGACAAGGATATGGCGCAACTGGTCAACGACCACGTCTCGCTGATCAACACAATGAGCGACACGAGAATGGACGCCGAGGGGGTCCGCCAGAAATTCGGCGTCTGGCCGGAACAGATCGTTGATTTTCTGACACTCGTTGGGGATACCTCGGACAACATTCCTGGAGTACCGAGCGTTGGACCAAAGACCGCCGCGAAATGGCTCAACGAGCACCGTGATCTCAAGACCCTGCAGGCTCATGCCGGCGAGGTGGGCGGAAGAGTCGGTGAGCGGTTCCGCGAGAGCATCGATACCCTCCCTCTATATAAAGAGCTGGTGACCATCGTCTGCGACGTGACTCTACCCGTCGAGCTGGATAGTCTGAAGCTCCGAGCACCCGACACCGAAAAGCTGCGATCACTCTACCAGCGGCTTGAACTCCGGAACCTGCTCCGGCGCGTAGACGAGCCTCGGGCGGAGCCGGAACTGGGATCCAACCAGGTCGATTACCAAACTCTTATGACCGAAAGGCACCTAGAGGACTGGTTGGCGAGAATCGAGGCCGCCGAGCTGGTCGCCATCGATACCGAGACTACCAGTCTCGATTACATGCGTGCGGAGATCGTTGGCCTCTCCCTTGCGACGGAACCCGGTACCGCCGCTTACATCCCGTTGGCACACCGTTACCCGGGCGCACCCGAGCAGCTCGACAGGGATCGGGTATTGGAAGCACTGAAGCCATGGCTCGAAGGGCCCGCGAAGAAACTTGGGCATCACTTGAAATATGACGCTCACGTCTTCCTGAACCACCAGATTCGCTTAGACGGCATCGCCTACGACTCGATGCTGGAATCATTCGTGCTCAACTCCACCGCGACGCGTCACGACATGGATTCGGTGGCCTCGAAATATCTCGCCGTCCAGACGACGAAATACGAAGAGGTGGCGGGGAAGGGCGCTAAGCAGATCGGCTTCGATGAGGTGGATATCGAGACAGCAGCGCCTTACGCAGCGGAGGACGCCGACATCACACTGCAGATCCACCAGACCCTGTGGCCGAAGCTCCAGAAGATACCGGAGCTCGAGCGCCTGTATCTGGAGATTGAGCAACCGCTCATGAACGTGCTGCAAAAAATGGAATACAACGGCGTTCTCGTTGATGCTGAAATGCTGCGACTTCAGAGCCAGGAACTGGCACAGACCATGATGGAAGCCGAAGCCGCTGCGCACACCGAGGCCGGTGGGCCTTTCAACCTCGCCTCCCCAAAGCAGCTCCGGGAAATCCTATTCGAGCGTCTGGGATTACCCGTGCTCGGCAAGACCCCCAAGGGGCAACCCTCCACGGCGGAGAGCGTCCTCCAGGAGCTCGCGGCCGAGTACGAGCTGCCGAGCCTCATCCTCCGATATAGGACCTTATCCAAGCTTAAATCGACCTATACGGACAAGCTGCCGCTGGAAATCAATCCGGATACCGGCCGAATCCATACGTCCTATCACCAAGCAGTGGCAGCAACTGGGCGGCTCTCCTCATCGGATCCCAATCTGCAGAACATCCCGATTCGTACCCCAGAGGGCCGCAGAATTAGGCAAGCCTTCATAGCCCCAGACGGCTACCGGCTACTAGCGGCAGATTACTCGCAGATTGAGCTGCGCATCATGGCGCATCTGTCTCAGGACGAGGGCCTGCTGACTTCGTTCGCCGATAACGAGGATATCCACCGAGCGACGGCCGCGGAGGTGTTCAGCGTCGAGAGGGACAAGGTAACCGAATCCGAGCGTCGCTCAGCAAAAGCCATTAACTTCGGTCTCATCTACGGAATGTCCGCGTTTGGCCTCGCCAGGCAATTGGGAATCGACCGCTCGGCAGCGCAGGACTACGTGGACCTGTATTTCGCACGTTACCCAGGGGTCAAGCGCTACATGGACGAGACCCGAGAGAGTGCTCGCGAGCAAGGGTTCGTGTCCACCGTTTTCGGGCGTCGCCTCTACCTGCCTGAAATCACCTCCCGCGACCATCAACGGCGACAGTATGCAGAACGCAGCGCTATTAACGCACCGATGCAGGGCACCGCCGCGGACATCATCAAACGCGCCATGCTCAAAGTGGATGAATGGCTCAGAGAGGGAAACATCGATGCCCGTCTGATCATGCAGGTCCATGATGAGCTGGTGCTCGAGGTCGCCGAGGACTCCGCGGAAGACTGCGCCAGGGAGGTCGCGAAGATCATGGAGGCGGCCGCCCAGCTGGATGTACTTCTAAAGGTGGAGTGGGGGTTAGGTTCCAACTGGGACGAGGCCCACTAACCCCCGAGGTAATCGGTCAGATCGCGCCGCGGAACTTTTTCACAGCAGACGAGACTAAATCTTCGAGCGTGCTAAAAACGACCCCCGCTATCCTCCCCTAGCGTAGCGGTTTTCCCCGGTTACCCCATACCGGGGCCCTCAACCCCGGGTGTGTCCCCCGAATTTCGCACCCGGGGTATCTTTTATTTAGGCCCCAACCTCGTGCTCCAGCCACGCCGCCAGCACCCCGCGTGCCTCCTCGACTCCTTTCTTCGACGGCGCCGAGAAAAGAATAAGGGGGGTGGACGAGGAGATCGTTTCCGCGACCTCGGCTCGCTGCCGAAGGCTCGCACTGTGACTGAGCTTATCCGCCTTGGTTAGGAGTACGGCCACAGGGACGCTGACCCCTTCGCCCCAGTCCAGCATAACCAGGTCCAGATCATTGAGACCGCGTCGAATGTCGACGGTGATAATCAGCCCCACCAGTGATTTCCGCTCACGAAAGTAGGCCTCTAGCAACCGTCGCCAATGCCGTCGCACTGACTCGGACACCTTCGCGTACCCATACCCGGGCAGATCCACCAGCCGCTTGTCCGCGCCGAGCCCGAAGAAATTGATGAGTTGCGTGCGACCGGGCGTCTTGCTGGTCCGAGCGAGATTGCGCCGTTGCACCATCGCGTTGATCGCCGTGGACTTCCCGGAGTTAGAGCGCCCCGCCACCGCGACCTCTCGTCCGACGTCGCTCGGGAACTGTTGAGGCTCGTGGGCACTCTTAATGAAGCAGGGGCTAAAAGCGTTAGACATGGGAGCTTCGCTACTGAGGGTCACTGAAACACTGGGATTCAGTGTGTTAGTGTACAATTTGCCGCCGTTTGCCGGGGAAAGCTTTCGAGGTAACCTGACCTTGGTCGGGAGCACAATACAGCCGATCGGCGGCTTTATTGAGGAGAAGTTACAGGCCGTTGCGAGCTATGTTTAAGGCCTGCGCTAACAGATAGGCGCGGGAAGGAGTACAAAAATGACAGGCGGAAAACTTATCACTCGACTGATTGCACCAGTGCTAGCGGTCACCGTACTCCTTGTTGGCTGGCAATTCAGCTCCCGGGGCGAGCCCCTAGAAACTACCGTGTCCGAAGAGGTGTTGGCTGCGGACACACTCATTCCGGAGGTCCAACAGAGGGAACGAATTGTGCTCGCGCAGAGCGATACCGCCTCGACATCGAGTCGTTTCCAGCTGGGCACACATTATCAGCGGCTTTCACCCACTCAGCCGACCAGTTCCAGCCCAGACCAGATCGAGGTCGCCGAGATCTTCTGGTATGGCTGCCCGCACTGTTACACCTTTGACCCGTATCTCGAGAGCTGGAAGACCGATCTGCCAGCGAGCGTTAGCTTCGTCCGAGTACCAGCGGTTTGGAATCCGCTGCTTCAGCTCCATGCCCGAGCCTTTTATACAGCAGAAGCGTTGGGCAAGGACGAAGAAATCCACCCGACGATCTTTCGCGAGATCCACGTGAACGGTAACTACCTCGACTCGGAGCAGTCGCTACAAGCGTTCTTCGGGCAATTCGACGTAAGCCCCGAAGACTTCAGCAACGCGTTCAACTCGTTTGCAGTACATACCAAGCTGCAACGGGCCGATGATCTCTCCCGGCGCTATCGAATCTCCAGCGTGCCAACTGTGATCGTTAACGGGAAGTACACAACCAATGCCTCCATGGCCGGCAATTACAACACCTTGATGGACCTCGTCGACGAGCTCATCGCGTTGGAGGCCGCGGGGAACTAAGACGACGGCCTCGAAAGACGCTGTCTGGACGGCCATCGAGGCTAGATAGGATCGGGCTCCTCGAAAACACTCAGCGGGTCGGCTCGGATGAGAACCACGGCCGCAGGGAACGCCCCGCAGATCTTGCGCTCGACGAGGGCCTCAAGTCGAGCCCACCGACACCGGCGCCCGACTCTACTCTGACGGAGGTTGCGTGGCACCTCAGTCGCCAGCCCCGCTCCGAGTCGCCACTCTGTAGAGGTAAGCCACAATGGCGGCCATGACGAGCAGCCCAACCCCGCTGGGCAACTCTACGGACAACGCGATGATATCCGGGTCGCCGCTGGCGACGATGGGAACGGCCATTAAGATCCCGATCAGAGCCTCCCCGGTTATCAGCCCGGACGCAAACAGCGTGCCGTTACGGAACGTCGTTTCACCACTTCGTGTCGCCGCAACGTTACGCGCCGAAAAATGGGCAACCAGCCCTCCCGCAAGTATCGCCGTTGACAACTGAAGCGGCAGATAGATTCCAACCGCCACCGCCAGCACGGGCGCACGCCAGCTCGATCGGCGCGCCTTGAGGCCCTCGTCGAGCGCGATGATTCCGGCGCCGATACCGACGCCTATGATGACCATATCCCAAGGCAACCCGGCCCCAAAGACGCCTTCCGCCACCGAAGCCATCAGGGTCGCCTGGGGCGCCAGCAAAGCGTTGGGCTGCTCCGCGGTCGGAGCGCCGATGCCGTAGGCTTGTAGGAGGAGGTTCAATATAGGTGCAATGACCAACACAGCGGACACGACCCCGACGCCCTGCATCAACTGCTGGCGCCAAGGAGTTGCGCCCACGAGGAAGCCCGCCTTGAGATCTTGTAGGTTGTCGCCCGCAATCGCGGCCGCGCAGCAAACCACCGCACCCACCATTATCGCAGCCGCTGGTCCGCTCGCCGTGTCGCCGCCCATGAGCCAAGCGAGTAAGAGTGACGTAAAGAGTATGGTCGCGATAGTAATTCCGGAAATAGGGTTATTAGAGGATCCCACCAACCCGGCCATGTAGGCCGCTACTGATGAGAACAAGAAACCCGTGATCACCATGATCACGGTCATTGCCAGCGCGACGCCCAGGGTCCCGACGATGACCTGGAACAAAAAGAAAATGGGCACGACTAATGCCGCGGTTCCCCACAGAACAAACTTCATCGGTGTATCGTGTTGCCGGTGATCGTAAGCGGTGCCCGCATCGATATGGTGAGATCGCAGACCGCTCTTGATACCTGAGATCAGAGAGCCCCGCATGGAGACCAACGCCCAGATACCCCCGATCAACATGGCACCCACCCCAAGGTAACGGATCTTGGAGGTCCAGATAGCGAAGGCGAGGTCCGTCGGTTCCACACCGGAGGCAAAGCTCGCGGCGAGCGTCGGATCATTCTCTAGAAACAGGGTCGAGTAAATTGGGATCGCCAGGTACCAAGAAATCGCGCCCCCTAGAAAGACGAGTACCGCGATGTTGAGCCCCACGATGAAGCCAACGCTTATCAAAGCCGGCGATAGATTGATGCCGACGTAGGCGATCGTACTGGAGCCGAGATAGGTTGCCGCCTGGGTCGCACCGGCCCAGAGTCGAAAACCAGTCTCCGACAGCTTCACCAGGGCGCCGAGCATGGCCGCGATCGCAAGGAACTTAGCACCCTGAGCAGGTTTTGCGCCGACCCTGAGAACTTCGGCCGTCGCCGTCCCCTCGGGGTAGGCTAGCTCCTCCTCGACGATGAGCGAGCGGCGTAACGGCACGGTGAAAAGCACACCGAGCAACCCCCCGAGTCCGGCAATAACACTCACCCATGCATACTCGAAGACGTCCCAGTACCCGAGGATGATCAAAGCGGGCAACGTGAAAATGACCCCCGCCGCGAGCGACTCCCCCGCCGAGGCGGCGGTTTGAACAATATTGTTTTCCAGGATGTTCGAGTCCCTGAACAGCTTCAGGATCGCCATGGAGATCACAGCCGCCGGAATCGATGCGGAAACCGTAAGCCCCGCGAACAGACCCAGATAGGCATTAGCTCCAGCCAGCAACATGGACAGAACCAACCCTAGGAGGATCGCCTTTAGAGTTAACTGGGGAAGCGGCGCAGCTGCAGACATCAAGACACCCTCGTTAGAGTTTGCTTTCTTCGGCTCTCAGGCTGTGCAACTCAGCGGCGGCGCAGCCACCGGGCGGGAAAACACGGCTAGCGAACACCCCCTGCCAGGCGCTTCAACGGCCCGGACAGCAGCATCAAAGCTAGTCCGGCTCCTACCGTGATCAGAACGAGTTGCAGATACAATCCGGGCATCTCGTCCACGGCGTCGGATCTGAATTCTCCTGCAAACAATCCGGCCAAAATGCTGCCAAGGGACAGCGATAGGAACCACACGCCCATCATCTGGCCGACGAGCCGTCGCGGCGCAAGCTTGGTGACCGCGCTCAACCCCACCGGATGCAGGGCCAGCTCCCCCATGGTTAAGAGCAAGTACGTGAAAATAAGCCACGAGGGCAAGACCTGCTGACCGGAAGCGACGAGCCCTGCCGCACCGATCATCACCACGAAGGCTAGGCCGAGAATGACCAAGCCTATACCGAGCTTCAAGGGCGAGCTGGGGTCCAAGTGGCGCCGAGCCAGCGCCACCCACAACATCGAGTACAGGGGTGCCAGAAGGATAATGAACACCGGATTTAGGGACTGAAACCAGCTCGCAGGAACGGCGAAGGTCCCAAACTCCCTGATCGTGTAACGCTGCGCAAACAGATTCAGCGAAGAACCGGCCTGCTCCGAGCCGATCCAGAACACAGTTGCGGCGCTGATCAGAACGAACATGACGATCATTCTGCCGCGTTCCTGTTTGTCCAGTCCGTTAAAAGCAAAGATGTATCCGCAGTACAGAACGGCGATGGCAACAATCGTATAGCTAGCACCTTGGGCCAGTCGTATGGCGTCGTAACGCAACCAGCCCGTCATGCCGGCGACCATAAAGAAACCGATCAGGGCAACACACGCCCCGATCGTCGACCACGCCCGGCGCCGGAAGGCATCGCTCGGTCGGACGGATGGATCGGGCCCGAGCCCAGCGTCTCCCAGATAGTGACGCGTCAAGCGAAACTGAACCAGGCCGAACAGCATGCCGAAGCCCGCCGCCGCGAACCCATAGTGCCAGTTTTGCAGGGCCAACCAACCACAGGCCAACGGCCCCAGCGCAGCACCGAGGTTTATCCCCATGTAGAAGATCGTGAATCCACTGTCGCGTCGTGGATCATCCGGCTCGTAGAGCTGGCCGACAATCGCCGTGATATTGGGCTTCAGAAGACCGGTACCCAGAACGATGACTATGAGCCCCAGGAAAAAAACCGAGTCGCTCGGTATCGCGAGAATAAAGTGCCCGCACATGATGATAAAGCCGCCGACCCACACTGCGGCTTGGGCGCCCATCAAACGATCCGCGATCCAGCCTCCCGGTAGGGAGCCGAGAAAGACGGCCGCGGTATAGAGACCATAAATGGCCGTTGCCGTTTGATCGGAAAGCCCCAGGCCACCGTCCTCTATCGCCGCCACCATGAAGAGGACCAACAGGGCTCGCATGCCGTAATAACTGAAGCGCTCCCACATCTCGGTCATGAAGAGCGTCGCCAGTCCCCTAGGGTGGCCGAGCAACTCCTTGGGTACCGTTCGAGTGTTCGCAAGGTTGCTCATGGTACGTCGACGATCACGCGCCCGTGGTTTCGTCTTTGGTCGGCTCGTCAGAGGGATCGCTCTCCGGCCCGAAGAACCTCGCCAGGATGAGCCCGCTCTCGTAGAGTAGATAGACTGGCACCGCCAGAAGGGTTTGCGATATAACGTCCGGGGGCGTCAGCAACATCCCGAGAACAAAAGCCCCGAGAAAAACATAAGCTCTAGCCTTACCCAACGTCTCGACAGATACGAGCCGACTCCACACAAGCATCACGGTGGCGATCGGAACCTCAAACGCCAAGCCGAACGCAAAAAATATTGTCAGGATGAAATCCAGATAGGCACTGATGTCCGTCATCATCGTTACGCCCTCAGGCGCTACACCTGCAAAGAACGCGAACATCAATGGAAAAACGACGTAATAGGCAAAAGCTATGCCAGCATAAAAGAGCAAAATGCTTGACAGCAAAAGCGGATAGGCAAAACGCTTCTCCTTACGGTATAGCCCGGGGGCGACGAACAGCCACACTTGATAGAGCAACACGGGCATCCCAAGGAACACCGCCACGAAGAGAGTCATTTTGAAGGGAGTGAGAAAGGGAGACGCAACCTGAGTCGCGATCATCGTAGCCCCTTCCGGGAGACGTTCCATCAAGGGCGTAGCGATGAGGGTGAAGATTCCTTCCGCAAAGGGAACCAGGCACAGGAAGATTACTAGGACAGCCAACGCCGAGCGGATGAGCCGCGTTCGCAGCTCCACCAAGTGGGAGACCAGGGTGCCCTCGGCAAGCTGTTCGTCGTTTTGCTGACCGCTCTCCGGGCTCATGGACTCTTTGCTGGTTCTTCCCCGACCGCCGCCGCCTGGGATTCAGAAACCTGGTCAGGTGAGAGGATTCGGTTTTCTCCTTCCAACGCGTCATCTCCGCCGTCTTTCCCGCCGCTCGAAACATTAGGCGTCGACGCCTCAGCGTGCAGGTCCTCGGACTGCGTGGTGGCGGACTCGGTTGACTCGTCGCCCGCCGATGCCTCGTCATCCGACTCGGGTTTTTTCGGGCTAGCCGGCGGCTTTCTCGG
>Ga0310123_10002110_pt1 | contig 16025 bp, 13 predicted proteins | sample CB6_AW_1057_MG_FD_203505 | JGI IMG/M metagenome (GOLD analysis project Ga0310123, IMG submission 203505) | Marine microbial communities from Western Arctic Ocean, Canada - CB6_AW_1057 | ecosystem: Environmental > Aquatic > Marine > Oceanic | place: Canada: Western Arctic Ocean | collected... | reverse complement strand
AAGTCGGACCTCGCGAACTACTGGTACCGCCTGCGCAAACGAGTGAACAGATTATGAAATCCGTTCACGCCTGGGTCGAGCACCTTGAATTCGTCCGCCGCGGACTCAGCATGCTCGTCACATACCGCCACTGACATCGGTGTATGCACTTCGGCGAAAACAGCACTGTTCTCGGCACCCGCAGCCATCCGGAGCTGTTGCACCGAATCGACGTTCGACAGCATTCGCCCTGCCTGACTGATCAATCTGGACCGCATCAGCCTCTGTATATCCTCACCGGTATCCTCGACAACATCTTCGGATTCCGGCTCAGCTGCATTCCCGCCGCCGGATGGAAACGGTGCTGACGCTGTCACAGGTCGATGAATTGCCTCCATCGAGAGATTGCTGTTACCTTCCGAGCACTGAAATCCATCGGATTCCGGCTCCGGCATACCAAACTTGGTTACCAGAGAGGTGTATTCACCAGTACCATTCTGCTTCGTGAGCGGCAAAGTAACCATATGCTCTACAACCGGAGAGGTGTCATCGGCACCGTCGCTTTCAGCTGCATCGTCCTGCGATTCAGTGAACTCGTCCGTCCGTCCGGTAATTCTCAACGGAACGACTTCGCCAGCATCTTCCGGCGGACTCGATTCTGCTTCTGAGTTGATGGCAGTCAGTTGTTGTCCATCCTTCGTTTCTGCGTGCGTGGTCATGCCTGTCGATCCTGAATCGGCAACAGCTGCGCCGACTGGTGCGGTCGTCATGACAGTCTCCGGAATCGAACGGACTGCACCGATGCCGAACGTCTGCGGTGGCCATACGGGGACGGGTTCATCGATGGCGGGAATATTGATTTCATACGCTCGCACCGGAATCGATACATCATGGCTGCCATCTGAGACGGGCGATTTGTCGTGCGGGTGGCCCGCATGCGTTTCCAGCTGAGCCCAGTAACGGATTATGCTTTTGTCGAGATCCCAGGATCCTGCTGGCTGCCAGAGCTGGAAGTTCGGAAGAATTTCACTGGTCAATCTCGACGACTCGATGACTGTCACAAATTCACTGTCCGCTGCATCAGTCGCGTGCATCAATCGCAGTTCGAGGTCATCATCGACTTCTATCGATGGATCCCCAACCGGTTCCAATTCGGCCAGCTGGTAGCCGGTGTTGGAATTTTCCTTCCTCTCCCCGATTTGAGGACCATCGAAGAGTGGAGCAAGAAACTCTGTTTCTAACAGCTCATCGGGCCACGAATCCGCTGCCAGATCATCCAGTACCGGCAGTTCGTCAACAGACTGAATTTCATCTGTCGTGCCAACGATTGATTCATCAGAAGAAACATTCAACTCCAAACAGTCAACGAGTTCCGTCGGCACCCCGGCACGACGTCCGAGTTCCACATCATCGGGTTCGACACCAACGGATTGGGGCGCCGTGCCAATTTCGATTACACCATCAGAAGACGACTGGCCCCCTGCGTAACTTGTGGTTGTGTCATCCAGCCCGGACTCGGACTGATCCCTGACAGAAATGTTCCAAACGTGCGGCAAGTGCTGCAATCCATTCAGCGCCGTCTGGACTGTGTCATATGTGACACGATCCTGCTGGTTTTGACAGGCCAGAACGAGTGATTCGTCAGCCAGCAAATTCAGGCAACGTGGGTTCCCGTCTGCTGCTACCACTATGATTTCGACGGCATCTGCATCGAAACAGTCGCTGAGAGCGCCTCCAGCGTGACTGAGGCGACAATTAAGGTATTCGACGGATTCCGTCGGACGCAGCGGCTGAAGGAACGTATAGCTGCGAATCCGTTGAGCAAAACCGGCCTTTGCGGGTTCGGCCAGCGTCTCTTCCAGAGCGAGCGAACCGGCCAGAAGAAGTCGACACAACGGCTGATCACTGAAGTGTTGTTCGATGAGAAACTGGAATTCGGTAAATAATACGGTCGGCAACAGATGCGCGTCGTCCACTAGCAGCTCAACGGGCCCTCTGAACTGCACGGACTGCTGGAGCTGTTCCACAACCTCCCACCGGCCGGCAGCATCAGAGATGGATTGACCGTCGCGTGTTTGCACGCCATGTCGAATGCAGTGATACAGATCTTCGGTCGACTGCAAAGATGTACCGGGAAGAATAATGGTCTGGCCCTGGCTCGCCAGCGCCACCTGCAGTTGATACAGCAGGACAGTCTTGCCAACACCTTCCGGCCCTGTGACTACGGCAACACCTGCAGCCGATTGCAGCGCATGCAGCACCTTTGGCATCAGGGCCGTCGAAGATTCGGATTCGAAGAATTGCCATTCCACAGGATTTGCGGAGAAAGGCAAACCTCGAAAACCAAAATGTTCCTCATACATCGATCTGTCCGCCAAGGGAAAGTCGGCATAATGTGCCGGTACGCAGGAGCACCGACCCAGAACAAACATCGAACGGGTAAATCAACGAACTTTAGGATCTTGCGGATCAAATCTCACCCGTCGCAAATCCACTGTTTCCGTATGCCGTTCCGGCGATGTTACCCGATGAGCAGATTAGGCAACGCTGCGTGTTCTGCAAATCGCACTCTGAACAGTGATCTGTCATCCAGCGGCAATGGTAGAATTGATGTCACCTGGAACCTGGTATTTTTGCACCGGACAGCGTCATGCGAATGCTGTAGAGCGGGGTGCGCGCCGTGATGAAGAGATTCTTGAAATCCTTCCCTCCAAAACACACATTGGCAGGATCTTCCGGAACATCAATGTGCTCGAGCTTTCTGCGATCCACATCGTGAATGTTGACCCGACTGCCGTGGGGCGTATAGAGATGTCCGTTGATGTCCACGGCCAAGCCGTCGCTGCCCTCGTCGATACTAAAGAGTCTTGCACCCAATTCACCATCTTTGCCGACAGCATAGCAGTGGACAGCGTCCGGCAGTTTACGCAGTTCAGGGTCAGGCTGTTTTGCATGTCCGCCTGTGTCTGCGATGTACGGTCGGGATTCATTCGGTGAGAAGACGATTCCGTTGGGCATTACAAGATTTTGACGATCGCTTCCACATCCCCGGTTTTCAGATCGAGCATGAAGACCCAGTGACCAGCAATTTCCGGCAGTTCGGTAAGTCCCCATGACGGATCCGTGAACCAAAGTGTTCCATCCGATCGCACAGCCACATCGTTGGGGGAATTGATCTCTTGCCATCAAACCGATCTGCCAGCACCGTGATGCTGCCGTCGGCCTCCGTCCGCACCGGATTGCGAGCGCCATGCCGGCAGGAAATCAAACGGCCTTTAGTATCGAGTATGTTGCCATTCGCTTTGTCACTCTTCCGGAACACAGAGAGATCACGCCCTTCCCGCCACTGCATCAACCTGCTGTTGGAAATATCGGAAAACACAAGCGTGTTTCGGTCGTGCAACCAAACAGGACCTTCGGTGAACTTCATGCCCCCGGCAAGTTTCGTGACCCGGCCACCTGGTGCGATCAACGACTGCCGTTCGTCGGCACAGACGCGGTTCGTTGTCAGCAGAACGAGTACGACGCTGAGAAAAAATCAATTCGTGATGGAGCGTCCCGGTGCGGCTTCTGTCGGGTCATTTCTGAGGCTGACCTATCGTATACAGGATTATCAACCCGTTAATGATGGCGAATTCATTGTGTGTCCCGAAACGTCTATTCTTTGGTGGAGACAGCGTTCGATACTTCTGCAGCACGTTTGGTGAATCTGCGTGAAGCCGACATGATCAGCTTCTCGCCGAGCCTGGGGAACAACTGCTTCAGCAGGACAACCGGGCGCATCGGTGGCCAGTTTACGATGATTTCTGGTGGGCCGGAGTGAATCGCTTTCATCACGGCATCTGCCACGGCTGCCACCGTAGTGTTTCCCACGAGGGCCGAAGTACCGCGTCCGACAGCAGCAACCATGCGGTCGTACATGCCGCTATCCTTCGTGAACCCGGGACAGACAGCCGTCGAAGATATCCCACGGCCCAGGTATTCACCTCGGAGCCCTTCCGTGAATCCAATCAATGCCGACTTCGTCGCACCATAGACCGCTCCATAAGCCGGGCAGTGTTTACCGGCTGTCGAAGCCATGTTGATGATGCAGCCGGATTTCTGTTTGAGCATTATGGGAACCACTAGGCGACTGAGTAGTATAGCTCCGGTCAGGTTGATCTCGATCGTCTCCAGAATTCGTTCGAATTCGATTGTCTCAAAACGCTCGAAGCATTCCACTCCTGCATTGTTGACGAGCACGTCGACGCGGCCGAACTGGATGAGCGTCTGCCTTGTCAGTTCCGTGAGATCATTGGGGTCCGATACGTCGCAAACGACTGCGATGGCGGCCCCGCTCGAATTCTCAATCTCTGTTTGCAGCTGTTCGAGCCGCTGCCTGGACCGTGCCGCCAGTACGACTCTGTATCCATTGTCCGCCAGACGAAGAGCGACGGTCCGGCCGATACCAGCGGATGCACCCGTAACAATAGCGACCTGTCCACTGGAAGTCATCATTTCCAAACTCTCATCGAGATCACTACTCCTAGCCATTGCTCTGAGTACTGAAAAGCATTGCACAAATGCCGGCTCAGGTCGACAGTATCTTGTCGAATATCAGCACTTCACCCGGTGGAATCTGCTCCTGCATATGCAGAGTGAATTTCGGATGCTGCCGGAAGGCATGGAGCAGTTCTAGAGACGGGGTACAAGCCAAACCAGAACGCACTCACTCCGTTCACCATCGAGTAACCGTACTCAGTGCGGATGGTCAGTTTCTTGACGAAGCTCAGGACGGGAATTTCAAAGTACAGCCGATCTTTAACCGCGTGATCAATGTCACCCTTTGACTGATTGAAAACACAGGAACGACCGGCCTGCTAAAACAGAATTCGTCCATGGAATGAAGTGATACCGTGTTGTCCTCCATTTCTTAGTCCAGTTCACCCGAGACAGGAAAACGCCGTTCCAGTGACTTCAGCCGGAACAAGTTGTCTTCCATGTTGGTTGCCTGAATACCACGGACTCGCCTGGATTCACCGGCTGATCGAGTGTGACATGAAGATGCGTGTCGTCCTGCCAAATGAAGCTGACATTCAGGGCCGCTGATCCGCGGCTGACGCGACATGAGGAAAACCGGCCGCCTGATTCATCGGGAGCGGTGCCAGGATCAATGCTCAGTGATTGCAGAGCGCGACTGGCCATTGTTGTCGTTTATTTCAACAGCCGATTGGCTGGAATCACCTGAAACACGAGTTTAGATGCGGCAGCACTCCCTAGGTTTGCGCAGTGGACCTGCTGCGTTACGTCAACAACACGGCGATTCGGATCAGGATCGATGACAAGGACATAAGCGAGCAGCTCATGAAGTCACGGCTCCGAAATTGATGGAACCGGATTACTGGTGCCGTGGTGCTCAACGGCATGCTCGACTGCTCGCGCCTCAAGAGTCGAGGCAGTCAGCACAACAGGCGCACAGACCAGACTTTGTCAAAGTATACGGAATTGTATCGATCTTCAAATATGCGAGTTCCAGGCCAACGACGGAGCGTGCGCGAACCCTCCAAACTCGGGCGTCCACGTATTTTATCGTCGATCGACCGTGCACAGAATGACGGGCACACTTGTCGTGCATGGATGAATTACCGGTTCCGCAGTTACGGTTTGTCAAACCCGTACAATAGACACGGGACATTAGCGGACGATTAAAACGCCCCCGATTCGGCTAGTCTGTCTGCTGCCGCGTACCCGCTGCTAATGCAGTCCGGCACGCCTATACCGGTGTACGCGTTCCCCGCCAGCTCAAGACCGTGGTGGATCGACATTCGCTGTACGATCCGATCAATTCGATCTAGGTGACCAACGTGGTACTGAGGCATCGCCTGCTCATGTCGCCAGACTGATGCAAAGAGTGGTGATTCTGTCATGCCCAGCAGATCCCCGAGTTCATCAACGACTGTTTTCAGGATGTTGTCATCCGACATCCTGAGCAGCTCCGGCTGGGTGGCACCTCCCACGAACGTGCGCAGCAGAACAGATCCGTGCGGCGCTCGCCCTGCGAATTTACGGCTGGAAAATGACACGGCTAGGATCTTACGGTTTTCCACCGATGGCACGACCAGTCCGAACGCATCCAGTGGATGCCTGAAGTCACTCAAACGATGAGTCGACGCCACGACCACAGTAGATGCGTATTCGATTGCCTTCAACTCCGCTGCAACCTGGGAATCGACACTGCCCAGCAGTGTTGCAGCAACCCAGGATGGAGCCGCAAGAATCACACCATGGAAGGACGTTTCATCGTCACTGCCAGCTCTAATCTGCCATCTGCCACTGACTTTTGCTGACGGCTCAATGCAATCGACCGTTGCTCCCAAATGCAGCTGCACTCGACCGGAGGACTCAAGCGTCGAAACGATGGATTCAATAAGCGCTGACAGTCCTTTGGCATGTGTCACAAAGAGTCCGTAACGCGCCCCGCTTTCTGCCGGACGTTCGCGTTTCTCGGCAGGCCCACTCGCCTTAAGCGCTGCTCGAATCACGCTGCCGTGCTCTCGCTCCATAGCCGGAAACCGTGGTAACGTCGCTTTGAGACTCAGTTTTTCGGGGTCGGCCGTGTAGATTCCACCCACCAACGGCTGCACAAGTCGTTCAAATGTTTCTGTGCCGAATCGGCGGCGTACAAATGACGCCAGACTCTCGTCCTCATCGGTATCTTTTCTCGGACGCACTACTTCGGACAACAGCCGTAACTTTCCGCTTAACGACAGAATGGGCGATTTCAGGATCGCCATTGGCTTAGCCGGAGCCATCAGCATGAATCCTTCGGGAATCGGAACAGGGCGACCTCGATAAACCACAAGTGAACGTCGATGCTGATCATCTGTTCCGATCAGCTGATCTGAAATTCCCAAATCCTGGCACAACTCCAATCCGCCTGGCTTGCTGGTAATGAAAGCATCAGCTCCGTGTTCGATCAGGAAACCATCGCGATGTTCGGTGCGAATCGTTCCACCCGCGCGCGATGACGTGTCAAATATTTCGATCTGAACATCGCCGTGCCGACGAGTCATTCGGAACGCTGCAGCGAGGCCGGTGATTCCAGCACCGACGACGGCTACTCGTCGATGGCGTTCCTGAGACTCGGCCTCAGCCGGCATCATCTGGCTCCCAGTTCATGGACGTACTCAACCAGAGCCTTCACGTGATCAGGGTTCATGTCCGGCATTACTCCGTGACCCAGATTGAAAATGTGACCGTGACGCCCAGACACACTATCGAGCACATCTTTCACCCGTTGCTTCAGCACAGGCAGATCGGTATACAGTAACGCCGGGTCCATGTTTCCCTGGACGGCAACATCAGGGCCGAAGATTTTCCAAGCTTCATCCAGCCCGATCCGCCAGTCGACGCCCATCACCTGACCACCGGCATCCCTTTGAGCCGACAGCAATGCAGGATTCCCGGTAAGAAAATTGATCACAGGCGCGTGCTGGCTCACAGCGTCGATGACTCGCCTGGTATGACACATCACATAGCGGCGATAGTCAGCCGGGGACAGACAACCGGCCCAGCTGTCGAACAGCTGAACGGCCTGGCACCCACTCCTAATCTGTTCGCGCAGGTACATGATGACCGAATCGACCAGGCTGTTCATGAGCACGGTCCACGCGCCTTCGTCATTATACATGAGCGACTTCGTGGCCACATAGTTGCGTGAACTTCCACCTTCGATGCAGTAGGACGCCAGCGTGAAAGGTGCCCCGGCAAAACCAAGTAATGGAATATCGGCCGGCAGTTCACGCCGAATCATCCGGACAGCATCGAAGACATAACCCAGGGGTTCCACGGACTCCAATGCTTTAAACCGAACCAAGTCAGCAGGTTGCGCAATCGGATTATGGATCACAGGCCCCTCGCCCCGGACATACTCCAGGTCCATTCCCATGGGCAGCAGCATAGGCAGCAGATCGGCAAACAGAACCGCCGCATCGACACCCAGAACGTTTCGTGCCGTAACAGTGACTTCACAGGCCAGTTCCGGAGTCGTACACAACTCCATGAATGTTACCTTATTGCGAACAGCCATATACTCCGGCAGGTAACGTCCTGCCTGCCGCATGATCCATACGGGCGTCGCTTCAGCAGGCTCCCTGCGAACCGTCCTCATGAACAGGCTGTTGTGAACCGCAGAATCTGCGTCAGATAAGATCATGTCGTTGGCCGTCGAAAGAAATACCAGCTTCATCGATTACAAAAGGCAGGATCGATTCTTCGCATGCGCTGCCGCGATGTTTGGCAACGTAGAGCGCCCTCCCGATCCTGCATCCGGAACGAAATTTTCCAATCAAAATGACTGTGTTGGCATTGGAGAGTACGTCTCCTGACTGAATCGGTCGTTCAATGAGATCGTCCAGCATGATTTCATGGCTGGTATACGAAAGCATCCCGGTAATCTGACCGTGGTCGTAGCAGTGCCGCTGAACGCAATCCTCCTGTGTCCGATAGTGAACTCGGAATAAATCTCTGGCCAGCCAGTCGTGTTCCTTCCGCAGGATCTGGTGGTACACATAGTCAAACAAATGGAATTGAAACGAATCTGAATCCCTTTCAGTGGGTTCCACGCCATCGACTACCACGCGGCGGACACCGTGCACAAAATTGCCATAAAAGAACGCGATGGTTTGGTCAAGGCGTCGCATGAGGTCGGCTTTGAACTCCTGCCATTCTTCCGGCTGCATGTCACCGATAGTGACTCGGCGGCCACCGCGGTTAAACACGTGCAGATAGTCGCTGCGAGCCTCGTGGGCGTTCCAGACAATCCCGGGATCGAAATGATTGACAAGTCGATGCGTCTGAATGGGCCAGTTGTGGATCCGTTGAGCGTACTCCGCCTGATTCTGTGAATCACCACGGGTGGTAACATCGAAGATGATACCGCGATGACCTTCCTGCTCCTGCCCGGCATTACAGTAACTCAGTGCCAACTGTGTCTTGCCAATTCCAGTTGCGCCCATCACCACAGTGAGCGTGCCCGGAATGAGCCCTCCACCAAGAGCGTCGTCGAGTCGTTTGATTCCGGTTGAGTGACGTTGATTGTCTGACATGAATCTGTTTGCTGCATCGGGTCCGGATCAGTTGCGAGGCAAGTGTCGGCGAATCAATATCTGTCCGGTTTCGTTCGGCAATCATCACGGCGGAGCGTGATAGTAACTTTGACTGGCGACAGTTATTTAATGGCCAGTGATAACTGTCGTGTTTGCAGGAGGAACTGACAATCCCTTAACTGCGGCATTCGAATTCCGCCTGTGCTTTTGTAAATCCTGAGTTTTACATGGTGTTCTTCACTCACGTCGACGGATTTATGCTTCCTTCCGCCAAAGTATCACCTTGATGCGGACTTGACTCGTCGACTTAAATTCCGTCGGCCCACGTGAGACACAGAATTACGTCAGCAACTTACCTAAGAGCGTGCATTCAAACCTGATTTCTGTTCGTCAAAGGAAGGGTAAGGCTCCCGCCGAACCGGTTTTGACGCAGTATTGCCGGTCCCCGGCAGAACGCCCTCCCAGTCAGAAGACACGCTCTAATAGTAGGCGGTTGCCAGTTGGTGTCGGTAGTCGGACGCGAGCCGAGATTTGGGTCCCATCATGTTCAGAATAGCAACCATGGTCTCTTTTGCCCGATCGCGTAGTTCACCGAACTCGTTGCGCACAATTTCCAGCAGCAGATCGCAGGCTTCTTCGAATTTCTTGTCGACTCCCAGCGCTTCGGCCAGTCGCAGCTGTAACTCGCGGTTCTCTGGATCGGCGGCCAGTGCTTCACGAGCCTGTGTCGTCCCGCCAGTGTCTTGAACCTCACTCTTCAAAGCCAGCTGATCCTTCAGTGCCTCGGCATCCGGTTCCAGAAATCCACGGGCCTCTAATCGTTCAATGACCTCGGTACACTCCTGATTACGATCCTGAGCCAGCAGAACTCTGGCCAAGGCAATGGCGAATTCGGAGTTGTCAGGCCCAAGTTCGACTGCAGTGCGAAATTTTGCCTCGGCATCATCCAGTCGGGCTTCGGCTTCGGCCGCCTGGCCTGCATCATAAGCTTCCGTCGCCGGAGACGGTAGAAAACTGTCCAGCCACTTCCGTACAGCCGCTTCGTCGTGAGCGCCTGGCAATTGTGTAGTCGGCTTCCCATCAACAAAAGCCAGCACGAATGGTATCGACTGGACACCCATTGCTCCGGCAATCTCCGGGCACTCGTCCACGTTGATTTTGACCAGATGGAACCGCCCGGCATACTCGTTGGTCAGCTTTTCCAGAATCGGCATCAGCTGACGGCACGGGGCACACCATTCGGCCCAGAAATCTGCCACAATCGGAAGCTGCATCGATGCTTCAACAACATCCGCACGAAATGATTCACTGGTAGCCGAGATTATGCTGGCGTTGCTGGACTCTGACATCACTGGTCCCCGAATTGTGCAGTTCACCTGGAATTGATGCTTGTCGAGACGTCGATTATCGTAACGATTCGGTCAGATACCACGCCCGCAATTTATCTTTATTTTGCTCGGTTTTCTGATGCAGGATGTGCTTGTCAGCATACTCAATCATATTTGAACTGCTTCCGATCTGAGATGTTACGGGTCGACTTATCTTTGCACCCAATCGCCGGCCCGTGCCAGTGCTCGTGACCAGCCAGTCATGAGCCTGTCCCTTTCCTGCAACTTCATCTTTGCTTTGAAGCGTGCTGCTTCCTGCCAGTTTGCCTGAATGTCCTTTTTGTTTTTCCAGTAGCCGACAGCAAGGCCCGCAAGGTACGCTGCGCCCAGCGCCGTGGTCTCTTCCACAAGCGGGCGGATGACAGGAACTCGTAACAGATCCGACTGGAACTGCATCAGCAGCGCATTGAGTGACGCCCCGCCATCCACTCGCAACTGCTTCAGTTTTAGACCGGCATCCGATTCCATGGCCGTGACGACATCGGCAACCTGGTATGCAATCCCTTCCAGAGCGGCCCGCGCAATATGGGCTCGATTTGTCCCCCGCGTCAGACCGATCAGAGTTCCGCGAGCATACGCGTCCCAGTGAGGAGCTCCCAGACCAGCGAAGGCCGGGACCAGATACACTCCATCAGTATTCGGTACCGATGCTGCCAGTTTTTCAACATCGGCGGAGGACTTGATCAGTCCCAGACCGTCTCTCAGCCACTGCACGACCGCTCCGGCAATAAAGACGCTGCCTTCCAGGGCATACTCGGTGCGGTCCCCAATTTTCCACGCCACCGTTGTCAGCAGCTGTTTTTTCGAAGTGACGGGACTGGTACCCGTGTTCATCAACAGAAAACACCCGGTTCCGTAGGTATTCTTGACCATCCCGGGTTTTAGGCAACACTGACCAAACAATGCCGCCTGCTGGTCGCCGGCAATCCCCGTAATCGGAATCATTCCGCCAAAGACACTGGTTTCTCCCACAAATCCACTGGATGTCTCGACGCGCGGGAGCACACTTTCCGGCACGTTGAACGTGTTCAGCAACTGCTTATCCCATTTTCCGGTGTGGATATTGTACAGCATTGTGCGTGAGGCATTACCGGGATCAGTGACATGGACCTGGCCATCGGTCAGGTTCCAGATGAGCCACGAATCCACCGTGCCGAACGCAAGATCTCCGGCTTCCGCTTTTTTTCGTGCACCTGGAACATTGTCGAGAATCCACTGAATCTTGGTTCCTGAAAAATAAGCGTCGAGAATCAATCCCGTTCTCTTTTGGATCGTGCGATCCACACGTTGTCGACGGAGCTCATCACAAATGCCTGCGGTACGGCGATCCTGCCAAACGATGGCATTGCCAATCGGCTTACCGGTCCTGCGGTCCCAGACAACTGTCGTTTCCCGTTGATTGGTAATCCCAATTGCTGCCACCGCTTCGGCAGAAATTCCTGCCTTCCGCAGAACGCGTTTGGCGACCGTCAGCTGGCTCTTCCAGATATCAAGCGGATTGTGCTCGACCCAGCCGGGCTGAGGAAAATGTTGAGTGAACTCCTTCTTCGTGACGGCAATAACCGTTCCTCGTTTGTCGAACACGATGGCACGCGAACTGGTCGTTCCCTGATCCAAAGCAAGGATATATTTCATGGTTCACACCTTAACGGTTCCGGTGTCGTCGCAATTTCCAGCAACTCGCTTTGCTGTCAGGTGGCAGGCCAAAGTGTCTGGTAGAAGAATGCAGCGATCACACCGCCGGCGATCGGGCCGAAGACTGGAATCCAGGCGTATCCCCAGTGAGAACTACCTTTACCGGGGATGGGAAGAATTGCATGCGCTATCCGTGGGCCGAGATCGCGCGCTGGATTGATGGCATAGCCGGTGGAACCGCCCAGTGACAAGCCGATTGACCAGACAATCACACCCACCAGCGCAGGACCGAGGCCTTCGCTGAAGCCAGTGTTGGGAACCAGGTTGTCTGGTGAGAGAACGACGAGCACACCCAAAACCAAAACGAATGTTCCAATGGCTTCTGTAATTAAATTGCTAAACGTGTGGGGGATGGGGGGGCCCGTACAGAAGCTGCCTCGAATAGCGCCTTCGTCTTCGGTTTCTCCCCAGTGCTGCAGATAGGTGAGCCAAACGAGAATTGCACCGGCAATTGCTCCCCCCAACTGGGCACCGAGATATCCTCCCGCATCTGTCCAGGCGAACTTTCCAATTGATACCAGTGCAATGGTGACGGCCGGATTCAGGTGTGCACCGCTGAGGGCATTGACCAGATACACCGCGATCGTCACGGCCAGTGCCCAGCCTGTCGTGACCACCATCCAGCCCGCATTCCTGCCGAGCGACTTGCTTAGGTTCACGTTGGCACAAACACCATTCCCCAGCAGCACCAGTATCATCGTGCCGATAAATTCAGCCCGATATGGTGACATCGAACACGCTCCTTAACGGATGACTTCAGCTATTCCCACTCGATCGTTGCAGGCGGCTTCGAACTGATGTCGTATACCACACGGTTAATTCCTCGGACCGAGTTGATGATGCGTGTTGACACACGCCGCAGAAAATCGCGAGGAAAATCAAACCAATCAGCCGTCATGAAGTCATCCGTCTGAACAGCCCTGACGGCTGCTGTATTCTCGTAGGTGCGACCGTCTCCCATGATTCCCACGCTCTGGACAGGCAACAGTACCACAAATGCCTGCTGTATCTCACGGTACAAATTCGCTGCGTGCAGTTCCTCAATCAGAATTGCATCAGCCTCGCGAATCATCTCCAGCCGTTCATTGGTTATCTCCCCCAGACAGCGGACCGCCAGCCCCGGTCCTGGAAACGGGTGACGCCATATGACATGATCCGGCAGTCCCAGTTCAAGTCCCATGCGGCGAACTTCGTCCTTAAACATATCCCGGAGCGGTTCAATCAGCTCGAAGCCCAGTTCGTCCGGCAGACCGCCCACGTTGTGGTGAGTCTTGATTGTGGCTGCCGGACCATCAGGACTGGCACCACTTTCAATGACATCGGGATAAAGAGTTCCCTGGGCAAGGTACTTCGCATTCGGAATAGACTTCGCTGCATCCCGAAAACAGTCAATGAATACGCGCCCAATAATCATCCGCTTTGTTTGCGGGTCGGTCACGCCAGAGAGTGCCGAAAGGAATTGCTCACCTGCATTGACAACGCGCAGGTCCGTCTTGAAGTGACGGGTAAACTCGGTGACGACCTGATCTCGTTCACCTTTGCGCAGCAGGCCATTGTCTACAAAGATGCAGGACAGTTGATGGCCAACGGACTGTGAAATCAGTGCGGCCACAACTGATGAATCGACGCCCCCCGACAGACCACAAATCACTCGATCGTCACCGACACGCTCACGGATAAAGTTCAACTGCTGTTCAATGAGAGAACCGATGTGCCAGGAAGGCCGACAGCCGCAGATCCGCCGGACAAAATTTCCGAGCAGTTGCCCTCCAAAATCAGTATGAGTCACTTCAGGATGAAACTGCAGGCCATAGACCGGACGGCTGACGTGTCGAACGGCCGCATTGGAACAGGTCTCCGTAGTAGCGATTGATTCGAATCCCTCTGACAGTTCTCCGACCTGATCACCGTGACTCATCCATGCAATAAATGTTTCAGGTATAGAATCAAACAGCGGATGGTCTGAGCAGATATGACATGGAGCACGGCCAAATTCACGTGACCTCGCTGGCCGGATCCTGCCGCCCAGCACCTGACAGCTGATCTGCATGCCATAACAGATCCCCAGAATCGGAACTCCCAAGTCAAAAATTTCCGCATCGATTCCAGGTGCGCCGTCGTCATATACGCTTGAAGGACCACCGGAGAGGATGAGCCCCTTCGGCTTGAGTTCCCTGATTCGACTTGCACTGAGGTCATGGCGCACAATTTGACAAAACACGTTCTGGTCGCGAACTCGCCGCGAGATCAGCTGAGTCGTTTGTCCACCAAAATCGAGCACCAGGACGACGTCTGGCTTGTCGTGCCCGGAACTTTGTTGCAGCAAAGCATCACTGGATGAAGCAGAGTTCGACATCCGTCCTCTCATTGATTGAGCAGCTGAACGACCAGCCGCTCAATGCGGGAAAACGTGTCAGGCTAACAGACCAGCCGGTTTTCACAATCGCTCCCAATGAATATCGCAGTCATGAAAAGAGCCGCATTCCCCGAGCCGGATGTGGGCTGTCCTGCTTCACTTCGAGACCAGATCAGTACAATATGGCGATTTCTGAGACAGCCTGCACGGCGTGGTTGATTTCCTCGTCCGTTGTGAACAGACCGGGGCTCAGCCGGACGGTGCCTCCAATCGGTTCTGTCCCCAGCGTGCGATGGGTTAGCGGAGCACAATGCAGGCCCGCCCGGCACTGAATGCCGAACGAATGGCTGAGCGTGAGTGCCACTTCATGGGGCTCGGCACCCGCGATGCAGAAGGACACCACACCGATTCTCCCGGCCGCCGAACCCTGGCAACAGACTGTGACACCAGAAATTTCACTCATTCGCTGAATGAGCTCCTGAATGTGACGCTGATGCCGCCGGTACAAGTTCTGAAACTGTTCGGTGTTTCGCCATGTCAGTGCCGCGTTGAGGCCGGCAATTCCTGGCATGTTGAGGTTGCCACTTTCCAGCAAGCTGGGCATCCGGGACGGCTGCTGCAGAGATGCACTCTCTGTCCCCGTTCCTCCACAGCGATAGGAAATAATGCGTGCCTGAATTGACGGACTGACATACACAAACCCTGTGCCCAGCGGACCGCCCAGACCTTTGTGACCGGGGGCCGCCAGCAGGTCAATGTTCAATGTGCAAACATCCACCGGCACGTGGCCTGCCGCCTGTGAAGCATCGACCAGAACAATTGCTCCGGCTGCCCTGGCAATCGGAATCAGCTCAGACAGTGACTGAACGACACCAGTGACATTTGAGACCATGTTGAGGACGACCAGGCCAGGTGATCGGGCCTGACACATCTGTGCAAACTGATGACCGTCAATGAGCCCCGTGTTGATATCGAACGACACGAAGTCCACAGTGATCGGTAACAGCTCTCGAAGCTGTTCCAGGGGCCGCAATACCGAATTGTGTTCCAGCGTCGTGGTCAGGACATGATCACCGCGGCGCAGGACACCTCTGAGTAAAAGATTCAATCCGTCAGTGGCATTGAATGTAAATGAAACAGAACGATGATCAATCGCACCGATGAGTTGAGCCAGCTGATGACGACAGCGCGCTGCAAGGGAATCTGCATGGCTGGATCCATATGTGCCCCGACCGAAGGCTGCACCAACCTCTCGCTGGTAAGAGTCGACAGCCTGATAAACGACTTCCGGTTTCGGAAAGCCTGTGGCCGCGTTGTCAAAGTAAGTTGTATGGGAAGTCACGCCGTTGCCCGTATCGATTCGGCGAGCTGGCGCAGCAGCTGGTCATCCACAACCGTCCCTTTGGGCTGCTGCTTAATTAACTCCACAACCTGCATCACATCGTCATCGCTCAACATCAGGCCGACCGATGTCAGGCGATGCGCGACGGCCCGTCGGCCACTGTGCCGTCCAAGAACCAG
>Ga0310123_10002109_pt1 | contig 16034 bp, 16 predicted proteins | sample CB6_AW_1057_MG_FD_203505 | JGI IMG/M metagenome (GOLD analysis project Ga0310123, IMG submission 203505) | Marine microbial communities from Western Arctic Ocean, Canada - CB6_AW_1057 | ecosystem: Environmental > Aquatic > Marine > Oceanic | place: Canada: Western Arctic Ocean | collected... | reverse complement strand
GGTCGTCAGCAGCGGCTTGTTGACAATCGCTGCCATCGCCGTCACTATATGCGGATGGCCATGGCCAGCGTTGGTAATCAAGACACCGCAGGACCAGTCCAGCCATTTATTTCCATAGGCATCATAGACCTGCCAACCCTCGGCACGATCCCAGATGATCGGCGGCTGGCCTTGCATGGATATGGGTTCGTGTTTCGACAGATTATCCAACAGCTCGATCGATTCGGGCACGGGCAACGATGTCTTGATTTCGCGATAGGGGGTCGATACTTTCTCCACGGCCACCGGTTCCAGGGAATACTTACCACCTGCCATATTTTACTCTCCGATCCATCAATTCAGGATTTTGGGTTGCGTGTTGGAGTTGAAAACTCCTGTGAGCGGCCGGGAATGTGCGGGCCGGCAACGGGTACTATACCAGACAAAGCAAAACTCGGCAGCGCGCCATTACCGAATCCGCGCGCCGACAACCCGCAGAGATTACCTGTCTGCCGGGTGACGGAAACGGAACGGCGCGGTATGCCCTATTGCGCCGCCCGCAAAACACGTGGTTTTATGTCAGCGTCCTTTCGCCGATTCTCATCGTTGCTAAACGTAAGACGGTTCACTCGAATCGCCTTACGTTTGGCGCCTTGATAAGCGACGAAATAAGCGCATTATAAAACCACCAATTTCACGGACGATACCCTAGCCCGCGATCGTCGGGCGCGGCTCCGGCTCTTCAGGTCGACGGCTTTTCACGGACCGCGGGCGACGCATGCTGTGGCACGGTGTGGCGCAGGATCCAGACGATAAGCACTGTCAGGGGGCCAGAGAGCACATAGATATTGATGGCCAGCGCCGCGACCAACCGGGACTTCCAGGAGAAGGCGAGGAAGAAGATGATCAGCAACAGGATCTTCAGTTTGTTCTTCCGTTTGCTGCCCAGCCAATGACCGATGTGCATGTACGGAATCGAGCTTACCATGAGAACACCGAGTATACCCGCGTAGTAGGGCAGCAGTTCGGTGATTATGAGAAAGTATTCCTGATACAGCGGGTCGCTGTAAAGTATCACCAGGCTCGAGACGGCGGCCGCACCGCCCGGCGACGGCAGCCCACGAAATCCTTCCGCCTCTGTGGCCGCGGTCGCGGTCACATTATACAATGCCAGGCGCAAGGCGACGCATCCGAGATAGAGCGCGCACATCAACCACACCCAGCGTGTCGGCAGCCATGTCAACTGATTCGTGTGCGCCATGACCGCGACCATGACGGCCGGGGCGACGCCGAAGGTAACCATATCGGCCAACGAATCCATCTGAATGCCGTGGTCCGAGAACACCTTAAGCATGCGCGCCGTCCAGCCGTCCAGCATATCAAATATCATGGCGCCGACAATAAGCCAGGCGCTCACGGCGAGCAGTTGCGGCACTTCTTTGCCGGGTTCGGGCACGTGCGCCTCGAGGGTGCAGAGTATCGCTGTGAATCCGCAAAGGGAATTGCCAAGCGTCAGGCTGGTCGGAATGTAGCGGTACCAGGACTTAATTCTGAGTAGACCCGTGCGCATATCGAATCAAATATTTAACCTTTTCATTCTTCCATTGCTCCGTCATTCCATCTTGACACTTTCGCTCATGTCGGACGCGACGATCATTGTGGGCGATATGTACAACGCCAGAAGCGCCCGGATTTGACCCCGGTTTACGGTTATGTCGAGCGCAAATACATCACCGGGAAGCACCGAAAATGGACAGGCTCTTCCCTCGAACAAAAGATTCCCGAGGATGTAGCCGACATCGGGTTCATGCATCACCGCCAGCATCCAGCGGCTGTCCGTCTCGCCGTAGTTAATGGCGGCCCGCAGAAGCTCATCCGTTCCACTGCCCGGCGCCAGAATAGTCAACGGCAGCGGTCGCGTAACCTCAGGAAACTGCTCGCAGACCAAGGTGGCGGTTTCCTGGGCCCTGAGAAACGGGCTCGAGACGACCGGGTCCGGTACCAAATCCACGCGCCTGAGAATATCTCCGACGTAACGCGCCTGCTCCCGGCCCGCGTCCGAAAGCGCTCGCTCCGCGTCGTAGGGAACAGCACAACTCTCGCGCGATATGGCGTGCGTGTGCCGCATAACGATTATTTGCAAGTATCACCCCCCGACCTGCATTCGACGCGCGGCGCAGCGGACGTCGCCAACATCTGGTGGCGACTAATCTCGACAGTATCGGTATTTTCCGCCAAAGGCGGTCCAGCCCCGCCACCGCGGGGGTAGCAATCAGCAAATTACCCCTCTACATCCGTCCGCCCTGCCTGTGCGCCGCGGGCGGGAAGTGCTGCATCCGTTCAGGCTACCGAGTGCCTGGACGACAACCCCTTGGCGGAGACCCGGCGATCACGGCGCAAACTCAATCCGGATGCTATCGCCCACCTGAGCACCCAGTTGTTCGGCCGCATCCCCTTGATTGACCGCGATTTCCATCAGATCGAAACTGTTAAAGACAGCCAGAGGTTCCCCCACTCGTACATCCGAGTATGCGGTCTGCAGCCGGTCAATTACATAATTTTTAATATAAACCCGGAATGCACGGTCGTCCTGCGATTGATGGAAAAGCGATTCTGAAACGTTCGTCATGACGTTGCCGAAGCCGTCCACGTAGCGCACGCACCCGCGAATGGTGTGCCCCGTCGCCTCCGGGGCGGTGATGGGCAGCACCACGAGGTCGAATGCGGGCGGGCCCAGTTCACTCAAGCTGACGCCCCGCGACAGATAAGCTGCGGCGGGCGCAAAAATGTCGCGGCCATGGAACGTGTTGCTGGGTGAGTCGCTGAAGTACCCGGGATCGGACAAGGCAACAGCCGCGCAATCACTCTCGGCCAGGAGAACGTCACTGAGGACACCATTATCGGGAGCCACGAATGTGTGCGCTTCCACCGACACGGCCAACGGCCGGCGTTCACCGCCGACACCCGGATCGACGACAATTAAATGCACGGTGCCGGGCGGAAACGAGCCGTACGTGACCCCGGTCAGAAATGATGCCGAAGCGATGTCATGGGGAGGAATCGTCTGCGTGATCTCGATGGGCGTGGCAGTCTGATTGAGGCGCAGTAGGACACCCTTCATTATGCCGACGAAGCTGTCCTGAAAGCCAAAGTCGGTGGTGATCGTTATGATACCGTTTGCCGCAGGGATCATTGGTTGTACAAGGCCGAGAAACTTTTCTCGGTACTTGTTTAGCTTAGAACGGAATATCATTAGCCCCGCGATTCATCGCGAGGGTGGCGCGTGAACGGAAGCGTCCCAACCGTTTCAACGGTTTCCCAGCGTCTTTAACCGGAGACGACCAGTGAATGATGAAAACCGTTGAACACGATTCTTGGATTGTGCCCATATCACACACCCCGCGATGAATCGCGGGGCTAAAGTAATCCAATTCGACGCAAATCAAGTACCTTTCCCCGAAAGGCGGATCGGCCTTTGGCGGACACCTCGCAAACTCCGATTTCGACGCCGGGATGGTGGGGATCGTGAGGATGGGAAGACTGGCTACGCGCCGCGATCAACCGGGACACTTGGTAGGATGGCCGGGGCTCGAACCCGGGACCCCCTGCTTAAAAGGCAGATGCTCTAACCGACTGAGCTACCATCCCATCTTTCGTAAACAACAATCGAAATGCAAACGGCTAGTATACACCGTTCCGAAACCATACGCAAACGATGGCCGGTCGCTGCGTGCACGACATAAAGGGGCCAAGTACGAATAGCTTGGCTTTCCGCGCGGTTTTGGGTAGCATCCTCAACCTGGTGCCCCGACGATCCCGCATGCGGGATCGTCGGGGTCAGCAACCCTTGTTGTTAGGTTTTTCGGATCGCGTAAGTCAGACGGGGAAAAGTAGCACAGACATTTGATTCTTCGGAGATAAATTCCATCAGTATTTTTCACCTTACATGCCCAAAAATCAGCAGATTTTTAAAAACGCAAAATACCTCTCCCGGTCAGTTTTTCCAAAATGGAGCTAAATGCCAGCCATTTTTTTGTTCACCCGATATTTTTTTTTGAGATGGTTTGGCGACTCTGGGGGACAAGGCCCGTCTGAGTTTTCTAAATCCGCTGAAAGTATAGTTGCCATCCTCATTCTTCTGTATAGCAAAAACGACTTTGGAGTTCACTTCATTTAAGCTGAAAAAGAGATTTGAAACGCTCTTGAGCTCTGCCACACAATTACTCTTTTTGAGAATATCAACCTCTTCTTTTCTAAGATTTGTATGCTTGTCAAGCAGCCACCATGGATCATAATGCCACAGGCTCTTCTTTTCAATTTTTGATATTTCTTCCGAAATTGAACGGAGCTCGTGCAAATGAAGGTTTATCCTGGTATTGGACAACGGTGTCTTTTTGATATCTTCAGCGGGCAAGTAAAACACCTCCCGTTCTTTTTTCTTCAGGAGCAGCATACAGCCGTCAATAACCCCGTTTTGTTTAAAGAAGGGAAATAATGCAGCTTTCTTTAAAACAGCGCTTTTAAACTCAAACGTGCATTCTTTCAGCTTCCTTTGTCCAATCATCCACATGATGCCCTACTTTGCTTTTTGCTCTTTGTCGCTGTGGTGCCGGAACGCACTGCTTGCCATGCCGGTTATACCGGAAAGAGAATCATTCATGCTGGAGGGGATAACCATTAGCGCCCCGCCCTCTTTAATCGATTCATAAGTCATGTTCATCGCTCTTAATTGCAGGGCGTGGGGTGACAATTTGTACACATCAGCGGCTGCATTCATACTGCGGGCCACGTCCAGCTCTGATTCTGCTAGAATAATCCGCGCTTCTCTTTCCCGGTCTGCCTGAGCTTTTCGGCTCATGGAATCCTCTAACTGCTGGGGGATTTTTACATCCTTGATCTCGACGGACTGAACGGTGATGCCCCAATCACTGGTTTTTACATCGATTGATTTCTGCAGTTGCTCGTCCAGTTTTTTACGCTCTGATATCATTGTGACAAAAGATGAGGTTCCGATAACTTCCCTCAGTGTTGTCTGAGCAACCCACAAGACTGATGAGCTGTAATCTTCGATTTCAAGCACGGCTTTGTTGGCATCGGTTACGACCCAGAATAAAACTGCATCTACATCCACTGGAACGGTATCCCGCGTCAAAGTTTTTTCGGCGGTAAAAGGAGTCGAGCGTATTCTCATGTCTATTTTGCCGGCCACTGTCTCAAAGCCGGGTATAATGAAAGCTACTCCCGGTTTAAGAATTCCCTGGAAACGGCCGAGCCTCAGTTTGACAATTCTTTCCCATTCATTGATAATGTAAATTGACTGGGCCAAGATCAAACCTGCCACTGCAAGAGGAATGCCCCATATCAGTCCGCTTTCTTTCTGCAAAGCAAATGAACTCATACCTATGATAATAGAGACTACAGTGATGATTAAAGAGATCACGTTATTCATTTTAATTTATCCTTTTGTTCATTCCATTCTTTTTCCAGAAGCTAGCATATTTCATGATAGCTAACTCCGTCTTTAATTGCCTGATGAGAGAGAATTTCAGCCGCCTCATCCAGTTCTTCCGATACCTGACCGCCAATTTCATTAGCGGAAACTTTTACAAAAGTCCCTCTACCCCTTTCTATGATCAGCAATCCCTCTGCCTGTAAATCACGATAGACCCTGACGATTGTATTCATGTTCACCCCAAGTTCGACGGCAACTTCTCTCGTCGTAGGCAAAGGATCTCCCTTCTTTAAGTCGCCATTGCGAATATAAAGGCGAATCTGCTCTTCCAACTGCAAATATAAAGGGAAACCACTTGCGTTGTTTATATGAAATTTAATGCTCATAATCAAATGTCTGTGCTACTTTGCCCCGTCCGCCAACTAAGTTTTCAACCTCGACTGAGCCGCCATGACGGACAGTTCGTGATAATCAACGTGCTGTTAGAAGACGGCGGGTGCTCATAGGAGACTTAATAGAATTGGGTTAGCAACCGCCCTTTCATGTCTTGCACTCCCGGCCGTGTCCGTCACACGACCCGGTTCGGCTGCCGATGACAGCCGGCCACTTTCACCTTGTTCAGAAAGTAATGGTGAATGCGCGTCCCTTCCACCAACTCGGGATGAAACGTGGTTGCCAGATGCCGGCCGTTCTCAACCATCACGGGAATGCCTTGATAACAGGCCAGCAGGCGCACATCTTCGCCCGTTGCCACGATCTTTGGCGCCCGAATGAAAACCGCTGTCCACGTGAAACCATCGTCGATATCGATTGACACGGTATCGATTAAACTGTCGTTCTGGGAGCCATAAGCGTTTCGACGAACGACAATGCCAATCAGTTCCAGGCAATCCTGATCAGGGTTTTCAACGCGGTCGGCGATCATTATACACCCGGCACAGACACCCCAGACCGGATGTTCCATGGCGAAACGACGGAGCTTCTGCCACAGTTCCGGACCGGTCATTTTCAGCATGGTCGTGCTTTCCCCGCCCGGGATCACAAGCCCGTCAATCCCGTCCAGGTCATCGGGGTCAACGACACGTCGGGTCTCGACGCCGAGTGCGGCGAATTTCTGCCGATGCGGAACGCAACAGCCCTGGAGTGATAGAATCCCGATCAACATTGGGGGAATGGAGGATTATTAATGGAAAATGGGAAAGGGGAGAGGGAGTTTCGACCGTCGAGTTCCGCCCAGGTCCCGAATGGTCGGGGTACACAAGGTCAAAAACGAGACACGACATCAAACATCAACCATTTCCTTAAACTTGCAGCCGCGAGCCCGTTCACCAACCGCGGTGCTGCAGTTTCTCCGCCTCGGCAAGACTGTCCATGGAAATGCTGGGCATGGCGCTGCCGAGGTTTCGCGAAACTTCCAGAACTTTGGCCGGATCGTTGAAGTGTGTCGTTGCCTGCACGACCGCCGCGGCAAAATTCTCCGGGCTCGACGACCGAAAGATGCCCGATCCGACAAAGACGGCTTCGGCCCCCAATTGCATTAGCATGGCGGCATCGGCCGGGGTGGCGACGCCGCCCGCGGAAAAGTTTGGCACCGGCAGTTTGCCGGTTGCCGCAACCTGCTGTACGATCTCGACGGGTGACTGCAGCCGCTTGGCTTCTGCGAACAGATCCGAAGGATCAAGTTGGGTCAGCAACTTGATCTCGCGAATAATTGTCCGAATGTGCCGAACGCCTTCGATAATGTTGCCGGTGCCGGCCTCGCCCTTGGTGCGGATCATGGACGCGCCTTCGCCAATTCGTCGCAGTGCCTCGCCGAGGTTTGTCGCGCCGCACACGAACGGCGATTTGAATTTCCATTTGTCAATGTGGTGGGCTTCGTCGGCCGGTGTCAGCACTTCGCTTTCGTCGATGAAATCGATGCCGAGCTCCTGCAGGATCTGGGCTTCGACGAAATGCCCGATCCGCACTTTCGCCATTACCGGGATGGAAACCGTCTCCTTGATGGCAAGGATCATCTCCGGGTCGCTCATGCGGGCAACCCCGCCGTCTTTTCTGATGTCGGCCGGGATTTTCTCCAAGGCCATCACGGCACAGGCCCCTGCATCTTCGGCAAGGCGTGCTTCGTCCACCTTTGTCACATCCATGATCACGCCGCCGCATAGCATCTGCGCAAAACCGACATTCAATGATTGCTGTGTATCAGTCATTTTGAAACCCTCCCACGGAACTTGGTTTTGGGTGATAGCTGTACTAATCATTAATTTGGCATCGATCGCCCACAAAAACGAAGACTAATCATTATAGACCGCGGTATCGATTCTTCAATTTCCGGTTTGGGAGAAAAATCGGTCACCGCCGGTCGGTGCCGGCTATTTCCCCATCGAACTGCAGCCAGGCAACTGGCGCGGCGCGCCAGTCATCCGAGGTTAGTCATGGAGTCACGCACAATGTCGCGTGTTTGCAATTCTGTGTCTCTGAGCCGGGTCGCGGATCGCCGCAGGATTCTGCGAAGAATTGGAAAACGGCCGCCGCCGCCGGCGATGACCCAGCTGTTGAAGGCGACCGACACGCGCCCGTCAGCGGCGTCAGGAGAATCGCCAAGCAGGACTGACACGGTCCGCTGCTGTGCCGGATCGATGACGACGTTGATTCCCCAGATTCCATTGAAGACATAACTTTTCCTGTGCTTCAGTTGTTCATCAATGATCGCACGAATTTCATCCGCGGTCAGTTCGGCAACGCCGATCGAATTCTCATATGGAATCGTCTCGAACAGGATTGCCTCTGTCAATGGCGCATCGCTCAACCAGGATATCTGGGACAAGGTGCCGTGAACAACCGCGCTGACCTGCGTTTTCGCGGCGATCGCCCGCGAGATGACGGCACTCATATGGCAGTCGTATCCGGGCATGCCGCGCGCGGAGACGGCGCGATCAAGATGGCGTATGGTCCGGCTCCCGAGGGCTCCCGATCGCGCCAGCCATTCACGCACGCTCGCGAAGCATTCCGGGTCCGGTTTATAAGCGGCCGCAGGTAGAAGCTCCGACTCGATGGCTTCGGCTCGGTGTGCGGAACGATCGATCGTTACCGAGATGCGTGCGAGTTTCTCGCCATGTGCAACCCGCCTGGCCATACCAGGCGCGCCCGACTTTCATGTCCGCTATTGCGCGATGTGTGTGGCCGCCCAGAATCAGGTCGATTTGTGGAAATAGAGCGGCAATGGTTCGAATCTCATTGACATTGCGTTCGTCCCGATCCCGCCAGCCGTGATATAGCGCGAGGATGATCATATCCGGCTGCAAGCGTATCAGCTCCGGTAGAATCCGCTCGACCACGGCGCTTCCTTTTTCAACTTTGAACCGCTGCATCCGCCGTCCCCAGAAACAGTTCGGGAGATAAGAGGCGTTCAATCCGATGACCGCGATTTTCACACCGGACTTCTCATAGATCCTGTAGGCCGAAAACGGTGGTGTGTCCGCGATGCGAAAGTTCCCGTTGATGATCGGCACGCGGGCCATTGAAACAAGCTGGCGCAATCGCGGTAGACCGAAATCCAATTCATGATTCCCCAGCACCTAGGCGTCGTATTGCAAGGCGTTCAACATGGCAATGCTCACTTCGCCGAGGCTGACGGCGCCGGCCAGTGTCCCCTGCACGGTATCCCCGCAGTCAATCAGCAGGCAGTTGCCCTTGCCGCCCACCGCGGCGCGCTCTTTACCAATGGCGGTGGCCAGGCGCAGCCAGCCGGCGTTGCCGTCCGGATCATGAATATGGGCATGGATGTCTGTGGTCTGCAGGATGGTCAACTCGACAACCGCAGATGGCGCCGCCATTAGCGGCGGTGCCGTATGCAACGAGAAGAATCGCCAGAAATTCTCCGGCAATGGGCTGTCGCGCCCGCGGGGTCGGCGCCGAATGAACTGCGTGGGATTTCTGGCGTTGCATTTGCACCGGCTCCGATAAATGTCTATTTTAGTCTGATTACGCTGCGAAATTCAGATCCACGACTTGTCATTTGCGTTCGGGTTCGATTCGTCAGCGATAAACGATTCGGGACCGATTCCTGCGCCGGGTGTTGTCAACCACCGGCCCGTTCTGACACTCCAAAGATAGCATTAGAAACTGAATTCCCCACGAAAGATCCCGATTCACTCGAGGACCAGAAAATGATCATTGTTCTCAAACCGGAAAGCGCCGAATCCGACATCAAAATGATCGAACAGAAGGTTATTGATTTCGGCTATGAGCCACGCATTCTGTGTGGGGAAAAACGAACGGTAATCGCGGCGATCGGCGATGAGACCCGGAACAAGTCCCTCGAGACCCTCGAGGCTCTCCCCGTTGTCGAGCAGGTGCTGCCGATTCAGAAGCGGTACAAGCTCGTCAGTCGCGAGTTTCACCGGGCCAATTCCGTAGTGAGGGTCGGCAGCGCCGACGTGGGTGCTGGCAATTTCATGACCATTGCCGGACCGTGTTCGGTTGAAAGCCGCGAACAGTTGCGCAAAGCGACCGAGGACGTCGTTGCCGCTGGCGTCAGTGTCATTCGCGGCGGCGCCTACAAACCGCGCACGTCACCGTATGATTTTCAGGGACTTGGCGAGGAAGGGCTGCAGTTGCTGCAGGAGATGAAGGAGGAATTCGGCGTCGCCGTGGTGACCGAGGTTGTCGGCGTACCGCACGTGGAAACGGTAGCGGCGGTGGCGGACGTCCTGCAGATTGGCGCCCGTAACTGTCAAAATTACCACCTGCTGGAAAATGTCGCCGGAGCCGGTCGCCCGGTGCTGTTGAAGCGCGGCATGTCCGTACGGGTATCCGAATGGCTGTCCGCCGCTGAGTATCTGGTCATCAATGGCTGTGAAAATGTGATCCTTTGCGAGCGCGGCATTCGGACATTTGAGGACTCAACACGCAACACGCTCGACGTCAGTGCCGTGGTCGTGGCGAAACGCGAAACGCATCTTCCCGTCATTATCGATCCGAGCCATGCCGCCGGCTATGTGGATCTTGTTGTGCCGCTGGCCAAGGCGGGAATCGCCGCCGGTGCCGATGGCATGATCATCGAGACGCATCCCAATCCGCCGGAGGCGCTGAGTGATTCGACACAGCAGATTCCATCCCGTGAGTTCAAGGACGTCATGGATCAATTGCGGCCGTTGATCGATTTTTGTGCCGCCGGCAACACGAATGGGTGAAGTGGTCGTTGCGCGATGTCGGCCGCAACGTCCACGTATGGAAAACAGACAGTCGCGCCGACTGCCTGCGACCGCGAAACACCATTCCTAAGTGTCCGTCGTCTGACGGATCGAGAACCACTTTGGTGACGCCCTTTCCGAATCGATCACGATCCCTCAACCAAGGGATTCACGAATTAATTAGCAAGTATACTTGCTAATTAATCTAATCTTTTTCGGCGATGTCGACACAGTTGAAAATCAGTTGTTTCGGCTGCGGGCAAAAGCTCGATGTCAGTGAGCTCGAACCGTTCGTGAAAGTTCCGTGCCCGTCGTGCGACACCGAATTGATCATCCCGCGACCGTTCGATAGTTACCTGCTCGAGGAGCGACTGGATCGCACGCGCATGACGACGGTGTATCGCGCCATGGATCTGGCGCTGGATCGTGAGATCTGCGTCAAAGTGCTGAATCCGGAGTTCGCCCGGACTGCAGAGACCGCGAGTCTCTTCATCAACGAGGCCTCGATGGCGTCGGCGATAAACCATCCGAACGTCGTCCCAATTTACACATGCGGTGAGACCGAGGGCCAGCCTTACATTGTCATGCAGTTTATGCCGCGGGGCGGACTTGACAAATACTATCTCTTCAATGGCCCGGGACTTCCGGAGCAGGACGTATGCCACTGGCATCTGGAGGCGGCCAAGGGCCTCGAGTCTGCCTATAACCATGGCATTTTGCACCACGACCTGCGGCCCTCCAACATCCTCCTGGATTTCGACAACAACGTCAAAGTCGCCGATTTCGGGCTGGCGCGGGTGATTTGCGGGAATCAGCCGCTCGTCGACCGTGAGAACGGCGACGAGTGCCCGGTCACCGCGGAGGAGGCTGCCTTCATCAGCCCGGAGCGCATCTCAACGGGACGCGAAGACGTCCGCGGGGATATTTACAGTTTCGGTGCCTCGATCTATTTTCTCTTGACCGGACGGCCGCCGTTCGCGGGCGAGAGCGCGCACGAAGTGATTAACGCACGGTTCGGCGGTGATCCGCCGCCGCCGCGCGAATATCGAAAGGACATCAGCCCCAAACTGGACGAGCTGGTCAGCTGCATGCTGGCGGTGTATCCGCGGGAGCGGCCGCGATCTTACCGTGAGGTGGTTGCCGAACTCACCAGTATCGTTGGCGATGCCCCGGTGCCGACCGTTGTCATCGGCGACGATGCCGCCGGCTTGCCGATTGCGCAGCCCGTCGGTCCGCCGCCGGCAGCACGGGCAAAGGTCCCGCCGAAGAGCGGCCGGCAGAAGAAGGTCATTACCTTGACGCAAACGAAGGTGCAACGGTTGATACAGGAGCCGCAGGCTCAGACGCCGGCGGGGTCGGATCGGGATTTGACCTATTGGCTGTGGCGGCTCATACCGTTGCTGTTGATTTTATCGATCCTTTTGTTCGTAATTCTAGTTGCTGCCGATCCATCCTGGTCATGGTACCAGAACCTTCTGCGGCCGAGTCTGTGAAGATGAAAGTCATTCTGGCCATTGATTCGGGAACTACGGGAAACCGTGTCCTTGCCTTTTCCCATGATCTGGACATCGTTGCCGAGTCCTATTACGAGTTTCCAAAGACGCATCCAAAACCGGGTTGGGTCGAGCAGGATGCCGAGCAAATATGGCAAACATTGCGGCAGGCGCTTTTGGATGTCAGCGCGAAGGTCGGGGTTGAAAACATCGTCGCCATTGGCATCACCAATCAGCGCGAAACAACAATCGTCTGGGATCGCGAGTCAGGTAAGCCTGCGGCCAATGCCATTGTCTGGCAGGACCGGCGCACAGCGGACATGTGTGCGCAGCTGGCGGACGCAACTGCCGCCGTGAAGACGAAGACCGGGCTCTTCATTGACCCGTACTTCTCCGCTACCAAGATCAAGTGGATGCTCGACCATGTGGACGGTCTGAGGGCGCGTGCCGAGGCCGGTTCGCTCGCCTTTGGAACTGTCGACAGTTGGCTGATCTGGAAGCTCACCGGCGGCCGCCTGCATGCCACGGATCCGAGCAATGCCTCGCGCACGCTCTGTTTCAACATCCGGACAATGGAGTATGACGACGAGCTGTTGGCCCTCTTTGGGGTGCCGCGGGCGCTCGTTCCCGAGGTCCGTCCCAGCAACGGCTCCTTCGGCGTCACCGAGGCGAATCTTCTGGGGCGTGAAACGCCCATTGCCGGCGTCCTCGGAGATCAACAATCGGCGCTCTTCGGTCAGGGCGGATGGGAACACGGTATTGTCAAGAACACGTACGGCACCGGACTGTTTCTGATGGCATCAACGGGTGAAGCCATACCCGATTCCGGAAATCTGATCAACACGATCGGATGGCAGCTCGATGATGAGGTAACGTACGCAATCGAAGGCAGTGTTTTTGTCGGCGGCGCCTGCCTGCAGTGGCTTCGCGATCAACTTGGGCTGCTGGCGTCGGCCGCCGATTCACAGCCGATGGCCGAATCCCTCGACTCCAATGATGGCGTGTATTTCGTCCCCGCCCTCGCCGGGTTGGGGGCCCCGTATTGGGATCCGGATGCCCGCGGCATGATCATTGGTCTGACACAGGGGACAACGCCGAGTCACATAGCTCGCGCGGCTTTGGAGGGAATTGCGTACCAGAGCCGCGATATGATCGAGGAGATGCAGCAGGTTGCGGGCAGCCTCGAGTTCACCCGCATGCGGGTCGATGGCGGTGTCGCGAAGAATGATTTTCTGATGCAGTTTCAGGCCGATATCAGTGGTCTGGAAATCGAACGTCCGGTAATCATCGAATCGACGGCGGTCGGTGCGGCGGCCATTGCGGGAATGGCGACCGGCTTCTGGACACGGGACGAACTGCAGCAGTTGCGAAAGACGGATCGCATCTTCACGCCCGCCATGGCGCCGGCGCAGCGCGATGCCCATTGCCGCCGCTGGCAGGACGCCGTCAAGCGCGCGCTGAAGTGGGAGAAATAGGGGATTGGAAACTGGGGATTGGGGACTGGCGTTTTGGGGTTTTGATCACGTATCCGACCGAGCCAGGGTGTTTACTCTGGGCTATTTTGTGCAATCCCGGTGGGGTTGAATCGGATGGTTGTATCGCAATAGTTATTGCGGCGTCGCCCCCTAATCCCCAATACCTAGCGCCTCTTCCTCGTCCGTGGGTCGGCCTCGGCATCCGCCTTCGTTCCGCATGCGGGACGAAGGCGGAAATCCCCAGTCCCGATCAGCCTTCCAACGGTAGCGCGACGGGCCGTCCTTCCTCCGCCGACCGGTAAATCGCCAGAATGACTTCCACGGCACGTCGCGCCTCGGGCCCGTCGATAGGCGGTGGCGCGCCCGTTTCGATCGCCGCGAGGCACTCGGCAAAATTACGGCGATGCCCCTCGTGGCTGATCGCCGCGGGATCGGAGGCGCCCCCGCCGGTCTCTGTCATCGACGCATACTTTTCCCGAATGGTGGCATCCTCGTCCGTTTCGTCGGCGAAACGCCAGGTGACCAGATCTTCCTCGACGCAGACGGCGGTGCCGCGATTGCCGCAGATCTCCAGGCGCCGGAATTCCCCCGGGTAAATGCTTGTTGTGCCCAGGATCAGCCCGAGCGCCCCGTTCTTGAAGCGCAGAGCCGCCACGGCCGTGTCCTCCACCTCGATGTTCGTATGGGCCAACGTCTCCGTGTAGGCACACACCGACGCGACATCGCCCATCAACCAGATCAGCGAATCGATTCCGTGGATCGATTGATTCATCAATGCGCCGCCGCCGTCGTAGCGAATGGTCCCTTTCCATCCGCCTTCATCGTAATAGCTCTGGTCGCGCCACCACGGCACGTAGGCGCCGCCGAAGGTCAACCGGCCAAAGCGATGCCGATCCATCGCCTGCTTTATTACCTGCGTCACGTCATTGAAGCGGAACGGGAATATGCCGCACAGCGTCGTGCCCGCTTTTTCGTGTGCGGTGACCATCGCATCGATTCGACGGAGATCGATGTCGATGGGTTTTTCACAAATGACGTGTTTACCGGCCTCGGCAGCGGCGATGGCGGTATCGGCATGAACGCTGCTGGGCGTACAGATGGTGAGCACATCCACATCGGCATCCCCGAGCAGTGCGGTCAGCGAGTTATACCCCGTACAGTTATGCTTCTCGCCAAACTCCCGGGCTTTCTCACCCGAGCGTGAGAAACAGGCGGCAACGCGCCCATTGTCGAGTTCCCCAATTGCCTTGGCGTGGAACTCCGAGATCATGCCAAGCCCGACAATACCGAATCCGTATGTCTTCAATTTATTCCTCCGATTATAACCCCATGCCCACGGATTTTCGCCTTCGTGCGAAAGTGCGAATCCATGGGGTCAATCACATTCTCGAGCAAACATTTCTGAGGCACATGGAATTTTGTTCTTTCGCGCCATGTCAAATTGTTGTCGCATCGCGTACGGATCATGCCAGCCGTTTTTCTGCCGACAACGGCTCACTCGACGCCGGCCTGCGGCCGGCCGAGGGGGCGGCGCTGGTCGATGGCAGCTGCCATCGTCGCGGCGTCCGCAAATGTCAGATCGGAACCGACAGGGACGCCCAAGGCAATTCGTGTCACCGTCAGATCGAAGGCCTGTCCGAGCTCCTCGGCGAGGTAGTTGGCCGTTGCTTCGCCTTCAACATCCGGACTCGTGGAAACAATGACTTCGGTCACGCCCTGCTCCCGAACTCGATTCATGAGCGAGGCGACGTTGAGATCCTCGAAGTCAACGCCGTCGAGGGGCGACACGCGTCCGCCGAGCACGTGGTAGACGCCGTGGAATCGCCCGGACTTTTCGATCACGGGAATCTGGCGCGAGCTTTCGACAATGCAGATGCAGGTCCGGTCACGATTCGCGTTGAGACAGATGCGGCACTGGTGGCCTTCGGCCAGGTTGCCGCATACGGTGCAGGATTTGATTCGCTCTTTCAGCCGGCTGATGCGGTCGCCGAAGTCCTTCAACTGCTGCTCATTCCAGTCCAGCAGTGCAACCGCCAGCCGCTCCGCCGTCCGCCTACCGATGCCGGGCAGTGCCTGCAGATCGGCCACCAGTTCCAGCAATGCTTTGGGGTATTCATCTGCCATCGTTTTTCAGTGATTCTGACGGACTTATTTTGGATATTCGGTTGTCGCCGCTCGGGAAGTGATCGATCGTCCTCCAGGACCCGTCGGGCAAGTCCGAATCAATACTTCCATTTCATGCGACTGTATGTAAAGTTGCTGCAGTTATTCATGACGATGCGGCCGCCTTCGTAGGTGCAGACGCCGGTCGCTCGACAGTTGATATAATATTCCCCCCTGTGCCAGCGATAGTAACCATCGTTAAGGATTGTGTCGTCTGTAATCACGCCAGTCTTTCCGATTCTGCCAATTCAGCGTACGGACCTCGTCCGACTCTTCCTTA
>Ga0310123_10002108_pt1 | contig 16037 bp, 7 predicted proteins | sample CB6_AW_1057_MG_FD_203505 | JGI IMG/M metagenome (GOLD analysis project Ga0310123, IMG submission 203505) | Marine microbial communities from Western Arctic Ocean, Canada - CB6_AW_1057 | ecosystem: Environmental > Aquatic > Marine > Oceanic | place: Canada: Western Arctic Ocean | collected... | reverse complement strand
GCGTGACCCCGATGGTTCTGGCGCGGTGCTTGCGGTTGGCAAGCTCGATGGTCAGGCGCAGCCGCTCAGCTCTTTTGGGCTTCTCTCGGTCGTCCAGCAATGCTGGACGACCAGGGCTGACTGTGAGATGCACGTATTCAGCCTCAGATAGAGCATCGCCAATCTCATCACGCAGCTCCATTATAAGGATGTCCTGTTCTTGCCGGTATGCTAACTGAAAACCAAGGTACCATACCAGCAGTCCGAGCGCCGCAATGAGAATACTTATGGCCGTGCCCATACCCGGTGAGCGCCCGCCGTAATTGTGCAGCGCGTGCAATGTGTAGGCGCATAGCAGTCCGCCGGTGATGTAACCTGTATCTTTCCATACTCCGAGCGCGTGGCGCGCCATACCAAACCCAGCGCCGACCACGCCCGAGTACATCGCATGCGACAGTCCAAATACCAGCCCGCGCAAAACGAATAGCTCGAAGAGCGCGTACCATCCTCTGCTCTGCAGCGCATCAATATAATAGATGTAGTTTTCAGCGGTGGCGAATCCTAGTCCAACCATCGCTCCGTACACCATGCCATCTAATACCCCGTCGAACTCCTGCCGTGCGAGCACAAAGATCGCCGCAATGGCAAGTGCTTTAAGCAACTCCTCTACTCCCGGCGCCACCAGCGTATTTACGACGTCGCGCGACAACCATGCCAGTGGGCTGATAAGTTGTGGGTTTAGCAGCTCGCTCAGGATCACTGATGGTACTGTGCCCCACACGAACAACAGTACCAGAAAATGGATTGGCTCGCGCTCATAGCGGTCGGCCCGGTAAAATAGCAGCGCGAACAACACTCCGGGTATGGCGCACGCCAGAAGTGCAGCAACTATCGCTACAGAAGGCAGGATCATACTAGCATTCTAGCATGATCAGGGTGAAAGGTTAATCGGCGGGGCGGTCGCGCAGAACTTCTCCACGAGCTTGGTGCGCTTGCGTACATATTGCAGGCCGCTGTGGTGATAGTGAATCCGGGTGGTACGGTAACCCTCATGTGGGTGATGTTGGATAGGTTTGCGCTCTTGCCGCCCAGTAGGATGTGCATGGCCCTCCACGATCAATCGAGCTCCCCTGCCAGTTGGGCAACTTCACCGCAGGTGCACACGCATTTTTTGTTGTCATCTCTTTCTCGCTCTGTTCCTATTGTCTAAGTAAACGGGGATATTCTATTACTCAGATCGAGCGGATAAGTGTATATTCGAATAGCAACCAATAGCTTGCCTGCGCGTCTTTTCATAGTATATACTGACCGGGTGCTGGTAAGCTCCTTACGCGACTAGCTGGAGGGCGGGGGACAATAATTGTGGGAGGGCTCATGGATTTTTCCAATCGAGTAGTGCTGGTGACCGGTGCATCGCGGGGCATTGGGCGAGCTATAGCATTGGCTTTTGCGGAGACGGGCGCGCATGTGGCTGTGCATTACCATCAGGACCATGAAAAAGCGACTGAAACACTCGCTTCCCTCCATGGTGGAGTCCATAAGGTTTTTCAGGCGAACATTTCCCAGTCATCCGAGGCGCAGTCGCTTGCGCGTGCGGTAGTTGATGAAATGGGTACTATCGACATTCTGGTTAACAACGCTGGCATTCTTGCCCAGCAGGTGCTGCCCGGGATTAGTTACGGGGAATGGCGGCGCAGCTGGCAGCGCGTGCTGGACGTAAACCTTTTAGGGCCAGCCAATCTCACCTTTTGTGTGGTGGAGCACATGCTCACGCGCGGAGGTGGCAAGATTGTGAACATCTCCTCGCGGGGCGCATTTCGGGGAGAGCCTCAGGCCCCAGCTTATGGTGCCAGCAAGGCCGGTTTGAACGCGCTAAGCCAGTCCCTGGCGCAGGCGCTCGCGCCGCACAACATCTTTGTGTATGTGGTCGCACCTGGTTTCGTGCAGACCGAGATGGCCGCGGAGCTGCTCTCGGGACCCAACGGAGAATCCATCCGGCGGCAAAGTCCGCTGGGCCGGGTGGCCCGACCGGAAGAGGTGGCGCGCACCGTGCTGTTTCTCGCCTCCGAGGGCACTGACTTTCTTACCGGCTGCATAGTGGATGTGAACGGCGCTTCATACTTGCGCTCCTGAGTGTGGCCGCTCGGAGTGGTTGGACTTTACATGCTCAGAAAACCTGATTCAACAACCAGCGTAGTGAGAGAATCAAGCGCATGGATTGTAGTCTGGTGTGCGCTCGCGGCCATTGTAATATGGTACTTGCACGCCGAACTTTACACTGTCTATGGTCCGTTTCTTACGCTCAGAGACTGGGGGATACCACCGCCTTGGGCGCAATTAATTCGGCACAGCCGTTGGGTGGCGCGGGGGGTGGGAGCACTGGGGCTGGCTACACTCGTTTTCATCGAAATGAAAAGGCAAGCGGTGAGTCAATTCATTCAAGCGGTGATAAGCAGGACAGGATTCATAGTTGTCAGTGTAGTTTTGATCGGCTGTCTTTCCGGAGTTTATTTTCTGTTACCAGGATATCTGATCGCAGCAACTGATGGTATCGATTACACTACTTTGGCGTGGCAAGTAAGAAATGCGTTGGTGCTCGGTCGTTTCCCGATATGGTCCAACTGGGGGGACATGGGCTCACCGCTCATGCAATTCTTCCACCCTCTGCTTTTCACGTTGGTTGCGACAGTAGACTTGGTAGCTGACAACATCTGGGTTTCCATGAAGCTGGTTCTGTTTACGCTCCACATTCTTTCTGTTGCGGCCGTCTTCGTCTATGTAAAGCGTATTACAGTCTCCAGATTGGGTGGCATCGCGGCCGCTTGCGCAATCGGCTTTTGTTATTATCGTTACCATCTGCTAGTTTACACGAACAAATTTGTGTCGGCGCCCACCTTCCTTCTGCTCCCATTGCAGCTGTTGTTGGTTGAGGAGATCGTGGTGGGCAGTCGGGCGCGGCGGGCAGGCATGGCGTTGGCGGCTACCGTTGCTCTTGGGCTCATCTTTCATGTTCATTTTGGGATACACAATGTGTGTTTCGTGAGCGTGTATGCGGTCTTTCGGCTATTTCCCGTAGGTTCATCTCCTCTGTTTCAGTGGCGTCGCCGTACTCACGCTGGCCGACAGCTCCTGCTTTGGACTGGATTAGGAGTGCTTGCGTCAGCCGCGTACACTGTCCCAGCGGTGGTGGAACAAGACCTTACTGTCATACCGGATTTATTCTCCAGGGGTTTGTTATCTGTTCCACCTCGGCTAGTAAACGATCGCATAGCAGCCATGTTTACATTCGCGGGCAGCCAGGGAAGGGGATGGGATTACGGTTATGTGGGCGGCTGGATGATGGGTTTTGGGCTGTTCGGATATGCACTTGACCTGTACAAGCGTAACTGGAGGGTAATAGCACCGTTGAGCATCTTGGTGTTGGCGCTGTTGCTCGCTCTCGGACCGGTCGGGTTTCTTTTTAGGACTCAAGGTCGTTACAGTGTCTATGTGGTTGTAATGGGCGCGATCGGGGTTGGAGTACTGGTGGCTAGGCTGGAGTCAACCGATGTACTTGGTTTTACCAGTTGGCGCGGTGGTTGGCCCTGCGGTCGTTGCGGTCTGGTCACTCTCGCTATCTGTAGCATTATTATTGTGGACACATTGCGCTTTCAGCTGTTTCTGAATTACCTCGTACCGCCTTCTCACAATGGCAGTCCGGAGAACCGAGTCACTGCGCACCAATGGCTTGCGCGGCATCGCAATTCCATTCAGGGCAGAATCCTTGACCAGGCTCAACCTGAGAATGGTTCGCTCATACCATATGTTGCTGGACTCTCAACGTATCAAGGAAACAACGAGACTTCTCGTTGGTCTTTATCTCTCTTGAGGAATCTTAGGCCTGCAAATCCCAACCCCCACGGCATCCGTCCGTATTCGTTGGAGGAGCTGCTTGGGCCGGAGCGGGATTTGTTGTTGATTGCCAACACAGGTTTGGTGATCGCAGACAGCCCGACGCCGCTGGCGCAGTACCCGGGCGCTGTTGAAACTGGCGATGGGGCGGTGCTAATCCCGACTGGGGGTGGAATGTCCATGCTGGCGAGCGAGACAACCATGATTGTTGAACCGCGGCTGCAGTTTGCTCCTCTTGCTCGTGAGATGAGTATAGACCGAGAAAGTGGCGTGGCAGCCTTTATCCCGATACTCTCCGGCGAAGGCCCCAGTGTGCACTCAGCCCTTTCCGGGAGCGTTCTGACGGCCAGCGTTAGCAACCATTCGATGGAGTCGCAATATGTGCGTATGGATTACGAGTTATCATCCACAGCCTATCTGCAACTTAGCTATTCATATTATCCGTACTTGCGCGTTAAGATAGACGGTGCGGAGGTAGAAACCTTCCCGACAGCCTTTGGGCTTATCGGGCTGCAGTCGCCGTCTGGAGGCCATACTCTTGAGATTATTCCGTATCTATCGCCACTCCGGCGAGTGGTGATAGCAATCAATATGGCTGCTTTGCTGCTGTTGGCAGTGCTATGGTTGCTCAGTTTCCGCAGATTGCCTGCCCCTCGCGCGGTATAGCCTGTACACTCGCGGTGCTATAATCTCCTCGTGTCCGCCCCCCTCACCACTGCCGAGTGGGACGCTTTTGTAGCGGAATTCCGGCAGCAAACGCTCGAACGCTCAACGGTACCTGTCAGTGCCCACATATTGCAAAGCTCTAGCTGGGCTAGTCTGAAATGCGGCGTTGGCTGGGCCGCTACGCGGGTGGTAGCGCGGCATGAGGGACGTCCGGTAGCGGGCGCGCAGATTCTCTTCAGGCCACTGCCGCTGGGCTTCGGTTCTGTAGCGTATTTACCGAAGGGTCCGCTGGTCGATTGGTCGGATATTGAACAGTGTCGATATGTGCTTGCGCTCTGCGACGAGGCTGCGCGCGCGCGGCATGCTATCTTCTTGCAAATCGAGCCTGACCTACCCGAAAGTGGGAAGATGGACACAATGCTGAAAGACCTCGGTTTATCTCAGGGATGCTACAGCGTACAGCCGCGGCGTACCATCATCGTTGATCTCAATCCTTCGGAAGATGAAATATTGGCGGGCATGAAGCAGAAAACGCGCTATAACATCCGTCTGGCGGATCGGCGGGGCGTTAGCGTGCGCGAGGCCACGCCGGAGACTGCTGATGCGGACGTTACCGAATTTCAGCGTTTGATGCAGGCGACAGGCCAGCGCGGTAGCTTTGGGGTGCATTCCGCGGAATATTACCGGAGCGCGTACTATCTGTTTGCTGTACGGCATCAGTCGGCGCTTCTGCTGGCCGAATATCAGCGCCGACCACTGGCAGCCCTGATGGTCTTCGCGTTCCGAGAGCGTGCATGGTATTTCTATGGTGCTTCCAGTGATCATGAGCGAGAGCGAATGCCGTCCTATGCGCTACAATGGGCTGCAATACGCTGGGCGAAGGCCAGAGGCTGTATCAGTTACGACCTTTGGGGTGTTCCGGATGCAGATAATCACGTGCTGGAATCCGAATTCGATACGCGCACGGATGGTCTTTGGCCGGTGTATCGCTTTAAGCGTGGGTTCGGAGGGCGACTAAAGCGGAATATGGGCCCGTGGGAGCGCGTGTATATGCCGTGGGCGCATCAACTGTATCAGCGGTTTATTGCAGCGCGTGCTGGAGCACAGGCATGACCGATATGATGCAGGTAGTTACCAATAGAGATGAGTGGCACGAAGCGCTGGCGGATTTGACAGGTGCAGAACTGCTGCAATCATGGGATTGGGGGGAATTGAAATCGAGGCATGGATGGATACCGCAGCGCTGGGCTTGGAAGCGCGAGGGACAGCTGCTAGCAGCTGCGCAGCTGCTGCGGCGCAGCGCAAAGCGTTTTGGGATGCGTACTGCGGTTGCATATGTTCCGCGGGGTCCCTTGTTGGCTTGGGAAGACGCCGACTTGCGGCGGCAGGTGCTGCGCGATTTGCGCTCTCTGGCGTGCCGGCAGGGTGCTATTTTCCTAAAGATAGACCCGTACGTTGCCGTGGGCTACGGCGCGCCCGATAGCATTGATGCACGTCCAGATGAGCTCGGCCTAGAGATTGCGGAAGAGTTGGCGGCAGATGGTTGGCGTGAATCAGGGCAGCAGGTGCAGTTCCGCAACACGGTGATGCTGGATCTGACGCAAGACGAATCCGTGTTGATGGATTCCTTCCGGCAGAAAACTCGTTACAATGTTCGTCTGGCAATGCGAAAAGGGGTAACGGTTCGCACGGGCACATACAGTGATCTTGAATTACTTTTTGGGCTGTATATGTGTACCGCCGAGCGCGACGGTTTCTTCATCCGCCCGCAGCAGTATTATCTCGATGCCTGGAGCAGTTTCATGAGCGCGGGTATGGCAGAACCGCTTTTGGCTGAGGTTGACGGTGAGATTGTAGCGGCACTTATCATGTTCACATTCGGTGAGCGTGCGACCTACATGTATGGCATGTCCAGCGGGACCCACAGCGAGAAAATGCCCAATTATCTGCTGCAGTGGGAGGCTATTCTGCGGGCTAAGACGTCCGGCTGCACCGTTTATGATTTCTGGGGTGCTCCGGACCATTTTGCGGTCGGTGATCCACTCTGGGGAGTGTGGCGCTTTAAGGCCGGTTTTCGCGGTCGGGTAGTGCGGACACTGGGTGCGTGGGATTATCCCTGCCGTCGCGCCGGATACTGGCTATATGCGTCTGCTATACCGCATGTGCTGGCGACGATGCGCCCCATGGGTAAGTAGAAATTAATTCCGGGCACGGGTTGCGCGGAGGGGGAGGAAACTATGTTGGCAATGGTAGTCTGGAAAGGTGGCCTAGCTTTCACCGGCCGGGCAGAGCGCGGCCATCAGGTTGATATGGCTGCTTCAACCTCGAATGATGGCGGAGCGTCGCCGATGGAGGTGGTTATGATGGCGCTTACAGGTTGTACGGCCATTGATGTGTTATCAACCCTGCAGAATAAACGTCAGCAGGTGAAGGAATTCGCGGTGCTTGTTCAGGCTGAAAACGCCATGATTTCCCACGCGTCTTCATCAGAGCAAGCGTTGAGTACATCGTTACCGGGGATGGAGTGCGGATGGCTGTCGTGGCGCATGCGGTGGAGCTATCCAGAACCAAATACTGCTCAGTGCATGCGATGTTGAAGCAGGCACTGTCGATTGAGTTTTCGTACCGGGTGCAGGCAGCTGGTTAGTCGTTTCCGCTGGTTGGGGTTCCCAGCTTATAGATCGTCAACCATGATTCGCCCCCGGGCCGTGCGTAGGTCTGCAGCGGCTGAAGATCCAAATTAAGCGCAGCCAGGTCGTCGTCGTCTTTCGGGTGGTCAAGAACTAGTAGAGAACGCGTGCCGACTTCCGTCTTTACCAGACCAGCGGAGAATTCCTCCGGGGGTTTCCAGACAGGTGTGAGCGGCGAGCCGGGCGGCAGATAGGCCGATATGCGCTGCTGTCCACCCAAATCGAAGGTCAGCAGTTGCAGTGGAAGGCCGCTCGCGTTGAACTGCGTGGCAATCTCACGGAATCCATAACCCGAAGGCCATCCGCGTATGTATTCCCAGGCATCACGCCTTGGCAGTTCCAGTACTTCTGGATTTCCGAAAGTGTTCCGCATGAACTGGATACTCGGAATAAGAGCCATAATTCCTATAACGACCACCGTTATTCTGATGCTAGCGCCCAGCTGCGCAACCCTCTTCCACAGAGTTGCTGCGCCGGCAGCCATCAAGAGAACGAGCAAAGCCACGTAAGGTAGTGCGAAGCGCGCCTCCAAAAAGCCCGGATTGCTTTTTGAAATCAGTGGAAGCAGACCGAGAAGTGCTGTGGCACAAACGTATAGACTCATTCGTGTGCGCTTCCAGAGCGCTATGGCGATGGTCACCAGGCCCGTCCACCACAGCCACGGCGTGAACAGGACGTGGAAATAGCTCCAAACCATCGGGCCTGTAAACTGTGCCTGAGCCCACATTTCTGCTGGCGAGCTGGCTGTCTTGCGGGCCAGCAAATCCAATCCAAGGTCAGAGCCGGCGATAGCACGCAGCACTGTCAGCACCGGCAGCAGTAGTGCTGCTGTGAGCAAATAAACCCGCAGCGTTGCGCGGGCGTGCGCCCGCCAGCGGTAGCGACAGCCTATAATGAGCGCGGCAAGCGCTGGAACCGGAACAAAAACTAGGCTTGTAATCTTCGAGAGCAGACTGGCAGCCAGCGCCAGTGCGGCGATGACGGTGTTGCTACGCCTGTGTGGGGAACGCGCAAGTTCTGCGCTCGACCATAGTAGTATTAAGAAGCATGCGGTCGCATATGTATCGGGCAGCTGCATGCGCTCGAAAAACAGCGCGAAGGGTACGACTGCATACGTCACTGCGGTGACAGTGGCGGCGGGCCTCGGTAAGAAGCGTTGGGATAGGGCCAGAAGCGCGGCGAAACCTACAGTTGTCAGCAGCACGGTGGCCCCGCGCGTCACCCACACGCTGCTGTTGAATGGCCAGAAGACGGCCGCCCAGAGTACATTTAGTAAGCGTCCGTCTGAGGCGGCGTGAAAAGGCTGCCATTCCCATACTAGGCGTGCCCACCATATGTGAGCCGCTTCGTCCAGAAATACTGGCAGCGAGTCCAAATTGTGCATCCGCGTCCACCAATAAAACCATACTGCGGCCAGCCAAGGGAAGGAAGGTTTTAGTCTGAGGGCCATTCACTTAGAATGCCGGCCAGCAACGCGGTGCGAGGTGCGAGGCTAGCAAGGGTCAGTGATTCATTGCGAGTGTGTGCACCATTTCCCTGCGGACCGAGGCCGTCAAGAATGGGTATGCCAAAAGGTGCAACTAGGTTTGCATCGGATCCGCCGCCGGTGCTGCCCTCACTGATAGTTATTCCGAGCATACTACCAATCTCACGCGCGCGACTGTAGGCCGCTGCGATTGTTTCGGTACGTGGCATGGGCGCTCTCTCCAGGCTGCCGGTGACGAGCACCTGTGCGCCTGGCAAAATCGGCTGCAGGCTTTCAATTAGAGCGGTCATACGCTCCGCTTCCGACTGTGTGGTCACCCGCACATCGACAATCAGGCGGCATTCGTCCGGCACCACATTGCTGCGCGTACCGCCCGAGATTTTGCCCACGCTGACAGTGCTGCCGGCCTCGTAATTGGTCAACTTCTGCAGCGCCAGTACCTGCTGCGCCATCTCCTCGATTGCGTTTACCCCGTTGCGGTGATCTGCGCCGGAATGCGCGGCCTGCCCGAGCGTGACCACCTCGAAGTTGGCCACGCCTTTGCGGGCGGTTTTCAGTGCGCCATCCGGCAGTGCCGGCTCCATGCACAGTACTAACCCAGATGTTCGCCCAAGTGATTCAATTAACGGGCGCGATCCTTCCGAACCGACCTCCTCATCGGACGTGAGAAGCAGCGTTAGCGGCCACTGTGGCCAGTTCTGCTCGGTGCGCAGCGCCTGCAGCACGAAGAGTACCTGTGTGATGCTGGCTTTCATGTCGATTGTCCCAGGACCATACATTTCACCAGCCTGCACACGCACCGGGTTCTCTGTCAGCATGCCTACAGGGTGCACGGTGTCGAAGTGGCAGAGTATCAGGAAACCACCATCGACCTGTCCATCGCGGTCCGGCCAGCGTGCCACGACATTGTCTCCGGCGGACGTTTGCGTATCAATCTCGATGAAGGGTTCAAGCGGGCGTAGCAATTCCGTTATCTTTTTCCCCATGCGGTCCAGCGCGGCTTTGTCATTAGAAGGTGATTCGATCTCCACCAGATCGCGTAGCACCGCTTGCATCTGTGGCAGCTGGTCATCGAAGGTGCTAATGGGAATCAGATTCATGGCGAGGAGGTCACTCCAAGTGGTGGCTTTTCTAGTATATTCTACCCCCGCGCGCGAACGTGCGCGAACTTCAAGTCGATGGAAACGTATCGTGAGAACACTCGCGAAAGTGGGTAACCTATTTTCCCTAGGCCCATCGCGCGCTTGCCGGAACTGGAGCGCAACCTGTGGTGAAAATTGAATCCGACCGTCCGCAGTGTGCTGAAGGAACATTGTACGCGCATGTATGCTCCGGCATGTGGGTACGCCTGGACGTCCGGCGGCGGTTGACTCATCTATGAGCCTGTTATAAACTGGTACTATCTCAGCTGATAAGAAAATTGCACATACTGGCCAACCTGATATATAGTTTCACTCCGTGTTCATAAGGCGAAGCACGCGAGGAGCGAGCTACTGATGAGCGATTCAAATGTCCGTGTGCGAATCCCGCGGCGAAATCCTGCGCATCTTTTCATCACCATTTCTGTCATTCTGAGTATGTTAATCTCCGCCTGCGGTGGCGGCGCGCCAGTGTCCGAGGCTGTGCCGACCGAGGCTGCTTTAACCGAGGCGACAGCTGTACCCGCGGTTGAGGCCACGGCTGTGGTTACCGAGGTTGAAGAGGTGAAACCGGAAGAAGAAGCAGAGCCCACAGTTGAGGCTACGGCTGTGGTTACCGAGGTTGAAGAGGCGGAGGCGGAGGAGGAGGCGGCCCCGGTGGTGGAAACTGTGGCGGATGTGCTTCTGACCGTGCTGACAGGGCGTGTGGATTATAGATTGCCAGGGGTGGAGGAATGGGAGCAGGCCCTGGGTGAGGCCATCCCTCTGGAAGTAGGCACGCAGCTGCGGGCCTACCAGCTCTCTTCTGCGCGGCTGGACCTCGCCGATGGCTCAAAGGTGCTCATGAAGCCGGTCTCCAAAATTGGTATGACCACCTACCGGCACGAACCGGAGACGCCGCTGACACAGGCATATGTGGATATTCCAGAGGGTGAGGCCGCCTTTGATGTGAACGGCCCACTCAAAGGAGATAATTCCTCGTTCCTAGTGAAGATGCCTACGGGGGTCTTCTCGGTGAACCCGGCAGTAGAAGCATCCGCAGAGGCCTCCCCGGAGCCGCCGCCGGAGCAGCCCGAGCCGGAGGCGGCCGAGGCAGCCGCGGAAGACCCAGTGGTGGCTTCCACGGCGGAGGAACTAGATCTGGCTGACGTGACCCTGCACGTGCTTTCCGGACGAGTAGATTTCCTCTTACCGGGATCGGATGACTGGCAGGCGGCGGAGGGTGAGGCCTTCAGCTTGGAGCTGGGCACCGAGGTACGTACGTATCAGCTCTCTATGGCGCGTCTGGACCTGGCGGATGGCTCGAAGATTATGATGAAGCCGACCTCCAAAGTGTCGGTGAGCAGCTATTTACATGAGCCGGACACGCCGCTGACGCAGGCATACATAACAGTACCAGAGGGCGAGGCCGCCTTTGATGTGAACGGCCCGCTGGCGGGCGCGGACTCATCCTTTTTGGTGGAGATGCCCACGGGCGTCTTCTCGGTCACCGGAACCTCCTTTGTGGTCAACGCCGGCAGCGCGGACGAGCCGGCGCAGATAACCCTACTGGAGGGCAGCGTGGTGGCGGGCGCGACCGCGCAGAATGCGGATACTGGCGAACTAGAGGCTATGTTCTTTGAGATGGAGGCCGGCGATGAGGGTGCGGCCATGAATTTCATGTCCTCAGAGCAGGTGGCAGAGATAGCGGTGGAGACCGGACAGCAGGCTGAGATCGAGCAGCAGCTGGCCGCCATGAGTGTGGTCACTGCGCAGGGCACCGAGGGTATAGAGACGGCGGCTGAGTCCGGGCTGGCCGCGGCGGTGGAGCAAGGCCTGGAGAGTGGCAAGGTGGGGGCACTGGACGAGGAGCGGCGTGCGGCTGTCGAGAGCGTCGTCAGCGAGGGAGAACTTTCTGAGGCTGCTCCGACCGTGATTAACGCTGAGGAGATGGCTGCGGCGCTTGCAGAGGAGTCTGGAGAGGAGAGTGTGCTCTCGGGATTGGGCATGGAGGTGCAGACTGCCGTGGAGGCACTAGTGGGCGAGGGAACGGAGGCGCGCGAGGGTGTGCTTGAAGGCGCGCTGGAAAGTTTTACGGACTCGTTTGAAGGCCCGCAACCCACGGTGGTGACTGATGCGGAGGGTAACACGGTGCAGATCATGCCGCCGGAGGTGACCATTAATGCGGACGGCACAGCCAGCGTGGAGCCCGGGAAACTGTTGGACGAGAACGGGGATCCTTTGAGTGACGAGGCGCTTACCATTGTTTCCGAGAATCCGGTGACGGTAGTTGACCGGATTTCCGGAGAGGTGACCGAAGTGGGCATTATTGATGCGTTGGCGCTGCCGACTGTGGACCCCCTAGCGGGTGCGGATGATCGTGGAGAGATGGCCGGGGCAGCGCTGTTCGCCGGGCCGCAGCAGGAAGAGGGTGTTGGCAAGGTCATGTTCGTGGCCGGTGATACTGGTGTGAACCTGCTGCAGGGCGAGGGGGTAGCCAGCGCGCTCGGTGTGGACGCGATCACCGGAGAGACAGTTCCTTTTGTGATGGAGGTGGTCGCAGGTAAAGAGGGTATGGTGATCGAGATGCCGGACGTGGCGCAATTGCCCGAGGACATGCAGGCTGAGGGTGCGCTGGGTGGATTACTGGACATGCTCGGTGCAGTGGCCGCGGGAGGAAAGCAGGTTTTGGAGTCGGTGCAGGATAAAGGTTTGCTGCAGACCGTGGGCGAACTGCTCAGCAGTGAGAAAGCGGGTGGCCTGCTGGGTGAGAATGCGGCAGCCGCAGGCGAACTGTTGGCCGAAGGCACGGTGCAGCTGGGCGAGAAAATAAAGACCATCGACGCGCAGACCATGAAGACTATGTCCGCGGCCGGGCTGGCCAACGCCTCGCTGAGCGCGGTAGGCATGGGAGTAAAAAAGAGTACCGACGTGGTGGACCGTGCCAGCGCCGGCGGCGGCCCTGAGCAACAGGCGTTGGTGAACAGTTTTATCGGCGATTTCACGGGGCCGAAGTCAGACCTGATATTGGACTCTGAAGGCAATGTCATTGGCGAGGTACCTCCACCTGAGGTGGTGTTTGACCAGAACGGTATCCCGCAAGGGTTGTTGCCGAGCACGCCGATGGACCCTGAGGGCAACAAGTTGGACGAGCAGGCGCTGCAGGAGTTGACCGAAGCGTCCTCGGGCGAATTATTCATGATCGACCCGAATTCAGGTAAACCGGTGGCCGTGGGCGGCGGGCAGATGGTCACCTGGGGCATTCAGAACATGCTCTCCACCTCTGACAACCGTGGTGTCGGGAAGCAATCCATGTTTCCGCCGGTCAGTTTTGATGCCGAGACAGGCGAGATGAAGGCCACGGTGATTATTTTCGCAGGCGGAGAATTTTCCGGATTTGATGCTTTCGATGCGGATAAGATGCGTGGTGCCGTGACCGAGGCGGGTGGCCCTGCGATCTTGGAAGTGCCGCGCTTGCCAGGCATGGAATTTGACGAGCAGGGTCGTATCGCCGGGCAGGAGGATCTCTCCTTTGTGACCTACGATGCGCTCGGGCAGGCGACCGAGTGGTCCATGCCGGACCCGTTCATGTTCAATGCAGAGGGCGATGTACTCGGGGTGCAGCCGCCGCCTGCGTTGTTGTTCGGGCAGGATGGGAATCAGTTTGGTCTGCACCAGGATGAGCTGCACTTCTTCCATGATCAATTTGAAATCGAAGCGGGTGACGGTCCGCAGATTGTATACGACCAGTTCGGTAATCCAATGACGACCGATATGAGCATGATGGCGCAGGTCATGCGCGATGAGAACGGCGAGGAGACCGGGCGGCAGATGATGGGGCGTACCATGGCTTGGGACAATGATTTCTTTGCGCACGGTCTAGCGCTGACAACCGAGGAGTTTCATGTGGCCATGTTTGATGAGGCGGGCAACGTCTCTACAGTGGCGATGTACTCCGAGCCGGTCTTCGACGAAGTAGGTGGATGGGCGGGCATGATGCCTCCCCCGATACTGATGCGCGACGAATTCGGGCATGTATATGGGTTACGAGAGTCTGACATAATGCTGTCCGCTGATGTGTTACAAGATATTTTCTTAAGTGAGGCAGGCGCGCGTGCGGGGATGGAGAAAGGCGGAGCGTCTATGTTCCAGATGGACTTCTTCGCGGCCACCGGCGCACGCAGGGGTGGCATGGAGTTCAATCTGGAGGCCTTCGCAGGTGGCCGCTTCGGCGCTGGCGACCCGAATCTGAGCCCGGAAGATAGCCGCACGGATTACATGCCCGGCGACCCGTTTAAAGACCCGTTCGCCGTGCCGTGGGGTCAGGGTCCTGAAGCCTTTGGTAACTTTGAGGGTGAAGGGCATACCAATTTTGCGGTCACGGGCTTTTTCGACCCGGAGCACGGAGACCACGTGGGTTTTGACGATTTCGGTGGCCCTGGTGGTATGGAGTTCGGGAACCTCGAAGTTTTCGGCGGCGGTTTTTCCGCACCTCGGTTCTTTGATGACGATGGTGTTGCCTATATGGCGCCGACCATCGGCGATGTTCCGGAGGGATTCTACGACTCAGGTTCGGGCTCTGGAAGTGGGGAGTTGGATGCCTACGGTTCTTTTGAGGGACAAACCGACTTTGGACCTTCGATGAGTAGCTTGGTTGGCGGCGGACATGGACACGGCAGGATGGACTTCTTTTCGCTGCCGGAAGGAATGGATTTACCTCCGGCCTTTGACGTCAGCTGGGGCGGGAAAGATTTTTTTGGCGGTGGCGGTTTTGGCTCGGACGAGGGTTTCAAGTATGACGAAGGCTTTGGCCCAGAGGACACCCGGGGTGTTGAGGGAGGCCTGCCTCCGGATGCAACCGATGAGCAAAAAGCCCAGTTTGCCGCAGACTCAGGTGGCACGCGCACTGATTGTGAGCCCGGTGATGATATCTGTCAGCAAGGCGGTATGGGCGAAGGTGGCTTAGGTCCGGAAGACTCGAGTACTGACTGTGATCCGGGCGACGATTTATGTGAGCAAGGCGGGGGCCAAGGTGGAATTTCTGACTACTGGAACTTATCCGAGGACGAGGTGGGCGGACGCTCGGGAGAGTTCAACGCATTTGATTTCTTTTTTGGCGGTGGTTACGGAGAACACTCGGATGATGAGCATCTAGGTGCCGGTGCCGGCTTTGGCGGTGAGAGTGGTGGAGGTGCCGCTGGTGGTGAGGTCCCTGGGCAGGGTCAGCAAGATGACCGGGGCGGCGTTGGCGGCGCGGCCTCTATGGATTTCTTGAACTATATGGCTAAAGGTGGCCCTGAAGACGAAGCCGGCTTCGACGGCGAGGGTGGTGAAGGCGGTTTAGACGATAGGGGTGAAGGCGGTTTAGACGATAGGGGTGGCGATGGTGGTGAAGGTGGTTTTGATGATAAGGGCGACCAAGGCTTTTTCGCTGGCGGCGAGGGGGAGCAGTCCGCTGGCGGGTTTGACTTCTTCAGGCAGTTCGAGGACGTTGGTGAAGAAGTGGCGCGGGGCGAGGGCCCTGAGGCCGAGGGCGACGAGCACGGTGGCTTAAGCGAAGGTGACACCCGTGGGGGCGAGGGCGGCCTGCCATCTGATGCGACCGCTGAGCAGCAAGCCCAGTTCAACCAGGATGCCGAGGGAAGTCGGACCGAATGCACGCCGGGCGATTATGAGTGTGAGCGCGGCGGTACTGGCGAAGATGGTGGTGAAGGCGAACATGGTGGCGAAGACGGCTTTGCTGGTGAAGGTGGTGGTGAAGGCGAACATGGTGGCGAAGGCGGCCTTCCTGGCGAGGGCAATGCGGAACCGGGCACCTGTGACCCGACGACCGACCCGAGCTGTGGAGAAGGTACTCATGACCCCGGCGAGCAGGGAGGTGGACCGAGACCCGAGGGTGAGGATACGGGCTGCGACCCCAACTGTCCGGGGCAACAAGGCGGTGGTGAAGGGCAGCAGCAGGAGCATCAGGAGCAGCAGGAGCATCAGGAGCATCAGGAGCAGCAGGAGCATCAGGAGCAGCAGCAGGATGAGCAGCCTCCTGAAGAGGAGCACCGTGAAGAGCCTCCTGAAGAGGAGCACCATGGTGAAGGCGAAGGTGAAGGTGAAGGCGAAGGTGAAGGTGAAGGTGAAGGTGAAGGTGAAGGCGAAGGTGAAGGCGAAGGTGAAGGCGAAGGTGAAGGCGAAGGTGAGCCCCCTCCTCATGGC
>Ga0310123_10002107_pt1 | contig 16045 bp, 11 predicted proteins | sample CB6_AW_1057_MG_FD_203505 | JGI IMG/M metagenome (GOLD analysis project Ga0310123, IMG submission 203505) | Marine microbial communities from Western Arctic Ocean, Canada - CB6_AW_1057 | ecosystem: Environmental > Aquatic > Marine > Oceanic | place: Canada: Western Arctic Ocean | collected... | reverse complement strand
GGTGGCCATGGGGCCGCACCGGTTCCTGCGTGGCGAGCCATGGCTCAGCCCCGGGATGGCCGCATCCATTGACTGGATTCGTTGTGTTTCTCCAGTGCCGGCAATGTTCGAAGTGCTTGGCGACACTAGTGTGGGTGCCGGTGGCCTGGCTGCCGCCGGTAGTATCGCATCGCGGTATTGTGTGATAGCGGCGGTTTCAAGCATCATCTTCATGTTTTGGACAGCGATACGCCTGAATATGCGCGTGCTTGATCGGGCTCGAGCTGCGGGCAAGGTCACTGATGACCGCTCAACCAGCGTCAAGGCATATCGCCGAATCATGTACCTTTGGTTCTTTGATCCCAAGCGGCGCGACGGACTGATTGGGGCACATTATGGCACGATTGTTGGAGCCGTCTGCGGTGCCGTTGTCATGGGGGCCGCGGCGGCAGTCTGGTTCGTGAAATTTCCATTCGGACAAGAGGGCCAGAGCTTTCAGCAGAACTTGGGCATTGTTGCCGTGGGCACGATTTTTGGATTTTTGGCAGTCATTTGTGCTGGCAGCATCCTTTGGCTGGTAGTTACGCAGAATCCGGTCACAGTCAAGGAGCAGAAGTGTAACCGGTTCGGGCGCAGCAATTGGCTGTTACGGCTGGTGGGCGCGTGCCTGATCATATCCTTGCTGCTTATGTTGGCAGCCGCAACGCGCAGTTCGGCTACAGGGGTGTCCGCGATGGGGGGAATCATGGTCATTCTCCAGGTGAGTCTGATCATCCTGCTGACACCCAGCCTGGCCAGCGGGTTGATCAGTGGCGAACGCGAGAGTCGCGGATGGCAGCTATTGCAAATGACACCGATGAGTACTGCAACAATCGTGATTGGCAAGCTGCTATCGGTAATCGTCACCCTGGTCCTGGTTCTCTTGGCCACGCTACCAGCGTACGCGGTGCTGATCTTCATCGATCCTGGTCAGTGGCAGATTGCGGTGAACGTGTTGATTACGCTGACGCTGACGGCGGTGCTCGCGTTATTCATGTCAGCCGGGGTCAGTAGCTTGTTCCGCCAGACCGCCGCGGCTACGGCCACCAGTTATGCTCTACTGGTGGGTTTGTGTGCAGGTACAATGCTTTTCTGGCTCGGCCAGGATGCGCCGTTTAACCGCGATATGGTTGAGAAAGTGCTGACGATCAACCCGCTAGCCGCGGCATTGAACTTGATCGACGCACCGGGGTTTACCGAATACAACTTCGTACCCACCACCTGGTATATCGTCGGTGGTATGTGTGGGCTGAGCTTGTTTGTGCTGGTCGTTCAGGTCTGGCGACTGACCCGCCCCCAATAGCCCCGGGCCCTCCCTAATAAGTCCCGGTGGGAAGTGGAAGCGAGATGACAATGAAATGCCTACCGCACAATCTTGTGGCGAAGGCCAGGGAGACCGTGGTCGCGATTTTGGGAATCGGATGTGTTGGTATTGCCATTGCCGGTGAACCCTCGGAGCCTCTGGCTCCGGCCAACGGTGCACTGATCGATCTGCCCATGCTACGAGATCCGGACCTGGCTGATCCTCCGCGAATATCCCAGTTCGATCCCGGGCTCAAATCATTGTGGCTATCGGCCTTGGCCCGCCCCGAATACGACCTACGCGTGGCTGCGATCCGGGCATTTGTCGAAGCCCGCCAGCGTGGCATGGAAGACCTCGAAGATGTGCTACCTGACGTGCTAAGACGTCTGGAAGAAGATGGCCAGGCAGATGTTCGGCTTGCCGCGGCCCGAGCGATGGTTGCCTTCGATTATCGCGATGGCGCAGCAGCACTACTTCGTGCCGGGGGTGCCTCCGAGAATATCGGGTTGGACATGACTGGGATTACCGACGCCACCTTGGCTCGCTGGGATTACGAACCGGCTCGTGCCGTATGGCGGGAGCAGGCTTCGGTGGCCTTAGCCCTTGCCGAGCCGATCCGAGCTGTCTCGGCAATCACCAGCCTTGGCACAGTTGTCGATCCAGAAGCAGCACCACAGCTACTGGAACTGGTCACGGATCAGACGCTTACATCTACTGTCCGCCTGGCTGCCGCTCGAGCCTTGGGCCGGTGTGCAGCCAGCGGATTGGCGGCCATCGCGGCATCACTGCATGAGAGTCCCGATTCGCTGGAGCGACTGATCGCGGCTGAGATGCTCCGATCGCACCAAGACTCTGAGGCAGTGCGAGTGTTGGATCGTCTGGCCGGTGACCCTGATCCAACCGTCGCCAGTACGGCGTTGCAGGTGCTTAACGGTATCGATCCGCAGATAATTGTGCCTCGCGCACAGGAGTTCTTCGCTCACGCGGATTTCAATGTGCGACTGGAGACGGTCCGGGCCGTGGCGACCGATCGGACCGTTGGATCGGCGAGGCTTCTGGCTGATCGGCTCAATGACTCCAGCGTGGTGCTGCGATCATTGGCGCGACAGACCCTGATCAACTTCGATGCCGACGTTGCACTCAGCGCCGCGGTACGGCAGAACGTTCAGCAACAACTAGCCTACGACGATCAGGAGCATTGGCGAGCATTAGAGCAAGCGGCATTCATTGCAGGTGTTCGCGATATCAAAACGATGGCTGCCAGGCTGATCGAATTGCTGGATTTTGGCCGCGACGAGGTGCGGCTGGCCAGTGCCACTGCAATGCGGATGCTGGCGATTGAGCAGACACTCCCGGCACTACTGGCGCATACCCAGAAGGTGTCGAAGGTGGTGAAGGCCGGAATGGCCAAGAACGATTACGTTCCGTTTGTCGTCCACGGTCGGGAAGTCACGCAACTGTTTATGTTGTTCGGTCAGATTGAATATGCGCCTGCTCACGAGCTGATGCGCCAATACATCCCCAAGCATTCGTATGCGCCAATGACCCGGTCCGCGGCGATTTACGCCTTGGGCAAGATTTATGAGGGCAACCTGGATAAAGAACTCGCTGGACAGTTGACTACCCGATTATCCGATGTCAATCCGATGGATCCGGAATTCCCTACCGTAAGACGCATGTCTGCCGTCGGATTGGCGCGCATGAACGCAACCGAAACAATGGGCACACTCGAGCACTTCCTTGATAAGGGCAGCCAAACGGCCGACATTCGCGGATCGTGCCGCTGGGCGATCATGCAGATGACCGGCAAGCAACTGCCCCCGCTAGAAGCAATCAAGGCCAATCAGACTGGCTGGTTCTTGGAGCCAATTGAGTAAACCGGCAAACCGTCCAGTGGGAAACGCCATTATCTCGGCTAATGCCGCAGATCCTACCGAACCCATAGCGTTCCTCGCTGAGAGCGATGCGCCGGGGACCATCTTGCTACGTGTGCGCTACGTTGAATGTGATCCAATGAAGGTGGCGCACCATTCAGCCTACCTAGCTTGGATGGAGATGGCACGCACCGAGCTGTTTCGCCGGTGTGGCATCGCCTACCGGGATATGGAAACTTGTGGCCAATTCATGGTCGTGGCCCGTCTGAGTATCCGCTATCGCCAGCCAGCCCGGTACGATGACATTCTGGCGATTCACTGTCATACCCGGGTTTGCCGGAGGGCCAAGCTTGAGCACATATATGAGATCCGCCGGGACGGTCAGTTGCTGGCGACGGCTGAGACGACCTTGGTTTGCATCGATCGTGAAGGCCAACCGCAGCCTATCCCAGAAAAATTGTGCCACCAACCCGCTCTAAATCAAAGTCTCCATTGCTTCTGACCGACAAATTCTTAGTAAGCTTGCGCAAATCCGTTTGCGAGACAGGAAGCTAGGAGGCCAGGGGTGATGGCTACAACGGTCGGCTGTTTTCTTGTGGTGGCAGCGAGCTCAGGCTTGGCGTTGGTGGCGGGTCTACATTTAGGTCAGCGGTCGGAAGCGAAGTCACGGGTCGGCCTGGCCGTGGGATTAGTTTTGTTGGCGTTATGGGCCTACTTGGTACGGCAGCCAGTGGTGGCGCTACAGCTGATTCCGGTGAACTTATTCAGCTATATCGAAGGCATTGGCGCCGTTCCCATCTTTATGCTGGTCGTGGGTATTGCCTGGGGTCGCGGCCAACTGCCGCGCCAAAAACGAACGGCCATGTGGGCGTCCCTGCTGGGGGTCGCCTACCTTGTTTATGGTGGTCTGTGGATGCTTCAGACCACGCCTGTCGCCGGTTTTGCTGATGCAGTTGAACGTGGCCCGATTCGCCAGAGTCAGGACTATTCGTGTGTGCCGGCGGCTTGCGCAACAGCACTGAACGCCTTGGGCGTGTATACCAGCGAAGCTGAGATGGCCCGCCTGACCCATACCCGCCCGGGCACCGGAGCGACCATGATCCGGGCGATGAACGGACTTTCCCGGCGCCTCAGCGGTACATCAATCCGCGTAGAATTAATTCAACCAACCTACCAGCAACTGCTGGGGATCCCCTTGCCTGCGCTGACCCCATTGCAGTACGCGACTACGCGTCGCCACATGGTCACCATTTTGGATGTCACCAAAGACGGTGTTTTGATTGCCGATCCCGTCGATGTCCAGATGTTGTTGCAACGGGAGCACTTCGAGCAGGTCTACTGCAAGCAGGTCTTGGTTTTTCGCCGCCGGTGAGTGTGTTACGCTTTCTAGGCGAAAGGATCTGAAGGGGGCCAAGTTAGGGTTCGAGCTTAGCAGAAAGGGGCCCGGACTGAACACGGCCCGACTTCAGGCGACCGTCGGTTCATTTAGGGCCTTGACATGTTGATCTCTGTCGTCAGGTGGTGGGGCCCGGCATCTTACAGGAAACAATACCTGAGAAACTTGCCTGCATCCATTGGAATGCAGAGTAGAAGTGACATCCGTCCAAGATAAGCAGTTAGGGCACGAATGGTTCGGTCGGCCAAGGCGATCACGCCGGTGCAATGAAGATGGCAAAATGTGCGGGTGATTGAGCGTCAGCATGGTAATGCTGCTTGCACGAATCGGTAGATCAGTGGGCTTGTCTACAGTTAGGCACATTGTCCTGTTGCTAGGAGAGATTGTTTTCTTTGGTCAGGAGCTACGCTGAATCGTCAGGGATCTTTGACGCTTGGGATTAATCACCTAAAATTGCGGCACGAAATTTTCTCATGGAAGGTCGAATGTAATGGTCAGGAAGGTCGTGCCTCACAAGAAGTCTTCGCGAACCGCGGCTGGAACCCGAACCCACAAGAAACATCATGCGACAAAAATGGTGTACTGCTTCGGTCGCACTCGCACCGATGGCGATGGTTCGATGAAGTCCTTGCTTGGTGGTAAGGGTGCTAATCTCGCTGAGATGACCGGTATTGGCCTTCCCGTACCACCTGGCTTCACCATCACCACCGAGTGTTGTGATCAATACCACCGGCAGGGGCGGCAGTTTCCCAAGGGACTGATGGGCCAGGTTCATGACGCCGTGGCGCTGCTTGAAAAAGAAACTGGTAAGCACTTCGGAAGCCAGAGCCATCCGCTTCTGGTTTCGGTGCGATCGGGCGCGGCGGTATCGATGCCGGGGATGATGGACACCGTGCTGAACCTGGGTCTGACGGATCAATCAGTCCGGGGCCTGGCCGACGGGGCCGGCAATGAGCGATTTGCTTGTGACGCATATCGCAGGCTTCTGAACATGTTTGGCAACGTGGTCATGGGAGTCGATCACTCTGTGTTTGAAGAGCAATTTGAGAGGATTAAGAAGCAGCGGAAGGTCGAACTTGATACCGATGTCGATACCGATGGGCTGATCGAACTATGCGACGTTTACAAGAAGGTGATTCGCCGGCATGCGAAGCGAAACTTTCCCCAAGATCCATTCCGACAACTGGAACTGGGTATCGAGGCCGTGTTCCGATCCTGGCACACGGCAAGGGCGATTCGCTACCGCCAGATCAACGAGATCACTGGGCTTTGTGGCACCGCGGTCAATGTCCAGGCGATGGTTTTCGGCAATATGGGTGACAATTGTGGTACTGGCGTGGCTTTTACCCGCAATCCGTCGACCGGTGTTGATGAGTTCTACGGCGAGTTTTTGATCAACGCTCAGGGTGAAGATGTCGTTGCGGGGATCCGAACACCTGTTCATGTAGATCAGATGACAAATTGGAAAACTTCTGAGGACCCGGACATCGGCCGGCGAGTGCACAAGAAATTGCTGCAGATTAAGACCGTCCTCGAGAAGCACTACCACGATATGCAGGATATCGAGTTCACGATCGAGATGGGCCGGTTGTATATGCTGCAGACCCGGGTAGGAAAACGTACCGGCGCGGCTGCGGTCAAGATCGCCTGTGACATGGTTCGACAGCGACGGATCAATCAGAAAATTGCGTTGGCGCGGATTCCCGCCAACGATCTGACCCAATTACTTCTGCCTAGTTTCGACCCTTTAGCCAAGCGGAAGGTTGCGCCGTTGGCTATTGGGCTACCCGCGTCTCCCGGCGCGGCGGTGGGGCGATTGGCGTTCACCGCTGAGGAGGCCGTGCGACGCTCACTTGCGGGCGAATCTGTCCTGCTGGTTCGCAAAGAGACCAGCCCGGAAGACATCGACGGCATGCATTCGGCTGCAGGGATCCTAACTTCTACCGGGGGCATGACCAGTCATGCGGCCGTGGTAGCTCGTGGATGGGGCAAATGCTGCGTCGCTGGCGCTGGTACTATTCGAATTGACGAGCGCAAACGCCAGATCTCGGTCACTGGCACCAGCTATAGCCATGGTGACACGCTATCGATCGATGGGTCCACCGGTGAAGTGTTCGTGGGACAACTCGCTACCTGTGTGCCAAAACTTTCTAGCGATTTCAATCGGGTGATGGGTTGGGCGGACAGATATCGGCGATTGCGTGTACGGACAAATGCTGATACGCCCGGCGATGCCAAACGCGCAAGAGAATTCGGTGCCGAGGGCATTGGCTTGTGCCGGACTGAGCACATGTTTTTCGAGGGCGATCGGATCATTGCGATGCGCCAGATGATTCTTGCCGAGGCAAAGCCAGACCGTGAAAAGGCGCTGAAGAAGCTCCTGCCGTTTCAGCGCCGCGACTTTGAAGGCATCTTTAAAGCGATGAAGAATCTGCCGGTTACGATTCGTCTCTTGGATCCACCGTTGCACGAGTTCCTGCCGCACGATGACGCGGCGCAGCAGGAAGTGGCTCGAACATTGGGTGTTCCCGTGGGCCGTATCAGATCGCGAATCGAGCAGTTACACGAGATGAATCCGATGCTCGGTCACCGTGGGTGTCGCCTATTGATCACTTATCCCGAAGTGCTGGTGATGCAGGTAACGGCGATTGTTGAGGCCGCGATCAACTGCCGCAAGAAGCGGATTCGTGCTGTACCAGAAATCATGATTCCGCTGGTCAGTTCGCGCAAGGAGTTGGCTACATTGCGAGAATTGACGATTACGACGATCGCAGCCGTGAAGAAGGCCAAGCGTTTTATGGGTAAGCTTACTATCGCAGTGGGCACAATGATTGAAGTTCCTCGTGCAGCGCTGTGTGCCGACGAAGTTGCGCAGGAGGCTGACTTCTTCAGCTTTGGTACCAATGACCTGACCCAGATGACTTTTGGATTCAGTCGCGATGATGTGAACTCGTTCCTGCCCGATTACCTCCAACAGGAACTGCTTGCGAAGGATCCATTTGAATCACTGGATACCAGTGGTGTCGGGCAACTGGTTCAGATGGGTGTGGCCAAGGGCAGATCCACCCGGTCGTCGCTGAAGGTCGGCATCTGCGGCGAACACGGCGGCGATCCTCCCTCGATCCGATTCTGCCATGAAACGGGGCTGGACTATGTCAGTTGTTCGCCATTTCGCGTGCCTATCGCTCGGTTGGCTGCGGCTCAGGCGGCTCTCGATTAACCGTGGTGCGCCACGCCACGAAGTCGCTAGCGTGTGATTCGAGCGGTGCTTGGGAGAGGGGATATCGCATTTGGATTTCGGCAACTACTACAAGCCGATGGTGAAGATGCCTGAGTGCTTGGGCCCCTCACTGCCGAATCGGCCCGTTTTGTGGGGTTGTTGATGGGGTTGCAATGTAGACAACTGCACCAATTACCGAACGGGTTCTGACCTGATGACCCTAGGCGGCCCAACCAAACCCGATAGTGCATTGTGCCGATGAGAAGGCCATATGGGCTTGTTTCAGGGGAAAGGCAGGGAATCCGTAGAGGGCTCGAACTGTCGTCGGCACGACCGCCATCAATTGGAGGTGGTCCGTTGTGAACTGGGCGAAGTCATTGACCTGTCACGGTCTGGAGTATGCATCGCGACCAAGGGCAAGCCACCCATTCGGCCAAATCAGACGGCCGGTCTCACGCTGAAGTTCAATGGCCGTCAGATCTGTGTCGCGGTGCAGGCCCGTTGGGTCAAACGGATCGGCCTTCGCAGCTACCACATCGGGCTTATGTTCGTCAACATTTCCGCAACGGTCGGATTGGTACTGGAGTCGGTGGCAAAATTTGGATTTGTCGATCCGGTGATGCTCAGGGGCAGCATACCGAAGGCAAAAAATCAGACCAGGCCTCTGGTCAAGGCAACGATCGAATTGCCAGATTATTACCAGTTGTTAGGGGTTGGATCCAATGTCAGCAATGAAGACCTACACAGGGCTTATCGCCGCTTGGCGCAGGTCCATCATCCGGACGTGAACAAGGAACCGAATGCCGCCAGCCGGTTCATCACAATCAAGCAGGCCTACGAAGTACTCAGCGATCCGGAGCAGCGCCTCAGCTACGACCGCCAGATAGCTGCCTGAAGGCGGGCGCGATTCGCGTGTAGGCACATCGTGAGACTGATGACACTAGCCGCCTCTCCCTTGGATCTGGCCATTCGTATTCAAGTCGTCCCTGCTTGCTGTGAAACCCCTCCGAGCCAATCCGAATAGTTCATCTATTGGGGTTCGTGGTCATCCGACGCATGTATGTCATACGCCCAATGGAGATCAGGGGTCACGGCGATCTTCGGACTGGAGGTGGCGAAATAAGGCCATCAAGTCGCGGACACCCAAGGGGATCAGCACGAGGACCAGTGCGAAGAAGGAGCCTAACCCGATCAGGTAAGCCCATTTCCAAAAGCTCATCCATGTTTCCACGTTTAATCCTCTCGTAAGGCAGAAGGTTCTCTATCCGGAACGAGAAGCGATACGACCACGAAGACTACTGCGCAGAGGGCATAGGTGAACAGTCCCAGTAGCGGAGGCGTCAGCCACTGGGGGAAGTACGGCTTGATCTGTGGAAGATCCGCCAACAGTCCAACCACAGCGAGCAGGCCACAAAGCAGCGCAGCCATGGCGCCGGCTGACGAAGCCCGTCGCCAATACATACCACCAATGATCGCCGCCATGGAACCGCTGATGTAGATCGTGCCCGTTACCGACATATAGATCCAGACACTGTCAGGAAGCGGATACCAGATACCCCAAATCAGGAGGAACGCACCAATCAACACGATGATCAGCCGCGTGATTTTAATCTGAGTTCGATCAGACAACTCTCGGCCCATCATCGGCCCCACGACATCGCGTGTCAGCACCGACGACCAGCAGAGCAGGTAACTGTCGTGCGTGGACATGAACGCTGCCATCAATCCAGCGACCAGCAACCCCACCAGTCCCACAGGCAGAAGTTTTCCCAGAAGAAGTGGCATTGCCTGGGCTGCGTGTTGGGCATTGCCATCAAGTCCATCGGGGAAAAAATGCTGGGTAAGTTCTGCGTGCTGACTGATCAGGCAGAATGCTGCCATTGCGAACAACGCCGGGATGGCCAGGCGGATGAATTGGCCGGGGCCAGACAGCAGGAAAGTCAGGCGTGCCGTACGCGGATCACGGGCGGTCAGCGCCCGGGATGCCTCTGGTGCCCAGCAGATCTGTGCGCCAAAGAACACAAGTACGTTGAAGAGAACCCAGATCCAACCGTAGCCACCTTCGGATGGGCTGACGAACGGGTTGAACGCGGCCTCGCCACGGTGTTCGGCAAGCGTGTTGACGATGTTCGACCATCCCAGATCGGGAGCCGCCAAGCAGAAGTAAATACCCAGGGCCAGTCCCACGCTCAGCACGCCGAACTGGAGGAAATCGGTAACCATCACCGAGACCATTCCACCAACAACCGTATAGAGCAGTACCAGCACGATCAGCAGAGAGGTGACCAGATTAACTATCTGTGTTGAATCGCCGTCGGTTGCACCCAGGCCGGTGGCATACGTGATGAACGTAGCGCCCATCTTTGGGAACAGGCCCATGTTGAGAATCCCGGCGCCGGCACAGATTAGGCCGGCTAGGATGCGCACTTTGCGGTTGAATCGCTTCTCGAAATACTCGGGAATCGTCAGCAGATTCAACTGCCGTAACCGTGAGATTGCAAAACCCGTGGTTCCCAAAAATACTCCGACCGCTGCCCCGATGACCGCGAGAGTCACGAAGGCGAATCCGTAACTGAATGCGTCAATTGACGCGTACATCAACGTCACCAGTCCAAGACCGGTGCTGATATAGGTTGCCACGTTTAACGCTGTGCGGGCGCCACGACCACCGACCATGTAGTCAGAAACGCTGTGGATGTACCGGTTGACCAGTACACCGATGATGGCTGTGCCCACCAGATAGATCGCGACGATGTACCAATCGATAGTGGAGAAGTTGGTTTCAAACATGGGAAGTCGATGAGGTGAATCAGATTAATAGCACATTATGGAAAGCAAGTTTTCAGTCTACCGTCACTGTATAGGGCCGCAAGTGCTGTGCGACCTTGGTCTATTCGACTGGTGCCGAAACAGCCGGATTGCAGTCGTGGTACCATTTGCGTCATCAATGGACGGGGCCTACACACGGAGGTGTCACATCATGGCAAGCCAGAGGATTAAATGCGCCAGAGCTTGTGCTCGATATCGACGATCCAGCCCCCCCTATAGCCCATGCGGTGCAAGTGGGCTCGTGTGTGCGATTGCAGCGGTGCTGGTGTTGTCGGGCTGCCAACTACCTGTTTCCAGGCCTGATTACGACCGGCCGCTACCTTCGGGTGCCTTCGGTTTGCGCAAGATTATCAACCCGACACAGTTGCCGGATCTCTCGCCACTGATCTCCCAGTTGCATGACCCAAGTTTTCGCGAAGCACAGCAGCACAGCCTCCGCTGGTTCGGAATCAAATCCACCCAGCAGTTCTTTCCCATTGGTCCAATCTACCATGGGCACGCCCACGCCAGTGTTTATGCCTTGGGGCAGATACAAAGCCTTGGCGAGCTACTTACTGAGTTCGATGTCTGGGAATCGGTGGGTTGGAATGGTAGCGGCGAGGTCCTCTACACGGGGTATTACTCGCCTCGTTTTCACGGATCTCTCACTCCCACAGACCGATATGCCCATCCGCTGTACCATCGCCCGCCCGACCTGGTGACCGATCCCATAACGGGGAAGGTCATCGGCACGCCATATCCAAGCCGGTCCAAGCTTGAGAATAGTGGCAAGCTTGAGGGTTTGGAACTGGTGTATCTTCCCAGTGCTCTGGATGCCTACATCGTTCATGTCAATGGCTCGGCTCAGATTACCCTTACAGATGGCCGGGTCATTCATGTCGGTTACGCAGGGACCAATGGTCATAAGTACACCAGCATCGGCCAGTTGATGGTCAAGGACGGACGACTTGACGCCAGCCGCATGAGTCTGCCTGCGATCCGTAGCTATTTCCACGCCCACCCGGACCAGCTGTCCCGGTACATCAACCAGAATGACCGATTCGTATTTTTTCGCGAATATGATGGCAATGGCTGGCCGGCCGGTTCACTGGGATTTCAGGTTACGCCAATGCGCACGCTTGCAACCGACAAGGCGATCTTCCCCCGGGGCTGTGCTGTATTTGTCAAAACCACGTTTCCAACACCAACCGGCGTGCGGAGCACTCTCAGCCAATTGATGATGGATCAGGACACCGGTGGTGCTATTCGTGCCGCGGGTCGGGCCGATATTTACGTGGGCATCGGTAGCCAGGCGGAGCAGATTGCCGGCCGGCAGGCAGCCAAGGGTCGGCTTTACTACCTGCTTCTTAAGGAGCATCGCCTGTCTTTCTGGTTACATAAGATGACGGACGGAGACTTGGCCCGGAAGTGACTGCGGCTCTTGGCATCTGAATCCAGATACCAAGAGCCCAATCCAAATCTATATCTATATTGCTTGCGATTCGGTTACACTTGCGCTATGCAGCGATTGATTGTAACTGTTGATGGCCCCGCGGGATCGGGCAAGTCCACTGTGGCCCGACAGCTAGCCAAACGCTTGGAGATAGAGTTTCTCAATACCGGAGCAATGTATCGCGGGCTGACAGCCCATGCGATCGACCGCGGTATCGTTCCATCCCATGAAGCGGACGCTGTGGTGGAGCTGGCTCAGCGTCAGGAGATGTGCTTCAATTGGCAGACCGATCCGCCCCGCCTGATGGTTGGTGGTGTGGATGTCACCGATCGGTTGCCAGATAGTGATGTTACCAGCCACGCCAGCGATGTTGCCGCACTCAAGCAGGTGCGCCAAGTGCTGGTCGAAGCCCAGCGGCGCATTGGCGAAGAACACCCGAGACTGGTAACCGAAGGACGTGACCAGGGGTCGGTCGTCTTTCCTCAAGCGGAAGTCAAGTTCTTTCTAGACGCATCCCTAGCCGTACGAGCTCAGCGTCGGTACGATCAGATTCGCGAAGTGGGCCACTTAGCCAATTTGGAGCACATCCGTCAGAGCCTGCTGTCACGCGACCACCGCGATTCGGATCGGGCTGATGGCCCACTGATCTGTCCCGCGGATGCGGCTCGTATCGACACGACTGAGATGACCTTGGACCAAGTGGTCAATCTGCTGGAATTCAAAGTGCAACAGGTCGTCAGTCAATGCTAGAGCACTTCCTGAATCGACAGCCCGGCCGCCCCTGGTGGCGCATCGCGTGGTGGCACATATGGCATTTGTTGTGCTACGTCTGGTTTTTTTTCTGCTACCGCTTTCGCGGCTGGGGGGTGCACAATGTGCCTCGCACCGGCCCGATTTTGCTGGTGGCCAACCACCAGTCCTTTCTCGATCCGATCGCCATCGGGCTTGCCGCGCATCACCGTCAGTTCGCGTCTATGGCAAGGTCAACACTATTTATCAACCCTATATTCTCATGGCTGATCCGCTCGCTCAATGCGATACCGGTTGAGCAGGGAGAAGGCGATCTCCGGGCGATGCGGCGATGCATCGACGTTCTTAAGCAAGGGCACGCGTTGCTGGTGTTCCCCGAAGGAGCTCGTTGCAAAGATGGCCACACGGCGGACTTTCAACCGGGTACCATGTTGCTGATCAAACGGGCTAAGCCACAGGTTGTGCCCGTGGCACTGGAAGGGACGTTTGAGATCTGGCCGCATTTCCGCTCGGCCCCAAAAGCGTTTGGACACATCAAGGTCATCTATGGGGAGCCGATTCCAGCTGAGCGGCTTATTGCGATGACACCGCAGGATGCGATCAGGTACCTACAGGACACGGTTGAAGCGATGCGGCTGGAGTTGGCAAAGACAGTTTCTCGCGACTGACCAAGCTTGCCCGGACTCCGTGTGCATCGACACAGATACGAAGCTAACATGGTCCCATGGCCACCCTCTTGATAGCGGTTGGCGCCGGTGTTGCGTTTGTAATCGCCTATCACACCTATGGACGCTGGCTCGGCAGCAAGATATTCAATCTGTCGGCGGAATTCGTCTGCCCGTCACATCGCCTGCGTGATGACAAGGACTACGTTCCCACACCCAAATCGATCGTATTCGGTCACCACTTTACTTCCATTGCCGGCACCGGCCCTATCGTTGGCCCAGCCATCGCGATCATGTGGGGCTGGGTACCAGCGATGCTGTGGGTGGTACTCGGCTCTATTTTTATTGGCGCGGTGCATGACTTCGGCGCGCTCGTGGTCAGTTTGCGTAATAACGGGCAAACTGTTGGCGATATTGCCGGTCGGGTTCTCAACACACGGGTGCGCCTTCTGTTTCTGTTTACCCTCTTTATGGCGCTGACCGTCGTGCTCGCCATCTTCGGTCTTGTCATTGCCGCTGTGTTCGATCTTTATCCCTCGGCCATTTTTCCATGTCTTGTGCAGATCCCTATTGCCGTTACCATCGGTGTCCTACTACACCGCAAGGGCGTCGGTCTGTTTCTGCCCTCGATCATTGCGCTGGCCACCATGTACCTTGCTGTAATTTTTGGTGACTGGGGGCCGCTCCATACCATTAACTACGCTATGGGCGGGACGGCACTGCCTGGCGACGGGTTGCCTATATGGGCCTGGGTTATTGTGCTACTTGCCTATTCCTACATAGCTTCCGTTCTGCCCGTCTGGGCACTTCTTCAGCCGCGGGATTACATCAACTCTCTCCAGCTAATTTCTGCTTTGGGCCTGATCATGTTGGGCCTGATCACAGCGGCCTTCATAGGCTTTACGCCCGAGGGCGGTGTAGAACAACAGCTCAAGTTTGTGGCGCCTTCTTTTCAATTGCATCCCGAAGGCGCACCCATGATTTTTCCCTTTCTCTTTATTACCATTGCCTGCGGCGCGATCAGCGGCTTCCACTGTCTTGTCTCCAGCGGTACCAGTAGCAAGCAACTCGAGAGTGAGCCCGACGCCCGTTTCGTGGGCTATGGCAGCATGCTCATGGAAGGGTTTCTTGCCACACTCGTCATTCTTGCCTGTGGGGCCGGGTTGGGGCTTGGCCTGATGAAGGATGGCGTGTTGCTTACCGGTGAAGCAGCTTGGAATGCCCAATATGCCTCTTGGTCCGCGGCCGGATCGCTGGGCGCCAAGGTAGGCGCGTTTGTCAATGGTTCGGCAAATTTCCTGCAATCGCTCGGGTTGCCTACCGCAGTGGCAGTTGCGTTGATGGGAGTGTTAGTCGCCTCGTTTGCGGGCACCACATTAGATACCGCCTGCCGTCTGCAACGTTATGTCGTTCAGGAACTCGCAGCGACACTTGGTGGGAAGGCAGGCAGGGAAGGTGCACAACCCATTGCGCCGCTTGCACTGTTGCAGAACAAGTATGGCGCCACCAGTTTTGCGGTGGTTATTGCTGCTGTCATGGCTGCCGTACCCCCGGGCGGCACCGCGTGGACCCTCAGCAATGCCGGGAAAGGTGGACTGATCCTCTGGCCACTTTTTGGAGCGACAAATCAATTGCTCGCCGGTTTGGCGTTTCTGGTCATCACGTTTTATCTGTGGCGCCGTGGTCGTGCAGTTTGGTTTTTGGTTATCCCTGCAGTATTCATGCTCATCATGCCCGCATGGGCCATGCTCAGCCAGATAACGGTCTGGTGGCAGGCAGAGCGTTACGTATTATGTTCGATCGCCGCTGCAACACTGGCACTTGAGGGATGGATGCTGATCGAGGCGCTGCGATTGTGGCCGCGCGTTCGCGGCGTATTGGAGCCGCCACTGCCGGCATCAGTCAACCAGTGAGCGATAGGCCCAAAGCTGGAGTCAGGCAGGGCGCAGTGCATGGGGGGATCCTGCCAATTTTCATATATCACATATAAAAAAATTCCTGATCAACATATTTTAATGGTTTAGATCAGGAGTGCGGCTATTATTCATTACTGCATTAGGGGCTATTATTTTTTGAGCTAGTGGGGATCCCCTTGAAGAGAGGTGTATTGAACCAATTGCACGATGGCCTTCGAAGCTTATTCGTAAATAAGCCAATTTATTTGAAGGCATTATGGGCGGTCATTGGAGTTGTGATCTGGGGGTCGCAGCCCGTAATCGCTGATTTCATCAACGTTACGCGGCAAGCCACGTTCTACCCCTCGGATAGTCTTTCAGCGTCCAGCCCATCCTGGGCGGATTTCAACAACGACGGTCTGGTGGATTTAGGGGTGGGCTACCACCCCATGCGCAACAACGGGCCGGATGGCACCGGACAGTACAAGCTGCAGAACCTGGGCGGGATTCCCGAGAACGCCAACGGCATCTTCGGCGATTACGACAAGGACGGCTATGTTGATTACTTCCTAGCCCATTTGGGCAGGATTTATCACAATAACGCAGGCAATGGCTTTACCCTGGCTCAGACGCTGACCGGGATTCCGACAAAGGCGTCATCGG
>Ga0310123_10002106_pt1 | contig 16049 bp, 13 predicted proteins | sample CB6_AW_1057_MG_FD_203505 | JGI IMG/M metagenome (GOLD analysis project Ga0310123, IMG submission 203505) | Marine microbial communities from Western Arctic Ocean, Canada - CB6_AW_1057 | ecosystem: Environmental > Aquatic > Marine > Oceanic | place: Canada: Western Arctic Ocean | collected... | reverse complement strand
CGAGGTGTTCCCACCACGCACGCACATCCTTCGGCTTGATCGTGGCCAAGGGACGGTCCTCGCCGAACCACTGACGCGCTCGGCCAAGCTTGTGCTGGTGTTCTCTGAGCCATCCCTCCGTGACATTTCCAGGGTTGCGTCGGAGGAAGGCGGTTACAGCCTCTCCAATGGAGTCCTTGGGGCGCGGCACGGGTGGCCCCTCCCTCCGAAGACGCTCGATCAACTTGCCCATGAGAACATGGGCTTCGGCCTCGTCCTGAGTCACCCTGGCGGCACCGGGGGGACTCAGGACGTGCTGCCCGAGACCTATGTCACGTAAGTCCGCATAGTACCGGGAGTTGCCCTTGGTGTAGAGCTTCGGCATGCCTTAGATGTCCGTTACTGTTTACTGTTACCGTTTCGGCAAAATGGGGCTCAACGAAGAAAGCCCTGTGACCCAGTAATACACTGGAATCACAGGGCTTATAGCAATGCGCTCGACAGGATTCGAACCTGTGACCTTCGGCTCCGGAGGCCGACGCTCTATCCAACTGAGCTACGAGCGCGAGCCGGAGAACCCGAATGTTCGCGGGGCTGTTCGGGCGGGTCAAGCGGGTCGGCGGTCCCCCGAAGAGGCTCGACACGCACAAAAAAGCGCGGCGCCCGCATGCACCTGCCACGCGGGCGCCGCACGAGCGCGCGGAATAAGCCGAGTTCTGTCCCCGCCTTCCTCCGAGGAGGGGCAGGGGAGGATCATTTCTCTCGGACCTGCGTCACCGCAGGCCTCCAGCGGCCTACCCGGGACTCGGACGGGGCGGGCCACCCCTCGTCCCCTATTTGGCCTTGCTCCGGGTGGGGCTTGCCATGCGGCGTCCGTTACCGAACCCCCGGTGCGCTCTTACCGCACCGTTTCACCCTTGCCTGAGCCCCGCGGAAAACCGGAGGCCATCGGCGGTCTGCTCTCTGTTGCGCTTTCCGTCGCCGCGCGATCGCGGCGCCCGGGTGTTACCCGGCACCCTGCCCTGTGGAGCTCGGACTTTCCTCCGGCGGCACGGAGAAAACCCCGCCCGCCGGCGATCCTCACTCACGCACTCGAAGAGATGATACCCCTCGGTGGACCACTCGGGTCCAGAGCACGCAGCCCCCAGCCCGCCGGCGCAGCGGGAGCTGAGACCCTTACTCCAGCTTCGCGAAGGTCTGCGGCGACCCCACCCGGGGCGGTGAGATCATGATCGCGATCCGCGCCTGCGGCTGGGCCACCGTGGCCGGCGCGCAGATCTCCTCGGGCGGGACCGCCGAGGCCTCGAGCAGCTGCACCACCGTGCGCCGGATCGCCCGGAGCAGCTCGGCGTCACTCTCCCGTCCTCGCTGCTGATCCGTACGCAGCCGTGCGAGTGCGCGCACCCCAGCTGGTCCTCGCGAGCAGTCCCGTGGACGTAGAGGTAATCGTCGAATTGCAGCTTCACCCGGCCCATGGGATTGTTCGGACTGGGCGGAGCCTTCTTCTTTCCTCTGGCCCAGGGGCTTGAGGGCGGAGTCCAGGAGGGATTCCACTTGATGCGGGTGATCCGGTAGCCGCCCGTGGGGGTCGGGTTCTGGGGCATGCCGATCGTGACCCGGTAGCTCCGGATCCGCTCCTCGCCGTCCCACCACACCTCGAGCTCGTAGCTGGGGAGATTATGCTCAGCCGGAGCGAGGCCGCGGTGTCCACAACGGGACCGGTGGCGGCCAGCAGCATCAGAAAGAACACAGCCCTGCGAAGCATTCGCGTCCACCCTCCTTGGCCCTCTGCCAGCACCAGCGTTTTGAGCGATTTTCATCCTTATCCACCCCCTGGATGGAGCAGGGCCCATGCCGCTGAATTCTGCGATTCTTGGCTCTGGAGGGGGGGGCGCTCCCCCGGGTGTTTCTGCTCTCCCCCGCGAGCCTGTCCGGGATCCGGGGACGCGCCCTCCTCGAGGGGAGGAGCTTCGCCCCCTTCGTACCGGCGCTGGCCGCCGGGGTCGCGATCGGGGAGGTCTACGCGTTCATCAGCTCGCTCTACTTCCGCGGCAAGCGCCGCTATGCGCTCCGCTTCGCGCGGCCGGCGGAGCGAGACCGGGGCGTGTGGGTCATCACTCCCACGCGTGGGCTCCTCCCAGAGGACCAACCGGTGACGCTCGCGGACCTGCGCGAGTTCGGGGCGGGACGCATCGAGGCGGAGGACGGCCCGTACCGCGCGGAGCTCCTGCGCACCGCGCATGCGCTCGGCAAGCGGATCGGAGGCACCTGCGATGTGGTGCTGCTCGGAAGCCTCGCCACGCCACTCTACCTCGAGCCGCTGCTCGAGGTCTTCGGCACCCGGCTGTCCGTGCCGGAAACCTTAGCGGAGCGCGGAGACATGAGCCACGGCGGCCTCCTGCTGCGCTGCGTCGCCGCCGGCGAGGAGCTGACCTACGTCGCGGCGGCCGCTGCCGCGCGCCACGGCGCCCGTCCTCCCAAGCTCGACCCAAAGACCCGTCCCCGACGCGCGTTCACCCGTGAGCTTGGAGGCGATGCCGGACCCGATCGCCCACCCAATCGCCCGATGTGCGGTTCGTGACGGCGCGCGCGTCACCCCGGTAGGACAGCCCTGTCCCTGCCCGGTCGCGATCCGACGCGCGGGAGCGGGGTAACTCCAAGAGCCACGGGCAATTCGCACATGGCACGACGGTTGCGGCTCCGCAAGCCGCGCAGCGCGCTCCGTCCCCCGAAAGATCCGGAGTCTCTCATGGTCCGGCGGCTGCTGATCCCCCTGGTCCTGCTGGTCGCCACCCCGGCGGCCGCGCAGCGCCCCGATTTTCTCTTCTCCAAGCCGCGCGTGACCTTGGGGATGCGCGTCGGGATGGCCGCGCCGCGGGCCGGCAGCGAGGTCTTCGAGCTCACCACCTCCGAGCTGACTCTCGAGCGCGAGGACTTCCGGGCGCTCGATCTCGCCTTCGAGCTGGGCGTGCGGGTGCACAACCGGCTGGACGTAGCGCTGAACGTCGGGCACAGCCAGAGCGACACTCGCTCCGAGATCCGGCGCTGGGTGGGCACCGACGATCTCCCCATCGAGCAGACCACGGAGTTTGCCCGCACTCCGGTGACGGTCGGCGTGAAGGGCTATCTGAAGGACCGCGGGCAAGCGGTTAGCCGCTTCGCCTGGATCCCGCACACGTGGTTGCCCTACGTGGTGCTGGGGGGTGGATTCCTGGTCTACGACTTCTCCCAGCAGGGGGAGTTCGTGGACTACGCCGAGGCCGACGGGGAGCTGCGCGACATCTTCTTCGCGACCTACCGCTCCGAGGGCACGGCTCCGGTGGCACGGGCGGGGGTGGGGGTGGAGGCATCGCTCGTGCCACACCTACTCGCGACCGCCGAGGCCACATACCTTTGGTCGAGTGCGGAGATGAGCCGCGACTTCGTGGACTTCGACCGCATCGATCTGTCCGGGGCGCAGCTCGCGGTCGGGCTGTCCCTGCGCTTCTGAGGAGGTTTCCATGACGACGATCCTGCGATGGAGCGCGCTCGTCCTGGTCGCGGCGCTGGCCACCGTGCCGGCGACCGCGCAGGAGACCGATTCCCGCTGGTTGCCATGGATCGGCTGCTGGGAGGCGGTCGCGAGCGAGGAGACGCCCGAGACGGACGACCTGCTCTGCATTCGCCCGGCGGCGAGCGGGGTGGAGGCGGTAGAGGTGGTGGCCGGCCGGCCGGGCGCGGTGCAGACGCTGATCGCCGACGGTCAGCCGCGCGCCGTGACCGTCGAAGGGTGCGAGGGATGGCGGAGCGTCGAGTTCTCGCTCGACGGACAGCGGCTCTTCACGCGCGCCGAGCAGGCGTGCGAGGGAGACGAACGGCGCCCCTCGACCGGGGTGATCGTGATGGTCTCCCCGCACGAGTGGATTGACGTCCAGACGACCGCCGTGGGGGGGGAGGCGCTCAGCTGGGTGCGTCGCTTCCGCTCCGCGCGCCCGCAGCTGGCCCAGGCCGCCGGCTTCGGCGCCCTCGCCCCGTCTCGCGGACCGACGGCGCACGCGGTCCGGGCCGCCGCGCCCCCCGACGTGGACGACGTGATCGAGGCGAGCCAGGCCATCGGCGCGGAGGCCGTGCGCTCCTGGGTAGCAGAGCTGAACGATCCCTTCGACCTCAACGCCGAGCGGCTCGTCCGCCTCGCCGACGCGGGAGTGCCGGAGAGCGTGATCGACGTGATGATCGCGGTGTCGTACCCGAGGCGCTTCGCGCTCCAGCGCGACGGCGACATCGAGGAGCTGGAGGAGACGGGCTACGCACGCACGCCGCGCCGTTACGGGCGGCGCACGATCCTGGCGGGTCCGGGCTACTGGGATCCCTTCTACTCCCGGTACCGGCCCTTCGGCTACGGGCCTTTCGGCTACGGGTACAGTTACGGCTCTTACGGGTTCGGATCCCCGTACGGCGGCATCTACTCCCCCGGGGTGGTGATCGTAGTTCCGCGGAGCGAGGGCGCGGAGAACGCGCGCGTGGTGCGCGGGCGCGGCTACACCCGGGGCGGGTCGAGCAGCACGCGCGAGGGGAGCGGGAGCGCAGAGCCCAGATCCGCCCGGGCGCCGCGCAGGAACGACCAGCCGTCGGCCGGTGGATCGGCGCCGCGCTCGAGCCGGCCGAGCGCGTCGAGCGGAGCGGAGGGATCGAGCTCCGGCTCCTCGGGGGGGCGGCAGGCGAAGCCGCGCTGATCGAGAGGGGGCGCCGCGAGCGCCGTGGTGCTCGGGTCGGCCCTCGGCGTCGCGCAGGCAGGACCTTCGGCAACCGCAACTTCCTCGGCCACTTGGCCGCGATCGCCGCTCCGGTCGTGCTGATGGGGGCGCTCGGCACCCGTGGCTGGTCGTGGCCTGCGGGGGATAGGGGCCGGCTGTACTCGAACGCTGAGGGACGGCGACGGGGGAGCCCCGAGGCGCCTCAGCCCAGCACCCCGGCGACGCTGGCCCCCGAGCCGCGCGCACCGAAGAGCCGCTCGTGCAGCTGCCCGACCACCTCCTCTACTTCTTTCTCGGCGACCACGAACGTCAGATTGGTCGTGGAGGCGCCCTGCGAGATTAGCACGATGTTGATCCCCGCCAGCGTGCCGAAGATCTTGCCGGCGACGCCGGGCGTGCTGCGGAGCCCCTCCCCCACCGCGCACACAATCGCGTAGCCGCTCTCGGCGTGCACCGTGCCCAGCTCCTCCAGATCGGCGAGGATCGCGGGCAGGGCGGTCGCGTCGTCGATCGTGAGCGAGACGCTCACCTCCGAGGTCGCGACGCTGTCGACCGACGTGTGGTGCCGCTCGAACACTTCGAAGAGCGAGCGCAGGAAACCGTACGCGCCCAGCATGCGTGCGGCGGTGACCTGCACGACCGTGATCCCCTTCTTGTGCGCGATCGCCTTGATCCCCTGGGTCGAGACCTCGCGGTGAGCGCTGATCATGGTGCCGGCCGCCTCCGGCTCCCGCGAGTTGCAGATGCGCACGGGTAGCCCCAGCTCGACGGCGGGGAGGATCGTGCGCGGATGCAGTACCCTCGCCCCGAAGTAGGCGAGCTCCGCCGCCTCCGTGTAGGAGAGCCTGGGAATCGTGCGCGCCGCGGGGACCACGCGGGGATCGGCCGTGAGGAAGCCGGTCACGTCGGTCCAGATCTGCACCTCGGCGGCGTGCAGGGCGGCGCCCACGAGGGCGCCGCTGAAGTCGGAGCCACCGCGCCCCAGCGTGGTGGTCGCGCCCTGGAGCGTCGAGCCGATGAAACCGCCGAGCACCGGGATCTGCCCGTCGGCGATGTGCGGCTCGAGCAGTTCGGCCGCGGCGTCGGCGATCTCCCGACGAAGCGGGGTCGCGCGCCCATGCTGATCGTCGGTCTTGATCACCTGGCGCGCGTCGACCCACACGGCCGGCAGCTCGTCCTCCCGGAGGGCGAGCGCGAGCAGCTGGGAGGAGAGGTGCTCGCCCTGCGCGACGATCTCGTCCTCCAGCTGGCGCCGGGTGCCCGGATGGCGGCTCATCACGCGCAGCAGGTCGGCCAGGCTGCCGCCGACCTCGCCGAGCGCGGCGTCGAAGTCGTGTCTCGCCGTGGGCCCAAGGAGCGCCACCGCGGCGGCGCGGTGGCGCTCGAGCAGCCCGTTCAGCACCTCCCGGGCGCCGTCGACGTGCCCGGCGACCGCGCGGCGCACCACGTCGATCAGCCCGTCGGTCACCTTGCTCATCGCCGAGGTGACCACCACGGGCAGGCCGCCCCCCACGGTGGCGCGGCGCACGATCCCCGCGACCCGTCGGACGGCCGTGGGATCGGCCACCGATGTGCCGCCGAACTTGAGGACGAGGATCGGAGCCTCGGGAGAGCTCATACGCCGCACCGAGATCATGGACGATGGAGTAAACCGGATCGAAACTTGGGGACGGAGGGGCCTCCTGTCACCGCCCGATTGTCCCCGCGGGCTTCCGGCGCGCATCTCGCGCAGACTAACTCTTCCGCACGGAGCCTCCCGCGACCTCGGGGGGCTCGCTGCGCGCACGCCCCAGCAGGTCGCGGAAGAAGTGGGCGGCTAAGTCCCGCAGCTCCGCACGAAGTCGCGCACGATGCCGGAGAAGATCTCCTCGTCAGTGAGGAAGGCATCGTGGCCGTGCAGCGAGTGGACCTCGATCAGCCGGTGGGGCTCGCCCATCCTCTTCGCGAGCGCCTCAATCTGCCAACGCGGCGCGAGGAAGTCCGGGTCGGTCGAGACCAGCGTGACCGGGGTGCGGACCTGCTCCGCGTTCACGAAGTGCAGGTCCGAGGACTGGCTCAGGCAGAGGAACTGGGCGGGGGTGAAGCGGCGCGCGAAGTTCTGGCCGTGGTGGTCGATGTAGCTCTCGACCGGGAAGTGGACCCCCCGGGGGCCGACCATGGGAGGACCCGAGAAGCGCTGGGCGAACTCCCGGTCGGAGCGATACGTGGTCATCGCGAGCGAGCGCGCGAGCGCGACGCCCGCCGCGTCGTCCCCCGCCGCCGCCGCCCGCTGCACGATCCGACGCTGGATCACGCGCAACGCGGTGGCCATCGGATGGCTGCGGTCCGCGGCGCCGATGACGAGCGTGCGAAGCACCTTGTCCGGGTGGACGATCGCGAAGGAGAGCCCAACCAGCCCCCCGTACGACCCGCCGATCAGACCGCACAGCGGCTCGAGGCCGAGGGTGTCCACGACCGCCGCGAGCGTGTGCGCGTGATCGGTGGGGGTGACGAGGGGGACCGGAACCGGGTCGTGACCGGGGGCGAACGCGTCCACCGGCTCCCCCGCCGAATCGCCGCGCCCGAACAGGTAGTCGAGCGCGAGCACCTGGTAAACGTGCAGGTCCAGGGGGCGATCGATCCCGACCATCCACTCCCACCACCCGCGCCCCTCGTCTCCCTCCTGGGCAGCGACCACGCGGTCGGCGGAGATCCCCCCCAGCACCGCGATCACCGGCGCGTCTGGCATCCCCACCAGCCGGTAGGCGATGCGGCCGTCCACCACCCGCCCGCCATGCTCGAGCCGGAACTCGCCCAGTGGCACGAATCCCTCCTGCACGCGGAGCGCGGGATACGGCGCGCTCTTGGCGCTCGCCTGGGTCGCCATCCGCAGTCTTCGCGTCAGTGGTCGGAGGAGGAGGCGGCGCGCCGGGGCACCTCCGATCCGGGATTGCCGAAGCGGCCGAGCAGCTCCGCGACGAGCGCCTGCGCCCCGCCGGGTCCGGCGACGCGGGCCGCGGGCAGACCCAGCCGCTCCGCGGTAGCGGCGGTTGCTGGACCGATCGCGATCATCTCCACCGTCGGCGGAACACCGAGCCCCGCGGCGACGAGCGCTTCGGCCGCGGACGAAGAGGGGAGCACGAGCGCATCGAGGGCACCCGCCGCAATCACGCGCTCGAGCGGCTGCCGCCCCCGCCCATCGACCGCGCGGGTCGCGAGCCGGAGGGGGTGCGTGCGAGCGCCCGCAGCGGCGAGGGCATCGGCAAGCGCGGACTCCTCCTGTCCGTCGAGCAGGAGCACGACCGGGTGGCCCTCGAGCGGGCCGATTCGGCGGCGAAGCGCGGCGACCACGCGGATCGGGAGATAGCTCCGGAGGGGCAGGTCGCAGCGGAGCCCCGCGCGGCGCAGCGCGGCGATCGTCTCGCGCCCGATCCCGACCAGCAGGAGCCCGGCGAGCGAGCGAGCATCCTTGCCTGCGTGCGCCAGCGCGCCGAGGGCCTCCTCGACCGCAGCGGCGCCGGTGAAGAGGAGCACGCCCCGCGCGCCCAACGCCTCACGGTTAGACCCCCCGAGCGCCTCCACCGCCGACGCGACGGCGTCCACGTCCGGGCCCGGCCGAGAGTGGATCGCGGGATACTCGAGCACGGTGGCACCCAGCGCGCGGAGCGACGAGGCGATTCGCGAACGCTGCGCCCGCGCGCGCGCGATGAGCACCGTTCGGCCCGCGAGCGGACCGGGGCTCACCCACGCCAGCGACTCGGAGAGACGGGCGACTTCGCCCACCACGATCAGCGCCGGGCCGCGCGCGTCGCCCGCGCGCCCAGCCAGGTCGCGCAGGGTGCCGCGCACGACCCGCTGTGCGGGGAGCGTGCCGGACTCGACCAGCGCGGCCGGCGTGTCTGGGCTCCGGCCGAGCCGCATCAGCCGCTCGGTAACGACGCGAATTCGTGCCCCGGCCATGTAGACGACGAGCGTGCCGCCCGCGTGCGCGATGTGGCGCCAGCGCTCGTCGCCCGCCGGCCCCTCGTGGGGGTGGGCCGTGACGAAGAGTGCCGTGGTTGCGACCCCACGGTGCGTGAGCGGAATACCCGCGTAGGCGAGCGCGCCGGTGCCCGCGGTGACGCCCGGCACGATCTCAAAGGGAACCCCTGCCGCGGCGAGCACGAGCGCCTCCTCGGCGCCGCGCCCGAACACGAGCGGATCGCCCCCCTTGAGGCGCACGACCACGGAGTGCTGGTCGGCCAGCTCGACGAGCAGCCGGTTGATGCGCTCCTGGGTGAGCCAGCGGGTCTCGCCCGCGCGACGGCCCACGTCGATCACCTCGGCGCGCGGGCTCACCATCGCGAGCACCTCGGGACCGACCAGCGCATCGTGCAGCACGACGTCAGCGCGGTGCAGCAACTCCCACCCGCGGCACGTGATCAGCTTCGGATCACCGGGTCCCGCACCTACCAGATAGACCGTGCCCATCGCATCCTATGTTAGGGCCCCGCAGGGTGGCCTCGTGGACGGCTGTCAGCGGACGTGAAAAAGCCCTGACCCCGGGGGGATCAGGGCGACGGTGCGCCTCGGGTCGATCGGGCCAGTCAGCGACCGGGCCGATCTCCCTCCCCCGGGAGTGAGGGCAGGCCACAACAAACGCAGGCCTCCCGACGAGCCGGGGCCGGAATCAGGGCTGGATTCGAGGTCCGAATCATTCGAGCTTCCACCGTCCGCGTGGCAACGAGCTTCTAAGCGAAGAACCAGTAACCGGATCCGCAACTCGGGTCAATGGTCGAGAGCTTCCCGCCCGATCCCGCCACCGCCCGCCCGGGCGTGATTCTGGTCGCCCACGGGTCGAGCCGGAGCGGGGACTCGGCCCAGCCGGTGCTCGCGCTCGCGCGCGCGCTCGCGCACCGCGGCTTCCCCGAAGTGCGAACCGCGTTCTGGAAGGAGGAGACCTTCCTGCACCAGGCGCTCGACGCCGCGCACAGCCGTCGCCTCGTCGTGTTTCCCGTCTTCCTCGCCGAGGGCTACTTCAGCCGCGTGGTGGTTCCCCGCGAGCTCGGGCTCCCCTACGGCGACAGCGACCTGGGCGTCCGCACCGTCCGACTGCTGCCCCCGCTGGGCGCCGACCCGGCGCTCGACCGGCTGGTCGTGGACCGCGCTCGGACCGCCTTGACCGGGAGAGCTCCGGCCGGAGAGGCCGAGCTGGTCGTGCTCGGCCACGGCACCCCGAGCGATCCGGGCTCCGCAGACGCCGTGCTCGCCACCTGCGCGCGGCTCTGCGAGTCGAGCGAGTTCGCGCGCGTTGCCCCGGCCTTCATCGACCAGGAGCCGCGGCTGGAGCAGGCGCTGGCGGAGGCGGATCCGGACCGCGTCGTGGTCGTCGCGCCATTCCTGATCGCGCCCGGCTTCCACGGCGGTGAGACCGTGCCGCAGGAGCTCGCGGCGGCGGGCGCCGGCCGGCGGCCGCTCGTGTACGCCGAGCCAATCGGAACGCATCCGGAGCTGGTGGACGTGGTCGGGCGGCTGCTGCTGAGCGCCGGGATCGCCGAGCCGTGGGTCAGCGCTCCGGCGGAGCCCCCACTCACCGCTCTGAGGTCCGTCCTGCGCGAGCGGATCGCAGAGGAGCGCGCGGTCGCGTTCCTCCAGGTGCAGATCCGCCGGCGGGCCGACGACGCATACGCGATCCGTCACCTCTCGGATGCTAACGTGCACGCGGAAGATGCCGGCCTGCTCGATCTGCCGAACACGGACACGTTGACCGCGCTCGCTCGCCGCGACGGGGACGGAGCCCACCGGCCGCTCCGCACCGCACCCGACCTGCCCTCGGGGTGGCGGCACGAGGCGCGCGGCGTTCACGCGCTCGTCGAGGCGCTGGTCGCGCTCTACGGGCCCGCCGTGGTGCATTGGTATCTAGGGGACCGCGGGCGGCTGCGCGTGCGTGAGTTCGTCGAAGTGGCCGCGCGCCAGACCGGGACCTACGCAGAGCTGCCACTGCTCGAGCCGGCGGCGGTCGCCGACGGCGTGCGGCGCGTATGCGATCGAGGCTGCCTCCGCACGCGGCTCTGGGAGGTCCCGGGAGCGCCCGCGCGCGACGCGCCCGGCGAGCACGAGGGCTCGGATCGAGGGGCGAGGCTGGTGGTCCCCTGCCCCGCCCCTTGTCCGATCCTGCTCAGCGCGCTCCTCGGGTCCGACTGAGGACCGGCGCGGAACGCACCCGCGCTCGGCGACCGCGCTCCGCTCAGCGAGTCTCGGCCGCCAGCTCGCGCAGCGTGCTCACGAGCAGCCGCATCCGGCGCGGATCGCGCGCGGCGTCGACCTCGCGCTGGAGCTCGTCCGCCAGCCGCGCCAGCGCGTCCCGGCGGGCTCCGCCGGACGCTTCCTCGACCGCGTCCAGCTCGCGGCGCAGCTCCGCCACGCGCGCGATCGAGAGGGCGGCGCCGCGGTCGAGCTGGTCCAGGTACGCCCGCGCCAGCGTGACCGAAGGTGGCCAGACAAAGCGCCCCTGTCCCTGTGGATTGAAGTACTCCAGCCGCACGCTCTTGGCGGCCGCCAGCTCGTTCTCGCTGACATGGTCGCTCGGCACGAGCTCCAGGATGTCCAGTCCACGGGCGATCTCGGAGCTCACGATCACGCCGTTGTACCAGTAGACCGACCAGGAGCCGGCCATCCTCAGCCGCTGCGGATCGAAGGGGCCGCGGTCGAAGTATGCGATCTCGAAGGGCCGCGATGGATCGGTCCAGTCGAAGGCCGAGATCCCGCCCTGGTACCACGCCTGCACCATGACGTCGCGTCCCGGGATCGGGATCAGCGATCCGTTGTGGGCCACGCAGTTCTCTTCCGCGGACTGAACGGCCGGGAGCTTGTAGTAGCTCCGAAAGCGCATCTGCCCGTTGGCGATCTGGAAGATCGCGTTCGCTCCCCATTCATTGGGATCGCCGGCACGGCATTTCGCTCCGCCGCCGCCACCCCACTCGTCGCTGAAGAGGACCGCGCTTCCGTCGTTATTGAAGGTCGCCGAATGCCAGTACGAGAAGTTGGAGTCCGCGACCGCGGTGAGTCGCTTGGGAGCGACGGGATCGCGGATGTCGAGCAGGAAGCCATAGCCCTCGCACGCGCCTCCAGCGAGCCCGATCTCGGGATAGAGCGTGATGTCGTGGCATTGCGTGGGTCCGGGCCGCAGTCCCTCCGCCTCCCCGTGCGCTCCGCCGGTCATCTCCGCGATGATCCCAGGGAGCGTCCCCCGCAGCTCCGCGCTGTCGGCCGCGGTGGGGATATCGCGCCCGTTCCGCATCGCGATCGTGTCGAGCAGCGGATCGACGAACTGGTTCGGGAGCGCGTACGCGTCGCCGCCGACGTCGACCACGAACACGCCGCGCTCGCTCGCGCGCTCGATCGCGGCCCGGTCCTCCGGGCTCATCCCGTGCTTCGGCGGGGCGACCAGATCCTCGAAGATGCGTGGGGAGCTGACGATCGCAGCGCGCTCGGGGTTGGCGAGCGGGACGCGGATCACCTCGATCCGGAAGAGCGCCGTGTTGGGATCTCCCGACGGTGGCTGGTCGCTGCACCCCGCCAGCTCTGCCGCGGGACGGACGGGCGCGGAGCCCGAGACGTAGATGTAGACGTTGTCGGGATCGTCCGGATCGATCAGCAGCGAGTGCGTGTGCGACCCGCGGCAGGTCTGCACGTTGGCCACGTTCCGCGGGTTCCGGAGGTCGCTGATGTCGAAGATCCGGATCCCGCGGATCCGGTCCGGGCTCACCTGGACGCGCCCGACGCCCCCGGTCCCGCAGTCGAGCCGCGCGCTGAAGTCCTCGGCGGAGATGAAGAGTAGGTTCTGGTAGACGGAGACGTCGCTCTGGGACGCGGGGCAGACGAAGCCCCGCACGAGCGCCGGCTCCGCGGGATTCGCGATGTCCCAGACCTGCATGCCACGGTAGTTCCCCTGGATCGCGTAGTGGTCGAAGAACGCGAGGTCCGAGTTGACCCCGCCGACGAAATCCGCAGGCGGCGGCGTCCTCGAGAGCATGCGCAGATTCCACACAGCCTCTTCCGCGTTCAGTGAGCCCCCGGCCAGCCCCGTCCGTGGATCCGGTGTCGGGGGCGGCGCCGGTGCCCGCCGGAGCGGGGACGCGGTGGCCGCCGGAGCGCATGCGGACGCGCTCATCGCGACGATCGTGCCCGTCAGGGCGAGCAGAAGCGTGCGTCTCGATCTCATGCAGAGCTCCTCGGTTGGCGACGCGCTCCGGAACGGGTCAGCGGTCGCCCTCGAGCACGGCGAGCATCCCCTCCATCCGGGCAATCTCCGTAGTTTGATCGACGTGTATGTCGGACGCGAGCTTGAAGACTTCCGCGTCCTGGGCTGCGCCGGCGGTCGCGACCAGCTCATCCACCATGACCACCGCCCCTCGGTGGTGCTGGATCATGTACCTCAGGAACAGCCGGTCGAACTCCGTGCCGCGTGCGCGCTCGAGCTCCGCCATCTGCTCCGGTGCGAGCATTCCCGCCCCGTGCGTCGGATGCTCCGCGCCGTGGATCATCAAGCTGGTGCCCTGGATCATCACCTCGGGCGCCGGCTGGCCGCGGTCACGCAGCCACCACTGCATGAGTGCGATCTCGTCCTGCTGCGCGTTGATGATGCGCGCGGCCAGGGTCCGGACCGAGGGGCTCGTGCCGTGGGTCGGCGCGAAGCCGGACATCACGAGCGCCTGCGCGTGGTGGCCGATCATCGCGTTCATGAAGCGCACGTCGGCCTCGGTGAAGCGCATGCGCGCGCTGTCCGTCCGGGCACGGTAGAGCGCGTCGAACTCCGCGCTCGAAACCGGTCCGGATCCCGCCCCGTCCCGCGCGGCCGCTCCCCCTCCGCAGGCCGAGGCGGCTACCAGGACCAGAGACGAGACCAGGGCGAGCGCGCAGGATCGCCACACCAGACGGGCTCGGTCGAAGGTCACGCAGCGCTCGCTCAGCGGCTCTCCTGGAAAGCGGTCACGTCTCCCGTCGCGTCCACGCGCAGCGCGTCCCCCTCAACGCGCACCGAGGTAACCTCGAGGTCGAGGGGCAGATCGGAAAGGTCGACCACCGGATTGATCCAGCGGCTCAGCCCCTCCGTGACGCCGCCGTTCACACCGATGCCGCCCGCCCTCGCCTCGCGCACGACGAAGTGCAGCTCGGAGCCCCACCCCTCGACCGTACCTTCTACTTCGGCGGCCACGTTCAGGGGAACGGGGAGCCCGAGCTCGGGTCGGAAGCGGAGTCGCATCCGGTCAGGGTGCATCAGCGAGACGGATGCGCTCCGAAGCCCGCCCCCCTTGCTCGAGGTAAACCTCCAGATCGCTGGGACGCACCCAGGCCGTGGCCTGCACGCTCTCCGCGGCGACCAGACGCTTCAGCGCGCGGTCGTAGCGGACGTTGCGCATCTCGATCGTGAGCCGGTCTACCACCAGGCCGCGCGCCCGCGCTCGGCTTCCCCCGACCGGGCCCGCAGCCCGGACACGTCAACGTCGTACTCTTCGGCCGGCCCGAGGCGCGCCACGAGCGCCTCCTCTAGCCGGTCCTCGACGCGGCCCTCGGTCGAGCACGCGGTCAGCGCGACGGCCGCCGCCGCGAGCGTGATCCATCCACCCTTCATCGCCTCTCCTTGCCCCGCAATCCTGGCCCTGAAATCCTGGCCCTGAAATCCGGGCCTCGCGACCCGGCCCGGCGAAGGCAAGATCCGCGCCCTGACTGGATCGTTGACTTCCACCCCGCAGCCACCCGACGGTCGCTGGGCGGTTGACGTGCCCCCGGATTACGAAGCCCGCCTCGCAGCGGTCGGGACCTGCCGAATCGCTAGGGGCGCACCCGGCCGACCGACGAGGCGGCTTCTTTTTGGGAACGATCCGCCCCGCTAAGTGGCCCGCAACCGGCAGAGCAGGCCTGAAAAACGATGGGCCCAACGAGGCCGTAACCCGTTGAGCCAAACCGAGATGCGCCGCCTAGGAATCGAACCTAGAACCTACTGATTAAGAGTCAGTTGCTCTGCCAATTGAGCTAGCGGCGCCTAGCTCCGACGCATCGTTCTACGATGCGCGCAGAGCATTGCAAGCTACCCAAGCCCGAAGGGGGGTTCAACCCTGAGTCGGCCACCGAATGAACGGCACGAAGACCTGGCGGCGCACGGGCTGCGCACGGTAGTCGATGCGCGCCTCGAGCTCGAGCGCGCCGCGGCGGGTGACGAGCCGCACCCGCTCGTGGTCGCGGATCCCCAGCTCGGCCGCGTCCTCGCAGTTCAGCTCGACGTACGCGGCGGGGACCGCGCGGTGCAGGGTCGGGATCCGCCGCGTGAGCGAGCCCGTGTGCCAGTGCTCGAGCACGCGGCCGGTCACCAGCCAGAACGGGTACTCCTCGTATGATCATCGCCATACCTTCCGTCACCGAAGTCACTAGAAAGGAGTTAGTGAACCCTGTCGATGATACCGTCGCAACGGAAGCATTAGATGAACTCCACGTCACAGTGGCACTGGCCATTGTCGCACCATTCTGGTCTTTAACGGTATTGGAGAGTTGTTGTTGCTCACCCAATGAGGAAAAGCTCAGGCTCGTAGCAGACAGCGCGATCGAGGTCGCTACAGGTGTTGGTGGACTCGTGGGCGTAGTCCCACCGTCACCGCATGCCGCGAGCAAGAGCACAGTTGAGAGCTTGATGTAGCGCATGCACATAAAGGGACGACTGGCTACCGAAGTGTTCGTGGACGCAGCAGTCCGGTTCATTGAGCGATGGAAAGAGTTAAGACCAATTCAGTAGAAAATCGAAGTTACTTGAAGATTCTCTAGTTTGGGTCTTATCATACATTAGATAAGATCTTGTCGCGGATCTAAGAAAGGTGAAAAAGACAATGGTTAAGGTTAAGTTTGCCAGCTTTGCGATTACTGTGGTCATCCTGATCTTCGGATTGTCAGGTCTGCCACTCACCGCTCAACAACGTGAAGAGTTTCAGCCGCGGAACGTCATTTCGGCCAACCCGTTTGGAATTATACTGGAGCTCTTCAACGCGGAGTACGAGCGTGTCATCTCTCCGACCACCACACTTGGTTTTGGGGGGTCCACCGTAAAACATGAAACGGAGACATATGTTGACCCCCCGGTTATCGGGACAGACGAATACGGCGAGCCCATCTACGATTGGGAAAATGAACCTGAACCCAGGGTCGAAACTCACCGATATGTCAACTTTGACGTGTTCTGGCGGTTTTACCCAGGCAGTAGCAGCACCCGGACGTACAACGCTCCTCTCGGATGGGCATTTGGTGTGAAGGTGGGCCTTACCTCGGTAGACGATGGGACCTACTTCGGTTACGGCTTTGATCTGAATAAAAGTTTTATTCTAGGACCAA
>Ga0310123_10002104_pt1 | contig 16065 bp, 14 predicted proteins | sample CB6_AW_1057_MG_FD_203505 | JGI IMG/M metagenome (GOLD analysis project Ga0310123, IMG submission 203505) | Marine microbial communities from Western Arctic Ocean, Canada - CB6_AW_1057 | ecosystem: Environmental > Aquatic > Marine > Oceanic | place: Canada: Western Arctic Ocean | collected... | reverse complement strand
GGATCCTGAATAATCTCTGATGTACTGATGGAAATACCTCTACGGCGCAGATTGTCGATTGCCACCCTTGTAGTTATACCATTGCGTGGTGCGAATAGCGGTTCGCCCGGCTTCAGTTTGGCAAGAGGGTTTTGTTTTCCATCCTTGCTCAGTGTCCGATATATGAGGATTCGAGGCGTACTTCCATCACGCCGTACAATCCAGAATTCCCGGTTCTTGATGTTCGATTTTCCATAGACCTTTTGAGCATCTAGGTCTGCACAGGCTATCCAATAGGGCGCTCTTTGCCGTGCTACTCGGTCAACATGCTTCCAATCACCCGATTTCTGTAAACGTCTTAAATTGGAGCACACATCAGAAAGAGATTCGTTCGCCTTCTTAGAGGCCACTTCGTACTGCGGGTGCCCTATGCAAAGCCAGTGATTCATGTCACCCACATTCCTCAGCTTGTCGTCAGCGTGCTCCAGCAGACTGCTTGCAGAATCAGAAGAGATTTCACGGATGATCTCGATGAGATCAGAGCCCAGATCTACTCTCAACAGCGCCGGCACTTGGGCATCCTGCAACAATTGAATCGTATGCACAATCAAGGTTTCGAATGCTTCCTCCTCCTTTGTAAAACGCAGTTCTGCAACGAAACGATCGATCACCGCACAATGTTCTAACTTCGTCGCGGTTCTTGCGAGTCTCCTGGGAACGGGTTTTATCTTGAAGTTCGGCGTACTATCCCTTGATCCGGGTAGCGGTTCATAGATCATCAATTCAACGTGCGTTGTGTCTTTGGGCGTGGCGGGACCTTGGACGTATATACGCCGCTCACGATGACTCGAAGTAGCGCCCGGGATCCTGAGCAAACTCAAGTTCACGAGACGGTCATCGTGCTCCCATTCAACGATTCTGTCTCTAACCTCCAGCCATCTTGATGTGTCAGATGCTGACATGGTTGTCTCGCGCTCCACTAAAGGGCCCCAAAAGGGATTGGATTCGCGCGCTGAAGAAAACGGTTCCAGCAGAGATTCATACAATCTCCGCTTGTCGAGTACTGACTGAATCTCCACCGCCCTTTTGTCGTCTGGAAATACACTTGCGAATAGATCGAGTGCGTCAAGATACTCAGAGATTGAACCTGAAGTTTGAATACTCTCAAGTTGGCTCTCCAGATCTTTTTGCGTGGTTTCAACGTCCTCTATTCTGGCTGCATACCGGGCAAGAATATTTTCAACGTCCATACCGGCCTTCGTCGGACTTGCTTCAAGCAACCGCTTCACTTCCTCCAACTGTCCGGCCAACTCGTCTCGTTGGGCTCTTGGGTCAAGCATTTCGAGCTGAGGCACCGCTTCCTCCATCTTGAGAGACCACAGGTCCCAATTGTCCTGTAGCGCATGCCGGATTTCCGACTGGCGGTCAGCCCAAGCCTCTGAAAGAGCAGTTACCGTCACAAGCTCCTCTACGTTGTGTGCAAGCGCCTCAGCATCCACGATCAAAGAGGCGAGGTCACCGGGGGTATTCGTCGACGAGAGCGCCTCTTGAAGTCTAGAAATCACCGCGTCGAAACGGACTCGTTTGCCGTCTATCCGGTGCGAGATTTCCGCACTTTTCCCTAGATGCGGAATGAGGAGCGGGTGCTTGAGCATTGAGGGCTCCTCGCCTCCTATCCGCCTGATCATGTTTTCATATGACTCCAGATTCAGCTGCTCGATCATGCCGTCCAGCTGCTTCGCGATAGCGCCTGCACGATGCCGAGACTGAATATTGCGCCAAACAAGCAAACCCGATAAGCAGACCACAATCAACATGGCGACGATGATAGTATTGGTCCGACGACGAGCGCGTTCGCAGGAGAGTTCCCAATTCTCCACCAAAGTCGAAGCGCGAGTCGCAAGGGATTCCGGAATTGGGCGGTCATGCCGCGCCAACTCGTTCAGCAGGGCATCGGCACTCCGGGCATCACTGATCTCTACGGCAGAACCCAAATCGGAAAGTTTCCGGGAAAACTCAGCCTCATCCCTGCGCCTATGCTCCTCTTCACCGCACCAATCGCGGGCCTCTGCATATTGCACGGCTAAGTCCCTGGGAAGTTCAATTCCACTCTCCTTTAGAATCGCATCTATGTTGCCCACGAGGTTGATGCCGGACTCAACATCCATTGCTGAGTACACTCTTCCCAGATGATCAATTAGCTCCGCCGCCTCTTTTAAGGCTGCAGCGCCATCGATGCGCGAAATCTCAGCATCCACTGTGCTTTTCAAGTCTAGCGGTATCTTGACGGCCCACCCTTGGCTCTTCAGCTCCGCGGCTATTTTGCGAATAGCCAGTTCATCAACTGTCTCTCGGGCATATTCCACTTCTGTACGCATATCCTGCAGTCTACGCTGCTCAAATTCTCGCAAATCATGACCATGCTGGCCATTCCCCGTCTCTGCTTGTTCGAGCCTCCGAAGCAACCAAATGCAGCGTTGGATATTTTTTTCGCGTGCTGCGACGCGATACGCGCTGATCAATTCACTGGGCTGCTGCGCAACCTGCAAGGCTTCTCGCAGTCGGGCGATGGCCTTCGCATCCAGCGCGTTCGCCACAGACCATCCACGCCCCGCACAAGTTTCTCGCCACGCCTCTACACCATCGAAACATAACAGCGCGCACTCCTCTGCCAGCGCCGGTGATTGCTCTTCCTCAATCAGAGCTTCGATCGTTCGGCCATCCGCTAAAAGAGACAGTACCCTCTTGAGGCGTAGGTCAACATTAGCACAGAACCGTGCATAATGAGCTGCCAACTCTGGGCCGTTCTCGAGTTCTTCCGCGGTCCCAGAAGCAACAGCACTCTGAATCTCGTCGATAAATTCCACTGCGAACTTGCCTGTTAGCCTCCAATTAGGGTCACTTGATATGCAACACCATGAATTCGGCGTACTTCTGATCGGAGGTTTCCGTAGATACACGTATCGTTACTGTGTATTCCTTTATCGCATTATCGAACCGCTTCTTGTGCGACTTCTTCAAATGTGACATTAAGCCGTTAGCCGCGTTTACCCATTTCTCGCGTGCTGGTTTCCAACTTAAAAATGTCAGATGCGGGGAGCGAAACTCCGGGGCGTTGCGTTCGAGAGTTACTTTAAGACAACTCGCCAGCGAATCCACTTTCAGAGCGGCTTTCGAATTTCCATGTCTCGTGGACAATAGACGCCGCGCCTCATGATCTAGGTCGTGACTGGATTGTGTCAGCATATCGAAAAGTTTCTTTACACTTGGATCGGGACTCCTCACCAAATATCGTATGCCGTTGTTGTTGTAAGCGCCAAATAGATCCTTGATTGCACTGATAAAGTCTTCCCGACTTTTCTGGAATTGAGCGTCATAAGACTGGTATCTATCGTCGTCTTCTTTAGATAAGGCACCAAGGTTAGGATATTGTTTTTCAAAAGAGTATATAAGCTTGGAATAATTTAGCAATTTTCCACTTGTGGTTCTGAGCTTCTCTCTGTGCGTCTCTAATTCAGTTTCTCCATTCGTCCTCAATTTGAGAAGCTTTTCTCCCAGATCGCTGTGCAGCGAGTTATATAGTTTGCTCAAATCAATCTTCGCGTACCGCAGCTTAATACAGCCTTTTTCATTCTTGCTGGTCGTTCTACCGATCGTGTCGCTCACGGGCCCATTCCAATCATCGTATTTAAGAGTGCCAACGGCGTCGTATGAAAGGCCGATGCTTGGCTCTGCGCTGAACAAAAACTCCCCAACGTCATCAGCTTCAATCACGCCACGAGGGTTTTGCTTCCATTTTAACGGAACATTGCAGACGACTTTATCAATGCTTACATAATAAGTATGCGACGTTAGTGTTAGAATGCAGAATATGGGCTGACTGTATTCTACTAATGTCTGCCCCTTAATTCTCGCATTGACATTGACGCCCTCAAGTGTAGGGGTCAATTTAAGGATGTTGTTTTTCTTTTCGTACGTCAAAAGTTGGCCGTCTTTCGTGAAACCGGAGTACTCAGCCTCTTCTGGAAGCCGGATAGGGTTGCTCGAAACGCTTTCAGGATGATACACAAGAGTCGGGCTCACCGCTCCTCTTGGAGAATTCCCCGGAGCCGTTGTTTGAACGTCTGCACCTGCGTGCTCATTCACGTTGGCGTCCATGGCTGGATCGGAGTCGACAACCTCTTCACCATCGGCCATTTGTTCCGGTTCGCCCAATTCAACCCTGTCAGCGCCTTCACTTTGCTGTGGATCTGATTCGGCGTTGCCCTCCTTGATCGGAGCATCTGCTTTGTTTTCAACCTCTGTGTCGTTATCCACTGGGGGTGTTCTTTTGATCCACACCAATGCCCAAAGAACAGCGAGCACGGTTAGGGAAACGGGAATCGACCAACGTCTTAGTTTGCTAGCAAAAGCGTCCTCCCGACGATGATTTCCTGCGGCAGCTTGATGCACCGGTCTCTTGACATCAAATTTTGCAGCTACGCGTCCTTTTTGCGCCTGATTGATATTTGCCGCGGGAGACACCACTATCGGCTGCCGCGCTACGCCAGGTGTGCGTGTCGCATCTGGATCTGCAGAAGGGTCCTTGTCGATTTGTTCTTTCCAGAGTGGGGGATGACCTGTTGTTGCCGCTATAGACAGGCGTTGACTTCTTGATGGCTGATCTGTCGCCCCACTGATTTCATGAGTAGTAAGGTCGATTATGATCGCATTGGGAATCCGGGCGGCGCGGTAAGCGATGTCTGATCCCTTGACGCAAGCTCGCACATGGCATGCCGTGCCTGCTGGCAGGGCGGTGAAGTAAGTGGAGAAAGTGACCGCCCAACGACGCTGAGGTGGTAAAAGGTACAGACTATCACGAATCAGCGAGATCGGTTCATGATTCAAGGCTGGATCAAAGATTAGAAATACTGGACTTACCGGATCTTGCCATATGGCCTTCGCGACCAGAGCGGCGAGCTCAGGGTCAAGGCGCTGCTGAATCCAGGAATCTGCTCTGAATCCGCGATTCGGCTCAGGCATGGGCTTCAATCCGCCGGGCTTGAAATAACGGGGATCACCTAACCAATTCTGAAGATACCGCCCCGACTCGACCATGAAGTCTGCCGGCCCTGCCCGCAAAGCTCCGGTTTCATCAGGGCTTTCTAGCATAACGTGATGAGCAATCTTATTGCTTCGTCCCGTATAGTCTTTCGGATGGCATGCAACTCTGGAGCAAATTGAATACAGGCGGCCCCCGCTGCGAATCAGATAGTGGCTCCAGGATACCGGGTTATCGGCATATCTGAGATCATTCACGTCAAATACGTGCACATATCCGCTTAAGGACTCACAAAGCTGGACACAATGGACCGGCATTCCCTGTGTCATGGCAACAGTTGTGAAGCCGCGAGTGCCGGGCTTTAAGCCGCGCTCCGCAGACGTGTAGACAAGTTCAAAACTCATAATGTCCCGTAGGGGATTACCGATTAACCGAGCGCGAGTCTTCTCTCGTTTAAAGTAGTTATCAATTGAGATCAGTTGATCAGATTTCGATCTATATGCTTGGGGCCTGATCTACGTGTGGCACCCTAAACCGCTTGCCAGACCTCGTACATGGGAGTTCATACCCACTATAGTGCCACGGCACCTCATGCATGGTTCCCGTTTCAGGCGATCTGAACCTTAAGATGTGGCCACGACGGTCAACCTCAACATCAACGTCAGATTTGTGATCGCTCGGCCCCAAGGATGGAATGTGTCCTGTCTTCGCCAAAACATAGAGCATCGGAACTTCGACCCATCGGGCTTGTATCTTGGATGCATCAACACCTTCCTCCGTGGGATTGTGCCCCAGAGAACTGATCGGCATGTACACGACTCGGCGAGCAAAGCTTTCGACTGTCGTCACCACTTCAGGTGCATACTGAAGCAACAGCTGCCGAACCAGATAGGAGGCTTCTGCGATTGCGCAGAGGTCGAGAGCATGTCCGCCGGCCTCATCATCGTACAACCAGGGGTCTTCCTGCACCTGGATAAGTTCCCCGAAGACATCCGCCTTGGACAAACACAGCACGAGGGGCTTCTCGTATAGCTCGCCGCCGGTCAGGCCAAGATGCTTCCGTATCCTACTGATCATCTCTACGAGAATCACATCTTGCCGATGCACGGCGGAAGCTTGCCCAGGGGCGACGGATGCTTCTTGTTCCAGGAAGGACCGGAATCGGGGGTCAGCCAACGGATCAAACAGGAAGACTAGACTTTCCGAATGCACGAGGTGCTGCGTGCCCGGCCTTAAGATGCTGTCGTGGCCCACTTGAAAGTGTTCGCCCGCGTTGTCATATAATACAAGGCAGCGGGCCGCATCGTTTTTGCCTGACGTTGAGGCGGCAATTGGCGACATTGAAAACATGCATGGCAGCGGCAGAAAGATTCTCATTTCATCCAATTGTACTTCTCTGTAAACGTGAGGGGCCGTTTCGTCCGTCTTCACAATTGGCTGAATACGAGAAGATCCTGAGTGAAAGAAAATCCGCTCTTCATAATCATTGAGCCATTGGTTCACCTGGGCATCTGCATCGCTGAATGCCTGGCCAAAGATCGATGGCAGAACAGTTCTCAGCTTCCAGATGCTGGACGCCAGGAAATAAGACTTCCCACTTGCAGGCGCACCTACGATTGAGAGAAAAAGCGGAGGGCACGACAACGCCAGTGCCGGCAACCTGAGGTGGCATCTGGGGCATGCGACGTCGGGGCATCGCATCCCCTTGGCGTCCAGAGCAAGCCCTTCCGGTGTAAATCGGTCCGGAAGGAAGCGCTGTGCATCGTCCTGTCCGAGAACAAGGTCTCCAATCAACTCGGGATGCGTAGCAATGAACAATGCTTCTTCCGGATTAAAATGATACCAGCAGTATGGACAGGTAACGGTTCCGTGTCCGTGGCTGCCCATCGAAGGCGTGGGCACCTCTTCCAATTCTACAGTGTGTTCTGTAGGAGGCTGTAGATTGTCAAACAGGCCCTGCACTTTGTAGGCATCAACCCGAAAATCGTCAGACGACTGCCAGACCTGATCGTCAGGCCTTAGTTGACCAGCGTCCACGGCCTCGAAGAATTGGGCAACAGTGAACGGGCCATACTCACGCCCGTCGCGTTCGTAGAACCATGGGTCCTCCTCTGTTTCATTCGATTTGGGCTTTTCCGCGGGCGGCTTCCCCAAACCCAACTCACACATGACCGCACCGAAACGGATGGTTAGCGGAAATTTCCCTTTCGCCAAAATGGGAACGGTATTGACTCGGTGGTCGGATACGTATGTCCCATTCGTGCTTTCGAGGTCACACAAAAGCAATCCATCGTCGCCTTTGTTAATCTGCGCGTGCGCCTCGCTGACCGAAAAATGTTCAAGAATCCAATCACAGTTCTCTCCGCTCCCAATGACCACCGGGAATGTCTCCAAAACATACGTCGCGTCGCCTTCACCAAGACGTGTCAGATACCAGACCTTTTTTTTCGGGGATAACAGCACTCTTCTCTTCTCTTCTCTTCTCTTCTCTTCTTTTCTCTTCTTTTCTCTTCTCAGACGGATTACATTACCACATGGGCGCCGCTAATTGTTCACTCCGAATTATGAATAGAAAGCGTTGACCTGCCCCCCATTGGCTGGAGATCTGGACTAACATTTGCCGGCGACCATCGCCTCCTGTTTTTCTTCATGCAACTCTGGGGAGGAGCCTTGAGCGGTAGGCTTGGGGTCCCTGCCTAGGGCTGCGACAGATCCTGCTGGTGACAGATGGCCCAAGGGTTTGGTACGGTCGAACCTGGTTGTAATCCATTCTCCAGGACGCCAACTCCCCCCCCGAGCTTCCATTCAGGCCAAAGATCGGATGCACTTTCAAGCATTTATCACGCAGCCGTCCATTGATGCTCTCGATGTATCCGTTCGCGGTGTAGACGACGGGGAAGCTCTGGCAAATCGAGGAGATGCATCGGAAGTTCGAGTTGCTTGAAGCGCCGCCCCCAGCATTATGCGTTCGGGCGACCTCATTTGTGGCGGAAAGGCAGAGGGTTGGAATCGAGAGGAACAACAATAGGCGCCATCGAAGCACTCCCGCTTTGGTCAGGGTAAACTGCTCCACGCTCTGGCTTCTCCTCCGCACCGATCAAACCTCTCCGGTTGATTGCTCCACGAGTTACTATTGAGATTCTGCCCTCAGAAAGCGAAGTTGTCCATAATGGAATCCTCCATTGACAATGTAAAGACGCTAGACTTGCAATAAATACGTACCGTAATATCTGTCGCTGGGAAGCCATACTATCGATGTTTCCGCTGACACTAACCAGAGGGCGAAGATGGGAAAATGCTTGGTTTTCGTCTTGGGGATGACGATCTTCTTTGCGACAGAACTTTCTGCATATCCCACTGCTTACGTCTGCACGGAGAAGTCACACGTCTACCGATCGGGTGTGACCGACAAGTGGTCCCAAATCTTGAACCCTGGGAATATCATTGAGGCCACTACTGACGAGTCGGGTTGGTTGACCTTCTATGTAAGGAGAAAGAAGTACCATGTAGCCTTGGACTACATGGTAAAACTCGCTGATGTTGTAGCGATGCAAGAGGAGCTGCTTACTCTGCTGACGCAGATTGAGATCAAGACTCGAAAGCATATGGAGTATAGCGAAAATGCTTCGAAGTACGGGCCTCGTACCGGAACTATATCCGGGTCTTACATGGATGGAACGGTATATATTCCTGGAGACCACCGATGGGCAATTATGGCTAGTGAAACTGCTGCTCAGATGCTTGAACTAGAAAGAGAGTATAAGAGACTTAAAAGAAAGTGGAATAAGCTCATGGGGTCTGCCGCATCAGCGAAGCTCAGGTGGGTCGGACGCAAGCCCGGTTGACCGGGCCACCCGCCTCCTCAAGGACAAGGCAAAAAGGTTGACCGATCGAGCGCGTTTAGCCCGGAATCAAACTGGATAGGAAGCGATTTTGAGCGGTATCCTCACCGCGGCTCAGGATAAAGAGATCGCCAAGCGCGTTTTGCCCTAGGATAACGAGATCTCGTCGCTGAGTAGTCAGGAGAGAAGAGATGAATCAACTCGGTTGCCTGTTCTACTGTGTGTACATGCTCATGGGGCTCCTCCAGCTTGCCGCAATCCTCAGCGGAATCCTAGACTGGTGGGGGTGGCCGTGGCCGATTGCTATCTTAGTCGCAATGCCCGTCGCATACATACCGATTCTGGGCACCATCGTCGGCATCATGGGGGCAATCAAGTCATTCGGCTGGTCTCCCATGTTCGCGATCTTGCTGTTTTGCTGGCCCTACGTTCTCTACATCATCCTGATGGCTGGCGGAGGTGTATCCGCCATCTTCTCGCGCAACCGTGATTCATGACGCATGTACGCACCTTGGATAGCCGCTGCATCTCTATTCATCGCCCTTGTACCCGACCTACCATACGGGTACTACCAGATCTTGAGGTGGGTCGTGTGCGCGTGTGCCTGCTTCGGTGGATTCATTGGGATGGAGAAGGAAAGGCATGGTTGGTTGGGAACATTTGTCGTCGTTGCAATCCTGTTCAACCCCATCCTTCCGATTCATCTGTCACGCGAAATATGGCAACCGATTGACGCCGTGGTGGGCATCATTTTCTTGTGCTCGCTCGGATTGTTCAACCAACAGAACGACAAGGAATCTCCAAACAAAGTCATCGACAGCGACGAGAAATGAACGATCCTACCCCAGCGGAACAATCGCGCTCTTCCGCGCCGACGTCATCCCAGACCTCGCCGCTAACCCCGCTTGTGCTGCTGCTTTCTTCCGTTTAGATAAATTGGGGTCGGTGCCGGACCCAGTTTTCTTCGGCAGCTCCTTTCCGCAAAGTAGAAGAGGCGGCGGCGGTCCTTTTACGGCTACCTGGGGCGGTGACGGCCCCAGTAGAGTTTTTCTTCTGAAAGGGTGGCACCGGCGGGCGAAGTTCAAGCCTGTGCGCTTGCGCTCCGATAAGGGATAAACACCGGATGGGGACGCGGTGTCAAGGGCGGTGGGTCATTGCCAGTGCGGGCAGCTAAAGTGTATGTCTGGCATGATTCCTCTTACCCGTGTTTCCACCAGGCTCCGATGCGGCCGGAGACGTAGAGTATGAGACCGACGAAGACAACGAACATCCATACTGCCGTCCAGCCCACGCTGCCTACGTCCCCGGATGCCGCATCTTCGGAAAATGCCTGCACCGAGCAGCCGCCGACTCCGACGAGAATCATGAAGACACCGAAGCTCTGGAAGAACTTGTATCGCTTGCCGGTGGCTTCGATGGTCTGCGCTGTCATTGGTCGGCCACAGCCTGGGCAGGCTGGCGCTTTCTGGGATATCTGCTTCCCGCAGTCCGGGCATTGGACGAGGCTTCCAGGGGTTGGAGGGGGCCGGGGGCGCGGCTTGTTCAGTGAACCCCTGGGGACTTTGATGACGTGATCTGGCTTTGCTGCCGGGATGGTGATGGCGGCGCCGCAGTGGGGGCATTCTGACTGCTGCCCGGCCGCGGTGGCGTCTACCTGGCAGGGTTCGGCGCAGGCGGGGCAGTTGAATGTGATCTTCGGCATGATGCCCTATCGAAGCATGCGGGATTTATCTTTTTGGGATTTCAGTTCGCGGTACGTTTCGGGAACTTTCTGTAGAAGTCCGAGTAGCGCTTGCACTTGATCCTCATTCAAATACAGTTTGATTTCGGTGAACATGTTGTCAAAGTCGTGTATGTGGAGAATCACATCGGTCTGGTTCCCCTTGTCCGCCGAGAAAAACTTAAGATCTACTCCTTGCTTATGATATTCCGTTTCCGTGAGGAATGACCCGAGCGGCTTGGTGATCTCGATCTGGTTGTCTTTGGCTTTTTCCGCCCAAACGGCACTTTTCTTCAGCAATGCAATCATCTGCTTGAGTTGTTTGCCGGAAATATGCCCGGTTGCCTTCAGCAGAGATTCACCGCCCCTGATGTACACGTTGGCCTCGAGGTCTACGTATACGTGTATCGGGTAGTCCGACCACGAAGTCCATACATCGTTGAAGTATTTGCCCTGAGCGTTTCCATCTACTGTGCGAGTCTGACCGTATGTGGGAGCAGCAATCAGGATGGCTGCAAGTATGAGTAGCTTCTTCACGTCTGTTCCTCCCGTTTTCCGATGACCATAAGCACTGGCGCTATGGATTTTGTGCCGTATTGATTTTGGACTTCTTTAAGATTTCCACGCGGGCGCGAACGATGGTTCCGTGCATGGTCTTTTTCGGAAATATTCATCGAATTTCCCGGCTCGTAGATTTTCACCTGGGTGGTGGTGGCGAGGAGGATGGCGGCTAATCCTAGCAGTAGGGGTTTCATTATTGCTCACACCTCAAGGAGACGGTCTTCAAATTGAGAGTATCTATCAACCCCTTTCTTTACGGTCGCAGGCGGGTTGAAGGCGTCTCTTGGCGTCTGATGTACCGACCAGGCCCATTTGTCGGCTTCACCGATGAATCCGCACGGGAATGGCCGTGAGAATCACGGATATCACTCGCTATCCACCGGACTGCACCAGAATGCCTATTAAGCGTCCCAGAATGCCCGTGGAAGCGATTTCTGGAGGACAAAAAATCTGCAGTGTTTGGCCCAAAGGGATTCCAGGGCCACTACCGCCCGTTTCTCGGCCATTCTCAGAACCAACCTGGCCTGAATGCCCGTTTCCCCGCGTTTTTGCTTCAATAACCCGAGGCAGATGGGCGCGATCGGTGGACCCGATTACAACGCGGTGGCCGACATCCTTGAGCGGATCGATGCGGACGTGGGGAGCTGGCCCTACTGGCATGGGTACCTCCCCTGACGTTTAGGATTTACGTGCGCGAAATCGCGAACTACTGAGCCAAGTCGGTCATGGGCACTTGTGTCCAGTCAGTTTGCAAAGGTACTCGAATCCTTTCAGTACGGATGCTTCGAGGCTCTTCTTCCAGTCCTCCTGATCCTTCAAGAACAATAGCTCCCTGGGAAAGCGCAGGTATCTGTCCAGATGACCATGGATGTGAGTCAGGCGATTAACATCATCAGAGGTGATGGTGAATCCAAGATGCTCGCCTGCGCTGGGAAGTAATTCTGGATTTACATCCTCAAGCATTTCAATGAATTTCTTGAGGTCAGGAGTCTTGGAATTATGGCTCGGAACTTCGCCTCTCCCAAGACAGGAAAGGAGTTCAAAGAATATGGACTCAATCGCAAATCGCAACTCAAGTGCTGAGTAGAAATACAACTGAGTATCTGGATTGACGGTAATGTCGTTCAGATGGATCCAGACCCGATCAAGGATTACACATCGATCCATTAAAATGTCCTCAAGAGGCGGGAATTCAGCTTCAGGCTTCACACTCATAATCAGGTCTTCCTTATGTTAGACGTTATACTGATGTTCTCATCAGCTAGCTATTCGAGTCGAATGGTATTATGGCGTAGTTCGGTGAGTTTTGTAAAGAAGGTTTTCAAGGATTCTGGTTCGCCATCTAATTGTTGTCGCCCACTCGCAGGCGGGAACCCGTTGGGGATGAAGTGCCTACTGTTGCAGGCAGTGGCAAGCAGTCGCAATGTGTCGCATGAAGGTTCATGGGGGCGCAAAGAGCGTCGATGTATTCACCCATCAAATAGTCGCCTTGCCAACACTCCACATCCGGGTAAAAATGCATCCATGAACAACGACATATTATTTAAGCAGCAAGAAAACGCTGTCTCTCTCCCCGCGCAAAACGCTCTGGTGAGCATGACTTTTCCCCAGTACTGGGAATCTGCTCCCGAGGAAGACCGCGCCATCTTCACCCTCGCAGTCCATGGTGGACTCGACCCCACTTCGATCTCAAGGATCTGCCATGTATCACGCTCTCACGTTCTTTCCGTCCTGAGCCGCCTCTCCCCACTTACCGGCGACGTCTCCGAAGCACACGAAAAACTCCGGCACTCCATGTGGGAGTCCACCGCTCTTCGCGCACTCCTCCACATCACCAACGAAAAGCTCCTCTCGGCCACCCCCGCCGAACTCGCAGCGGTTGCTTCATTGGCCGGAAGGCACGCGGGTAAAAGTCGAGAACCTGATATCGAGCCGGAGGTTCCGGAGGAGAGTGCCCTCAGCGCGAGAGAAAGGTTGAAGCAGTATGCCAGATCACTCGGCGAGGGGAATAGAGACCGGGAGAACGAAGCCTCTGCCCAGGAGGATGCCTGATTGCCGATCAACGGACGCCCATCCGCAAATCCCGTTTAAGCCGCCCAGCATCGCGTTGACGGCGTTTTAAGAATACTGTACATATGAACAGCAATACTGAACCCGGAGGGCCCTCAGCGCGGCGTGAGGACGCTTCCTTGCGATATCCGGAACCGTCCCCCAACAGAAACCTCCTGAAACAAGGATGCCATTGAAATTATGAATCAAGATCGGGACGAAAAGGGACGATTTCGCAAAGGGTTCTGCCAGAACCCCACGGGCCGGCCCAAAGGGGCTCGCGACAGGAAACGCCGGTTCTATTTCCAGTCCAAGTCAAGGACCCAGGACTGCGCGAAGAATCTCGGTTCCTATGCAATCAAAGGAGGCCCGGGAAGGGGGCGAGGCACGAAGGACAGGCCAGCCGAAGAACGACTCGCCGAAGCCCAGCAGCTCTTAAATGCTCTGGAGAACCGCAAGGGCAAGGACGTGCCGCTGAGCGGAATTATCAGGGTTCTGAAGGCTCTGCCGAAGAGGCCAAAGAGCACGGATTCAGGCATCAAATAAATCCTCTTCGCAAATCCTGCCTGAATAGGATGTCGCTGAACCGATAGCATCCTCCATTTAGGACGTCACACCGTCGCGCCCTGAAAATCTTGACGCACAGGTGGTGGTGCCCCCGATTTCCACTGAGCCGGAGGTTCAACCTCAGAGCAAAATGAAGGCAGGAATGCGGAGCTTTATACGGGGCTATCCAACCTGCGCGATAATCTGCCTGCCGTAACTCGCGGTGCCTCATAGATTACCCCTCCTCATCGTACCCGTAGTAGGGGTATCTATGTGTGTGTGGGGTATCTATGGTGAGTTTATTAAGGTTTTTTGAGGAGGGGGGGTATCTATGTCCTCCTCCATAGGTGACCCACCCCACCATAGATACCCCTGTTATTGCACGGGAGCACCTATGGGTTAGGGGTACCTATGCGGGACCGGGTAGTTCCCAAATCCAAGGGGCATCCGACCCGAAACCATCCTTGCCCTTTTTCACCTTCAACTTCTTCGCCGCATACCTCATTGTCTTTATGCTCAAATCTTGCTTATTGCCTTGGTCAAAAACATCGATTGCATTGGCCGGGCCGTTCGCCAGGAGGTCCTGGAGCAACTCCTTTGCATCCTCCCAATCGTACCGCTTTTCGGATTGTTCCGGGTCCATGGCTTCATTGGCCGTGATGGTCACGGGGTCATGGTCCCACACGATTCGGGCGTAAGGCTCGTCGGGGTCCTCCGGGGGCCATGACTCAAACCGGTACGCCAGTCCATCCATATCTCGGGCGAGGTTGTTTTTGACCGGGAGAAACAAACGCCTTTCCGGGTCTTCCTCATCCTTGGTCACACCCCACACCGCACGGGCGGCGGCAACGAAGGCAAGAGATCCACTTGCGCGGTACATTGCCTTTGCACCTCCGCCCTTGTTGAGATGGGTGACGCAAACGATTGCAACTTTGTATCGTGCCGCCAGGGCCGCAACGGGCGCGAGAAGTGACCGCACCTCGGCATTCTTATGCGAGTCCGTAATGCGTCCCAGGAAAGCGGACACCGGATCCAAAATAACCAACAGGACATTCTCAAGGGAACAAAGGGCATCCTCGATTGCATTCACATCTTCAAGGGTGACGGACTTTTGTCTTTTCTTGCCGTCTTTTGGGTCCGTGGTTTCCACCCCTTGGAGAACGTGAACAAGAGACAAATCAGCCCCCGCTGCCTCGAGCCGGGGGCGTATGGTGTCGGCGATGTCATCCTCGGCGCTCATCAGGATTGTGCGTCCCTGTGGCGCATTCCCTGATCCGTCCGGCCAGGCATCCCCGCGACTAACACGGGCGGCTATATCCAGGGTGACGTGACTTTTCCCTGTGTCGGGATCCCCTGAAATGATGGACAGTTTCCCCAATGCAAACCTGCCTGGCCACAGCCACCTGATTGATTCACGGTCAACATCCCCGACTGTAACGAGGATGGGTGTGCGGTCGCTTCTGGGTGTGTATGGGTCCTCTGCGGAATATCGCTTATACAACTCCTCGACCGTCCGCACCACCTCCGCTTCGGGCAGGGGAGGGCAGAAACGGTTTTCGTTTTCACCATGGGCAAGGGCAAGGCATGAATCCAACGACACACCAATGCGGACGTTGGAGCCCACGATGCGGGTCAACTCATTGTTGCGGTCTCCCTCCCGCACCTTGCCGTTTTGGGGTGATGTCTCGGCCTTGCTCGGTTTGCTGCCATTGCTCTGCGCAATCTTCAACATCCATGCCGGGAGCGGAGCGATCTCGCACTTACCGATACAGAAGTGGGGCGTCCACTGATAGGGTTTGCCGTTCGGATGAATGGAGGGCGGGGCAATTACGGAACAACCACGGCCAAGCAACTCGAGCCCCGGTCCAAGGAAAGCCTTTGGCATCTCGGTTTTTACCCGCATGTAATAGTGCTGGCCGCCGCCGCCCGTTTGTACGGTCCATGTCTCCGGCAAGTCCCCATGTTCTTCGATCAACGCCTTAAGAGTTTTGTCGCCGCCATTCCGTGGATCAACATCGAGGACGACATTATCCCCCCCAGTAAGTACTCCGATGTTTGCCTCCGGTCGGTTCTCAAACAGCGTGTAAATGGCATGTTCCTCCGTTGTAGCGTCATTCTTGCCGAGCGTGCCTTTATAGCCGCCTTTAGAGCGTGGAGGGACCGGATACACCGGGAGGTCATACTCTGCCAACTGCAGTGAGGTGTGTACGGCTTTGTTCGTTGACCGTGTCATGATTGGCCCGCCCGTATTTCGTTGCTTGTCCGAACCCGGAGAGTTAATGGAGTTGAAAGAGGGTAGATTGATAACTCGCTCTTGATTTTCGTCT
>Ga0310123_10002103_pt1 | contig 16075 bp, 22 predicted proteins | sample CB6_AW_1057_MG_FD_203505 | JGI IMG/M metagenome (GOLD analysis project Ga0310123, IMG submission 203505) | Marine microbial communities from Western Arctic Ocean, Canada - CB6_AW_1057 | ecosystem: Environmental > Aquatic > Marine > Oceanic | place: Canada: Western Arctic Ocean | collected... | reverse complement strand
CGTCAGGATGAGAAGGGAGAGATTATTGATATTCCTCGACCAATGGATATTTCTAACGTTGCTCTTGTATGTGCTACCTGCAAGAAGCCAGCTCGAGCTGGTTATCAGGTAGAAGGTAAGAAGAAGATTCGAGTTTGCCGGAAATGTAAGGCGACTCTATAAAACTATGGCTACTGATATTAAAAAACAAATTAAAGACAAACTAGAAAAGGTAGTAGTGAATGTGGGTGTTGGTAAGAAGGCTGTTAGTCAGTCTGGTTTTGACAGTAAGATTCTACCAGAGATCACCAAGGAGCTATCTCAGTTAACTGGTCAAAAGCCAGCTACTAGAGTTGCTACCAAATCTATTGCTGGCTTCAAGTTACGCCAAGGTATGGTGGTTGGTCTCAAGGTCACCCTACGAGGCAAACGTATGATTGATTTTGTAGAGCGATTGAATAAGATCGTGTTACCTCGTTTACGTGACTTCCGTGGTTTGGAATTAAAGAATATTGATCAGGGTGGTGGTTTATCTATTGGTCTTCAGGATCACTTAGTTTTCCCAGAAATCAATCCAGAAACATCTAAAGCTAACTTTGGTTTGCAGATCACTCTAGTCCCTAAAGTTAAAGATCGAGAGTCGGCCATTGATTTTTACCGCCAAATTGGCGTACCATTGAAGAAATAAAGTTATGGCCAGAAAAGCAAGTATTGCAAAATCCCAAAAGAAACCTAAGTTTTCTTCTCGAATAGTATTGCGTTGTTTCCGTTGTGGACGGAAACGAGCTTATATGAGAAAGTTTGGTCTTTGTCGTATTTGTTTCAGGGAGATGGCTAGCAAGGGTCAGATTCCAGGAGTTAGAAAAGCCAGTTGGTAATATGTATACAGATTTATTAACAAGAATTAAAAACGCCCAGGCAGTGAATAAAGTGAGCTTGAAAGTGCCTTTTTCTAATAACGATATGAAGATCGTTGAGTTGTTAACCAGAAATGGTTATCTAGCTGGAGCGGAGAAGAAGGGCCGAATGCCTAAGCGAGTTATTGATATTACATTGAAGTATGATGAAAACGAGCGAGGAGCGATTAGTGGAGTGAAGTTTGTAAGTAGGCCTTCTCGACGTATTTACTGCGGTTACAGCACCCTACGACTAGTAAAGAATGGCTTTGGTGCATCCTTCGTCTCTACCTCTAAAGGCATTATGACCAATCGACAAGCTCGAAAGGAGAAGGTTGGTGGTCAGATCTTGTTTGAGATTTGGTAATGGTAGATAAGTTAGAGCAGGCGATAGTAGGTAGAGAGGCTAAGGTTGGTATTATTGGTCTAGGTTATGTTGGTCTGCCACTTGCTAAAGCTTTTATTAACGCTAAGTTGTCAGTTATTGGTTTTGATGTCGACCCTCAGAAGGTCGATTTTTTATTATCCGGTAAAAGTTATCTGAAGCAGTTTAAAGATGAGGATATTAAGCAGTGGTTGGATGGTGGTTTATTTGATGCCACAACCGACATGAGTCGGTTGACTGAGGCTGACTGTTTATTAATCTGTGTGCCGACACCATTGACCAGTGATCATAAGCCGGATTTGAAATATATAACTCAGACAGCTGAGTCGATCAAGCAATCTTTACGACCAGGTCAGTTAGTTGTTTTGGAAAGTACCACCTATCCCTCAACTACCCGCCAGGTTCTTTTACCGATCCTAGAGGAGAGTGGTTTGAAAGCTGGTCAGGATTTCTTCTTAGCGTACAGCCCGGAGAGAGAGGATCCAGGTAACACTACCTATTCCGCCTCTAGTATTCCTAAGGTGGTGGGTGGTTTGGATGAAGATAGCGGGCGTTTGGCTCAAAAGTTATATGAACAGGCTGTGGTGTCGGTGGTGCCGGTATCTAGTCTTGAAATAGCGGAAGCTTGCAAGATATTAGAAAACACCTATCGAGCTGTTAATATCGCTTTGATTAATGAGTTGAAGATCTTGTTTGATAAGATGGAGATTGATGTTTGGGAGGTGGTTGAGGCGGCTAAGACCAAGCCTTTTGGTTTTCAGGCTTTCTATCCAGGTCCTGGGTTAGGAGGTCACTGTATTCCGATCGATCCTTTCTACTTGTCTTGGTTAGCTAAAGAAAAAGGTTTAGAAACCAAGTTTATAGAACTAGCTGGTCAGGTTAATTCCAAGATGCCTCGGTACGTGGTTGATCGATTAGAGGCTTTTTTGCAGGAACAAGGAAAGCAGTTAGCGGAGAGCAAGGTTTGCATGTTGGGCGTGGCATACAAAAAAGATGTTGACGATCCTCGAGAGAGTCCGGCTTTTGAGATCTTAGATTTATTAAGACAGCGGGGAGCGGTGGTGAGTTATAACGATCCTTATATTCCTCAACTACCTAAGATGCGTAATCATGAGGTTCCGGAGCTTAAAAGTACTGAGCTGACAGCTGATTTTTTGGCTGATCAGGATGTGGTATTAATCGTTACCAATCACTCCGATTATGACTATCAATTCATTGTTGAACATTCTCAATTGGTGGTGGATACCAGGAATGCCACTAAAAATGTTGTGGGAGGAGGGGAAAGGATCAGAAAGGCTTAAATTGCTTGCCTAAACCATATGATCATGATAATATCTTGGTACCTATTTTTAATATGTCTAGACTAGGTAAAAACCCAATAGAAATACTGGACGGGGTTGAGGTTAAGCTAGAGGACAAGAAGCTTAATTTTAAAGGGCCCAAAGGCACTCTTGAGTTGCCTGTTTTGGAGAACGTGAAAGTTGAGATTAAGGATAAAGAGATTCTTCTTTCTATCACCAAGGACAGTAAGCAAGCTCGATCAAATTGGGGTACTTTAGCCTCTTTAATTAAAAACACCATCTTGGGTGTTAAGGAGGGTTATGAAAGAACTCTGCAGATTGTGGGTGTTGGATACCGTGGTAGTATGGAGGGTGCCGTTCTAGTTCTAAATGTTGGATTTAGTCATCAAGTTAAATTCTCAGCCCCAGAGGGTATCACCTTAAGTATTGATAAGGATAATATTATTAAGGTTGTGGGTATTGATAAATACTTGGTGGGAGAATCTGCGGCTAAGATTCGTCGCATTAAGAAGCCTGAGCCATACAAGGGTAAGGGTATCCGATATACTGATGAGGTTGTGAGACGTAAAGTTGGTAAGAAAGCTGTTGGTGCGTAAAATTAAACTATGAAACATACTAAAAGAATTAGGTTAAGAAAGAAGTTGAGAGCTGGAAGAACTAGAGCTAAGATTTCTGGTACCGCGGAACGACCTCGTTTATCTATTTTTCGTAGCAACAAATTTATTTACGCTCAAATTATTGATGATGTTAATCGCAAGACTTTAGCAGCTGGTTCTACCAAGTCTTTACTAGGTGACGCTAAAGACAATCGAACTTTAACTAAGACCGCTCGTTCTGAAGCTTTGGGTCAGCTATTAGCTGAGAAGGCTAAGAAGGTGGGTATTAAAGAGATTGTATTCGATAAAGGTAGTTATAAATACCACGGACGAGTTAAGGCGGTAGCCGATGGAGCTCGTAAAGGTGGTTTGAAATTTTAATCATGAGAAGACAACGAAGAGGACCCCGTACTCAAAAAGGGGATGGATTTAAAGATAAGTTGCTTGATTTGGCACGAGTGACCCGTGTGGTAGCTGGTGGTAAGCGTTTTCGTTTTCGAGCTACAGTAGTAGTTGGTGACGAGAGAGGTACGGTTGGAGTTGGAGTAGCTAAAGGTTTAGATGTTGCTCAAGCTATCGAAAAAGGCCGCACTGATGCTAAAAAGAAGTTGATCACTATTTCTTTAAAAAATGGTACTATCCCTCACGATGTAGAGGCTAAGTTTAGTGCCGCTCGTATTCGTTTGAAGCCAGCTGTACCAGGTCATGGTTTGAAGGCTGGTGGTGCTGCTCGAGTTGTTCTAGCTTTGGCTGGTGTAAAAGATATCACTGCCAAGAAGCTAGGTAATACTAGTAATAAGCTAACTAACGCGGTAGCAACCCTAGAGGCTTTAAAAAAACTTAAGGTTAAGCCGTCAGCTAAGAAGGCTAAGCCGGAAGCTAAGCCGGAAGCTGAGCTTGAGGTTAAGTCTGAGGTTAAGCTGGAAGCTAAGTCTGAGGTTAAGTCTGAGGTTAAGCCTGAGGTTAAGCCGGAAGCTAAGCCAGAAGCTAAGCCTGAGGTTAAGGAAGACAACAAATAAAATCATGCAGTTACACGAAATTAGACCAACAAATGAATTAAAGAGTAAGAAACCGCGCGTTGGCCGAGGAGGTAAACGTGGTACTTATTCAGGCCGTGGACAGAAGGGTCAGAAGGCTCATGCTGGAAGAGGTCTGCGTCCAGCTGTTAGAGACTTGTTAATGAAGTTACCTAAATTAAGAGGTTACAATAACAACCCTCTTAAAAAGAAGCCTTTGGCAGTTAATGTTGGTGATTTACATAAAATTGAAGGTGGTGTAGTTAATCTAGATAGCTTGAAGAAGTCTGGGTTGATTAAGAGTACTCGAAAAACAACTGTTAAAATTCTTGGTAAGGGTGAACTCAAAAAAGCATTGAAAATCGAAAATCTGCCAGTTTCTAAGGAAGCGCAGGTTAAGATCGAGAAGGCTGGTGGTGAGATCACTGTTGCTAAAAAATAATTATGTTTAAAAAATTTTTCCAAATCTTTAAGGTACCTGATTTGAGAAAGAAGGTTTTGATAGTAGGTGGTTTATTGATCGGCTTTCGTTTTATGGCCGCTATTCCAATGCCAGGTATTGATACGGCTCGTTTAGCTGATCTTTTTGCCTCTAACCAGTTGTTAGGGTTTTTAAACCTTTTTTCTGGTGGAGCGTTAGATAGTTTATCAATTATGATGCTAGGAGTGGGTCCTTATATTACCGCTACCATTGTGATGCAGCTCTTAACGATGATATTTCCGGCTATGAAAGCTATGTATAACGAAGAAGGAGCGCAAGGAAGAGCTAAATTTAATAGATATTCTCGTTATTTGACGGTACCATTAGCTGCTTTGCAGTCTTATGGTTTCTTAACTTTATTGAATCAACAGGGTGTTTTCACCGAATTTACCTTCGCTTCAGTGATGCTTAATGTGATTGTGGCGGTAGCAGGTTCTATGATTCTAGTTTGGTTAGGTGAGTTGATTAGTGAGCAGAAGATTGGAAATGGTATTTCTCTAATTATTTTTGCTGGTATTGTTTCTGGTTTACCCCAGATTATTAGAACCAGCTTAATTACCTATGATCCAAGCACGTTACCAACTTATATAGCCTTTATTATCTTGAGTATTGTTGTTATTGCTGGAGTAGCCTTTGTGACTGAGGGTGAGAGAAAGATTCCAGTTTCTTATGCGAAGAGAATTAGAGGTACTAAAATGATGGGTGGTGTTTCCAGTTATTTACCATTACGAGTTAACCAAGCGGGAGTTATTCCAATCATTTTTGCTATCTCAATCATGCTTTTCCCTCAGTTTTTGGCTCAGATGAGTATGATTATTTCACCAGAATTTGGTACTTGGTTTAATGATTGGGTAACCTATTTGTTTAATAACCAGTTGATTTATGGTATCTCATACTTCTTCTTGGTAGTAGTCTTTACCTACTTCTACACTTCTGTTACTTTCGATCCCAAAGAGATTGCTGGTAACTTACAGCGCTCAGGTGGTTTCGTTCCTGGTATTAGACCAGGTGAACCAACTCGAGAGTTTATCGCTAAAATAGTTAATCGAATCACCTTGTTCGGAGCGTTGTTCTTAGGTACTATCGCTATTCTGCCAATTATCACTCAAGCGGTGACTGGTATTCAGACTTTGACTTTAGGAGGTACCGCTTTGCTTATTGTGGTATCGGTAGCTTTGGAATCAATGAAACAGATTGATTCTCAACTGGTAATGAGGGAGTACGAGGGTATACAATAAAGATATGAAGAATTTTTCCGGCACTACTTTTACCTTGGTAGGTCGGCCTGGTTGCGGGAAGGGAACTCAAACCAAATTTTTGGTTAAGTATCTTCGTAGCCGAGGTCATAAAAAAATCATCGCCTTTAGTGTAGGGGAGTTGTTTCGTCGTCTAGAAAAGAAGCCGACCGTCTTAGGTCGTTGGACCAAGAAGTTTTTGGCTAAGGGGCAGTTGGCACCCGAGTGGATGGCTCTAGCTTTATGGTTCGATGAGATTAAGGATAAGTTGGTAGATAAAAATCAGATTGTGATTATTGATGGTTCGCCAAGAAGATTGTCTGAGGCTAAGGCGTTAGACTTTCTTATGAAAGACTTAGGACGAAAGCCGATGATACCTATTCATCTTGATATTAGTGAGAAGGAGGCGAAGCGTAGAGTCAGTCAGAGAGGTAGGAGTGACTATAAAGCTACCTCAACTGCTACTCGTATGAAGTGGTTTAAAACCGAAGTGGTGTCAGTAGTTAAATACTACGGTCGTCGAATAGTTAAGATTGATGGTGAAGGATCTATTGAAGAGATTCATCAAAGAATATTAATGGCTTTAAATAAAAAATGATTGAGCTAAAGACAGTTGAAGAAATTAAAATAATGAAAGCGGGCGGTAGGATTTTAGCTAAAACTTTAAGAGAGGTAGCTAAGATAGCTCAGGAGGGAGTGACTCTGGATGAGCTCGACCGTTTAGCAGAAAAGACGATTCGTGAGGCAGGCGCAACCCCTGCCTTTTTAGGCTATCAACCTACAGGAGCTAATGAGGCTTATCCGGCTTCTATTTGTACCTCGGTTAATGAGGTTGTAGTTCATGGTATTCCTAGTCAACGGCCGTTGCGTCAGGGAGATATTGTGAAGATCGACTGTGGGGTTTTACATAAAGGTTATTACACCGACTCGGCTATTACCGTTCCTATCGGTGAGATTAGCCCAGAGGTCAAAAAATTATTAGAGGCCACCAAGAAAGCTTTGGAGTTAGCTATTAATGAGTGTCGGATAGGAAAGACGATTGGTGATATTGGTTATGTAATTGTTGATCAAGCTCGAAAATATGATCTCAAGCCATTAAAGGGTTTGACCGGTCATGGTATTGGCAAGGAGCTACACCAAGAACCAACTATTTATAATGAGGGAGAGAAGGGCACCGGCCTGTCTTTGCAGGAAGGAATGGTTTTAGCAATCGAGCCGATGTTTAGTATGGGCAGTGATGAGATTCAGCAGTTGGCTGATGAGAGCTATGCTACTAAAGACGACTCTTTATCATCTCATTTTGAACACACGGTAGCTATTACCAGGCTAGGGCCAGAGGTGCTGACTAAGTAATCTTCTATTTGGGGATAACTACACCCCTTTTTTTTTATATAAGGTACAATGCTACAATTACCGCCATGCCAAAAAGAGAAACACTCTCGATAGTTTTGCCGATTCACAATCAAGCTCATCAGATACCACTAACTCTAATGGAGCTGGATCGTTTTTTTGCTGAGCAGAAATTCAATTGGGAGGTGGTGGTAGTTAATGATGGTTCAGATGATAATTCTAAGGAGATAGTGAAGCGCTTTATCAAACTAATGAGACGGATCAAGTTGGTTAGTAATGAGCGATCTCGAGGTTGGGGCATAGCAGTTAAGCAGGGAATGCAGGTGGCTAAAGGGGAGTGGCGAATTATCTTATCCACAGATCAGTTAGTAGATATTAATGAGTTAGAAAAAGTATTAGCACTATTTAAGAAAAAAACTCAGGTGGTTTTGGGATATCAACAACCTCATACTTTCGATAGTTTTATCTTCACCACTTGGTGCAAGGTTTTGTTTTTAATTAAAGGGCTAAAGAGCGCTGTCTGGCCTATTCAATGTTATCGGCGTGAGGTGGTGGAGCATATTTTTCCAATAGCTAAATCAAGAGGAAAGAGATTTAACTTGGAGGTTTTAGCACTATCACAAAGAATGAAGTATCAAATTAAGGAGGTTGGAGTTGCTTGCAAAAAGAAACGTGATAGAATATCTTTAATTGATTGTTATAGAGCTTTTAGTCAAACTTTTAAAATTCGCAGAAAACTATGGAACAACAATATTTAACACAGGAAAGATTTAGTCAGCTCAAGGAGGAGCTTCAGCAATTGAAGACGGTGAAGAGGAAAGATATTGCGGAGCGTTTGAAGCGAGCTAAAGAGTTAGGTGATCTTTCAGAAAACGCTGAATATTCAGAGGCTCGTGAGGAGCAGAGTCAGGTAGAGAAGAAGATCTTCGAGCTTGATGTGATGCTCAAGCAGGCTAAGCTAATTAAAAAAGGAAAAGGTAGCGCCGTACAAGTTGGTTCCACAATTAAAGTCAAGAAAGGAACTGAAGAGTTCCAGTTTACAATCGTTGGCTCAAATGAAGCTCGACCAGAAGAAGGCTTCATCTCCAACGCATCCCCCCTTGGTAAGTCTTTTTTGGATAAAAGAGTTGGAGAGAAGGTAAAAGTAAAAGTCCCTGCCGGTGATCTCACCTATGAAATCCTCGCTATTAAGTAATTAACGGTGTGGTACAATTAAAAACAATGGCGTTAGATAAACTCATTGAAGAGCGATTAAAAAAGCTCGAAAACTTTAAAGAAGCTGGCATAGATCCTTACCCAGCTCAATCAAAGCGAACTCACCTAACTAGTGAGGCTTTAGCTGATTTTTCAAAGCTAAGTAAGAGTAAAAAGAAGGTTTTTATTAACGGCCGGATTGTAGGCTTGAGAGTCCAAGGTGGCTTGATGTTTATCGACCTCCAAGACGAGTCTGGTAACATCCAGCTTTTGGTAAGAAAAAACCAGTGGAAGAAACATTTTAATCTTTTTAAAAATAATTTAGATATAGGAGATTTTCTAGAAGCTCAAGGACCACTCTTCAAAACTAAGAAAGGACAGAAGAGTGTGGATGTTAAAAATCTGAGATTATTGGTTAAGAGTTTGAGACCTTTGCCTGACCAGTGGTATGGCCTGGAAGATGTGGAAATCAAGCTTCGGCAACGCTACCTAGATTTATTAATTAATCATGAGGTTAAGGAGTTATTTGTGAAGAAGAGCAAGTTTTGGAATGCAACACGTAGCTTCCTGACTGAGAATAGCTTTTTAGAGGTTGAAACGCCGGTCTTAGAGGCGATTCCTGGTGGAGCTGATGCAGAACCCTTTGTGACCCATCACAACGCTCTTGGTGCAGATTTCTATCTTCGTATTTCATTAGAATTACCTCTCAAAAAGATCTTAGTTGGTGGTTATGAGAGTGTCTTTGAGATTGGACGGATCTTCAGGAATGAGGGTATTAGTCCCGAGCACCTTCAGGACTATACTCAGTGCGAATTCTACTGGGCCTATCATGACATCAATGATCTCAAAAAATTCTCAGAGAAGTTATACAAGAAGATTGTTAAAGAAACCACGGGGGGTCTCAAGACCAAGTGGCAGGGTAAGGATATTAATTGGGGTGGCAAGTGGCCAGAGTTAGACTATTACAAACTTTTCAAAAAGAAGGTTGGTTTGGATATTGATAAAGCTACCTTGACCGAGTTAAGAAAGAAGGTTCGGCAGCATAAGATAAAGTTAGAGAAAGGTTTGGGCAAAGGACGTTTAGTAGACCTATTATATAAGAAGCTCATTAGACCAAGCTTGATACAACCAGCTTTCTTAATGAATCCACCAGCTTTGTTAGAGCCGTTGGCTAAGCGATCAATGAGCAATCCTAATCGAGTGGAGCGATTGCAGATTGTGGCTTGTGGTACGGAGCTAGGTAAGGGTTTTTCGGAGGGTAATGATCCGGTTGATCAACGAGCTCGTTTTGAGGAGCAGATGGCTTTGAGAGAGGGTGGTGATAAGGAAGCTCAGAGATTGGATGAGGATTTTCTCAATGCTTTGGAGTACGGTATGCCACCAGCAGCTGGTTTTGGTTTCTCAGAGAGATTATTTGCTATTTTGATGGATCGACCAGTACGAGAGACGGTTATTTTTCCTTTGATGAAACAGAAAAAATAGCTATACTAGGTTTATGAAAAAAGAGATAGCAATAATTCTAATTATTTATTTAATGCTGGGTTTTTTTATAATACCTATCAGCGAATTAATTCACGAGCGAAATCCTTATCTGGATGGATATTTAGAAGTTAACTGGGATAAGACAGGAACAGTCAAGCCTTACTTTACTCAATCATATTTTTTACACATCATATTCAATCAAATAGCCTCCGCACTCATTTTTGGAGTCTTTGGAGCATTAATTGCTTATATCTTTATACAAAAACGTTTGTTTAAACTAATGTATTTTACAATAATTTCTGGAGTTATATTTAGTAGTGCACTTTTTCTTCATAATTCATCAATAATTGAGAAAGGAATTACTTACGGAGGTGGTGTGTGGGCAGGTTATTTCATAGGCACTATTGGCACTATTTTTACCTTATCATTTTTGATATATTTTTTAATGATTGCTTTAGAAAACAAAAAAGCAGGAATGCCTTGGAAATTAAAGTTTTTCTTACCAATTATATTAGCACCATTTATAGGATTTTTTTCACAAATAGGTTTTGGATATGGTGGGTATATCACCATGCCCATCGTAGTAATTATTTATATTTTTATTCTGATAAGATTTTCAATAAAAATTAATTCAGAAAAAATAGCTATACTAAGATTATGAAAAAAGTAATGATTTTTGGTGTTTTTGATGGCTTACACGGCGCTCACAAGGCGGTTTTGAAGGAGGCTAAAGCTTTTGGCGATTATTTGATAGTGGCGGTTGCTCAAGATCATATGGTGGAGCATCTCAAAGGCTATCGAGTCAAGGTCAATTTAAGTGAGCGAATAAAGCATATCAAACAAGAGGACGCGGTAGATGAGGTTATTATTGGTGACAAGGAGCTAGGTACTTGGGAGGTGATTAAGGAGCATAAGCCAGCGGTGATTGCTATCGGTCACGATCAAAACATTTTACAAGAAAATCTGGAGGCTAACTTTGATAAGTTGGGTTATCAACCGGAGATGAAGCTATTAAAGGAACACGAAGCTAATAAAGATCAGGGCTAATGATTGATATTAAATTAATTAGAGATAAAAAAGCATTAGTTAAAAAGGGTTTAAAGAGCCGGGGAGTTGATCCTAAAATAATAGACGATTTTTTAGAGTTAGATGATCAGTGGCGAGAGCTAACTACCAAGTTAGATCGTTTTCGTAGCGAGCAAAAGCAGTTGGGTAAGGAGAGAAAAATTACCAAAGCTAAAGCTATAAAGAAAAAAATTCAAACTCATCAAGCTAAGTTGATGGGGTTGGTTGATTCACGTAAGGATTTATTGAGTCGCATACCTAATCTGCCTTTAGCTAATACTTTGAAGGGTAAGGGGGGGCAGGACAATAAGGTGTTAAGAGAGGTGGGTAAGAAGCCTAGCTTCAAATTTAAACCCAGGGACTACTTATCTATTGCTGAGGATTTAGACATGATTGATATGAAGCGGGGAGCTAAGGTAGCGGGTAGTCGCTTTGGCTATCTTAAAAATGACGCCGTTCTGTTAGAATTTTCTTTAATAAATTACGCCTTCGATCTTTTGACTCCTAAGGGGTTTATTCCCGTTCTTCCACCAGCCATGATCAAGCCTCGTGTTTTCGAGGGGATGGGTCGTTTAGCAGCTGATCAGAAAGATGAACGTTATTATCTACCCAATGATGACCTATATCTAATTGGTAGTGCTGAACATACTATCGGACCAATGCATCGAGATGAGATTCTTGAGGAGGACCAACTACCTATCAGATATGTTGGTTTCTCACCTTCTTTTCGTAGGGAGGCTGGTTCGTATGGTAAAGACACTAAAGGAATTTTGAGAGTTCATCAGTTTGATAAGGTAGAGATGTTTTCTTTTTGTAAGCCGGAAGATTCAGAAAAAGAACATCAGTTCCTACTCTCCCTACAAGAAAAAATAATGAAGGGTCTCAAGTTGCCTTATCGGGTAGTGGAGATTTGTACTGGTGACTTAGGTTGGACTGATGCTCAGCAGTTTGATATTGAAACTTGGCTACCAGCTCAAGGGGTTTATAAAGAAACTCATTCTGCCTCCAATACTACAGACTTCCAAGCTAGAGGAACTAATGTCCGTTTCAAAAGAAAGAAGGGACAGGAGCTAGAGTATGTTCATATGCTTAACGCCACTGGTTTGGCTATGGGTAGGACCATCGTTGCCCTTATTGAGAACAATCAGACTAAGGCGGGAGAGATTAAGATCCCAGCTGTATTAAAAAAGGGCCGTTGTTAGCGACCCAAGACGATCATAATGTCGTCTGAGTAGTGAAGGCTACTGATAATAACCATATTAGCAGTGCCATGAAGGGAGATAGCAGCTATCATTCCCAAGGCTTTGTTTTTCATTTGAATAATACAGAGGCCGTTGATGAGGCCGCCGATTAGAATCATAGCCTGATAAAAGGCGGGGTAAGAGTGCTGAGTAGCCCAGTAGTAGCTGAGAGCGAACAAGGGTATCCAAGCTAACACCTCAGTCCATTTCCTGCTAGTTCCTAGTAACAGCATGAAGATTAGCACGGGCCCTCTATAAAGCATCTCTTCTATATAGGCTGCTATAGAGTACTCAGCCAGAGTTTGATTTAATCCGTTTTTTTCTAACCTGGCATCAATTATTTCCTTAACAGGGCCAATATCGCCAACCTCTTTCCAGTAGCTAGAAAGTGATCCGGAGGTGAAGGCTGTTCTGAAAGAATCACCTGATTTTATCATTAAAAAAATGATGATTATCAGTAAGCCAAGGCCGATAATTTGCAAGGTTTTCTTCATGAGATTACCCTTTCTATGTTAAAGTACTATCCTTAATACAACTGTATTTCTATATTAACTTATCAAATATATCATGTCTAATAACCATAAAACATGGCTGGAGATAGACTCTACAGCCATTGAAAAAAATATAAAGAGCTTTCGTTCTATTTTAGAAAAGAAAACACAATTATGGGCGGTGGTTAAGTCTAATGCCTATGGTCATGGCTTAAATGACTTTTCTGCTTTAGCAGCTAAGTTTGGTGTAGATGGTTTTTGTGTTGATAGCGTACCGGAAGCGTTAGCTTTGAGAAAAGACAAACATACACAACCTATATTAGTTTTAGGTCCAACTATCTCAGATCTTTTTCAAGAGGCTGAAGATAATGATGTTATTATCACCATCTCCTCCCGGGACATTTTACGACAGTTGATAGAGAATAAATCGAAGGTGGCTTTTCATTTAAAAATAGATTCGGGTATGCATCGACAAGGTTTTTATCCTGAAGATATAGAAGATGTTTGTCAGATGATTAAAGATCATCAACTCAATCTTCAAGGAGCATACACTCACTACGCTTCTTTCAAAAAAATAGATCAGCAGTTAGTAGAATATGAGAAGGCTCTAGCCGTGTTAGAAAAGAATGGTTTTACCAAGATTGTTAAACATACTGCGGCTACCGCTGCTGCATTAGCCAACTCCAAAACTCATTTTGATATGGTTCGTATTGGAATAGGTCTTTATGGATTGTGGCCAACAACTGATTTGAAAAATCAGCATGACTTGGAGCTCAGGCCGGTTCTTTCTTGGCACACTATTATTAGTGAGATTAAGCCAGTTAAGGAGGGGGCGGCTATTGGTTACGACGGCACAGAGAAAATGATGGAAGATGGTCAGTTAGCTATCTGCCCTATTGGATACTGGCATGGAGTGGATATTGGTTTGTCTCGTCAGGGAGAGGTGTTAATCAATGGTCAGCGAGCTAAGATGATGGGCAGAGTTTCTATGGATCTAACTACCATCAACGTGAGTGATATTGATTGTCAGGTTGGTGATAGAGTGACTCTTATTGGTGATGAACTGAGAGTTGAGGAGATAGCCAAGAAGATAGACACTATTCATTACGAAGTTCTCACCAGAATCAATCCTCTAATTCAAAAAAATATTATTTAATGGATCCTTATTTACCAAACAGAAAGAGAAGATTAAAGAAAACTCGCTTATTAATCCCACTTTTTATTTTAATCCTTATAATAGGTGGAGGGTTGGTATACTGGTTATTCTTTTCCTCTTTTTGGCAGGTGCAGGTGCTGGAGATTAAAGGGTTAAAGAAATTAACTGAGGAGCAGATTACCGATGGATTGAAGGAGAAGTTGACCTCTAACAATTTTCTTTTATGGCCTGAAGGTGAGGTGGTGGTGAGTAACTTTCCTTTGGTAGCTAATCTTCAGATAGAGAAAAGTTTTTTTGACAGAAAGATTAGTATTGAGGTTCAAGAAAGGGAGGCGCTAGGAGTTTGGTGTACTTATCCGGCTGACAGTCAGGAGTGTTGGTGGTTTGATAATAGGAGTCTATTGTTTGAAAAATCTCCAAAGCCAGAGGGTAGTTTAATTATTTTAATAGAAGAAAATGAGGAGAAGGTGAAGATCAAGATTGGTAAGAGGGGTTTTTCTGACAAGCTTTGGAGCAAGATGAAAAAGATCATTAGCTCTAACATTGTTAGAGATCTTTCGATATATAAGTTTGTTATTGATCGTCAAAAAGAAGAGGTGGTTGCTGAGACGGTTAGTGGTTTCAAGATTTACCTAAGTCTTCGCTTTGATCCAGTTATTAATATAAAAGCCTTAGAAAAGTTGATAGCTAAAGATAATTTTGACTTAGAAAATATCTCTTACCTTGACTTGAGGGTAAAAAACAGGCTTTATTACAAATAATCTATGAAATTATCACTAGGTATAGTTGGCTTGCCCAATGTTGGCAAGTCCACCTTATTCAACCACCTAACTAACAAAGATATAAATGTTGCAAACTATCCGTTTTGCACTATCGACCCTAATGTAGGGATAGTATCCGTTCCAGATGAGCGGTTGCTTAAACTTGCCAAACAAGAAGAGAGTGAACAACAGATTCCAGCGATAATCGAGTTTTATGACATCGCAGGGCTGGTTAAAGGGGCAAACAAGGGAGAAGGTCTAGGAAATAAGTTTTTGGCTCAAATTAGGGCAACCAACGCGATTGTGATGGTGCTTCGTTGTTTTACCGACGATAACATTATTCACGTTGAAGAAGGCGTTGATCCAATTAGAGATATGGAGATTATTAACACCGAGTTGATAATGAAAGATTTGGAAACGGTAGAGAAAAGGTTGGGGAGTGTGGAGAAGGAGTTGAGAGGAAATAACAAAGAGGCCTTGAAGGAAAAAGAATCTTTAGAAAAAGCTCAAGAGAAGCTATTAGCTGGCCAATTAATAACTGAATTAGCTGATGATCCGAGTATTTATAATATGCAGTTACTAACTGCTAAGAAGCAGATCTACTTATTGAATGGTGAGGAAGGTGATGTTAGTGAAGATCTAAAGAAAAAGATTGCTGAGTTGGGTTTTGATTATGTAATAGTTGATCTAAAAGAAAAGCCTGATCTTAAGGATTTGATTAATAAGGCTTTTGAGGTTTTAAATTTAATTAGTTTTTTCACTACTGGCAAAGAAGAAACTAGAAGTTGGACGATTAAAAAAGGATCACTAGCCCCTCAGGCTGGGGGAGCAATTCATGGTGATTTTGAGGATAAATTTATTAAGGCTGAAATTATTAATACGGAAAAACTATTAGAAGCTGGCAGTTGGCAGGTAGCTAAAAGTAAAGGATGGTTGAAATTAGAGGGAAAGGAATACGAGGTTAAGGATGGAGATGTGATCGTTTTTCGTCACGGCTAATTTTATTCCAAACCTTCTTTAAGCTTCATAAGATCTCCAAGCATTTTTTGGAGATCTTTTAACTCTTGGTTATTACTTGCAGGCGCTTGTTTCTTAACAGGTGCTTTATATACTTTCTTTGGCGCTACAGTTTTAACCACTTTTTTAATAATAGTTATAGGTTCTTGTGAAGTTGATAAGGAAACTTCTAGTTGTAATTTAAGATCGCTATTTTGTTGCCAAAGAAAATAGACGAGTGCTAATAGAACAATAACCAGAATACCTATCAATCTATTTGTATTATCTTGTTTCATATTCTTATTGTTAATTATACATTAAAAACCGCCACCAGTATCACCGCCACCAGTATCACCGCCACCAGTATCACCGCCACCAGTATCACCGCCACCAGTATCACCGCCACCAGTATCACCGCCACCAGTATCACCGCCACCAGTATCACCGCCA
>Ga0310123_10002102_pt1 | contig 16078 bp, 15 predicted proteins | sample CB6_AW_1057_MG_FD_203505 | JGI IMG/M metagenome (GOLD analysis project Ga0310123, IMG submission 203505) | Marine microbial communities from Western Arctic Ocean, Canada - CB6_AW_1057 | ecosystem: Environmental > Aquatic > Marine > Oceanic | place: Canada: Western Arctic Ocean | collected... | reverse complement strand
ACTTCTCCTCGTCCGAGACGAGATCCGCTTCGGTCTTCGGCGCGTGCACGACGTCGTCCTTCGTGAAGACGTGCGTCCAGGCCGCGAACTCCAACTGGATCCCATTCGGGTCGGAGAAGTAGATCGAGCGCACGAACGTGTCGGTCGGGTCGAAGACGGGCTGGTGCTTGCCGTTGAGCGAGTCGGCGTGGCTGACGACGCAGGTGACGCGGATGCGCTTCGACTTCAGCTTCTCGCGGTATTGCTCAATCAGTTCGGGAGCGACGTCGAAGGCGACGTGATTCATCGACGCGACGGCCGACATCGCCGAGCCGCCGAGCGCGCGATGCCGGGAGCGTCGGGCGGTGGGTCGGGGAACCAGAAGAATGCGACCCCGTCCACGCCGTTGCCCATGTCGAGGAAGAAGTGCTGCCCGCCGTCGGGGTACTCCAGTGTCTTCACGAGCCTGAAGCCGAGGATGTCCTCGTAGAACTTCACCGTTTCCTGCATGTCCTTGCTGACCAGGGCGAGGTGATTGAACCCGCGCAGTTGAAATTCACTGTTTTCGCGGGTCTCCGACTTTGGCATGGTGCTTCTCCCGTACGCCGAACTTATTTTTCCGCGGCGAATCTCTCAACGTCGATGCCGAAGCTGCCCCGCCTGCACGAGAGTCGGCATCCGCTTGATCCTGGCGGAAGCGCCGCTCACCCCTGCCGCATGAGCGGGTCCGACAGTGCCCCAAGCTGGCCAGCGAGACACCGGATCACATCCCAAGCCGTCGTCGCGGACCCGCCAACCACGGCCCATCCCCAAACCCCCGCCCCCGCGATCAACGTTTAAATGAGAACGCCGCCGGGGGTGGCGGCGACGTTCTCGGGCGCGGGTCAAAAAATCTGTTTTAGGCGGGTTCCAGTGCCGCTTTGGCCTGGCCGACCACCACTGCGAACGCTTCCGGCTCACGAGCGGCCAAGTCTGCCAGGATTTTCCGGTCGATTTCCACGTTTGCCTTGTTGAGCCCGTCGATCAAGCGGCTGTAGCTCAGGCCATGCAGACGGGCTCCGGCGTTGATGCGCTGAATCCAGAGCCGGCGCAACTGGCTCTTGCGGTCGCGTCGGTCACGGTAGGCATACGACAGCGCGTGGAGTCGGGATTCACTGGCGCGACGGAAGACACGATGGCGCTGTCCGCGGTGACCCTTGGTCGCCGCCAGCACCTTCTTGTGCTTGCGTGGTTCCGTTCGACCACCCTTGACGCGGGGCATTCAGCTCTCCCTCTCCGACGACCGATTCTCGCCGCTTCAGTCCCCGTAGGGCAGCAACGACTTAACAGTTCGCTTGTACTTGCCGTTGACCGGGTGCATCTCGCGCATCGCGTGGAGTTGGCGCTTCTTCTTCTTCATCTTGTTGTGGCCGCGGTAGCCCTTCATGCGCAGCACCTTGCCGGACCCGGTGATCCGGAAGCGCTTCTGCGCACCCTTGTGCGTCTTCATCTTGGGCATCGGCCGCTCGCAATCGGGCCGCGAGCGCTACTCGCGACGGTGAACATCGTGTTCGTCGATCCGACTCTACGTCTTGGCTTCCTCTGGTGCCTCACTCGGAGTGTCAGAGACCGCACCTTTGGCCAGCGCGGCGGCTCGAATTTTGTCTTCCACCAGGATCACGTTCATGAAGCGGCCTTCCATGGAGACCGGCTTCTCGACCGTGACCGGCACCCCATCCGACTCCAGGGCCGCGATCATCTCTTTGATCCGTTCCCGCCCGATTTCCGGGTGCGTGATTTCGCGCCCACGGAACTGGACGGTGATTTTGACCTTATCGCCCTCGCGCAGCAGCTTCGCGGCGGTGCGGATCTTGAAGTCGCGGTCGTGCCTGCCGATGTTGGGCCGCACCTTCACCTCACGCAGCCCGGAACTCTTCTGCTTCTTGCGCCCTTCATTCTCTTTCTTCGACTGTTCGTACTTGAACTTGCCGTAGTCGAGGATGCGTACGACGGGAGGTTGCGCCGTGGGCGCAACCTCCACCAGGTCAAGCCCGCGCTCCTGAGCGATGCCCAGCGCTTGCTCGATCGGCAGGACGCCCAGCTGGCCCCCGTTTTCGTCCACGACGCGAACTTCTCGCACGCGGATGCGGTCATTGATTCGAAGCTCTCGAGCCGCCAGGGATGGCCTCCTTCGCCGGGTCCGCAAGCCGTGCGGATGGGCAGGAATTCGAAGTCGATGCTAGCAACGGCGCCCACGGCGGGCAATGATCGCAAGCCGGAGCCGGGCGCTACTCTTCGTCCGGCGACTCCAGCGTGATCAACAAGTCGCCTTGATTGACGGAGTCTTCGGGCGAAATATGGACAGTCTCCACCACCCCGTCCCCCGCCGCTTTGATCTCATTGTTCATCTTCATCGCGACGATGACCAGCAGCGGATCTCCCGCTTGGACCACGTCCCCGGCCTGGACGAGAACCTCGATTACTTTGCCGGTCATTGGCGCTCGCACCTTGCCGCTGTGGTCGCCGGAATCGGCTGAGCCTCCGGCCGCGCGGTAAATCTGGACCGTGTGGGCATCCGCTCCGACGAAGACATCGAGTCCCCCTTGGCCGCGGCTGACCCAGACCTCCGTGCGCACGCCGTCCACTTCCAGCCGGTGCAGCGCGCCCTGCCCGACGCCACTGAGCGAGACGTGGTGCTCGACGCCGTCGACGGCCATCGTGAACGAGCCATCCGCGTGTTCCTGGATCGTTAGATCTCGGTGCTCCGGACCGACGGTTAGAGAGAGCTTCTTCGCCATCCCACCTCCAGCGGCGATCGCTTGCCGCGCGCATACATGCCCCAGGCGCGGCTGCGTGCCCTGTTGCCGTTCAAGCGCGGCTCCGCGCTGCCCAACTCCCCATCCCGGCTCAGGAAGGCCGCGGCGGCGAAGGCCGCCGCCAAGACTGTGTCCGGTCGCTCGCGGCCCAAGTCAAACGACTCCTCCATGTAGTCCGTGGTGATGTTGCCGGCGATGAAGCTGGCGTCGTCCAGCATCGCCAAGTGGAAGGGGATGCTGGTGGAGATGCCGAGTACCTCGAATTCCCGCAGAGCGCGCTTCATGCGCTCGCGACACTGCTCACGATCCTCGCCCCAGGTGATCAGCTTTGCCAGCAGCGAGTCGTAGTGCACGTTGACTTCCATGCCCGCGTGCATCATCCCGTCGACGCGGACACCCGGCCCGGATGGCTCGCGATAGAAGGGCACCTTGCCGGTGCTGGGCAGGTAGCCGGTGAAGGGATCCTCCGCGATGATGCGGCACTCCATCGCCCAGCCGCGTATCGGCCGCTCGTCGCTCGTGTAGCCGATCGGCTCGCCGGCGGCGACGCGTAGCTGGTCGGCCACCAGGTCGACACCGCGCACCATCTCGGTCACGGGGTGCTCAACCTGCAGCCGGGTGTTCATCTCCAGGAAGGCGAACTCATCTTCGCCGTAGACGAGGAACTCCACCGTCCCCGCATTGACGTAGCCGGTGGCCCGGGCCACGTTGGCGGCCGCGGTCTCCAGGTGCTCCCGCAGCTCCGGCGTCACCGCCATCGACGGCGCCTCTTCGATCAGCTTCTGCCGCCGACGTTGAATCGAGCATTCCCGCTCGCCCAGCGTCACGACATTGCCGTGCGTGTCGGCGATCAACTGCACCTCGATGTGGCGCGCCGGACTGATGTATTTCTCGATGAAGACGGCGTCGTCGCCGAAGGCAGCCCGCGCCTCGTCCTTGGCGTTGCGCATCGCGCGTTCCAGCTCGTCGGCTTTGCCGACGATGCGGATGCCCTTGCCGCCGCCTCCCGCCGACGCCTTGATCGCGACCGGGTAGCCGATCTCGCCGGCGATCTGCCGCGCCTCCGCCACATCCGTGATGGGATCGATCGTGCCCGGCACAATCGGCACACCGGCCGCCTTCATCGCGCGCCGCGACTCGATTTTGTCACCCATCTGCTGCATCGAGGCGGCCGAAGGGCCGATGAAGGTGATGCCCGCCTCTTCGCAGGCGGTCACGAACGATGCGTTTTCGGCTAGGAAGCCGTAGCCGGGATGGATCGCATCGACACCCGCGGCTTTGGCCACCTCAAGAATGCGCTCCATGTTGAGGTAGGAATCGATGGAAGGGGCTGGGCCGATGCAGTACGACTCGTCCGCCAGCCGCACGTGCGGCAAGTCGGCGTCGACATCGGAGTGGATCGCGACCGTGCTCACGCCGATATCGCGCGCGCCGCGAATCACCCGGACGGCGATCTCGCCGCGGTTGGCGACGAGCAACTTCTTGAACGGCGGGGTCGATCCCAAATCGAGCATCCCTTCCCCCCGTCTTCACGCGCGGTTCACAACCGTGGTGGAGGCGGAAGACCGTCTCGCCCTCGCGCTGTGGTCGAGCATAAGCCTCGCCGCACCTAGGGGCCTATAGAGGTTACCGATAAGTCCGTCGGGACATAACTTCGTACCCGAGAACCTCGCCGAGCCTAGAGCCGGCGTTCCTCAACCTCTTTGCCCAATTCGGTCAGAAAGGCCTCCACACTCTGCACGCCAAGGTCCTCGCCGCCGCGTTTGCGCACGGCGACCGACTCGCCCTCCTGCTCCGTGTCTCCCACGACGAGCAGGTACGGGATCTTCTGTAACTGGCCGGTGCGAATCTTCGCCTGCATGCGATCGCCGCCTTCATCCACATCGACACGCAGCCCCGCCGCCTTGGCCTGCGCCGCGACCGAGCGAGCATAGTCGAAGTGGCGATCCGCGATCGGGATCAGGCGGGCCTGTATCGGTGCCAGCCAGGCCGGGAAGTTGCCTGCGAAGTGCTCAATCAGCACGCCGATGAAACGCTCCGTCGTGCCCGTCACGGCCCGGTGCAGCACCACCGGCGTGTGTTTCGCGCCGTCCTCGCCGATATAGGTGCAGCCCAACCGCTCAGGCTGGATCAGATCGACTTGGATCGTGCTTAGTTGCCACTCACGGCCGAGCGCGTCGAGCGCGAAGAAGTCCGCCTTCGGTCCGTAGAACGCCGCCTCGCCCTCCTCCTCGGTGAATTCCAGGCCCGACTCCTGCATCGCCTCGCGCAGCACATCGACGGCCTCTTCCCAGCGTTCGGGCGCCTCCACGTACTTGCCGTCGCGCCCCGGCAGCGACAGCGCCACGCGTAGATCGAGGCCGAAAACCTCCATCTCCTCCCGCACGATCTCCAGCGAGAGCGCGAATTCACCCTTGACCTGCTCCGGCGTGCAGAAGATGTGGCAGTCGTCCTGCGTGAGCGAGCGCACGCGTGTGAGGCCGCTCAAGACACCGGAGCGTTCGTAGCGGTAGAGCGTCGCGAACTCGCTGAAGCGGCGGGGCAGCTCCCGATAGGAGTGCAACTCCGCGTTGTAGAGCGTCATGTGCGACGGGCAGTTCATCGGCTTGAGGTAGTACACGTTCTCGCCCTCCGTCATGGGCGGGAACATGGCGCCATCGTAGTTCTCGAGGTGGCCTGACTTCTCGTACAGCTGACGCTTGGCCAGGTGCCCGGTCCAAACGTGTTCGAAGCCCTTCCGCGTCTGCAGCTCGCGCGTATAGGTCTCGAGTTCATGCCGCAGGGTCTCTCCCTTCGGCAGGAAGAGCGGCAACCCCGTTCCCACATCCTCCGAGAAGGTGAACAGCCCCAGCTCGCGCCCCAGGCGACGATGATCCCGCCGCGCCGCCTCCTCCAGTCGCTCCAGGTGGGCGGCCAGCTCGTCCTTCGTGGCGAACAGCGCGCCGTACACGCGCTGTAGTTGTGGCCGCTTCTCGTCGCCGCGCCAGTACGCTCCCGCCACGCTCATCAGCTTGAACGCGCCGATCTGCTTGGTGTGCTCCACGTGCCCGCCCCGACAGAGGTCCGTGAACTCCGCGTGCGTACAGGTCCCCACGGCGGAGGCGTCCTCCGTGAACTGGTCGATCAGTTCCAGCTTGAACGGCTGGTCGGCGAACTGCTCACGAGCCGTCGCCGCATCCACTTCGTCCCAGACGAACTTGTGGCTGCGCTTTAGCTCGCGCTTCATGCGCTTCTCGATCTCTTTCAGATCGTCCGGCGTCAGCGGGCGTGGCAGCAGAAAGTCGTAGTAAAAGCCCGTCGCGATTGGCGGGCCGATGCCCAGCTTCGCCTCAGGGAAGATCTGCAGCATGACTTGCGCCAACACGTGCGCCGCCGAATGGCGTTGCCGTCGCAGCCACTCCTCAGGCTCCACGTCGGCCTTCGCCGCCACGGCCTCGCCGACGACTGCCCCGTCGATCGCGACCTCGCTGTCGATTTCCAACTGCTCATCTGCCATGACTCTCCTGCTCTCCAACGCGGCCGGTGCTCGCCGCCGAGGCCGCCCCGTGCGCGGGGATCCTTGAGCGCGGCCGACAACCCGACCGGACGCGAATACCCTGCAACGTGGTTGCTCCCGCGGGACGCGGGAGCAACAAACAAAAAACCCCGTCCGCAATGGGACGGGGTTCGCCCGTGGTTCCACCCATCTTCATCCTTCGTCGAATCGCGCCGATCGGCCGATCAACAAAAGAACTCAGGGAGCCCGCTAACGGGGGCCAGACCGGACGGCCTACTGCCTCAGGGAGGGTTCGGACCGCCGCTCGGAGGGGGTACGCGTTCCGGGTCGATACGGGCTTGCAGCGACCGCCCGCTCTCTTGCAATCGACCGAGTGGCGCGCGCATGTCCTCGTCAACGCGTTGTCGTGGTGGGCGATACTGGATTCGAACCAGTGACCTCTACGATGTCAACGTAGCGCTCTAGCCGACTGAGCTAACCGCCCCCGGTTGCTGGTGCCATCCTATGCGATTCGGTGGCTCGGGCGAATCGCGCAGGACAGCCCACGCATGCCGCCTTCGCGCCCATCGGTGGCGCCGTGAGCCTTTGTGACCAGAACGTGGCGGCGCAGGCTCTTCACGTTGACCGCTGCAGGCCCGATCGGTAGTGTTCGGCATCGCAGGCGTGTACGCTCTGCTGAGCAATTTGCAGATCGCGTGTTGCCCAGGAGTCTGACGCGGACCCCCGGACACCACGAAATCAGGAGAGGTGGGGCCGCTAGCTCAATTGGCAGAGCAGCTGACTCTTAATCAGCCGGTTCGGGGTTCGAGTCCCTGGCGGCTCACCAGCTCACTGCCGTCTTGGGCGTGTTCGCCCCGCTCACCCGCTCGTGTCGCCAAAGGGGAAGTGTCGGAATTGGCAGACGAGCATGATTTAGGATCATGTGCCGCAAGGCGTAGGAGTTCGAGTCTCCTCTTCCCCACCAGCGCGGCTCGCAGCAACGGATTTAGAGAACGCAGGAGCACCTGATGGCGGAACCGCTGCTGAAGGTCGTAGACCTTGAGACCAATTTCTTCACCTCCGAAGGTGTTGTCCACGCCGTTGATGGCGTCTCCTACGAGATGCAGGCTGGCGAAACATTGGGCTTGGTGGGTGAGAGCGGCTCCGGCAAGTCCGTCTCCGCGCTTTCACTCATGCGTCTGATCCCCAGCCCGCCGGGCAAAATCACTGCGGGTGAAGTCTGGTTCGACGGCGAAAACATCCTCGAAGTCGAGGAGAAGCGCATCCGCGAGATTCGCGGCAACGACATCGCCATGGTCTTCCAGGAGCCCATGACCTCGCTCAACCCGGTCCTGACGATCGGCCGTCAGCTGACGGAGGCGCTCCAGCTCCACCTCAACCACTCCATGTCCGAGGCCAACGCGCGCGCCGTGGAGTTGCTCCACATGGTCGGCATTCCCGCCGCTGAGGAACGCCTCTTCGACTATCCCCACCAATTCTCCGGCGGCATGCGTCAACGCGTGATGATCGCGATGGCGCTGTCCTGCGACCCCAAGCTGTTGCTCGCCGACGAGCCCACGACGGCGCTGGACGTCACGATCCAGGCGCAGGTCCTGGAAGTCATGGCCCGCCTCAGCCGCGAGTTGGGCACGGCGGTGATTGTGATTACGCACAACCTCGGCGTCGTGGCCCGCTATGCGGACCGCGTCAACGTCATGTACGGCGGCCGCATCGTGGAGATGGGCCCCGCGACGGACATCTATCACGAGCCGCGTCACGCCTACACACTGGGCTTGTTGGAGTCCGTGCCGCGGCTCGATGCACGTGAAGGGCGCTTGATTCCAATCGAGGGATCACCGCCGGACCTGACGAACCTGCCGGTCGGATGCGCGTTCGCGCCCCGCTGCCGGTTCGCCACTGATCAGTGCCGCGAGGAGCGGCCCGAACTTGTCGAGGTCGCGCCGGACCACCTTGCCGCTTGCTGGCACTTCGATGAAGTGTTGGACGAGGCGAGACAGAAGACGACGGCGGGAGCGGAGGCCTAAGCATGGTGACCAACAACGAAGACACTCGGCCCGATGATGCCGGCGTCGAAACCGCCGCTGGCACCGTCACCCCTGAGCAGCTGCGCGAGGCGGCGGCGACCGCGGCCCGCGGTGCCGCCGCGGCGACGGCGACCAGCTCTCCCGACAACGTCGGCCGCAATGAGCCGTACACGAACCGCCTGGTTGAGGTCAAGGGCCTCAAGATGTTCTTCCCGGTCACGTCCGGGCTCTTCGTGCAGCGCAAGGTCGCGGACGTCAAGGCGGTCGACGGTCTCTCGTTCCACATCAATGAGGGTGAGACGCTTGGTCTCGTCGGCGAGTCGGGCTGTGGCAAGTCCACGACCGGACGTGCGATCCTCCAACTCTACAAGCCGACCGCAGGAGAGGTTTGGATGCACAGGCCGCAGCACGCCCGTGCCATCGGTACGGCCGAGGATGCGGGCACCGTTTCGGCGGGCGACGACACCGACGCCGGGCGTGTCGATCTGGTCAGCCTCAAAGGCCGCGCACTGCGCCGCTACCGCCGCCAGATGCAGATGATTTTCCAAGACCCCTACGCCTCCTTGAATCCGCGCATGAGCGTGGGCGCCATTGTGGGCGAGCCGATGCAGATTCACGGCCTGCACAAAGGACGCCGCAAAGAGCGCGTGCGCGAGATCCTGGACACCGTGGGGCTGAACCCGTTCTTCGCCAGCCGCTACCCGCACGAGTTCTCCGGCGGCCAGCGTCAGCGCATCGGTATCGCCCGTGCTCTCGCCGTTGAGCCAGCCTTCATCGTCGCCGACGAGCCGGTCTCGGCACTTGATGTCTCCATTCAGGCCCAGATCATCAACCTGATGGAAGACCTGCAGGCGGACTACGGGCTGACGTACCTCTTCATCGCCCATGACCTCTCGGTCGTGCGCCACATCAGTCATCGCATCGCGGTCATGTACCTGGGCAAGATTGTCGAGCTCTCCGACAGCGACTCGCTCTACGAAAATCCTCTGCACCCCTACACCCAGGCGCTGATCTCGGCGGTCCCGATTCCCGACCCCACGATTGAGCGCCAGCGCGAGCGCATCATCCTCACCGGTGACGTGCCCAGCCCGCTCAATCCGCCCTCGGGTTGCAACTTCCACACACGCTGCCCGATCGCGATCGACGTCTGTCGCGAAGAGGATCCCGAGTGGCGCGAAGTGCAGCCGGACCACTATGTGAAGTGCCACCGGGTCTAGTTCCGGTGTCGAAGTGACGCGAATCACAGCAGATCGAAGAGGCGGGGCTCCGGCCCCGCCTCGTTCTTGTTCCGCGCATGCGCTAGGCGATCTCAGCCGGCCGGCGCCCTAGCGCACCGCCAGACCGCGCATCTCTCGCATCTGCTCCGTGTGTGTTCCCACGTGCCACATCGTGAAGACGGTGTACTCCCGCGCGTTCAAGGGTCCCAAGATTCGGTGCACGACCCGCACATCGTCATCGATGCCGGCGTCGCACGTTTCGACCTGCGCGACAAAGCGACCCACGAACTCCGCCACCCGCGACGCGGCCTCGGCAAAGGACGGATCATCGGCGTAGAAGGCCTGGTCTGACCCGAGGTCGGTCGAACCGGCTGCCGTCGCCCTGCCCAGCGCGTTGGTGGCGTTCTCCAGCCAGGCTCCGACGTGATTGAGCAGGTGCCACGGCGACCAATCGCCGTCTTGCGGTCCCGCCGGCGCGTCGGCTGGCGTCAGTCCCGCGCTGGCATCCTCCCAGGCGCTGCGCATCGTCTGTGCCCGCTCGAACAGGGCCTCCCAACTGGCTGAAGCGGCGTCGTCGACGACGTTCGCCTTTAGCCGTTCGATCGGGTCTCCCGTCATGCTCAATCCTCCATCTTCCGCATCGACTGAAGTTGCGCCGCGTGCTCGCTGAGGTGGGCGATCGTGATCCCCACCACCTGGCGCGTCGTCAACGGCCCAATCCCGGACGCGATCACAGGACCGCGTTCCGGCAGCTTGGCCACCGTGTTCGTCGCCATTCGCATCTCCTCCGCCCAGCGCTCTTGCTCCCGCGCGACACGCACCAGATCGGGATCGCCCGGCAGGAAATTCTCGTCGCTCAGGCCGGCCTCCTGCGACACACAGACGCTCGCCAGCGCGCCTGATGCGAGACGGAGCCAATTGACCGCGTGACTGCTGAGGTCCAAGGCCGACCACTCCCCGTCGCGCAGTTCGACGGCCAGTTCGGACGGCAACCCAGCGAGTGCTTCCTGCCAGGTCGATTGAGCTTCCGCCAGGCCCACGCGCAGTTCGCTCCAGGCGCTCGCCTGTGACGACTCGAGCAGCGCGACGACATCGGCCGGCAGCGCCGGCGGTTCGCTTGCCTCGGCCATGGCTCCCCCAGTCGTCAGTGCTCGTGATTACGCAGCAGCGTATCCTAAGCCGTCCACCAGGATGCTCCGCGCGACGTGCTCGCCTACCAACGCCGCGACTGCAACTTCGTCTCTGCCGAAATATTGTTCTAGGCTGGATAATCAGGCGTGCGTTGCGCGCTTGCGCCGCGGCGCATCGAGCGAGTTAGAGCCTGGATGCCAGAGCCCGATTCACCAACGCGCGATGCGACGTCCACCGCGTCGAATCCTGCGTCGCCTGTCGACCTCCCGCCACCGCCTCCGCGGAGAGAGCCCGAGAAGAGCGGTTTCGGCGCCACCTTCTCCGCTCTCCACGAGCGCGACTTCGCCTGGTACTTCGCCGGCAACATCGCCTTTTTCATGGCCATGCAGATGCAGATGCTGCTGCGCGGCTTCCTCGCCTTCGAACTGACCGACGCCGCCTCCGCCCTCGGCTACATGGCCGCCACGATGGCCGTGCCCATGTTGATCGCCGCCCCATTCGGCGGGGTCGTGGCCGACCGCGTCAACAAGCGCTTGCTCTTGATCGTGACCCAGACCGCCGCCGCTGCGATGAGCCTGCTGATCGGTCTCCTGATCCTCCTCGACATGATCACCTTCTGGCACCTGCTTGCGATCTCGCTCGTCACCGGCATCATCTTCTCGTTCAACATGCCCGCTCGGCAGGCCCTCGTGCCGCAGTTGGTGCCCCAGCACAAGCTGATGAACGCGATCTCGCTGCAGCAGGCGGGCATGAACGCCACTCGCATCCTCGCCCCCGCGATTGCCGGGGCGCTGATCGTGCCGTTCGGCGTCGGCCTGGTTTACATGCTCACGTTCGGTATGTTCCTGCTCGCCGTCGCCTCCGAGTTCCACCTGCCCGAACACGGCATGAAGGCGGTGCGCGACTCGAAACCGCTGCGACGCGCCTTGCGTGAGGATCTGGGCGAGGGCTTCAAGTTCATCTGGCACACGCCCCTGATCCGCAGCCTGATGTTGCTCGGCCTCGCCTTCCCGCTCTTCGGCTTCCCGCTGCAACAGATGCTGCCGGTTTTCGCTAAGGACGTCTTCGACGTCGGTCCGGGTGGGCTTGGCGTGCTCTCGGTCAGCACCGGCATCGGCGGGCTGATCGGCGCGCTTGCCGCGGCCAACATGGATCGCGTCCCGCGCAAGGGCCTGCTGATGTTCATTGGCGGCATCTGGATGGGCGGTATGTACGTCGCCTTCACGCAGTCGCCCGGCTTCATCCCCGCTCTGGTCTTCCTGGGGTTGGGCAACATCGGCGGCATGATCTTCCAGACCACCAACAACACCGTGATTCAGTCCAGCATCCCCGCGGAACTCCGCGGCCGCGTCATGTCGGTCATGATGATGTCGTTCGGGCTGATGCCGCTCGGCGTGCTGCCGGTAACGCAGGCCGCCGAGCATTTCGGCGCGCGAACCGCCGTTGCCATCTCCTCCGGACTGCTCGTCGTCATGATGGTGCTGTTCTTCCTCGGCAGCCGACGGCTGCGCACCTTGCGACTCCACCAACTCGCCCACGTCAAATACTCGCCCGCGCAAGCCGCGAAACTTGTCGCAGAAGGCAAGATCAGCCAGAAAGAAGCCGACAGGCTGACCGGCGAAACGGAGCGTGTCGGCGGTGCCCCGCCGGCAGGACCGGCGAGCCGTCCCACTGCCGACCCCCCACTCGTGCTCCCCCCACCAGCGGGCGGGCGACCGGATCCGCCTCCAAGTGTGTCGCCCGTGCCCGCCGCTTCTGCGGCACAAGCGTCGCTCGCGAGCCCGCCGTACCAGGCGCGCTCACCCGACCTGGTTCCGGTCCCGGTCGTCGCCGCTGTCGACCCGCCGCATCCATCCCGTTATGGCCAGACCAGCGCCGCCCAGAAACTCGCGCAGCGCTGGCGCCGCCCCGCCGTGCTTACCTCCGCCTTCGGCGTCGGCATGGTGCTGGGATTCGGCGCCACGACGTCCGGTGAATTACTGCGTGCGGCACGGAGCTGGATCGCCGCGCGGCTCGACCCCGATAACTAGTCGCCTCCGGCACGATGTTCGGGCTCACCTGCCTCAGCCGCCTTACGCCTCCGGACCGATCCCCCGGCGGCCCTGTCGCGTTGTGCGCTCCTCGGCAGCGCCCAGGGCTCGCACAGCCGGCACGAACAGGAACAGCGTCAGCGAGACCGCTACCGCCACGAGCCCCATCACAAGCAACCCGTTGCGCGCCCCGATCGTGTCCGCCAACACCCCCGCCACCAGCGCCCCGATGGGGATCATGCCACGGCCAAAGTTCATTAGGCTCATCGCCCGCCCGGCCATCTCGTTGGGAGCCAGGCTGAGCATCGTCAGGTTATTGAGCGACATGAAGGAGACGTTGGAGCCGCCGATCGCGATGAGCACGGCGGTGATTAACCCCAATTCGGGCGACGCCGCGAGCCCGATCAGCAGCGCGCCGCTCAGAGCCAGCAGCCCCAGCATCACCAGCCCATGGCTGGGCAAGCTGCGCAGTGACGCGATCGCGAATGACCCAACCACGGCGCCCACGCCGGTCGCGGCCGCGAGATAGCCGACGAACGCACGATCGCGGTCGAGCTCGTCCAGCACCAGAATCGGCAGGAAGACTGACTGGTAGGGCAGCACGATCATGAACATCGCCGCGCCCACGAGCACGACGACGAGCGGCTGTTTCGCGTCGATTGCCCAGCGCGCCCCCTCCTTCGTGCTTTGCCAGATCGACGCCGTGGCCGCCTGCGCCTTCTGCACCGGTCGCGTGTCCGCCCGCATGCCGAGCAGCAGCAAGATCGAGACGCCATAGCAGATTGCCATGATGCCGTAGATGACTTCGAACGACGTCACCGCCAGCAAGACCCCGCCGAACACGCCGCCCACGATCCGCATGCTGTGCTGGGCGGTCTGGCTCATCGCGACGGCGCTACGCAGCGCCGCCGGCGGCACCAGCGACGGCAGCACGGCCTGGCGCGCGGGCTGGAAGAAGGCGATGTTGACCCCCTGGAGCGCGACCAGCGCGATCACATGCCAGGCCTCGATCACATCGCTCAGCAGCAGCGGCACCAGCGCGAGCGCGGTCAGAGCGTTGACGAACTGTGAGAGAACCAGCACCCTGCGCCGCGGGTAGCGGTCGATCAGGGAGCCCGCGAACATGCCTAGGATCAGGTTGGGCGCCATCCTCGCCGCGATCACCGATCCCACAAGGAAGCCGGACCCGGTCAGCTCGAAGATGAGTACCGGCCGCGCGACTTGGTCCATCCACTGCGCCGCCGCTCGCGAGACCAGCGCGAACCAGAGCAACCGAAAGTCGCGGTAACGGAACGGGACCCAAACGCCGGAATCTGCGCGAGAGGAGTCGTGGATAGGAGAATCGTCGCCATTGGCGGCGGGTGGAGAGGGTTCGCGACTCGGGGGCGTTAGGGCGTCTCCTCTTCGCGCGAAGGACGGCCGCCCATCAGCTCTGCCAGTCCGGACCGCGAGAACTCGTCCGACTGCGTGAAATTAATAATCACCCGTTCGCGGTCTTCGACCGCTTGTGCGGCGTCGGCGACTTGCGGCGCGATGTCGTGCGGGATTTGGAGAGCGCCGTGCTTGTCGGCGTGCAGCAGGTCGCCGGGATGCACGGTGATGCCGCCCACCGTCACCGGGCCACCGAACTCCACCAGGTGCACGTAGGCGTGCGAGACCAGCAGTTCCTTGGCCAGGAACTGGAAGCCCAGCTCTTCCACCTCGTCCAGGTCACGCACCCCCCCGTCCGTGATCAATCCGACCGCGCCCAGCGCTTTGTGGATGTTGCCGTTGACTTCGCCCCACAACGATCCGATCGGGGGCTGATCGAGATCCTGGATCACAATGATGCGCGGCGCCGGGATCGATTCGATGAACGCATGCCAGTCCAGCGCCGAGACCGACTCCGGATCGTCCGCGGGCGGGATCGAGGCACGGATCTTTGCGGTCGTGGCGTACCCCACGATCGGTGGCAGGTCGGGGAAGCGGCAAAGGATGTCCGGCGTCATGAAGCCCGACATTCGGGAGCGGACGTTGAACGTCTCGATCGCATTCGCGATGGCCGGCGAGGGCCAGGCGCGTAGCGCGGCCAGTTGTTCGTCATTCAGCAGCGACGGCATGTCGGTGACCCTCCGGTCGCAAGATCGGTCGTGTGAGTACGAGAGGCGAGCTAGCTCTTCTTCGCCGCCTCGGCGACGCCCTCGAAGTCGATCGGCACGTACTCGGTGCGGCCTGTCCCGAACGGCTCCAGCTGTCCCTTGAAGGTGGCCGGCATGATTCGGACCAAGTCTTCCGGCGTGAAGCCGCCGCGCTGCGTCATGATCAACTTCTCGCGCGGCTGCTGGTACAGCGCCAACCGCTCTCCGCCCAGCGCGATCACCTGCCCTGTGATCCACTTCGCCTCGTCCGACACTAGATACGTGAACAGCGGGGCCACCTGCGCGGCCGAACCCATCGAGCTGCCGGACGGGATCTTGGTCTCGTCGAACTCCTCCACGGTCTGCTGGCCCGGAATGCTCGCGATCATGCGCGTGAAGGCCGCCGGTATGACGCTGTTCACGTTCACGCCATAGCGCGACAGCTCTACCGCCATGCTGTACGTCATCGACGCGATGCCGCCCTTGGCCCCCGCGTAGTTGGTCTGGCCGAAGGCGCCCTCGTGCGAGACGGAGCTGACGGTGACCAGGCTGCCGAAGCGCTGCGCCCGCATGGCGCGTCCCGCCGCGCGCGCCACGTAGAACGTGCCGTTCATGTGCACATTGAGTACGTCATGCCACTCATCGTCGCCCATGTTGACGAGGGCCCGGTCGCGTAGGATGCCGGCCGCCGTGATCGCGAAGTCGATCTTGCCGTAGGTGTCGATGCAGGCCTCGACCATGCCGTCGCAGTCGGCGGAGTTGGTCACGTTCGCCATCACGCCGACCGCCTCGCCCCCGGACGCCTTGATCTCGTCCGCCTTCTGCTGCGCGACGGATGCCTCTTCGCCCGAGCCATCGAGCGAGGCGCCGAGATCGGCCACGACCACCTGGGCCCCCTCCGCCGCCAGCATCGACGCCGTGGCGCCCGCGATACCCCGTCCGCCACCCGTGATCACGCCAGATTTCCCGTCGAGCAGGCCCATCCCGAACTCCTTCGCAAGTGTCAGCAGTTGTTGGCGGCGCCGAATCGCCGCACGGCGAGACTATCATCGCGCGCGGCTGCGCTCGACTGGCACGGCAGCTCGCCGCCCGGCGAGAGTGGACGCTCGGATGGGTCGCGATCGATACGGAACTAGGGAGTGAGCGTGAAGTGACGTTCCAGCATTTCAGGCTTCAGGATCGTCACGCGCTGGCGTCGCACGTCGACGATGTCCTCGTGCCGCCAGGCCTGGAGCTGCTTGTTCACTGCCACGCGGCTCGCGCCGATCATGCTGGCCAGGTCCTGCTGG